>Ga0209542_10003848_pt1 | contig 31620 bp, 15 predicted proteins | sample RifCSPhighO2_01_FD_184028 | JGI IMG/M metagenome (GOLD analysis project Ga0209542, IMG submission 184028) | Soil microbial communities from Rifle, Colorado - Rifle CSP2_plank highO2_0.1 (SPAdes) (version 2) | ecosystem: Environmental > Terrestrial > Deep subsurface > Rock core/Sediment ... | reverse complement strand
AAATTAGATACGATGTTGGATAATGAGTTGCCATTAGACGAAATAACAAACACCCCTCCACCATTTGAGTTCGAAGTTATGTTGGACAATGTGTTGTTGGGTGATGATAAAAGATAGACTCCGATATCTCCGTTGGAATCTGCAGTGATATTGGACAATGTGTTGTTGGGTGATGATTGAAAGAATATTCCATCATAAAAGTCAGTTACAATTACATTTTTAACAGTTGTATTCATTCTTTCAAACAAATAAACTCCATAATCCAGTCCAGAATCATCGCCGTCTATCGTGTATCCATTTCCATTTAATGTTACATTGTCTGCTTGAATGTCGAAGCATGTCCCAGCATAATTAGTAATATTATTTTGCAAAGTGTATATTGTGTTTGCTTGAGTAAGATTTCCGCACGAAGTCAGCTGAGTGTTGAAAAAACTAAACGTCCTGCCTTCAGTGTAATTTTTATTCCCAGAGGTGTCATTGGCATAAACCCTAAATGTATAGCTTCCGTCAGATATGCTTGAGTTTGAAGCATTATAATTTCTATTGTCTGTACTAGACATAGAATAATTATTTGCTCCATTATCCAGGCTGTAAAGAACAGAGCCCCCATTTTCATTCAAAGAAACATTGAAATAAACCGGCAATGAATTATATGTCGAATTTCCTGGAGATAGTATCGTAACGCTAGGAGGAGTCGTATCATTTACAGTTCCGCCAATTGTATAATTACTCCAGCTTGAAACGTTAAAGACAACTGTGCCTGCATTCAATGATGTAAAGTTATAACAGTTAGTGCATTGCACTCCGTCTTTTAGTATCTGAGGATTAACAAAGCTAGTTGGTAAACCATAAAGAGTTATGTTCGCGCTCTTGTTTATATTAGTGCCAGTGAATGCACTTGCATTAACATATACCAAATTATCGCTAATAACAATATTTCCTGGAAATGACAATTCTCCAGCTATAGATACATCGAGTGCATTCCCAGTCCATCTTATTTCTCCGAATGAGTTATTATATATGAGCTTGTTTCCAGACCCGCCAAAAAAGCTAACTGCCGCAACTGGATTTCCAGTTGCTATAAAATTTGTTACAATGTTACTATTGCCGATAAGGAAAAGGCCTGAATCTCCATTTCTATTTGCCGTAATGTTAGTAAGGATATTATTGTTTCCACCAGCATTTGCAAAGATAATACCATAATCCTGCCCACCCCCGCCAGTACCATTATTATTACTGGCGACAATATTAGTGAGTATATTGCTATCACAACCGCCGTCAAAACCTATCCCCCCATACAATCCATTATTCTGTGCTACAATATTAGAGAGAACATTACTATCACAATCGCCATTTGAAGCAAAGACCATTATCCCGCCAGAATCCGTGTTATTTAAGACGCTCACATTCAAAAAGTTGTTATTGTGCCCTAGATTCATAAATATTCCAGCGTCAAAGGTACTTATGTTTAAATTTCTTATAGTTACATTGTTTTTCTGTGTCATATATATACCATCACCATTACCATTACCTCTAATTAAATAATTGTTCCCATCCAAAATTATATTGCTGGCTCCGACCGTTATGCAGCTGCCTGTCGCAACAATACTCTGATTCAGAATATATGTCGCTCCGCTTGTGCTTAAAGTGCCGCATTCTCCCACATATTGAACTGAAGAGCCATTGTCGCCGAATGGATCAACAATATAATCAATGTCTACATCCACATTTAAGACCTTTAAGTCAAATGTATCTTGCTCTCCTGTTAAATTTGTCAGCAATATTCGATATTTTTTATCCTCATTTATATCAAAAAATCTTGCAAGACTTAGATTTCCCTCTCTTTCATAAACTTCAATGTCTGCATTTCCAGCAGACTTTGCATATAATGTAATGTCATTCACGTTTGTTAGATTTTTCTCAAAAGTAACTCTTACATAATCGCCTGCCGAGATTGTTGAATAAATCCCATCCCTATCCTTCACAGAATCATAAATATCCTCAATAAACTCTCTCTGTGAATCAAGATGCTGTGCAGCACTTATAAGTATTATTTCGAATGTCTGGTTGCTTAAATGAGGAGTTATCCATTCAACATAATCCAGCTTTCCATCTTGATCAGTATCATATGCATCAAATGGAACATAGCTTCCATCTTCAACCCAATAAATCTTGATCTTTTCCTCATCCCCCACATTATAAACTTCATTAATATTTGTAAATGAAAGAATATCAGTATAATTCAAATTATCCGGCCCGGAAATAACAACTTCCTTTCCGCTTCTTGTGTCTTGTTCAAATGCCTCTGGCGCGGGCGTTTCATATTCAACAATATACTCCTTTGCAGAATCACTGATTACTACTTCCTTGACGATTTCATCGGAAGGTATCTCGCTTTGCATATTTATCTCGGTTACTGCTTTGCCAGTTATCTTGTTGAAAAGTTTATTGAAAAAACTAAGAAAGTCAGGCTTTTTTTTCTGTAATTCGATTTCAATGATTACATTGCCTGATAAAGTATTGGCATTTGATTCCGCTTCTGATTCTTTCCCGGACTCAATCTTCTTTACATTGATATTATCTGCTTCCTTTGGCAATTCAACGGAAACACTTTCTGAGACTTCTAAGGAGACATTCTTGCTCCATTTTACCGGCTCCCCGACTTTAATACTGCTTCTCTGTGTCTTTACCTTTATTGCTCCAGATGAGACCAATATATCAAATTCATTGCTTTCGAGACTTTTATTTTCTCTTTGGGCTATGATTTTTCCTTTCCTTGCTCCCTTGAAGTCTTCCTGAGATTGCAAAGTTAGAATTTCATTATCAAAATTACCAGTGATGTTATTTGCTGTAAAACGGTAGCTGTCTGCACCAGAAAAATATTTGGTAAGGTTTAAAGAATAAGAGCTTCCTGGAGAGATCCTTATATTAGGAATATTGTCTAAAATTATCAATTGTTCTTCCAGATCAGAAACAGAAATATTGCTTGTTTCTTCTTTAACCTTATTGGATAAATCCATTTCAGCAGAAGAGATAATGTCTCCATCGTAGACAAGATTCACACTTAATAATCCCTTTTCAGCCGTCAAATTAAAATTATCCAGAGGGATAGTAAAAGAATAACCATAATCACCCAGATAATCTCTGCCATAACCCCTATCTTCCTCGGCATAATCAGTTGATACCACTGCAAGATTATTATTTATACTGAGCTGTACAACTGACTCATCCAATACATTATCATTCAATTTAACACTTCCAGAAACAATTTCTGCTGTCTCTCCTCCCTGCAAAGAATATTCAAAATCACTTCCTTTTTGCACACTGCCAGAGATTATGTTCTCTCCTTCATTGACAACATTTCCACTTATCTGTGGTTCTACTTCTGGTGCAGGAGGCAATGGTTGGTCAGGCAGCTTAGGAAAAGAGTCATCTTCAGGCAATATTTCTTCAGTATCCTGTTCAGAATCAGTCTGTTCAGGATTACCCTGCTCAATATCACTCTCCCCTGTTTGTATCTCCTCTGGTGCAGGAGTTATTTCAACTGGCTCAGTCTTTATTAATAGTTGAAAACTGATTGTAGGATAACCTTTCTTAACACCTTCAACTCCATATCCCTCACCATTTCCAATCAAGCCGGATTTTTCAGCATAGAAACTTCCACTCGTGGCAGGCTCACTTATTAATTCTGATAATTTACTCTCACCAGATTTTCCATCCAGCTTCACCTGAACAAGTGAATCTTTTGGAATGAATTCGCCTGATTTAAGATTGAACTTTAATGTTCCAGATAAAGATTCTCCTTGATTATATGCTGAGTTAATGTCAAAAGAAACTTTGCCTGTAGGAGAACTGGCGTAAAAAAATAAAAAAATAAGAATTAAAATAGCAGCTACCACAGAAATAAAAATAATAGGCAATTTTATTTTTTGGGAAATATCTCTTCCAATATATCTTGTCACAACCTTCCCATCAACCCTCTTATTTTCATAAAGATAAGGCCCGTACGTTTTACCTCTTTTATTTGTATATTTTTTGTACACCACTTTTGTAGGATAACCCAATAACCTCTAAATTTCGAGGAAAATAGACTTTATAAGTATTTCTCCCGCATATTTTCATATTTTATTTATGGTTCTCCTACATATTAATTAACCAAGTTATGTAAACTGCACATATCTATGAGGGTTAGAAAAAAAGAGTTATGCAGCTAAACCTTGTCTCTTCTCTTTAAGAAGATAGTATACCACTCAAGTCCTTCAATTTCAGACCTATATCTCATCGCTTTAATAATTCTTATCAAAGTTAAGATTATCAAAATGAGAAGAGTTATTAATATTAAATAAGTAAGAAGATATGTATATCTTCCAAGTGCCTGCCAGATTCCAGGCACTTTTCTGCATTGAGTCGGGCATGGAACTCCACAGTCAATTCCCTGTTCCCCTTGATTCTTTATACCGTCAGAACATGTTGAACAGGCAGCGCATGGTCCTCCACAATCAGCCAGTAATTCACATTCATTATCGTGGCAATTTTGAATAGTATCCGAACAGCTCGGTGCCTTCGAATATTTGCAATATCTGCTTTCTTCAGGCTTAATATAAGTGCTGTTGCAATTATTAACATCAAAACAAGATCTAAGTTGATATCCGCATGAATCCCCATTAAATCTTTCAGTTGAGCAATTTTGCTTGAAAACTAGATAATTAAAGCTTAAAACAGCCTTTTGCTTCAAGGAATCCTCGAGATTCTGGCACACACTCCAAGCATCACATGCCCATCTTTCTTCGCATATGGCAATACTGCTGCCTCCGCCACCCCCTCCAGTGCTTCCTCCTCCCCCGCTTGAACTTGATATTGTACAAGCTTTTCCAATTAAATAAATATCCCATTCTAACGTTGCGTTTAACAAACCATCTGTAATGACTGAACTAACACTATGCTCTCCAGAAAATACATCACATGGAAAGGCATAAGTGAAAGAGTCTGCGCTGCTCCCAGAAAGATAAGCCTTGAATTCTCCATCCACATACCAGTATGAATCAGGAACTGTTCCATCAGGATCTCTTTTTAAGATATTAAATACTAAATTCTCTTCTCCTGTTGCATTCAAAGAAAGACTAACTGGAGACCAGGAAGAAAAATAGGGAGCCCTATTGGCATTGGTGATAGTCAGGCTGAAATTACTGCATAAAGTTAAGTTTGAACCGTCTTGACTGCACAAACTTATATTAGGATGTATATTTCGCAAACCATTATCCATAACACAAACACTGATATTATGCACACTAATATTTTTTCCAAGTGCGCTGAAATTCATAACTCCAGTATTAGTAATATTAAACAGCAGATCTTCATTCGCAAAACTTATATTAACTGTGAAATTGCTGGGAGCCAGGGATAAATTCCCGCTTTCAAGATCACTCACTACCAATTGTTTGAAAAAAGTAGTATTCTCCCCGTTATTCCATACAGTTTGCACTCCAACATTTGAAATAGATGGAGGGTTATTTATTTCTATTACACTGATATTTGTATATCCCGTATCAACGTAAGTTCCATCGTTCACCGAAACTGCTTCTGAGTGATTGCCCACATTGCCCTTGGACAAAATACCTGAGATTATATGCGCCAACGTGTTATTAGATGGAAAGATAAAGAAAGGTCCTTGAGGAGATATAGTGAAAACCAAAGTCTCTTCATCAGCATCTGATGCCGTGACTACCTGTAATAATGAACTTCCCTCGCAGACAAGAATATTATGGGGTATTTGGCCTAGAATTGGAGAAGTATTTGGAACCTCGATACTGAAGATAACTGACTTGCTTGCTTGCTCTCCACTGCTGGTATTTGCATAAACAGTTAATTCATTGCTCCAGCGCACAGCATTAATTGTAGTATTTGGTGTGAAATATACTGTTGAATTGACCATTGTGCTGTGCCTCAGATCATATAAACTATACCACCACAACGATACATCTGAATTTGCTGAAACATTAAGCCCCAAAGTATAGTTGCTTCCAGGATTGAAATTATAAGTTACATTTAAAGGATTATCAATTGCGATTGTAAAAACGCCTCCTTCTATAAACAAAGTAATAATTCCAGAATCTACCTTGCCAGTGACCGAGTGGGGTGCTTGCAAAGAAGGCCATAAAGAAGATTGAATAACTGCAAATAAACTCAAAGAAAGTACGAGAAAACTAAGCACTAACATCACCGATTTTTTCATTAAAAGGATAACTCTTCCTGGCTTAAAAATATTCTTATTGCTGGACTTGGAATGAAAAAATCAGATAAATGCTTTTTATCTTCTATTCTTGAAAATTCTTACTGTTAAAGTGCCGCGATATTCTCCCAAAGAAACGTTATCTGAAATAACCAGCTCGACTGGCAAAGAATAATTTCTCCCAGCATTAAGAGCGAAATCCGGATTCACTCTGAGAAAGTTCTCAATATTCTTGCTTGGCAAGGATTTAACAACTATGGGAAAGTCATATTTATTATCTATAAATATTTTCCTCGTTGATACACTTCCAGGCACAACTCTTCCAAAAACAATGGCAGAATTATTGGTATCTACGCCTATATTCTCTCCCACAATAAACTTAACTTCAAAGACCTTAGATTCGACAGGCAGAGAAAAAATAAGATAAACAAGCAAAGCTAAAGAAACAATAAACAATATGATAAAAATATTCAGATAGTTATGTTTTTCTTTTTGCATGGTTAATCCTTCTATTGGCTTTCTCCTTATTAATCTTTCTTAGCCATATTATGAGGCCAATTAGTACAATTAACGCAATCACAATGCCGGCTATTGCAGCATATAGCATGTAATTAACTTCCCTATTGAATCTTAAAGTTACGATTTTCTCAGTCACTTTTCCTTCATACTTGACACTTATTTTTGCTTTGAATTCATCAACATCCTCGCTAATCCCAGCCGTATCGAAATATCCAGTCAAAGTCTCTTTCTCAAATCCCTTGAATGATGCTGATGGTGTAAGAAATTTTATACTATATAGCGGAATGCTTACTTCGGCGAATACATTATCAATAGGATCATTCCAATAACTTTCAACTTCAATCTCAAATTTATTGATAGTATCTCGTGTAAAATCATCAGAATTGTTTAAAATATTAAGATAAAGCTCGCCAAGCCTTAATTTTTTTTCATCAGTCGCACTTATTTTACCGCCATAATTTGTAATAGCCTTGATAGTATAAAGTCCTGCCTGTTCAACACTGGTATTCCAGTAGGATATAAATTCATTTGATCCAGCTGTTTTAATTTCTGCATCAGACAGAGAAAGAAATGCGACAGTCTGATTAAGAGAATCAAAAACAACAATAGAAGTGCTTGCAGTAATATCTTCTTTTCCCAGATTATTTACTCTGACCTTAAACTCAGCAGGCTCACCAGCTTTTGTACTCTTGGTTTCCAATAAAATTGCGGCATACTTTCCAGGGTATGGCACCTTAACTCTTATGACTCCTTTGATATCTCCGACGATTCCAAAGCCCTCTTCTTTTTCAGGTTTTTGCCTGGCGCCGATTAAAATAGTATGTACTCCAGGCAAGTCAATTTCGTCAGGAAGAGTTAAAAGAACATTCACATCCCCTCCTCCAGATTCAAACTTTTTTTTGCTCAATTCCACATACTCCGCCAAGTCACCATCAGCATAAAGTTCCAGAGGATATTTATCATCAGTGAAAAAGTCAAAATGAAAAACATGTTTGAGGTTAGGTTCGAAATCAACCTCATAATATGCCGGGCTTACTCCAATCATAGCATCAACGATACTTGAATGGACAAAAAGCACATAAAAAAATAGAACAATAACGGGAACACCTATATTAAAAACCGACCTCAATTTCATAGTAAACAATCCCAAAATAAGTTTTTATAACTTTCCTATTTAATAAACAAGGATGAATTAATCAAGACAAGTTAATTCGCTTCGCTCACATCATAGAATAACAGTATTTAGTATTACATCTTCTGAACATTAAATTTTATCCCTAATAAAATTAAACTTCTGATAAGATATTATTTTATCTTCGCCACCGAGATATATTATATACTATTAATTAAACAGGAATTGTAGAAACAGTAATTATATCTCCTAATGCTCCTGTTTGGGAGTCTGATGGGATGACCAAGCGCAATCCGATTCTTATTTCATCCTGAGTGTCAGAAAATGGAAATGTTCCGCAAATTAAAGTAGTAGTTGATCCTGGAGCATCCCGGGTCGTATTTATATTCGCATCGGCCCCAGTTCCAGTATAATTCAAACAGCTGCCAGGGCTTTTATCAGTAACATTAAATTGATACAAGGGGTTGCTTCCCCCAATAAATGTAGCAGCAGTCTTACCTGTTGTTAAATTAATACTAACATTGACATTTCCTATATTTTCCAACACAAAGCTCGCGGGCAAAGTAGACCAATTTCCATTTGTTATCGTACTGCTAGAAGTACCAGTAACCAAAGAGGCATTAGTCGCTCCTGCAGTTACCCTTCCAGAGCCAAAACTGATATTATTTGTAGTAAAATTAATAGCTGCTGAAGATTCTACAGTTAAATTAACAATGCCCGTACTTGTAGCGAACCCAGTAAACCAGGTATTCTTGAAAACATGGATAGAAGAATAAACAAAACCTGCGGCGGCAACCGAAACAATCAAAGTTACAATTGCAACCGCAACAAGAACATTATCAGAACTCATTTTCCAACCTCACTGAATTCATTTCCCTCAACAGATAACTGTATCTGCCCAGCAGTTGATTGAAGCGAAGATTTTTTCAGATTAAATGAACTTCCCAAATTAACCATGGAATAAACTAAAACCGCAGACACTGCCAGAAAAATAATTGCGACCACCAGAAGAATCAACGCAATACTTTTCTTGTCCATCTTTCCTCTTTGTAACCTTTACTATAAAACAATAGCTATAGTATATAAACATTTCTATAAAAGATTGTTAAATAAAAGATTTCTACAAGATTATTACTAGTAAGACTAATCTAAAGGAGAGCGGCCAACAATTGCATCAAGATATTCCTTGATAGTATCATTTGACCATTCCTGATCAATATAAATATTATTATTGGCCTCTCTTGCTTGCTGCATTGCTGCAAGCCTCTTGGCTACATAATTCTTATATTGTGAAGTTTCCATCAATTCAAGTTTACGCCTTGATGATGCAGTTATTTGTTCAGTTAATTCAGAATTCTGTTTTTCTTGCCTCATGTCAGCCTCAATTCTTTGTGCGTAAGTCTCATTGTTTGACTTTCTTTTAAGAAAACTAAATCTTGCTATAGCATAAACTGCCCCAAAAGCAGCGGCGCTATAACATGCTGCCTGTAAAACTCCATTTGTTGACTGAACATCCATAATTCACAAGCAAATTTTACATTTATAAATCTTTCCTTTCACCACTTCATAATTAATATAATTAGATAATCCCTAATCTAACTCTTATTATGTTCTTTCATCTTTTTCTTCCTGAACACAAAGAACCATGCAAGATTGACAAGCAATAGGAAGACGATTACTACTATCAGGATTGTCACAAGTCCTTTGTTTCCACCAGATGAACTGTTTTCAGAGGAGATTACATAACCTAGGCCTATTACATCTATCTTGTCTTGCCCAACATCAAGCTTCAAGTCCTGCTGAGTTTTTTTACCATTATAATATAATATTACATTGGAATTATATAATCCCTGTTTCACATCTTTAGTGTCCCAATAGTAATTCATTGTTGTCTGCTCACCAGCAGGAATATTATAAGTAGCAGATTTCATATCTACAATCTCCTGCATCTGTTCATCATAAACTCTCATTTCTGCATACGCATTGGTGATTGGTTCATTCCATTTGTTCTTAACTAGCATATCAAATTTGGCAATTCCTCCAAGTTTGAAATCTTTTACAAATATCTGCTGCAAATCAAGTAAAAACTCACCAATTTCAAAATCTTTTTCAAGAGACATTTCCTGCCCATCATAATTCAAAACAGCCTTTGCCTTGTATCTGCCATCTGGAGCATCTACATCCCAGTCAGTGTAAATCTCCCTTGTCTCAGAAGATCTCAGAGATATTTCATTAGTATTTAATATCTTGACTTCTTTTCCACTGGAATCATATACATGGATTGCAGCACCCACTTTTCCTATATCTTCTGTTCCGAGAGAAAGAAGAGTAATTGCAAATCTCTTATTCTTTTCTGTGCCTGAAACTTTAATTTCTCCTTCTAAATATTTACCAGGATAAGGCACATATATTGAGACTTGTGTGGTGACTGCCAAAACTGCTCCAATAATTGCCTGTCCTGAACCCTCCTTCTTTTCGGGCTTTTGCGCGATGACAATGTTAGCATTATGTTTACCTGGAGAAAGATTATTGGGCATGATGAGCTTGGCATGCATCTTCTTCTCTTCATCCGATGATTCCATTTTTATTGAAGTGCTTTCCAGAATTATGCTGCTATTCATGTCTCCTTGGACAGAGACTTCTAAAGTCATTTCCTTATGCTCAGAGTTTATTATCGTAAAAGTAATGTCTTTTTCCTGTCCTGGAGAATAGTCTAATGATGTTCTACCAGGAGTAACTCCTAAAGCAAGAGTATTAGATGCTAAACTAACAATAGCTAAAATACATAAAACCAAGACAAATTTTTTATTCATATTGCCCTCCTACAACTTTAGTTCCAGTAACATTTGCACTTTTGTCCACATCTAAGATAACATTCCCCACAAGAGTATTATTGTCATATATTCCGACTTTCAAACGAGTATTTCCAGAATTGACAACCTCATAATTTTCGCCTGCATCCTTCAACCTCAAATCCACCTCTGAGTTGATTGTTAAAGTTCTGACTTCGCTCTCTAATAATCCCTCAGCCTTCCAGTAATAAGTTCCGGGCTTCAGGTTTATAATCAGATTGTCTTTGACAAATATCTTCTCAGGAGAAGTAAAATCAGGATTATCATCAAGATATATTGCATTTCCTTTCTCAAATGAGAATAACACTGAGGTATTGGAAGTTTCCAGCTCATTTATTGGTGCAATAATTAATGGCTGCGCATATCCTGCTATCAAGATTAAAACGGCCAGAGTTCCAACTATCAAAATCGCGTCAATCGCATATATCTGTTTTTTTGTTATTTCCAATTTATTCTCCTAATATTGCATTGAATGTTATAGTCGAAGTTTTAGTCCCCGGCAATTCACCAGATGGAACTTCAACGTAAATATCTGTTCTCGCACTGTCGCTTGCTTCTGAATAATTCAAATATGAAATTGCCATATCTTCTGACGTAGAAACATTTCTCCAATCCGTCAAGGAACTTCCCCAATCGAATGAACCATTCTCATTTGGAGTGCTGAAAGTATTGTTGCCTATCTTGAATTTGAAATACTTGCTAGGATTTACTATAGAATTCCATAATGAAGTTCCTGAAATAGTAATATTCAAAAACGCATTGCCGTCATTTTGAACGACAAATGGACTTGGCGAATTATCTAGAGTATCATTATAAGAAAGGATATTTATTGAGCCAAAAAGCATGGAGTCATTGACTAAGCTTATAGTCGTCACTGCAGTAACATTTAGAGTTCTCACAGCAGCCCATGGACCATAGCCTGTTCCGTCATGGGCCCTGACTGTCCAATTGTAAGCATATCCATTATCATAAAGACATCTCAAATCATATGATGGAATGAAACTTGTCGAAGATGCATTAGCCAAGATATTATCGCTGCAAAGAAAATCATTTACAACAATATGCATTGCCGTAATGTTGATCTGATAAGTTAATGGGTCGCTTTCGGCATCTGTTGCATTCCATGTAAATGCAATCGTCCTGTTAGTCGTGGCATTTCCATTGGAAGGAGAGATAAGTGTGACATTTGGAAGAGTATTTGCAACACCTGTGCTAATATTAATTGTCCTTGTTTCAGTTATATTTGCATTTCCAGCAGTATCAGAAGCATAAGAATAATATGTATATGTTCCATTATCTAATCCACTAGTTGCATTCTTGCTCTGATTTACATATAAATACCATTGTGTTTGATTATATCTGTACAGACTCGACATATATATTTGTTGAACTTCGTCCTCGCTCAATGAACGGTTCCGCATTTGGACCTCATCAATCGTACCGTTAAAGTTTCTTCCTGAAATGCCAAAATCAGAACCTATGTAGAGAGGGTCTTTAGTATATTTCAAGGTTCCAGTAGCAGTTAAGTTTCCAACTGAAATTCCATCTAGATAAAGACTTAGTTGGCTGCCATTATATGCTGTTGCGACATGATGCCAACTATTCAAAGTGACGTTAACACTCGAACCAATAGATTGAGATACTCCTCCAATTTCAAGACCAATGTAAACTCTGCTTTTTTGACCCGGCTGCCCAAGAGTGAAAGATAGACCATTAGCAGCTCCGGTTTGATACTTAGATAAAATTCCTTTTATATTTGGCGACGCTTCTGCAAACCCTACGGGATATATCCATGCAGAAACAGATATTCTCTCTGTTGGATTAAGATAGCTCGCATTGCTTAAGTTTATGTAATCATTGAATCCATCAAAAGTATATCCTCCGCCATATTTTCCAGTCAAATTTAATACCGGGCAGGTCGTTCCAGAGCATGTTCCATTATTCGCAAATCTTGAAACGTCGGCAAAATATGTTGCATTCTCCCCTATATTTGACAAATTATTTAATCCCATTAATAATATAACGGAATCATTATACATTGTGTAGTTTGTCCCATTCCAATCATAAATAACATTAGCCAGATTACTTTCAGCGATACTGATATTGATGGGTATTGTCATGTTTGAAGTAGTTGTCGCATTTTCTGGAGTCGGCGATACAAAATTAATTGATGGGAAAGTAGTATCTGGAGTTTCACCAATTGTGTAATTACTCCATGAACTTACATTAAATATTACTGTTCCTGCATTTAATGATGTGAAGTTATAACAATCAGTGCATTGAACACCATCCTTAAGAATAACTGGATTGGTAAATCCTGTTGACAGCCCATAGAAAGTGATATTTGCACTCTTGTTCAATCCACCGTTGGCAACACTGCTGTTTACAAACGCAGAGTTATTCAGAATTTTAACCTCACTAGTCAGATTTGTACTGCTGCCGTTAATCAGATTTAAGAATCTTATTTCACCAAACCGGGAATTCTTGAAATAGGTTAAGCCGCCTATGCCGGTAAATGAGTAATTACCGATGTGAGGCATATCAGTAAGATATGTCCCATTTATAGTTCCGGCTGTTCCAAATTTAATATCATTAAATGAAAGATTGGTATTAGTTATGCTGATATTAGTAAAGTTATTAGAAAGACTGTTGAGTGTCAATGAAATTGCATTCTGCCTTGTACCATTTAATATTCCGCCAGTAAACTGATTATTAGAACTTCCCGCAATACCTATTCCAATATCATTATTGTTAGCAATATTATTTGTAAAATTATTGTTATCTGAAGCTTGAGAAAATAATATTACTTCAATATTTCTGTTAAATGTATTATCTATAATCTTATTATTGGTTGAACCCGAATAAAATCCAATTCCATTCAATGTATTGCTAGTTAAGGTATTGTTTATGAACTGACTATTTGAACCTGCAAGAATTCCTATTCCATTGTTAAAATCAGACACAATTGCATTTTTGACAGTCAAGTTCGTCATACTAATCATATAAATCCCATAATCTCCTCCAGAATCGTCGCCATCAACAGTATAACCTTGCCCGTCAAAAGTGACATTATCAGCTTGTATTTGGAAGCATGTTCCCGCATAATCAGTAATATTATTCTGCAAAGTGTAAACTGTATTTGCAACAGTCAAATTGCCGCAGGATGTTAAATTAGGACTGAAAGTGTCGCCTATGGTATAATTGCTCCAGCTGCTTACATTAAATATGACTATTTCAGCACTCAAAGCAGTAAAGTTATAACAATCAGTGCATTGCGCTCCGTCCTTTAATATTGCTGGTAATAACATTCCTACTCCAGGCGTTCCTCTGAGAGTAACATTCGCACTCGTATTTATGTTTCCCGTAAATGCTCCTGAATTTACATATGCTGAATTGTTGGCAAGGATTATGTTTCCAGGGAATGATAGAGTTCCATTCATCGTCAAATTGCTTCTTGTCCATCTTATTTCTCCGAATGAATTGTTGTAGGCAAGAGTGTTATTTTGTTTGGTAGTATCAAGAATAGCTACAGGATTGCCACCCACAATTTGATTCACAATAGTATTATTTTTGGAATTTGACTGCAATTCGATTCCATTACCAGCATTATTATTGAAAGTGTTGTTTATTAATTGGTTGTGATTGCTGGTACTCAGGCGAATTCCTCTCTGAGAATTATCATTGGCGACATTGTTGATGAGGTAATTGTTGTTAACACCACCGAAGTAAATTCCAAATTGGCCATTATTATTGGCACTGTTATTTACAATTTGATTATTATTAGACGAGCTAGAGATAGTGATTCCAATATATGTGTTATTACTAAATGTGTTATTGGCAATCAAGTTATTTGAACTAGAATCGAGTGTTATCCCATAAGTATTGTTAGATCCTACATTGTTGATTATTGTGTTGTTGTCTGAATTTAGCAAGCCGTAGAATGCAAAATAATCAGAAGTAAAAGTGATATTATTAATCATTGAATTGCTTGCGGATTCAAAGCGAATACCTCCTCCAAAGCAATTTTCTGAGCAAGCAAAATCTCCAAACTCTTTAATATTAAGATTCTTTATCGTGATGTTACCAAAACCAACAGAGAATATTGCCCAATATTCCACACTAGCATTATTTGTCCCATCAACAGTATAACCTTGCCCGTCAAAAGTGACATTATCAGCTTGTATTTGGAAGCATGTTCCTGCATAATCAGTAATATTATTCTGCAAAGTGTAAACTGTATTTGCAATAGTCAAATTGCCGCAGGATGTTAGCTGAGTGTTGAGAAGGCTAAATGTCCTGCTTTCACTATAGTTCTTATTTCCCACAGTATCATTCGCATACACTCTAAAAGTCCAGCCTCCATCAGCCAGACTTGAATTTGAGGCGTTATAATTTATATTATCTGTACTTGACATAGAGTAATTATTTACTCCATTGTCTAAGCTATACATGACTGAACTGCCATTTTCATTCAAAGAAACGTTAAATATCAAAGGCAATGCAAAATAAGTTATATTCTGAGGAGAATTTATAGTGACTTGAGGTATTCCCGTATCAATTGTCACATTCCTTGTTAATGTTTTATTTCCGTTACCTGCCAGATCACTGGCAGTCGCATTGAAGTAATAAAGTCCATCGGGCAACCCAGTTATATTGACAAAATTGGGGGAGACTGAAGTAGCTGTGCTGTTGACTAGCGAGGTTGAATTGTAAAGATTGATGGTTATTATAGAAATACTTCCTGGACTATAATCTGAAGCAGTTACATTTATCAAGATGCTGTTCTTAGTCAATAAAGTTCCGGATGATTCCGTAGGAGACACGAAATCAACTGTTGGTGAAGTCCTATCAACTATCACTTTTCTTGTTTCCGTGGAGTTTAAGTTATTTGAAGTATCAGTAGCAGTCGCATTGAAGTAATAAATCCCATCTGATAAACCTGAGAAGTTAACATAAAATGGTGAAGAAGAGGAGCTTGTAGAATTTATTAAATTAATTGTCGAATTGAACAAGATTACAGTTATATTTGATAATGCAGTATTATCGCTGGCTGTGACATTCACTAAAATATAATCCCTATTTATATTTGAGTTGTTGGTTTCGGTCGGCGATACAAAATCGATTGTTGGCGATATTAAATCATTGCCAATTCTCAGTGTTCTTGTTTCAGTAATATTTGCATCGCCGAAAGTGTCAGAAACATAAGAATAATATGTATATGTTCCATCATCTAATCCAGCAGTTGAATTCTTGCTCTGATTTACATATAAATACCATTGTGTCTGATTAAATTTCTGCAAGTTAGAGATATATAATTGACTTATTTCAAGATCCGATAAACTTCTATTCCAAACCGTTACTTCATCAATCGATCCGTTAAATACACCCTGCCCAGCTGAAGTACCAATTATCAAGGGATTGGTGCCTGCGTTTATTGCTCCAATAGATGTTATATCTGCTGGGCTATTGGGATCTTCCTTACCATTAACATACAATCTAAGTCCTGTAGCGCTGCCTAATGTTGCTGTGAAGCAAACATGAGTCCAATTATTTACCAGAGATGCATCTGTAGCGCCTTCAATACGAACTGAATCGGTATCCCCGCTGTCTAAGACAACAATCACATATGTATCTGTCCTCCCACTAATAGCCGCAACATCGTCACGGAAGAAAGCAATCCCATCAGTTGTGCCGCTGTCACTTTTACGTATAATATAATCATCATCAGTTGTTGATGTATGGTTTACCCATGCGCAGGCCGATAGCTGAGTAGCCGTGTCAATAGCATTGACATCTCCGCTCGAAATATTTGTATTAATATTGTTAAAATCAAAAGCCCCCCCATATTTTCCTGCTGTCGGACTCCAAAATCCATTTCTGAAAGTTCCATTACTTATTAAAGGACCTATATCGGCAATATAAGTGCTATTTTCGCCCAATTCAGATCTATTTTCAAAATTATACATCAAGATAAGTGAACGATTATACATTGTGTAATTTGTGCCGTTCCAATTGTAAATGAGATTATTGAGCGTGCTTTCAGCGATGCTGATATTAATTGGAATTGTCGTGTTTGAAGTAGTTGTCGCATTGGCTGGGGTCGGAGATACAAAACTAATTGATGGGCGAGTTGTTAAATCTTCAATGATTATCGTTCTTGTTTCTGATGGGTTTGAATTTCCATCCATGTCAGTTACAAATGATTGATAAGTATAAGTCCCATTAATCAATCCACTGGTTGCGTTTTTGCTCTGATTTACGTAAAGATACCACTGTTTCATATCATATCTCTGCAAGTTTGACATGTACATCTGGGCAACCTCTTCAGGACTCAATGTTCTGTTGAATATTATCGGCTCGTCCATTGTACCGTTGAAAAATCCATTTGAACCGACTGCAGTAACATGTCCTCTGCCTATTGTAAAAATATCATTGCATGAATCCACATGCGGACCCGAGCCGTTCACATTTCTATCTCCTTGTGTTACCTCAACTCCATTTACATAACCCCTTGAGCTAACAGTATCTGTTCCCACTCCAGTCCATGTGATAGCGATATGCTGCCAGACTCCTCTTCCTTGCAAACCATTAAAGTGAACTACCATATTAGTTCCAGTGTTGACAGTTGCCAATTCAGTCATATTGTCGCTTGTAGTTGAAATCCACCATCCTGAACTCGCATCGTTGTCAGACTTGTAGAATATCGTCTGATTTCTTATGGTATTATCTCTATATATCCAGGCGCTCCATGTCGAACCATTTATCAATCCACAAACATCGTTACTCGTAGAATTTACCATCGAGGCATTTCTTCCATTAAACTGCCACGCTCCACCATACACTCCAGCATTATTATAAATCATAGTGGAGTTTGTCCTAAGATTCGTCCTATAGCTAGTTGTATCAACAATATATGTATTATTTTCTCCCAATATAGAATAATTGTTGAAATTCGCCATAAATGAGACAGAATCATTGTAAAATGTGTAATTCACATTGTTCCAATTATAAATAATTGATTTCACATTGTTATCTCTTATACTGATATTAATAGGAATTGAAACATTGAGAGTTGTTGCTACGTCTGCAGGGGTTGGCGGCACGAAACTGACTAATGGAGTATTATTAATTGTAATTGTTCTCTGTTCTGTTAAGTTTGAATTTCCATCTATATCTGATGCAAATGCTTGATAAGTATAATTTGTGTCGTCCAACCCGTTACTTGAGTTTTTGCTCTGATTCGTATAAAAATACCATTGTGTTGCATTATATTTGTAAAGGTTTGACATGTACAATTGATTTATCTCATCAGGACTTAGAGTTCTGTTAAATATTATCGGTTCATCTATTGAACCATTAAAATAACCTACTGTAAAACCTGAAAGTGCGGGTCTTCCTATACTAAAAGGATAGTTACAAATATCTGTATGTGTAGTTCCAGCACCATTTGATCTATTAACACTTGAATTTGCTCCATTTATATATGCTCTTACAGAAGTATTAGTCAATGTCCCATTCCAAGTTACGGCTAAATGGAACCATTGCCCTGGATTCGGAACGCCGGAAAAATTGATCATCAAATTTCCACTTGAACCGACTGCATCAAAATGGGTATGGTTTTTTGCAGTTATTGAAATCCACCATCCATCTTGAGTATCCCCATCAGACTTGTAAAATATAGTTCCATCTCTCCCAGAGTCAGATCTATAAATCCAAGCAGACCATGTCGCCCCGTTGGTAAGCCCGCATACTGTATTGGCTGTCGAATTGTCTATGCTCGTATTTACTCCATTGAACTGCCATGCTCCTCCGTATTTTCCTGATGAATTGAATATCATGGTAGTATTAGAGATTAAGCGCATTGAATATTTTGCAAGATTTACAATATTTGTCTGATTCTCCCCCAACATAGAATTATTATTGAAATTAGAACTAAATAAGACTGAATCATTGTAAAATGTGTAATTTGTTCCATTCCATATGAAATTGAAAACAGATAAAGTATCTTCTACTATGCTGATATTTATAGGAATAGAGTCATTATTTGTTATTATTGCATCAGCCGGCGTAGGTGATACAAAATTTATTCTGGGAGGATATGTTAAGACAGTAATAGTGTAATTAGTGCTGTTAAAAGAGGAATGAGCTAAACTATCAAAAACATGATAGTTCCATTTAAAATCTCCAGTGTATGGAAAGATTACAGTAAGATTTAGACTATCAGTTTTTCCAGATAATGTCCTATTCATAGTACTATTTATCAGATCATTGGTTGAATTCCAGAGATATAATGTAGCATTACTGAGTTGTACCCCGTCAGCAAATGTCGCATTAAAAGTAACACTTAGACTAGTAATAGCTGACCCATTCTCTGGAGCATTTAAGTAAACTGATGGGAAAGTAGTATCTGCAGTAATCGTATAATTGGTGCTGTTAAAGGCAGAGTTGCTTGCATTATCAAATGCCTGATAATTCCATGTAAATACTCCTTCATATGGAAGAGTAAGCGAAACGTTTGTGGAATTGGAAGTGCCATTAATTATAATTGTAGTAGTATTTATCAGATCATTGGTTGAATTCCAGAGATATAATGTAGCATTAGAAAGAAGCAAGGCGACATCGCTGGTATAATTGGCGCTAAAATTAATATTTAAACCGGTAGATAAAGTTCCATTCATAGGAGAATTGAGAAGAACTCTTGGATAAGAAACGTATACAGTTAAAGCAGAAAAATATTCTTGCCTCAGGTCCGCATTAGCTCCTCCCTGCACATAAGAAAGAAATCTAATAAGTCCATTAGAAATAAAATCTCCGCTATTAGAAGAATCAACAATGTAAATCATCGTAGTATTTACAAGCTGCGTTGGATTTATTGTGTTGTTGACCCTCAACCATCTACCAGATGTAAAGTTAAATAAAGCAATGCTCAGATTGTCAGCCACTGACCCTACCTTTGCAGAAATGCTTGTTAGAGTTATGTTATTCAAAGATACATATGTTGGAAGAGTAACGTTCCATAAAAATACTGCATCTAAGCTTGCTGTCCCGCCCGCATTTAGACAATCATTTCCATCACCTGTAGCACTTACATTGCTATAGCAACTTGAATTTGCATCACTTGACGTAATTCCCGTCGCATTTGTTGCTCCAGCCGTAAGTATTTCGCTCATAATTCCTAATTCCATTAATTGGCCGCCAGAATTAGGAAGAAGGTTGAGAATTGTTGGGTCAATGATATAATCAAATTCAACATCAGAGTTCTTTACCAAAAGGTCAAAAGTCATTTGTTCATGAGAAAGATTAGTAAGATATATTTTGTACATACCGTCTTCATGCACATTGTCAAATATCTCAATAAATTGTGTGGAATTTTCCTCATAAACTTCTATCTGGGCAGAATCATTGGACTTGACATATAGAGTTATATCATTTTTATTGGTCAAATTCTTCTCAAAAGTTACTCTGACATAATGCCCTGCTGGAACTAAAGAATAATTATAATCTCTATCCTTTACAAGAGAATAAATATCTTCAACAAAAGTCTTATTTTCATCTAGATGCTCTGCTTTACTAATAAGAATTATCTCAAATGTCTGATTTGACAAATGAGGAGTTATCCATTCTATATAATCAAGCATTCCATTTTCATCAGTATCATAAGCATCAAAATTGACGAATGATCTATTCTCAACCCAATAAATCTTTATCTGGTCTTGCTCAGAAATGTCATAAAATTCATCTATATTTGTAAATGATAGAACATCCGTATAATTAAGTTTATCCGGCCCGGAAATAATAACTTCCTTTCCTCTGGAAATCTTTTTCTCGATTGCTATTGGTGCAGGAGTCTCATACTCAATAACATAATCAGTGGCGTTATCAGACAAAGAAATCTGTATTGCATTGACAGATGACTCTGAATCATTTATATCTTGTATTGCTCTTCCAGTTAACATAGAAAGCAATTTTTCTAGGATAGAATGTCTACTGGATTTTATAGCCCCATCGTTGACGGCATTGCCGGATATTATGCTTATTGAATCAACTTCTTTTTCACTTCCGAATTCAACCTTTCTTACAGAAATATTTCCCGCTTCAGAAGGTAATTCAATGGAAACATTCTCTGGGGTATCTAATGTAATATTTTTGCTCCATCTGACTGGCTCTCCCAATCTTATTTGGTCTCTTTGAGTCTTTATGCTTATCGCTCCAGAAGAAATCAATATATCAAATTCATTGCTTTCCAAGCTTAAATTCTCTAAATAAGCAGTTATTCTTCCCTTTCTTACTCCTTTAACACCCTCATCAGGAGTTAAGGTAATAACCTCATCCAGAACATCATAACTTATGTTTGAAGCGTAAAAACTATAATTTTCTGCGCCTGAAAAATAATCTTTCAGATTGATTTGTACCGAGTCATTAGCAGCTATTCTAATAAGGGGGATGTTCTTTATGAGACTGAAATTATTATCCAAATAAGTCATATTATCAATTAATGTAAGATTATCGGTGTAATTTAGTGCAAATTGTTCTGCATCGTTTATCTCAGGAATAGAATTACTTTCTCCAACAGATATTTCTTTTTCTGCTGAAACAATTTCAGAATCCCCGTAAACTAATTTTATCGAAAGCATATCGCTGCTTGCATTTAAGTCCAATTTAGATAAATCAACCTTGAGCATTAGAGCATCAGGTCCTAAATAATTGGAGCCAAAACCTTTTTCATTGACTGAGAAATCAGTAGAAACGCTTGCGATGCCATTTTCAATTCTCAAATTTGCATTATTATCCCCTATCTCAACCCCATTATGCTTGACGCTTCCAGATGAAATGCTCGCGGTTTCTCCATCATTTATAGAATAAACAAAATCATTCCCTTTACTGGCCTTTCCATCAATTAACTTTTCATTTTCTGCAACTACACTTCCAGTCAATAAACTTCCACTGTTGCTATCCGGGGCAGTATTGCTGCTTTCAGTTGAGGTTTGCTCCACACTGGCATCGTTATTTACTACTGAAGACTGTGTAACTGGACTTTCACTAGTATCGGAATTAGTTTCTTCAATGGGAATAGATTCAGATGGTGCTGTTTCGGGTAATGAAGGCTCGGGTAATGAATCTTGTGAATTATCGGGAGTAATTGTCTCATTTATCGTTATCGGTGAAGACTCTTCTTGCTGTGAATCTGCCGTCCCGCTAATCCCTGCAATTACTAAAGAAAAATCAATTTCGGGGTAAGTTATTTTACTTCCCAAAACACCATAACCCTCTCCATAACCAGAGATATTTGTCCCTTCAGCAAAGAAATCACCAGAAGTACTTTCTTCATCAAGCAGCTCAGACAATGCAACCTCTCTAGATTCATTTCCTAATCTGGCAATAACTTTTGTTTCTTTTGGTAACAACTCGCCGGATTTAAGAACAAGATTCATGTTTCCAGCAATATGTTCACCTGAAGTGTAGCTTGATTGTACATCCAGAATAGCTTTTCCTGTAGGGGAAAAACTAAAATGAATGAATATCAAGATTCCAAGAGTTAAAAAAATTGCAATCAGGATATATTGTATATATTGCTTATCATTGTTTTCTTTGGACTTTCCAAAATAACTTGTTATTACCCTATCACCAACTCTCTTATTTTCATAGAGATAAGGCCCATACCTCTTCCCATTGATTATCTTATACTTTTTATACACCACTTTTTATTATAAACCCCGATAAACTACATTAAATAAAGAATTTAAAGGTTTATAATCATTTCCTTAGTTAGGATGTCTTTTCCCCTACAAAAAATAGCGGCAATTATGTCTATTTATTTATAGAGAGCTTTGAATAACCCTGTTTTCATGGAGTTTTCAAAGTGATTCTTAGAAGACTTTGAAAAACTTTCTAAAGTCTTCTATATATTATAGACTAACTATACTTAAATATCCAAAAGAAGAAAGTAAGGAATGAATAAATATCTTTTTTTTAACATAGCTTTGATTTTATTAATTTTAATTGTTGGTCTAACAGCTGCATCAGACAGCAAAGCCAATAAGAATAACTTTTTATTCAAAACAGAATTAAACAAGGAAAATATAACGAGAGTTATACTTGAGATGAAAGATGGCACCATACAAAGCACAGATCTGAACAGAAAGAACACCCCTGATATGGAGAGTGACGATTCTATTGAGAATATCTACATCGATTACCCTATTAAAGCAGATTTATATGAATCTTCTCAATTGATTAGTGCTCCTGACAGCTGGAAAATGCAGATAAACGGCTATAATTTAACTGGAGCTGGACAGACAATATGCATCATCGATACAGGCATCGATTATACCAATTCTAACCTTGTCCAGAACTATCTAACAGGATATGATTTCGTAAACAATGATTCTGACCCCCTAGATGATAATGGCCATGGCACCCACATTGCAGGTATAATTGCATCAAACGGGGTATTAAAGGGAATTGCCCCAAATGCTAAGATAGTCAGCATAAAAGTACTAGATTCTGATGGAAAAGGTTACTCTTCAGATGTCATTAAAGGAATAGATTGGTGCACAAATAATTCGGAAAATCTTAATATCAGTTCAATAGTCTTGAGTCTTTCAACAGATTGTTCATTAAATCCTTCATCCTGCTCCTTCTCATTTTGTGGGTCCTCGCCTTTCTACAATTCAATAGCGCGGGCAACTTCTAAAAATATAATCGTTTTAGCTGCAACTGGAAATTCAGGACTCTCAGATACACTTCCATCACCTGCATGTGTAAGAAATGCGACTCCAATAGCCGCTAGTGATAAGCAGGATAGTTTATGGTTAAATTCAAATAGAAACTCTCTGGTAAGAATCCTCGCTCCAGGAAAGGAAATATATTCAACTTACTTAAACTCATATAAAACTTTATCCGGAACAAGTATGGCTGTTCCCCATGTAGCGGGAGCAGTCGCGATATTGAAACAATTTCTTGTAATTACAAATGAAACAAGAATGCCCAGTCAGATTGATGAAATTTTATTCAATTCTGGTAAATCAATAAATGATCCTGTTTCTAACCTTAACTTTTCAAGATTAGACATAAAAAAAGCATTGTTATCCTTAGACAATCAAAAACCTGATATAAATTTAGCTTTTCCAAAATACCGCGAGTCAACAAAAAATGGGCAGAATTTTAGCTGCATAGCCAGAGACTGGCAGATAAGTAAGATAAATTTCCTATTGTTTAATCAATCTGAAAATTCATCAAATTTAATTTATAACTCCTCGATGAATTTTTCAGGCGAATTTGCACAACTAAATATTTCTGTTCAAAACTTAAGTCATAGCCATTACATTTGGGAGTGTTCGGCAGATGATGCCAATGGCAACTTAGCAACATCAGAAAATAAATCTCTTTTCATAGTCGATATTGCATCAAATTTAATCTCCCCTGAAGATAATTCAATAACAGGTAATGAATCTATATTTCTGTGCAAATCTGAATCAAATTCTAATCTTGGCTTGATGAGGACAACACTTTTCATTTGGTCCGATAAATTATTAAATGAATCCATTAAATCAAATGAATCTGAAAATTCATCAAATTTAATTTATAACTATTCCATTAATACAACTGGTGTAGAAAATGTATCATACTTCAACTATAATTTTACTGATGAAGGAGAATATCAGTGGAACTGTTTAGTGGAAGACAATAAAACTCAAGTTTTCTCATCAGTGAATTATAGTATAGAATATAACTCTTCATTTATTTCGAATCAGTCAGTACAAATAAATGTCTCGATCCCTAATGCTCAAATAACGAGTAGCGGCTCTGGCGATAATAACAGGCATGGAAGTGCTGTTAAAATAATAAATAAATCCTATTCAAATACAACAAAAATAAAAACTAACGAATCAAAAGACGTTTCCATCGCAGAAAGATCCGAAAATATTATAAATAAATCAAGTCAAAAAGAAAAAGAAGGTGAAGCAGCAAATACATCTTACTTGACTGGAGCAGTCATAGGATACCTGGGTAAATCTGGTCCTCAGATAGCAATAATTTTTTTAACTATCATTATAATTGTAAATATAATGATAAGCAGATATGTAAAAAAAATTAAAAATAGATCAAAGATGTAAATACTCAGATATCTTCGACTTTCTTCCCTTTAAGTTCATAAATTTTTCATGCATAATCTTAACATTTTCCTCGCAGACAAAATCATGCTGCCTGAATCCCCCTCCAAATGTCTTCGGAATATGCAATAGTTCATGAATTATTACCTTATCCTGTTCATCTTTGCTCATTTTTTCAAATATCTCCAAAAATTCAATTGCATAATGGGCTTCAACACCTATTGCTTTTTGCATCAACTTGCCAATAGTGTGGCACCTTGCTATAGTCCTTCTAGTTGAGCTTCCAGAGCTGCGGAAGCATTTCACCCTGCTCAAATCAATATGATCCATCTCAAGAGCTAAAGCAATTTCATTCATCCTCTCCTGTAAATCAGAAGCAAATTCATATTTCATTTCTATAAACAATGCTTGCTATTTATAATTCTGTGCTTTAATATAAGAGTAACAAAAACTATCCAGAAAGATTAGGAGTACACCATCTTTTAAAGTTATATTCATCTAAAAAATCCATTACATTATCCTTTATTTTGTCTGGAACATCAAATCGCAGCTCGAATATATCTTTGAATTCATTATAATTATCTCTTACAGCAGTTAAACCGAAACCATCCATTCTTGCGACTAGAAAATCATGCTGCCCATCACGAACATTCACGTCTATCACATATGTGTTTTCTCTCATAAAACTTATCAACTTAGTTGATATATAAACTCTTCTAAAACACAGATTTATTATAATTATATAGTAGTTACAATAGAAAAATTTAAATACCCTATAAATCAGGTAAAATCATGGTAAATTTAACCCAATTGGAATTGCAAATAGCAGATGTAATGCATGAATTGAAAAGAAAAAAGGCTGAGTCTGAAAAAGATAGAAAAAGAGAAGAAGGTAGAATTCTTGCAAGGCATAGCAGAGAAATTGGTGAATTTAAGGCCAAGGAATTAACAGCAGAAGAAGCAATAGAATCTGAAATGTATAAAAAATACGCAGGAGTAATATTACATTCTATGGATGAAGATAATCGATTGATGGCTGCCAGAAGCGGGTATGTTGGAATCACCGAGGAACATTTAAGAAAAGCCGGAGAAATATTGAGTATAGCGAAACACATTAACGATGATAAGAAAGAAGACACAATAAGAGAAATGGTAAGATTAATATCTGAAGGACAATTAGCCCAGAGCGATAGAATAATGAGTGCGATAAAAGTTATTGAGAAAGGAAAATTCTCAGAATGGAAAGTTCATTCTTACATCTCGCAGGGAGTTGCAAATGGAGTTGAAACATTCTACATGGCCACGCCTATTCCTCTGAAAGAAAAAAGCACTCTTGCATCAAACTTAGAAACAAGGATTATGGAATTGCTTGATACTGGGGAAGTAACATTAAGCTTTCAGGGAAACATAAGTCGAGCAGGCACAGTAGAGAGTATCAAAACAGAGAGAAAAGACTTTAGTTATGATGAAAAGGCAGCACAAGGATTCGCAGTCTACGAACTAAAACTGGATGAAAGAAATCCTTCGATTGTACCTAGTTTCTTAAGCGGATTGGCAAAAAAGATGGAAGAATCTAATCAACCCGAGGGTTTTGAACAGGCAAAATTAATCAGCAAAGTAATACGCGTAGAACCTCAAGTTATAAGGTCTCTTTTTGAGTGCCAAAGAGCAGAGCTATATTCTCCAAAAGAAAAACTTCTTGAGCTGTTGAAAGAAAACAAAGATTATATTGCATTAAAAGAGGCCAGCCGCATAACCGGAAGGACTGAAGCTGGACTTAAACAGTGGAGTTATACTGCAGATGGTATAAAAAATGAACAAGGCGAATATTCAGTAAAAGCTTTGCTTAATTTCGTAGGGAAAAAGAGAAGAACAAGAGCGGCTATTGCACCAACAAATACAGCACATAGTCAAAAAACCTTTAGCTCAAGATTGAATTATAGCTCAACGAATTCCGAGGATATTAAAAAAGAAGCTGAGCAAAGATTAAATGAACTGAAAGAAAAAAATGAAATAGGAGAAAGAGGATTATCAGTCAAGCAGATTACTTATGTTCTCGGAATCAAGCCGGTAACAATCTCTAACAGACTTATTAACCTTAGAGAAAAATATCAAGATTGGAAAGATGGCATCAGCCGAGAAGGAAACAGAATGTATGTAGCTGAACCATTAGTTAAGAAATTTATAGAAAAAGCCACCCCTAGTTCTAGAGGATGGACTTCTTATAGTCAATAACCAGTAAAAAACAAGCATATTATTTTTAGGATACCTGAAAAACCCAGTTTCCCATTGCATCTTTCGATTTAAAAATAATCCTGCTTTCTGGAGTACCTAATTTTCTTGAAAGAATAGTTGCAATAACCTTTTCAGAATCAGCGTCTTCTTCAAAAGGCAGATAAATCAGATGTTTATTCGGACCATAACTCTCAAATTTTTCCTTTGAAGCATTAAACCTCACCTTAATCGTTACTTCCATATTTATTCAAGCAATATTCAATATTTAAACTTTGACTCCTTTTTTACTTAATTCAGCCTCAATTGCTTCTCTTACAAAATCTCCAATATTGCCATTCAATCTTCCAAGATTTATGCCCACATAATATACTCTTTCCCAATGAACTTTTCTATTATAGTTCTTTAGTGGAACTGTTTCCTGTGGATTACCAAAACTGACAATTCTTAATTCTTCATTAGCAACATAAATAACTTCCCTCTGAACAATACCTATTGCTCTTCCAATTATCCTTCTATTAAAGGGATTTTTCTTCATTTCCAAATCAAGGCTGACACTATAAGGATAGATCTCCTTTAACTCATTTAATTTCTCCGAAATATTATTATAAACATCTCTCAAATCAAAAGAGCAATTTTCAAACATCTCCTGCCCAAATCTGAATCTTCTTTTGTCCTTTCTCATAAAAAAAGTTCTGGAAATAAGATTATAAACATATCTATATCTAAAGTTTTTATGCCCTAATTGTCCAGCAAAGCGGACAGACTACACTCTGATTATAATTGTAATTCCCACCAAGTTTTAGGATATACAATGCTCTAGTATAATAATCTGCAGTTGGTGGACTTGGAGGAATAGGCCAAGCTTCCTGTAACTTAAAGTTTCTATTGTAAGCAGTGAATTCATTTACATCTAAGGTCAAATCATTATTCATATCGTCAGGATGATATTGTATCGCTCCTCCAGCAGTATCAATTTTAACAAACCTAACTGACTGAATCTGACCTATCGCAGATTCTCTCTCACCTATATAAATGGTGTGCATTCCGACAGTAAGTGTCCAATTCTTAGGATTGAACTGCGCACAAGCATTTTCAAAGCACGTACTCAAATTTGCTCCTCTCCATGAAACTTCTTGGTTTACAAATCCAGGAGTAGGATAACTCAAATCCCAGACCTTAGATGCATTTCCATTTCCAGCCCCGTTTCCTCCAGGATCATTTCCAGGGTCAGTATCAATATCTACAAAGAATGAATTAGCACCTCCATCAGATTGAGCAACACTTACAATCCCAACTAATTTATATATTCCAGGTTGGGTAACATTAAACTGAATTCCACCAAACTGGCTGACATTTAATAATGTTCCATTTGATACCTTTGGATATGATATAATAGGAATAAGAGTATAACATGAAGCATTTGCCCCCCCATTTATTCCCATGCATTGCCATCTATAATGCGTTGCATTATCTGCGATATCATTTAATGTTCCTGTACTGCATAAATTATTTGTTGCTCCGCAAAATCCATTAATCGTTACATTTGTTCCAGTATATTCATACGCACCCATATCCCAAGCAGTGCCTTGAGGTCTTAACACATTATTCCTATCTTTGTTAAACTGTGATAACAAAGGTTTTCCTTTGTCAACAGGATATGTTGCTCCAACCGTGCCTACAATTTGGAAATCCTTTCCAGCAAGATTCACGAATGGATTTGTCGCGCCTCCAGCAACCCCATTAGCTTCACCCAAATCATCCGTTCCGGAGTACCAGTTGTAATTATGTGGTATAAGATTGTATGATGGATAAGAGCTATTATAAAAGATATTGTTAGAAAATTCACTTTGTGCTTGACTTGTTGTACTTTGATAAGATGTTCTAGAAACAATCGAATGTAAATTAGAAAACACATTATTATAGACAAACAACTTTATATCGGCTATGCTTCCTGCCCACCCAGTAGGATTTATCCCTTCAGAAGCAGCACTTTGCTGCGGGTCACGGAATATATTTCCATACACATATTGATCTGTACTATCAACAGGATAAAAACCTTCTGCAGCCCAATTATATATTTCATTATATCTAAAAGTGGTATTTGGAGAGCGGCTGTTAAACAATACATTCCCATGCGGATCTGTGGCAGGATTGTATCCTGAAGTAACAGCATTATCGTGGAATTTTGAATATTCTACAATTAAATTATGTGCTTCCGACGTCTGCATCATCGTGATAAACCCATGTACATCAACATGACTCACAAGCATACCCATAGTATTTGCAAAATCATTTCCGCTGACATATGGAAAGACATAAATTCCACGAGTATCAATTTGATTGTGATTCCAAGAATACGGCGCACTTGTGGCTGGCCCGCTAAGCTCCAAGTATTTAATAGTTATGCCTGCCCTATCAAACGACGCACCGCCAGTAGCTGGACCAACAAGAATTGCTTGCCCGCCTTCATAGTTGTGCGTAACTTTAATTCCATACTCATAACTTCCATCAATAGTTACATAACCAGTATTCATCAATTCAATAGTATCAGCAAATACTGCCTGCCCAATTCCATAACTTGCACTCCAGCCGATATCAGTTCCATAGTCTGTAGCACTTGCTTTTTTGATAGTGATAAGTTGAGCACCAGAAAGTGCATCATCGATGGTGTAGCCTGCATAATTCCCAGCCGCAACATAATAAGTATGATTTCTTTGCAACGTCGCTGGCAATGTCGTCCACGCATTTGTCCAATCGCTTCCATTATTGGCACCTGTTGCTCCTTGTCTGACATAATGACAGTTTACACAGGTTGTAGGTTGCGTTGTGCCATTAGCCTCATACGGACCAATATCCCATCTTGTTCCCTGTGGCCTCGTCACACCATCTTTATCACTCATGAAGTAGGAGCTCAGCGAAATTCCTTTATCCCTTGCAACACCGTCTCCAGACTGCAGGTGATAATTATTATTTGCTCCATTAGAAGTATAACTTACAAACTGCGGCTGTGACGTATTTCCATTCTTCTCAAACTGAGTAAGCCATCTGGTCGCATTATATGTTGTACCTCTAAACTTTATGTATGTTGTGCCAGAAGATTTATAGTAAACGTTATTGCTGAAATTAAATGAATTGGTATTGAAATTTGAACTATTCTGTATTAAGATTATAGGGGTTGATGTAGTATCGTGACCCATATTATAGAAGATATTATTCTTAAATTCAACACCGGTAGCAGTTGGATTACCGAGATAATTGTTAAATCTTATCGAACATGAAGGATAAGTAGCATCATCGCAATATGTACTATCATCATTATCAACAAACACGTTATTTACTATTTTAATATTTGTCAATGAAGAAAGGAATCCACCGCCGCTGCCTGCATAAAATCTTATGTACTCAGGGTATGAGTCAACAGCTTGCAATATTCTAAATATATTATTGTAAATATAAATATTACTTGGTGTTTGATCAGAATAAAAGCCACGATCTATGGCAGAGTCTCCGATATTTACAAAATCATTATTATAAATATATACATCATCTCCTGTAAATTGAATACTGTCAGGATGCTGTTTAGAAGTGTAAACACTCGTTAGTGTTACCTTGAAGGTATTGTTGTAAACAGATATAACACCACCAGTCTGAATTCCATCAGGACCAGCATATGCTTCTGTCTCTCCGGATGGTTGGGCCCCATTAAAGAGAATTTCAATAAAGTTATCGTGCACTTTATTATTAGCAGCTACTCCCGAAGGAGATAATACTTTTATTCCAGCATCTCCTCTTGCCTGCACAATATTATTATTAATGTCAAATTCAGTAGAAGATGCTGCAGACATGCCGTTGTTTATATTAGATAAATTAATATTCTGTACTACAGCCTTTCTGCTGTTATCTGCCAATATTCCTATGGCTCGGTACTCATCGTGAATATCTCTTAAATTTCTTATTACAATATTTTTCTCCCCGTTATAATTGCCATCAATAGTAATATAACTTAATCCTACAAAATTAATTGCACTGCCACTGCCAGAATCTCCAAGGTAATTATAATCCCAAATCACTTTTCCATTATGTCCAGAGTCTTGTCCAGGTCTTATAGTGATGGGCTTTCCAGATGTTCCGCTCTTGCCAATGGCCAAAGTAGTATTATATAACTTTGAATTTGTTCCTCCAGAAATATAAATGAAATCTCCATCCCCAACACCTGCCCAATTTATCGCACTGAAAGATCTCCACGCATTAGTCCAATCAGCACCATTATTGCTTCCAGTTGTCAATATTCCATCAACATACCAGCACTTGTCTCCAGAAGCCGCTTCACAAGTCGCTCCTCCGCCAGATGTGAATTGTGAAACATTTAATTCATTAGTAGGATTTTTTATAGAAGTAATAGTATTGCTTGCATTACTTGCAAGACTTGCACTGAAATAATATTCAGGAGGATTGCATAATCCAAGACAATCTTCCTGCCATTCAGCATTCCATGTTCCCATCGCCGTATTTCCAGAAAATACTGCTGAAGAAGGATTC
>Ga0209542_10003847_pt1 | contig 31625 bp, 31 predicted proteins | sample RifCSPhighO2_01_FD_184028 | JGI IMG/M metagenome (GOLD analysis project Ga0209542, IMG submission 184028) | Soil microbial communities from Rifle, Colorado - Rifle CSP2_plank highO2_0.1 (SPAdes) (version 2) | ecosystem: Environmental > Terrestrial > Deep subsurface > Rock core/Sediment ... | reverse complement strand
GAATATACCCCAGCATATTTATTAGCCGCGGCCCGCGAGGCTTGGAACGAAGCTTTGGCAATGGGGGAAAAATATGGTTTTAGAAACGCCCAGACAACCTTGTTGGCGCCGACTGGCACCATTGGATTGTTAATGGATTGTGCAACAACGGGTGTGGAACCAGATTTTGCGTTAGTTAAATTTAAGAAATTAGCCGGCGGCGGTTATTTTAAAATTGTAAACGAAGCGGTGCCAACTGCCTTGAAGACTTTAGGTTACAATAGTAAAGAAGTAGAAGACGTTGTTAAATATTTGAAGGGCCATGGTACCCTAAGAGGTTCTCCGGCTTTAAGCCACGAGGCTTTGAAGGCCAAGGGATTTACTCATGAAGATATTACTAAGTTGGAGAAAGGATTAGTGTCAGTATTTGAATTACAGTTTGCCTTTAATGTCTGGACTTTTGGAGAAGATACTCTAAAGCGACTTGGGTTTACCAGCGAACAATATAATGATCCTAACTTTAATTTGCTCACTGCTCTTGGATTTACTAATGATGAAATAAATCTAGCGAATGAATATGTTTGCGGAGCAATGACAATTGAAGGCGCCCCTCATTTACGAAAGGAACATTATGCTGTTTTCGATACCGCTAACAAAAATGGTAAAAAAGGTCAAAGATATATCCATTATCTAGGCCATATCCGCATGATGGCTGCTGTTCAACCTTTCTTATCTGGAGCAATTTCAAAAACTATTAACATGGCGAACGAGGCGACGATTGAGGATGTAAAAATTGCCTATGTTGCTTCCTGGAAATTAGGATTGAAAGCGATTGCTATTTATCGCGATGGTTGTAAATTATCCCAGCCGCTTTCTTCAAAGAGTAAAGATAGTGGCCAAGAAAAAGCCGAAGCAAAGGAAGAAAAGAAAGAAGTTGTTGAAGACAAGACTCCAATTAAAACACCAGAAGTTAAGGCGCCGGTTGGACATAACTACGTTTTATTTAGTGGAGAGAACGGCGACATCCAGCAAGCCGTATCTAGTGAAAATGCCCAGGTGAAGTATGCCCACGATGGCACAAGCCAAGGAACAAAGATCTACATTCATGGTGAACAACGTAAGATGCCATATAAGCGAAGCGGGTTAACGATTAAGGCGAAAGTGGGCGGACAAAAAATATTCCTTCGTACTGGTGAATATCCGGATGGCCGTTTGGGTGAGGTGTTTATTGATATGTATAAAGAGGGAGCTTCTTTCCGTAGTCTTTTGAATCTATTCGCCATCTCTATTTCTACGGGTTTACAATACGGCGTTCCCCTGGAAGAATATGTTGAAAAATTTACCTTCACCCGTTTTGAACCAAGCGGTATGGCTGACCATCCGAATATTAAATTTTCCACTTCGATTGTTGATTTCGTCTTCCGGGTACTTGGTATGGAGTATCTTGGCCGGACAGATTTCGTTCAGGTCAAACCAACTGGTATTCAAAAGAACCGGGCCGAACACATGGCGGCGCTAGCGAATGTTGAGCAAAAGGCGATGCCTTTGGGGGACAAAGTGGAAACAGTAGGTGATAAACTTCCCGAAGTGGCGACCGATGAGCAACCAGTTTTGCCAAGTATTACTGAAGAGAAAATTGATGGCGAGGCTATAGATAAACAACTCTCTGGAATGATGGGGGACGCGCCACCCTGTCCAACTTGCGGGCATATTACGATTCGCAATGGCAGTTGTTATAAATGTCTTAACTGTGGTAGTACTACTGGTTGTAGCTAAGTAGAAGACATAAATTCGATGCTTGACGCCTGGGTAAAACCAGGCGTTTTTTGTAGACAAGTTGTTGACAAGTTTAGTATTATGTGTTATTATTAAACTTGTATACAACTTGTCTACTTATATGGATATAAAAGAGCTAATTATAGAGAAAATTAAACAAAAAGGCTCTGTAGAGTCTAAGGAGATTGTTTCGCAAACTGGCTTATCGCGGGGTTATGTTAATCGTTTTTTTCAAGCGTTGAGGATTGAGGGTAAGATTGCTCTTTTGGGTAGTACTAATCAGGCGCGGTATGTTTTAGCCAATAAAGAAAGCTGGGGAAAAGAAAAAGAAAAAGTAAACGTATTCAACAGGTCTTTTACAGTCGGTAATCAGAGCGAAGAAAACGTGCTACAAGAAGTAAAGCAGAATTCGGGGGTAGTATTAGGCCTAAAAGATAACGTGCGAAATATTATCGAATACGCCTTTTTGGAGATGGTAAATAATGCCATTGAACATTCTGGTGGTAGTAATTTTAAGGTGTCCTTTTCCAGATCGAATGATGTTTTAATTTTTTCTGTCCACGATGATGGTGTGGGGATTTTTGAACATATAAAAAATAAATTTGGTCTACCAGATATTTTATCAGCTGTACAACAGCTCTTGAAAGGCAAACAGACCACTGACCCAGAGCACCATTCTGGTCAGGGTATTTTCTTTACTTCTAAAATGGCGGATGCCTTTACAATTAAAAGTAGTGGTAAGGTGGTTTTATTTAACAACCTGATTCCCGATTTGTTCCTTGAAGACAAGAAAACACAAAAAGGTACAATGATTATTTTTGCTATTTCGTTAGAAAGTAATAGAATAGCTGAAGATGTTTTTCGTGAGTACACTAACGAAGAGTATGAATTTTTTAAGACGAAGGTCAAGGTTAAATTATATAAAATTAGTCGCAATCTTTTGTCTCGTTCTGAGGCGAGAAGAATTCTATTAGGATTAGAAAAGTTTAGTGAGATTACCTTAGATTTTCAAAATGTTGAAACAGTCGGCCAATCTTTCGCTGATGAGATATTTCGTGTCTGGCAGAATAATAACCCTGATAAGAAAATTACCTATGAAAATGCCAATCCGAATGTTACGTTTATGATTAAAAGAGCATTATAGCAATATAACTTATTTTTAAATTTTAAATATATGTCTCCAATCTATACCAAAACCGGCGACGAAGGTAAAACTTCGCTTTTAAGTGGGGAGCGGGTCACCAAAGATTGTATTAGCCTCCAAACTGTAGGGGATGTTGACGAGCTCAACGCGGTTTTAGGCGTGGCAGTAGCCCAGATGCAAAAGCTGGAAACGGAAAATGAATTTTTGAAAGAACTTCGCTTGTATATGCAAGACGTCCAGAGAGACCTATTTAAGGTCGGAGCAGAACTGGTTTCTTTGCAAAGCGAGCTCTTGAAGTCCGGGAATATTAAAGTGATCGGAATTTTACAAGTCGAGACAATGGAAAAGAAAATTGACGCTATGTGGGGGGAAATGACTCCGCTCAAGAATTTTATCCTACCTGGCGGGAGCTTGTTGGGGGCGTATTTACACGAAGCACGAACTATTTGTCGTCGGACGGAACGAGAGCTGGTGGCTTTGGGGAAAGAGAAGGATGTACGGCCAGAATTGTATAAATATCTCAATCGTTTGAGCGATTTTTTATTTGCAACCGCTCGATGGGTAAATTTTAAATTAGGCGAAGAGGAAATAATTGTTTAAAATTAAATTGCTTATATGGTTTTAGAACGATTTCACCCAGAAGAGTTAGTTAAGCCACCTAAAGAACCAGTGTCTTTAATTGTTGAACACAAAAAACCTGGTTTAATAGAAGTCCGAGATCTAGTTGGAAAACATACGATTGAGGAATGGCGGGGATTGTTTAATCGTTACGCAAGAAGAGAAGTAGTCCATGAGGTGAGTACGCGACAACAAAAGGTTAGCCGGGTAGCAAGAGTGGATTTTGAAATGTTCGAAAAGAGCTTGTTGAGTACTAGAGTGGTTGGGTTTAACAAGGAAGAGTTTAGAGATTTTAAAGAAATGGTAAGGCGAGCCAACCTCGAATAGTGAGAGTAAAGAAATAAAATACAGTCTTTAAAGACTGTATTTTTTGGTGGTCCGAGTGGGAATCGAACCCACATGCCTTGCGGCACGACATTTTAAGTGTCGCGTGTATACCAGTTCCACCATCGGACCATTTTTATTTTTTAATGTTTTTTCCTCGGTGTGTTGTTTTTAAGCTGTGGCAGTTAGGGCAGAGAATTCGTAGATTTTCTAATCGGTTGTCGTTTCTTACCCCATTTACATGATCTAGTTCTAAGGGGATTCTGCCGTCGATTGATTTTTGGCACCAGCCACATTCTTCACACTTTGGTTGTTTTAATCCTTCTTTAAATAACCTTTTTTTAAGTTTGTAACTTTGAAAATCATTGTCCTTGACTAAAATATTTTTTAAAAGGATTCGTGGTTTGCCGATGCCCGTTTTGCCTTTACTCCAGGCGGGTCCAGTGAAATGACTTGAGTCTATGCCGATTTCTTTAATATATTTTTTTATTTGTGCGTAGTTTCCACCCGCCTCTCTTAATGACAAAAATTTAAGAACTTGTCTTATGCTGGTGCATTTTTTGGTTGCTTCTATTAGTTGTTGTTTAGACCAAGTTCTCCGTCTCATATGGGCACAGTGTACCATATCAGTAGTTTAAGGTCAACCTGTGCTTGCACGTCTACCAATTCCACCGCTTGGGTTTAACGCAGATAAATATAGCATGAGTTTAGAGAAAAAGCAAGGGTGGCCTGACTATAACTAATTTAGTTTTTCTGCTATAATATCCCCATGAACAAATCAGGGGGATATTTTTTTAAACTTAATTCACGAGGCATAACACTCGTGGAGGTTATTGTTGCCGCCGGGGTATTTTTGTTATTCGTCGTTGGGGTTTACGGGGCAATTAACATGGTTTTTAAAATTGTTTACCAGTCGAGATTGAAGATTGTTGAGACATCGGTATTGGCCGAGCAGGTTGAAACAGTAAGAAATATGGTTTATGACAAGATTGGAATTGTGAACGGCGTGCCGCCCGGAGAGATCCCGCGCACGCAAAATGTGACACGGAATAACATGCCGTTTACCATCACGGCCACAGTCCGTAATTTTGACGATAATTATGATGGCACAATCGGTGGCAACCCGAACGATCTTTCACCAGCGGATTACAAGTTGGTAGAATTTTCTATTATTTGTGATTCTTGTCGTCAACAGACGCCAGTAATTTTAAGTACGATTATTGGCCCTCGTAATTTGGAGGGCGCTAGCGACAACGGTGCGTTATTTATTCAAGTATTTGATAAAAACGGTTTAGCGGTTGTTGGTGCTAATGTCCACGTAGTAAATAATAGCGTTAATCCAGTGATTGATTTAACTGAGACTACGGACAATGACGGTTGGCTAAAGTTAGTGGATGTTCCAACAAGCACGATGGGGTACCAGATTACAGCTAGTAAAGAAGGCTATTCTTCTGATTACACATTATCTCCCAGCCCGGAGGTACCCACCCCTGTAAAGCTACCAGCTAACGTCGCGAGCCAGATGGTGACAGAAATTTATTTTTCTATTGATCGCCTGGGTAGTTTGAATCTCCACACGATGGGGCCAAGCTGTGTCCCGATTGGGGGCGTGGGATTGAATCTGCATGGTACGGAAAAGTTACTTGGCATTGAACCAAATGTTTATAAGCTGGATGAAGATTTTACGACTGATGGCGGTGGAGATTATTCTTTCCCGACGATTGAATGGGATAAATATTATTTGTCGCCTTTACTTACAACTTATGATGTCGCCGGTTCGATCCCCATGTTACCGGTAAATATTGAACCAGGTCAAAACCAAGAAATGAGTGTTATCTTGCGTCCCCACACAACGAATTCTTTATTAGTAAAAGTGAAAGATGCTGGTACGAGTCTGCCGTTATCTTCGGCCACGATTCGTTTGTATGATGGTACTTATGACCAAACCGAAACCACTGATTTGGGTTATACACGCCAAACCGATTGGTCAGGTGGTAGCGGGCAAGACGAATATATTACTCTGGATAAATACTTTAGTGATGATAGTGGGGTAGACAACGATTCACCGGTCGGGAGTTTAACCCTAAAACGGACGGGCGGGGATTATGTGCCAAGCGGTATTTTAGAATCGTCCACTTTTGACCTGGGCGGTAGTGTGGATTTTCGCAATATTATTTTTGAGCCTTTGAGTCAGCCTGTAGAAACAGGTGCCTCCTCAATTCGTTTTCAGATTGCCACCACTAATTCGAGTACCCCTGCGAGTTGGGATTATATTGGACCGGATGGTACAGCCGGAACTTATTATAATCTAGTCGACACAGTAATTAACCCGATTCACGACGGTAATCGTTATTTGCGCTACAAAGTCTTTTTGTCTACTGCTAACCAAGATTATACCTCTATTTTATCTGAATTGGCCTTTACGTTTACTAATGCCTGTCTACCACCGGGCCAGGCTTTTTTTAACAGTCTGTCGGCCACAGTCTATAATATTGAAGTTAGCCGGAGTGGGTATGCTCCATATACTGGGATCATAGAGGTCAGTGGCCAGAGTGATGTCATGATAGACATGTCTCTAGAAGAATGATGAAAAATTTAAAATACAATTACCAAGGGTTTACAATACTCGAAGCTTTAGTGGCGATGGCGGGTATGCTTTTGTTGGTAGAAGGCGCCGTGTCGTTGTTCTTATTTAGTAACCACTCACGAGATGTTATTTGGGAACAATTGTCGACACAAAATGAGGGTCGAAAAATTGTCCATGATTTTACCAATGAAATTCGTAAAACGAATTATTCTAGTTTAGGGGCCTATCCGATTGAATCGGCCGCGACCAGTTCAATTATTTTTTATACCAATCTTGATACCGATAACTATCGTGAAAAGGTGCGTTACTTTTTGGCGGGTGCGACCTTAAAAAAAGGCGTTATTAAGCCCAGCGGTAATCCTTTGGTATATAGTCAGGCGACTGAGACCGTAGTAGACATTGTTCATGATGTCGCCAATGGGGAGAACCCGGTTTTTACTTATTATAACGAAGGTTTTTCTTTTGCCACCGGAACCCCGATGGTTCTACCGATTGACGCAACACAAATTCGTTTGATTAAAATCAATCTAATGTTGGAGGAAGATCCAAATAATACACCCGTGCCATTTTCGATTGAATCCAAAGTGGAAATTAGGAATTTAAAGACTAATTAATGTGTTAATAAATTTGAAAAAGTTATTACAAAATTTTTACCACGATCACCGCGGGCAGGCTTTGATTTCAGTTTTGGTGTTGGGTTCGATTGCCTTTACGATCATCGTTACCGGTATAGTGAGCTACGCGATTATGGAAAATCGGGCATCGAATTTTAAACATAATCGAGAGATGGCTTTTCAGATTGCCGAAGCAGGGATTAATTATTATCGGTGGCATTTGGCGCATAATAAAACGGATTACCAAGATGGCACCGGGGTCCCCGGTCCCTACGTCCATGCTTATGAAGATAAAGACGGAAATGTTATTGGACATTATTCTTTAGATATTACTCCGCCACTTTCTGGGTCAACGGTTGTAACTATTGAATCTACAGGCTGGTTAGACGCCCAACTGGATAGTAAACGAAAACTCCGAGCGCGGGTTGGCTTTCCGGCTCTGACTGACTATGCTTTTTTGACTAATACCGATGTCTGGATTGGCGATACTGAATATACGCACGGTAAATTTCACGCTAATGGCGGAATTCGCTATGATGGTTTAGGTGATGCGCCGATAACGAGCGCCATGGCCACTTATACTTGTAAAGAATTCCATGGTTGTGGTAATCAAACCCAGGAAGGGATTTGGGGTGTGGGTGGGCCGCAAGAATATTGGCGATATCCAGTACCGGCGAAAGATTTTACGGCGGTTACGGCTAAATTGGCAGAGATTAAAGAGGGGGCCGATGAAGGTGGCGGACTTTATTTAACTTCTTCTGGTGACGAGGGTTGGCGATTGAGTTTTCAAGCTGATGGGACAATTAAGGTGTATAAGGTAACCCGGACCTATTGTTATTCGGGGAAGGATACTGGTGAAAATAAATTTCATACTTATTGCATAGACATTCGTACGACTAATTCACCAACTACTTATCCAGTACCGGCTAATGGGTATATTTATGTTGAAGATACAGTTTGGGTGGATGGGGTAGTTAATGGTCGGGCAACGATTGGAACGGCTTCCGGTGAATCAATAATAATTAATGGGAATATTACTTACTTGGCGAAAGATGGTAATCATGTTTTGGGTTTGATTGGGGAAAAAGATGTTTTGATTCCACACAACTCGCCAGATTATTTAGAAATAGACGGAGCTCTTTTGGCCAAGTCGGGGGCAACGAAACGGTATTTTTATTCGGGAGACACTAAAGAAAGTTTGACGACGTTTGGTTCGGTTATCACTTTTGGTGTTTGGACCTGGAGTTGGGTATCAGGGGGCGGACAAGTAGTCTCGGGCTATGAAATAACGAATTCTAATTATGATGTTAATTTGACGTATAACCCACCACCCGGTTTCCCAGTTGGGTCAGAATACAACCTCATTAGCTGGGAAGAGGTGGAAGTAGTAAATTAATACCCTTGCCTAAGCCCACAGGTTTGTTATACTAAAAAATATAATCCGATGAAATATAAATTTATGCCAAAATTACAAGTAAAAAAAGGAGTTATTACAGTTGCCGGGCTCGGGACACGCTTTTTGCCAGCGACCAGAGCGATGCCAAAGGAGATGTTGCCGGTTTTAGACAAACCAGTCGTGCAATATATTGTTGAAGAAATGGTAGAAAGTGGGATAAAGGAAATTATCTTTGTGACCAGTTCACAAAAGCGGGCGATTGAAGATCATTTTGATCGTGATATAGATTTTGAAGAGTATTTAAAAAGTAAGGGTAAATACGATTTGATCAAACCATTGGTAGATTTGACTAAAAAAGTTAAATTTTTTTATACTCGCCAATCCGAGCCGCTTGGGAACGGGCACGCGCTTTTATGTGCCAAAGAGTTTTTAGGCGACGAGCCGTTTGCTTTTTCCGATGGCGACAGCATCATTGATTCTAAAATTCCAGTCGTAAGGCAATTAGTTAAGGTCTTTAACCAAAAACAATCACCAATTATTGGGGTACAAAAAATTGAAGACAAAGAGGCGATGATGAAATACGGCAATGTCTACGGTAAAGAAGGAAAAGAAAAAGGGGTTTACCGGGTGGAGAGATTTGTGGAAAAACCAAGTTTGGATAAAGTTTCGCCCCACGGTTTGATCGTTGGCGGCATGCGTTACATTTTAACCAAAGATATCTGGCCCTCGCTCGAGCAACAGGGTGCCGGGAAGGGTGGCGAGATCTGGTTGGCTGATGCGGCTAACGCTTTGGCGGCAAAAAAGCCATTTTATGCCTATGTTTATGAGGGAAAGTACTTTGATACCGGTAATAAATTAGCCCTACTCGAAACCGCGATTCATTTTGCGAAGAAAGAAGGTCTGTTAAAATAATTTACTATACTCAACCAAACTAAAGTGTGATATAATGTAACCAATCAAAATATCACACTTTTTTTATTGCCCTATGCTTAAGAAAGCAAGCATACTGACACTCATTTTCGTCATGAGTTTTTTGGTATTTACCGGATTTGGTTGTAAAGGGTTGTCGAAAAAAGAACAGCAGGCGATTCAGCCGGTTACCTTGGAATATTGGACTGTTTTTGATGACGTCGACGCCCTAAATGCTACGATTGCTAAATGGCGGATCGACCGACCACATATTACAGTTAACGTTCGTCAGTTAAGGTTGGAGGAGTTGTATCCTCGTTTAGTTGAGGCTCTAGCCGAAGATCGGGGACCAGACATTATTTCGATTCGTAATCGTTGGGTAAAAACTTTTCAAAGTAAATTAGCACCCATGCCGGAAGGGGCCCGGGATACCACGGTGCAGATTATTAAAAATCAGTTTAGCACGGAAACAAAAATCAATTCACGTGATTACGCGTTGCCGACAGTTTTGGATATTGAAAGAAACTTTGTACAAACGGTGAAAAGCGACGTGGTCGTTGAGGGGAGAGTGTACGGCTTGCCATTATCTTTGGATGCTCTGGCTATTTATTATAACAAAGATATTCTTGATCGGGCTGGTGTGGCCGAGCCGCCCAAGACCTGGGAAGAATTTCAGGCGGCGGTTAAAAAGGTAACCAAATATGACCGGACGAGCGGAAAAGTTACCCAGTCTGGTGTGGCCATCGGAAGCGGTGAAAATGTCCCGGGTGTTGATGACATTTTGTATGTGCTTTACCGCCAAAGCAATGTGGATTTTGTGGCGCGAAGCGGCCAAGCCGTGTTTAATTACGCCCCGCGTAACAATGACATAAGTCCGGCGATGAATGTGATGAATTTTTATACGGATTTTTCTAACCCAGCTCGTGACACCTATTCCTGGAACAAGGATTTGGGTAACGCCTTCGACAGTTTTGTGCAAGGCAAGGCTGGTTTTTTCTTTGGTTATAGTTACCATTATCCTCTCATAAAAGCTCGAGCGCCGCAGTTGAATTTTGAGGTAATGTCGATGTTGCAACTTAATAATGAGCAGCCGGTGAACGTCGCCAATTACTGGATTCAGACGGTAGTCGCGAAGTCGAAGAACCAGAACGAAGCCTGGAACCTGGTTAATTCTTTGACTTATACTAAATTGGTCAAAGAGTATTTAGATTTAAGTAAGCGGCCAACGGCTTTACGGGCTTTAATTAATGAACAAAAAGATAAAATTGAATTAGCGCCGTTTATTTCTCAAGTTTTGGTAGCTGAAAACTGGTATCGTGGTCGGAATTATGAGGCGGCCCTTAAGGCAATCCAAGATATGGTGGATGAATGGAACGCCGTACCGTTTGACAACGATAAGGTTATGCAGTTGAAGCAGAATGTTTTAAATCGGGGAGCGACAAAGGTTAATCAAACATTGTAAGATATGAAAAAATATTTGGTACGAATAATTTTTTCTGGAATTCTGTTTGTTTTGTTTTTTTTCTTACCCCAGTCGGTGGAAACCCAAGGTGGTCCGATACTCGCCGAAGCCACTTATTGTTTTTGTTCGGCAAACATGGAAAAACTGACTCTCGAAAATTATAAGGATGCAGAAGGTTCTTCGATTTGCACTCCAGTTGATAGCAAAGACCAGTGTACCCCCGAGAATTTTGATAAGACTACAGACATGTATCTTTGTTACACCATGGATCAGAGTACTTGTAACGCCCAGAAAGATTTGTGGGATGAGCAGTTTCGTACTAAATACAATCCTATTTCTGAATATCACCAGCAGTTTGATAGTTCAAAAGATGCAGGGGCGATTCTACCACCCTGTGTGTTAGAGGATACCTTAACCCCAGAATGTCGGGATATTTCAATTTTTGTAATTACCTTAATTAATCTGGGCCGGTGGTTGTTCGGAATTATTGGTGCCATAGCTTTGGTTATGTTCATCTATGGCGGATTTGTTATGATCTTGTCGCGTGGTAATTCTGAACAGGTTAAAAAAGGGACAGGAGCCATGGTGGCGGCAGTAACAGGTCTTGTAATTGCCTTTGGTGCTTACATTTTAATTGGATTTTTAGCCGAGACTATTGGGGTACAAAGTGGGTTTAGATTATAAGTTACTATGAAAATAAACTGGTGGGGAAAATGTAGTTTAGCAATAGGAGTTTTAGTGTTTTTATTTGAGATTACCCCTGTCTCGGCTGGGGAATTGGAAAATTATCTCCAGGCTAGTTTTTCTAATCAAAATAATACTGGGTGTTGGTGCGAGTTAAGTACGGGTTCAGGGTCAAGCTGGAGAAAATTTAATGTAGGCGACAGAAACGAATATACTCAAATTCAAAGCGGAGAAGCTGGCGTTGGTTGGTCTAGTATCCCAAGGGTTGAACTAGATGGAACCGGCTGTACTGGACCATCTGGGAGAATTAGAATCAACCCCGGTTATCCCAACGTAAGACAATGCATAATGAAAATTTATGAGCCTTGTTTGTGTGTTATTACGGAGAACCCCTTAAATTCTACAGTTACAAAAGATTGTATGCGTCTAACGACGGTTCAAGAGATTGTGGAGGCTGGCGCAGGAGTCACATATGTAGAAGAAGGTAATTGTCAAAGCGAAACTCAGAAGATATTAAATTATTGTTGTTGCAAGAAGGTTGGTGATGACGAAGGCCTGATCGTACACGAATGTGGTGTGGAAAAACAGAACAAAGAAAGTGAGGCAACCTGTTCTGCTGGGGAAGAACTAAAAACAGTGGCCGATCTTAAAAGCGCCGATGCTACCTGTGGATCCAGTTATACTGAGGCGGACCTTGGCAAAACCGAAGAAAAAGCAATTGGTTTAAGCATGGAAAACGTAAAGTCGAGCGCGAAGAGTCTAAATCCGCTCAGTTTAAGCGCGGATGAATCAGGCGTGATAAATCTAATCGGCCGTGCTATCAAATTACTTATTGGTTTTGTAGGTTCAATTGCCTTGGCTTTGTATATTTATTCTGGCTTATTGTGGATGACCTCGGCCGGTAATTCTGGGCAGGTAGACAAAGCTAAAAATATTTTGATTTGGGCAACGCTTGGAGTAATAGTGATGCTCGGGAGTTATGTGTTGGTAGATTTTATTTTCAAATCAGTGGCATAGTCTATGAAAAAAGTGATTATTTTTTTAACGTTAATCGCAGGCTTATCCTGGTTCATATTTTTAGCAGATCCGGCTTTTGGGGCAGAGAAATATCACTGTCAGTGTGCTTATAGTTGTGAGTCTTTTGATAAACCAGATAGTGGTGCCCCCGTACAATGTCCTGGGGGATGCACGGGTCCAATAGACGGTGATTGCGCGTCTGTGGTTGAAAAAGCCACTTCTACGCCCCCCGCCACTAAAAGTGGAGGATCTTGTCCAACCGGTTATACTTGTCTTACAAATCCGTTAAGCGGAAATCCGACGGAAGTTCCTCAAGTATTGGGTAAAATTATTCAGGCCGCGCTGGGGATAATTGGATCCTTGGCTTTATTGATGTTTGTTTACGGTGGTTTCCAGTGGTTAATTTCAGCTGGTAATGCTGAAAAGGTAAAGAGTGGCACACAGACGATGTTATGGGCAGCGATCGGAGTGATACTAGTTTTTTCCAGTTATCTATTGTTAGACACATTTATAGGATATTTGACTGGTCTAAAATAGCCAAGTGTGGTATAATTTTGAATATGAATTCAACTAACAACAGAAAGGGGGTGAAGATATGCAGAAATTAAAGAAAATGTTAGGTATCGTGGCAATGGGGACATTGCTTTTAGGAGGACTTTTGGCTTTGCCGGGTGAGGCGCTAGCAACAAGCACCGATTATGTTGGTTCCTCAGAGTTAGGCGTGCAATATGGTGCTTACACCGGTTTAGGTACACAAGATGTCCGGATAACCATTGCTCGTATTATTCGTGCGGCTTTGGGTTTGCTTGGTATCGTAACAGTGGTGATTATTATTTACGGTGGTTTCCTTTGGATGACTGCCGGTGGTAATGACGAACAAGTCGGGAAAGCCAAGAAATGGATTTATTCTGGTATTATTGGTTTGGTTATCATATTCGCGGCTTATGCTTTGACGCAGTTTATCTTTAATCAGATTATTACAGCTACAACTACGGATACTGGTCCGATCAATGCTCCGGGAATATAGGTCACCTTTCTTTGAGAAAGGGCGCGCTTGGCCGGTCATTTGCCATGGCGTCAAGCGCGCCCCAACTCTCTTAGGAGACGGTTGAAAGTAAAGGAGTTTTCAATCTTCCCTTAAGAATTATGCGATTAACAAAAATTTTGTTTACGCTCGGTGTGCTATTAGTCGTAATGGTGCCGGTTTTAGTTTTAGCGGATCAATATGGAGTGAGCGCAACGGCGGACGCAGGAGGACTTTCAAAATCATTTGCTGGAGCAAGCAGTATTCCTGAAGCGATTGGAAATATAATCTCGGTCGCCCTGTCGTTTTTGGGAATTGTCTTTTTTGGGTTGATATTTTATGCTGGTATTCTTTGGATGACTGCTTTGGGTGAGTCCGGGAAAGTGGATAAAGCAAAGAATTTAATTGAAACGGCTATAATCGGGTTAATAATCGTGATTGGGGCTTATGCTATTTCGACTTTTGTTTTTGATAAACTGGTGAATGGTGAAGCCGGTTCTACCGAGACGCCGGCCGTAGATTGTTCGGTGGCAGATATGGACGGGAAAGATTGCGGAGATAACAAAATTTGTAATGATGGCACGTGTCTTACAGAATGCGAGGTGAGGGAACAGGGTGATTGTATGGCGCCGGCGGATTGTGATGTTGGTAGCGGTGTTAGCCGCCAAGTACCTTCACTATGTCCAGGTGGTGGAGAAAATATTTGTTGCGTTAGTTTATTAGATTAAAATATGACTAAAATTATTATTTTATTGGTCGCGGTCAGCGTTTTAATTTTTAGCTCCCCAGTTCAGGCTCAAGGTTTACAGGGGGCAGGAGAGAATTTAGATAAAGCCTTAGGAAGCTCGGGCTTAGAAAAAGAATTAACGACAAGCGTGGGCACTGTGATCCAGGCGGTGTTATCTCTGGTCGGGACAATATTTTTTATTTTGACAATTTACGCTGGCATACTGTGGATGACTGCCCAAGGTAAAGATGAACAAGTGACTAAGGCCAAGGATATCATTCGAGCGGCAATTATTGGTTTAGCGGTGGTTCTGGCGGCTTATGCCATTACTTATTTTGTTACCAACAAGCTAGGCGGTGCAAGCGATCCAGGCAACGGGATCAACGTGACTACAACGCCCGATAATACTTGAAAATTAATAGTACTATGGAAAAATTATTTATAACCTTAATTATCGGTCTAACATTTTTTTTCAGTCAGCCAGTTCTGGCTGGTCCGAACATTAATTCTCTGACTGAAGATGTAGCTAACAAAAGTGGCTATGAGACAGCCGGAGTTACCGATACTACACTATCCGAAACAGTGGGCCGTTACATCAAGGTAGTATTGTCTTTGACCGGCACTATTTTTCTTGTCCTTATGGTTTATGCTGGTTTCTTGTGGATGACGGCCCAAGGTAAAGACGAACAAGTGACTAAGGCCAAGGGAATTATTACGACAGCGACAATTGGGCTCATTGTAGTTTTAGCGGCGTATAGTATTACCGCTTTTATCGTTTGGCAAGTGGGCGGGGTAGCGACAACTGGCGCTGGCCAGGTTGGCGGTCCAGAAGCCGATGGCGGTTTTTGGCAAGGCTTTTCCGAAGGATTTGGTTCGAGTTGGTCGGAGTTTTGGGGTTCTTAAAATTAGACTATGTTTAAAAAAATTGTTATTTTTTCAGTTTTTATCAGCTTCTTGCTCTACCCAGCAGTTGAGCTTTTGGCTCAAGAAAATGTTGACCCAACAGCCAAAAATGAACAAAATACCTCTGCTTCGCAGGAGATTGGCAAACAGTTGAATGCGGCGGGTGGTGCAACGGGCGCTGGCTATGGTAACCCACAAGATCCGCGGATAATTGTGGCAATGATAATTCGTTCGGCTTTGCAACTTTTGGGTATTATTTTTGTAGTTTTAATTATTTATGCCGGTTACCTTTGGATGACCGCTGGTGGCAATGATCAGCAAGTGGAGAAATCTAAAGGTTTACTTAAGAATTCTATCATCGGCCTCATAATTCTTTTGTCAGCTTATTCGATTACTTGGTTTGCGTTTCGAATCGCGCAAGGTAATTACACAGATTATAGCAGTGGTATTTTTTACGAACCGCAACCCGATCCTTTTTGTGAGGATTTAGGTTGTTATTAAAATTCATAGGCGATTAAAATTGGCTCCTATTTAGGAGCCAATTTTTGTTCGATTACTTTAAAGATTTTTTCAGCGGGGTTGTCTATCTGGGGGAATACGGCTAGTTGAATTTTTTTATTTATTATATCGGCCACTAATTCTTTGATTTTTTTATGGTCTTTTAAAGCTACTGCGTAGTGATTTTTTTCTAAATAGTCTAAGTTGTTAGTTTCTTGACCGGGGATAGGGTCGATGAGTAAAAGTGGAGCGCCTTGGTGTAGGGCCTCGGTCACGGTTAGCCCACCGGGTTTGGTAATGACAAGGTTAGCGATGGAAAAGAGAGAAGGGAGGTCGTCAGTCCATTTTGATAAGTGGAAGTTTATCCAAGATGGAAATTTTAAGGTTCTTAAATTTTTAAAAAGTATCGGGTTATTACCAGTGTTTACAAATAAATTTAAAGGGTGTGGATAATCTAAAAGTTCTTTTAAATAGGTTTTGGCTTTAACCACGCCGTTTCCTCCGGTTAGGAAGACAACGGTGGGCCAGGCGGGGAGAAAATGGTATCTTTCATATAGTCCTGGAGTTTTGGTTTGGGTTAAAAATAACTGGCGGACTGGTATGCCGGTAATGGTTACTTCTTCATGCGGCACGGGGTTATTTATAATTTTTTCTTTAGCTTCCGGAGTAGGAACAAAATAGTACTTTACACCTGGTACGATGTTAATATTGTGTACAGAGTAGTCAGTAATGAGGGCAAAAGTTTTTAGGTTAGGGAATTCTTTTTCTATCACCGGTAGAAGTATTTGGGCACAGCCCAAGATTGTAAAAATAACCGCGTCGGGATTTTCTTGTTTTAATAGCTTGACCAGTCGGGGGTTTAATCTCGATTGAATCTTTGCCAGCTGTCGGAGAAATTTAGCTGGGAATTTACGATCCCAAAAATTGTAAGCTAGTTTCCAGAGCCATTTACCGTTGGCGCTTAAAAAGTTATATGATCGGATGTGGAAAAAAAAAGAAATCGGCGAAAGGTACGGCGTGGCATCGACATGTTTAACTTCCCAATCTGGGAAATGGGCCTGGCCATATTCTTCCAGAGCCTCGCCAGCAATGCGATGTCCGGTACCGGCTTTAAGAGATAAGATGAGTACCTTTGACATAGATGTGTTTAGCTCACTCGTTAATTGTAGTTTATCTTCCGTTTTAAGTAAAGTAAAACTCCTCCGGGGTGGAGGAGTTTCTTAGGGGTGCCTAACCGGAATTGAACCGGTATTGCGAGAGCCACAATCTCGCGTAATAACCATTATACCATAGGCACCATGATTGGGATTAGCCCCGTGGCCCCAGCAGGGATCGAACCCACATTCCCTCGTTAGAAGCGAGGTGTCCTATCCATTGAACGATGGGGCCGCTCAAAAAGCAAAGCTAGTATACGGCATTTTTACAGATAAATCAAGATGTGGTATAATAAAGATGCTTTAAAGTCATTATGCTTCAAATATCGCCTGAAAAAATTAAGAAATGGGGTTCATTAGCCCTAGTTTTCTTTTTAAGTATTCCGGTCGTTGTTGCGGCGCAAGGCGATGACCACGGCCTAACGGCCACTGGTCAAAACGCTGGTTATGATGGTGGTCGGGACGTGTATGCTCTGATTGGCACCATAATTAGTGCTGGTCTAGGGTTGATCGCCATCCTATTTTTTGCTTTGGCTTTATATGCCGGTATACGTTGGATGACGGCCCAAGGGAACGACCAACATGTGGAGAAGGCTAAAGACACTTTGCGTGGGGCAATAATTGGTTTAGTAATAACCGTGGCCGCTTACGCCATTTCCACTTTTGCCTTTTCTCGTCTCGCTGGTTAATTTCTCTATAATAAGGCAAAAATTGGCCTAGTACCTTGACAAAATACCGGTTCTCCGCTATATTAATGAAGCTTTAATTATCCCCGACTGAATATCGGGGCCGAACGCCTCGGAACATGCTCCGGGTCGCGCTCGGTGAAAAATATGCATGTTATGTTGCCAACAAAAAAGAAACAGCAAGTTATTAAGAAGTACCAGACCCACGAGGGAGACACTGGTTCAAGTGAGGTACAAATTGCGCTTTTAACAGCCGAGATTGAGGAATTGATTGCCCATTTGAAGCATCATCCGAAAGATCATTCATCTCGTCGCGGTTTGCTTCGTAAGGTTTCCAGCCGCCGTCGTTTGATGAGGTTCTTAAAGAAAGAGAACGGGGCTAGTTACGATGAATTAGTAAAGAAATTAAAGATCAAACAACCAAAAGTTTTGGTTAAGCCCGGCGTCAACCCAGCGATTAGTGACGACGAAGAGGTTGAGGAAGAGCTAATGGAAAAAGTAGGAGATGATACCGACAAAGAATAAAACACATCCTTTAAAACACCCCGATCAAAGAGTAGGGGTGTTTATTGATGTACAGAATATGTACTATAGCGGCAAAAACCTATTTGGCGCTAAGGTAAATTTTGGTAATATAGTAAAAGAGGCGACGGCGGGTCGTAAACTTATCCGGGCTTTGGCCTATGTTGTCCGGACTGAGGGGAAAGAAGAGCAGCCATTCTTTGATGCTTTGTACAATCTCGGCATAGAGACAAAAGAACGGCCTCTCCAGATTTTTTACGGCGGAGAAAAAAAGGCCGACTGGGATGTGGGCATTACCGTTGACGCTATTCGTTTGTCACCAAGTTTGGACACTATTATATTAGTTTCTGGTGATGGGGATTATATCCCTCTGGTAGAATATTTACGCAACCAAGGTAAGCAGGTGGAGGTCTTGGCCTTTGGTCCAACCACCTCCAGTCGTTTGATTGAATCAGCTGATGACTTTATTGATTTAGCCCAGGATAAAAAGAAGTTTTTGATCCTTAATAATTTTAAACCAAGGAAATAATTTATTAACGAAGTTGGTTTGAAGACGGAAAGGCCTGAATCAGGTCTTGGGCCTTCAAGTCAGCTCCGGAAGAAAGTAAAAGTATGGAAGTTAAAAAATGGAACATGGAATGGGGGGGTAGGAATTTGGAAGTGGAAGTTGGGAAACTGGCGCTTCAGGCTAATGCTTCTTGTACTGTTCGCTATGGCGATACAGTAATTTTGGCGACTGCCACCATGAGTAAAAATACCCGCGACGGTATAGATTTTTTTCCGCTCATGGTCAACTTTGAAGAAAAGTTATATGCCGCTGGTAAAATTAAGGGTAGTCGTTTTATTAAACGTGAGGGTCGACCAAGCGATGAGGCGATATTGTCTGGTCGTTTGGTAGATCGAGCCATTCGCCCGCTTTTCCCCGAGAAAATGCGTAACGACATCCAGGTTATTTTGACTGTCTTGTCGTATGATGGGGATAACGATCCACAAATTCCGTCGATGATCGCGGCGGCGACAGTTTTAACCATTTCAAACATCCCTTGGGCTGGCCCGATTGCCGGCGTGCGGGTTGGTCAAATAGACGGCAAATGGAAAATTAATCCCTCTTTTGCTGAAAGAGCGGTGGGCACAGTGGATATAGTGGTAGCCGGCACACCAGAAAAGGTTATTATGGTGGAAGCCGGTTGTACGGAGATTGTTGACGAAGAGGTGATTGGCGCGATGCAATTTGGTGCCGCACAATTAGCTCCGGTTTTGGATTTTATTAATAAAATCCAAAAAGAAGTCGGTGCGGAAAAGTTAAAATGGGAAGAGAACTTGAATGAAAAAGAACAAACTGTTCGCGCCGTTGAGGCGGAGGTAATAGATTTTATCGCTAGTCATGTTAATGATTGGATCTTTGAATCTCCAAAGAAAAGCCGCTTGGAACGGGTAAATATGGTAGATAAATTTTCCAAAGCGATCGAGGAAATGTTAAAGGCCAAAGAAGTCGATGAATCTATTCAAAAAATTATTCTCGGTCGTGTGAAAGTATATGTTGAAAAACATATTACCGAGAGAATATTAGATAACGATGAACGCCTTGATGGTCGAACTTTGACCGGGATTCGAGATTTAAATTCCGAAGTAGCTTTGTTACCACGGACACATGGCAGTGCCATGTTCATGCGTGGCGATACTCAAGTGTTATCTGTCGTTACTCTTGGCGCCCCAGGCGATGTGCAAACTGTTGATACCATGGAAGAAGATGGGACTAAGCGTTACATGCATCATTATAGTGATACCCCTGCTACTTATGGCGAGACGGGTCCATTGCGTGGTCCGGGTAATCGAGCGATTGGCCACGGTGCTTTGGCCGAACGAGCTTTGGAGCCGGTCCTTCCGCCAGAAACAGATTTTCCATATGCCATTCGGGTAGTATCTGAAGTTTTGGGTTCTAACGGTTCTAGTTCAATGGCTTCAACCTGTGCTTCAACATTAGCTCTTATGGATGCCGGCGTGCCTTTGAAAAAAATGGTCGCTGGTGTAGCCATGGGTTTAGCTAGCGACGAAAAAGGTAATTGGAAAGTTCTGACCGATTTGCAAGACATTGAAGATGGTCCAGGTGGAATGGATTTCAAGATTACGGGTACGGCTGAGGGTATTACTGCAATACAAATGGATACTAAGACCCAAGGGTTAACCTGGGACATTATAAAACAAACTTTTAAACAATCTCGGGAAGCACGATTAGAAATTTTAGCATCTATGAAGGCAACTTTGCCTGCTCCACGCGCTGATCTTTCTCAATATGCTCCACGAATTACAACAATCATCATTAATCCAGATAAGATTAGAGATGTCATTGGTCCAGGTGGCAAGATGATCAACAAGATCATCGCCGAAACTGGTGTTTCAATTGACATTGAGGACGATGGCCGTGTATTCGTTACCGCAACAGATATGACGGGCATGGAAAGGGCTATAAAGTGGATTAAGGAATTAACCCATGAAGTAACCGCCGGAGAGACCTACGAGGGCAAGGTGGTCCGTTTAGAGGACTTTGGTGCCTTTGTGAACCTGTTGCCTGGTCAGGATGGTTTGGTCCATGTGAGTGAAATCGCCTGGGAAAGAACCAATAAGCCAAGTGATGTCTTGAAGATCGGGGATGTCGTGAAAGTAAAGGTAAAAGAGATAGATAATCTTGGTAGAATCAACTTGAGCATAAAAGCTCTTTCAGAGAAACCAGAGGGTTACCAAGATCGACCACCGAGAGATGACAACGCCGGTGGACCAAAGAAACACTTTGGTTTTGGACGAGGGAAATAAAATAAAAACATAATTTGAAAAGACCGTCCGCCATTTGGCGGACGGTCTTTTGTGTATTGATTTTTTATTCAGAGTATGGTTAAATATGGGGGTAAAAAATGCCGGGGTGGCGAAACTGGTAGACGCATTTGCCTTAGGAGCAAACGCCTTCGGGTGTGGAGGTTCGAGTCCTCTCCCCGGCACGAGAAGAAAACTAACAGGGGGGTTTCAAAGAGAATCTGTTATAAGTTATTTTGGTACACGATGTACCTATGCAGAGCAGCTTGAACAGCGCGGCACTGCCCATGCTGCCTATGTTGGGATGAAGGAATTACCGGCACATGCCAAGCACGTGCTTGTGGTACAGGGAGATGATAGCGCATTTTATACTGCTGATACGCTCAAGTCATTTATTGAAGGACATGTGCAATCTAATGCAGTATTATCATTGCTTACTGCTACTGTAGAAAATCCTGAACAATTGGGTCGTATTGTCCGACATTCAAATGGAGATATAGAAATTATTGAAAAAGAATATCTGACCGATGAACAAAAGTTGATTCATGAAATAAGTACTGGTACTTTTTGTTTCAATCGGGATTGGTATGAAAAGATGTTTCCCAGTATGCCTCAATTACGAAAGCTTGGAGAATTCGGATTACCAACCGCACTGGCAATGGCACGCAATCAGAAAGAAAAATATCAGCTTATACCACTTGAGGACAACAACGAATGGTTTGGAATTAATACTCCAGAACAACTTACGCAAGCTGTTGATAAGAAAAGAGAAAAAGTATCTTTGGTAAGAAAAAAAACAAAAACAAGTACCTTAAGGGTCGCTGGTTTAAAATTATTAATTAGCTTTGTATGTTTGAATCTGGTTACATTCCTGAAGAGTATCGTATAATGAAAAAATTTGAAGATCGAGATAAGGAATCTGGAGACATGGTATCCAAATATATTGATGATGGCAATACCCTGGTTTGTGATATTCAGGAAATTCCTGTTGAGTTGCACAGTGCAATTGCTCATAAATTAATTGATAGTGGTCAAGTTTCTTTATTTGTAGAAAATCTGGATAAATTTGAAGGGCTCGATCATAAAGTTATTGTTCAGAGGTTGATGGATAGCGGTCAGGGGATAACTGTATTAGAAAATCTGGATAAATTCCAAGGTGTCAATCACACAGAACTTGCACGTTGGTTAATAGAAAAAGGAAAAGGTTATCTTGTTGTGGAGAATATTGGTAAACTAGAAGTATCTAATCATACCGAAATCGTCTATAGTTTAATACTTAATGGTCTTAGCATAAAGGTGGTAGATAACTTAGAGAAATTCAAGGGTGTCAATCATACAGAACTTGCACTTAGACTTATTGACCAAAAAAAAAGTTTTATTGTTGCTAGGTTATTATATAAATTTAAAGATTTGGGTCTAGAAATAGCCCGTAAACTTCTTGAAAATAACAAAGGTTCTACTGTTGCAATTTACTTGCGCCATTTTAAAATATTGAACAGTGAAATAGCTCATAAATTAATTGAAGGTGGTCAAGGTCTTGCGGTTGCTCGAAATTTAGATAGGTTTGACTCTATAGACTCAGTAGATATGGAAGATATGAAAAAAATATCAATTAAAAGTATAGATCGAGATGAAATTACTTACTTATTAGATAGTTGGCGATTTCAAAGTATTATAAACTTTATACAAGTTGCCGGGGAAGAGCAGTTTATACGACTGTTTGGCGAAGATATATATGGTGAATTTACTAAGATTATTGATGATTTAATGAAAAGTCATAATAAAGTATTATTACAACAAGTCCTATATATTTGTGAGTTATTGCATGTGTCAATTGATAATGAATTAGAAAGTAAGTTACTACCAATATTAAACGACGCAGAGATTCAAGAATATAGATCGCTCTATAAAGATATACATGTCAACGACGAAATTATAGAATTTTATGTGAATAACTACCTGTTAGCTGAAGTGGATATGTTGGGGGGGGGCATGACTAATATCGCGAGTGCTGGAGGTGTATTACAAAGAGAAGATCAGGAATTTAGTTTTCGAGACAAAGTAAGAGTGCTAGATACTAAGCGGACCATAGAAGATCAGGTGAGTCAGATGTTTGAGTGGATGCGACAGTATCTTTTTAACGCAGTAACTTTAGAATTAAGTAGTCAGTATAATAGCGTGAGAAGTAGCTTGGACCCGGACCGAGAGGTTGTATGCAATATAAATCTAGAACAAACGTCAACTGAAGAAATTCGTTTATATATTCACCAAGCTATTGCTCGATTTCATGAAGATGGGTGGACAGCTGCCTATGGAGGAGAAAAATGGGCGGCGATAGCTGAAACTGTGTATGCTATGTGGCAAGACGATATATCTTTTGCTCAAAAAACAGCATTGATTGATCATGTTATTGATTTGGAACATAATAATGGTATGCTTTTTAATAAAGATCCGGAAAATCTAAAATTTGAAGAAGATAGAGGTAAACGTATTTTGGATAAGAAGAGAGATAACAAAGGTAGTGTCACTGAATTATTAGATATGTTAGAAGAAGAGACCACCAACCAAGATTTGGTCAGCCGTCTCAGGGAAAGGGTTAAGGCTGTGGAACATTTAAAAAAAGCGCCAACAAAAGCATTGGGAAGTGATTAGTAAATGAGTTTAGCGGTATGAAACACAATAAATAATTTCTCACAGGCCATGAAGTCGTTGTACAAGCATGTAAAGACGCAGGAGCTACACATATGTTTGGATACCCGATTACTCCCGGGACTGAAATTTTAACTGATTGGATCAGGCATTCACAAGAAAATGAGAGTCTACATTATTTACAAACTGAAGACGAAATTGCGGCAGGTTTTATGGTCGCCGGTGCGGTCATGGCAGGGACAAAAGCATTTACTGCCACCGCGGGACCAGTGACTGTGCTTATGCAAGATGCGATGAGCATGGCAGACGGTATGCGACTGCCATTTGTCGCAATTATTGCTCAACGTGGCGGTCCGAGTTCAGGCACGGTGATTTATACACAGCAAGAAGTGAATTTTGCAATTCATGGGGGAAATGGTGAAGGACTACGTATCGTATTTTTTCCGTCCACAGTGGAATAGTTGTATCGTCTTACTCGTCGTGCATTCAATACAGCATGGCATTATCGTTTTCCTGCAGTTGTATTGACCGATGGATACTTACTTAAAATAAGACAAGATGTTGCATTAGATTTTGTTGGAGAAAATGAGGAGCCGGTTGCACTTGTTTCAGAAAAAACTCAAAAAAATATTCAAAATATTTATACATTCGAAGAAGAATTGTATAAGGATCCGAAAGTAATGAGAATTATACGCGAGCGCCATAATAAAAAGAAAGACGCACATCCATTGATAAGTGATATTCGTAGAGTAGGTATTTTAGATAAAGATGGCGGCTGTAAGATCCACGCCCAGGCGGTAGTATATTTTCCTCCGTCCTCTTAAAGAGAACCAGGTTTGTTATTAAGAAATGTTTTTGGAAGTACGACTGGTTATTTTAGTATTTTTTTAAGTGTGTAATGAATAACCTTGAAGCCAGAAAATTTGCGGCCAGCATTAATCCAAATTTAAAAATATTGGATTTGCACGGCCATTATCCAAGTGAAGCATTAGATAAATTAGAGCTTTTTATTTTCCACTCTCGTTCGGTGGGGGAGCTTGAACTAAGAGTGGTGTATGGTGGGGGCACAGGGAGACTAAAGGATGCCGTACTTGAATACGCTAGTAAACATAATTTAGTAGAAGAAGTTGTGGACGAAGGGGGCAGTTGTATATTAATATTGTTCGGTAACTAAGACCTCAAATACAGGGTATAAAATAGTATGGTTGGGGCATAGTTAGTGGGCGGTCTGTTTGGCCCTAAGTTATCCACATTTTAACCCCTTGACATAAGTTCCAAAATAGATTAAAATTTCGCTTGCGTTAAAGATTCCCAGAAATGGGACCACGTCCAATAAACTGGATACTGAAACGTATCGCTTGGACCTCTGGGTTTTTCCCGATCAGTCGGGAAACAATTTAATATCAATCTCTACAAACAAACAATGTTTAAATGGATATTAAATTATTACTCAGATAATCCAAGCGGTTAAACAGAGAACCTTGTCTCTTTTAAGAACCGCTCGTGCGGTTCTTTTCTTTTCAAAATTAATTCGGTCTGAAGCGAGGGCTTTAAAAAGAGTTCGCTTGAGATCGAATGAGAGTGTTGGAAGTAACGGAAAGTACTTTGACAATTAACTAGGGTAATGTAGGTATATAATATATACAAAACGAAAGCACAATTTAGTGTTTTCGTTGTGCGCAATTTCAACAAGGGCGCACGGTGGATGCCTAGACACCAAATGACGAAGAAGGACGTCGCAGGGTGCGAAAAGTCTCGGGGAGGTCCCAAGCAACCTTTGATCCGGGAATGTCCTAATGGGGTAACCCACTGCCGCGAGGCAGTACTGTACACTGAATACATAGGTGTATGGAGAAGACCTGGCGAAGTGAAACATCTCAGTAGCCAGAGGAGAAGAAATCGCAGAGATTCCCTCAGTAGTGGCGAGCGAACAGGGAAAAGCCCAAACCTTATACAGTGTTTTTGCAAAAAGTGGTTAGTCTTCGGATTAATTTATGATTTGCAAATTAAAGGTGCAGACCGTTGCTTATAAGGTGTTGTAAGACATAAGCGCTGACTTTCTGTGCAGTCAGGTGACCAATTAGCTTTCCTAGTAGAATGTTCTGGAAAGAACAACCACAGAGGGTAATAGTCCCGTATGTGAAAGGAGTTAATTTATCATGGCTTATGCTCTTGAGTAGGGCGGAACTCGTGAAATTCCGTCTGAACCTGGGCCGACTATGGTCTAAGGCTAAATACATTTGGTGATCGATAGTGGACAAGTACCACGAGGGAAAGGTGAAAAGCAGCCCGGAGAGGGCGATGAAATAGTATCTGAAACCGTGTGCCTACAAAGAGCAGGAGCCCGTAAGGGTGACTGTATTCCTATTGAAGAATGAGCCTGCGAGTATGTGTATGTCGCTTGCTTAAGGGCCTCTGGTCCGAAGGCAGAGCGAAAGCGAGTCTTAACGGGCGACTAGGTGGCATGCACATAACCCGAAACCGGGTGAGCAATCCATGACCAGGATGAATCTCAACGAAAGTTGAGAGGAGGTCCGAACCCACGCACCGTGCAACATGCGGGGATGAGTTGTGGATAGGAGAGAAATTCTAATCGAACTCGGTAATAGCTGGTTTTCCTCGAAATAGCTCTAGGGCTAGCCTTGTGTGATCCCTCCGGTGGTAGAGCACTGGATGAGAACTGGGTCCTTCGGGATACCGTTTTCAATCAAACTCCGAATGCCGGAGATCAAAACACAGGAGTCAGAAAGCGACGGCTAAGCGCCGTTTTCAAAAGGGAAACAGCCCAGATCGCTAGCTAAGGTCCCTAAATCCATATTAAGTGTAAAAGGTGGTGTTAATTCTCATACAACCAGGAGGTTGGCTTAGAAGCAGCCATCCTTTAAAGAAAGCGTAACAGCTCACTGGTCAAGAGTTTTCGCGCCGAAAATGTACCGGGGCTAAAATATGGTACCGAAGCTGCGAATTCAGAGTGGGGTTCGCCCCACGCTGGGTGGTAGAGGAACGTTCCTAACGCACTGAAGCCATAGACGTGAGTCATGGTGGAGTGTTAGGAAGTGAGAATGCAGGCATAAGTAGCAAAAACCAGGGTGAGAATCCCTGGCGCCGAAAATCTAAGGTTTCCTGGGCAACGAGAATCGACCCAGGGTTAGTCGGTCCTAAGGTGAGTCCGCCGTCAGGCGGGGTAGTCGATGGACGAGCAGGTTAATATTCCTGCACTGTTTGCCGTTTGGTTTCAACTGCGCATCTTTAAACTTTAAGCGTGTTTCGAATATGCACGTTTCGCAAGATGAAGACAAAGCCTCCGGGTAGAGTCAACTTAAAGGGATGAGGTGCCTAGAAAAGGTTGGAACCGTTAAGCGGCAAATAACCGTACTTAAACCGACACAGGTGGATAGGTCGAGTAGACCAAGGCGTACGAGAGAACCTTCGTTAAGGAACTCTGCAATACAGCGGCCGTAACTTCGGGATAAGGCCCACCCTGATTTATCAGGGTTACAACAAAAGACCTCATGCGACTGTTTACCAAAAACACAGCTCCCTGCAAAAGCGTAAGCTGAAGTATAGGGGGTGATGCCTGGCCAGTGTCAGAACGTTAAGGGGAGGAGTGCAAGCTCTGAACCGAAGCGCTGATGAACGCCGGCGGTAACTATAACCGTCCTAAGGTAGTGGATCCAAGAAATTGAATTCACTAGGATTGGGACGGATATAGAACACAGTCATGAATATGCAGAGTAAAAAAATAGCCATTTAAAAGCTGCCTTACTTCACAGTAATGTGAAGAATAATCCAATCATAGCTATATGCTGGGAACCTGAAGAAGGCAATCAGCAGGGAAGATCGATTGAAAGTCGATCCCCTCAGAGACTAAACGCTATGCCCCTTAAGAATAGGGTGAAGATATAGTCCAACGCCATTAAAAGGAAGCGCTGAGCGAAATTCCTTGTCGGGTGAACTAAATCATTCTGGTCGGATGATAACTTGCCCGAGTGTCGTGGTGACATGACACAAGCACACTGACTCATAACGGTGGAGCGCCGTTGGCAACAACGGGTAATACCGTGGGAACTCTCACTTTTTGAGAGACCCGTAACGACTGAGCCGAAAGGCGAGAGCCAATAAAATTGGCTAACACGTCAGCTCTTATTAATTAAAGATTAATAAGATGAAGGTATAGTCTGAACATCTTGGTAACAAGATGATAACAAATGGAGTTCCGACCTGCACGAATGGCATAACGATATGAGGACTGTCTCAACGAAGGACTCGGTGAAATTGCAAGAGAGGTGAAGATGCCTCTTACCCGCAACTAGACGAAAAGACCCCGTGAAGCTTTACTACAATTTGCTATTGGGATAAGGTTAGGTATGTTCAGCGTAGGTGGGAGCCGCAAGGCGCCAATGAGACACCACCCTTACCTAATTTTATTCCTAATTTTCTTCCGTTATCCGGAAGAGAAGACAGTGGCTGATGGGTAGTTTAACTGGGGCGGTTGCCTCCCAAAATGTAACGGAGGCGTTTACAAAGGTCAGCTTAGCTCGGATGGAAATCGAGCTGGACGTGCATACGCAAAAGCTGGCTTTACTGCAAGGGCTACAACCCGAGCAGTTGCGAAAGCAGAAGTAAGTGAACCGACCACTCTTCATAGGAAGGTGGAAGATCAACGGATAAAAGCTACTCCGGGGATAACAGGCTGATCTGGCCCGATAGTCCATATAGACGGCCAGGTTTGGCACCTTAACACATCGGGGTGCTACAGTAGAAACACTGTACCAAAAATTCGGCTTATAACGGTGGAACCGTAAGCAAATTCATGGTATAATTCTTACATAAATTTAATTTATGGAAGCGAATTTGCACGGCAATACCGTGGGAAGTCGGCAAGATGTATTTCAGCGAAATATCATACTCGGCACTTTGCTGGGTGATGGTTTTTTGGAGCTTAATGGAAAAAATTATCGATTAATAGCCGATCATTCTTCTAAACAAAAAGAATATGTAGAATGGAAGGCAAGTTATTTGAAAGAGTTTTTTCCAAGTGTTGTAGAAAAGGATCGTTTAGACAGAAGGACCGGAAAAATTTATTCTCATGTAATAGTGAGGACTAGAGCTTCCTCCGTTCTGAAGAATTATTACAAGTTATTCTACAATAAAGGTAAGAAAGTAATTCCAAAAAAACTTCCAAGGATAATTAATTGGATGATATTAGCAGTTTGGATTATGGATGACGGATATAAAAGGAACGATTGTCGAGCTTTGAGATTAAATACTCAAGGGTACGATAAATACGAACAGAGCACAATTAGGAAAAGCCTTTTGAAGCTAGGGATAGACTCTAATATTCAAAAGCACCAAGATTCCTATTGTATTTATATCCCATCGAAAAGTTATAGTAGATTAAAATTTAATCTCGAACAATACATAATTCCATCCATGAAATATAAGATTGCTTGACCCCGTAACGACTGACCCGAAAGGGGAGGCGGTTTTTAACACAAACCGCAATACGCCGACGCTTGCAAATAAAACTGAGATTATGCTGTTAAAAAAGTAAACAGCTACGATCCAGAGCAAGATGAAGATATAGTCTGCGCCATGAGAAATCGTGGAATAGTTCCGACAGCGATGTCGGCTCAAATTAGGGTCGCTTCCAGAGTAATCTGGAACGAATAATCTGGCTAATAACGGTGAACTCCTATTTCAATGTAACCCATTTTGGGTAGGACAATACCGTGGGAAGTCGTCTCAATTTTATTGAGATTGACCCCGTAACGACTGAGGTCATTTGACCTAGATAGTCGGGCACTCTTTGCAAAAAGAAATTTATGCCCACTATAATACGCCGGACTCCTTCGTTTTTTGAAGGATGAAGATATAGTCTGCACCATTAGTAATAATGGAATAATGTGCATCGCATCCTGGGGGTGGAGAAGCTCCCAAGGGTTTGGCTGTTCGCCAATTAAAGCGGTACGCGAGCTGGGTTCAGAACGTCGTGAGACAGTAGGTAGTTTGGCTAATATTAGCCAAAAAAGAGACCATGCTGTCCTTAAATCTAGCCAAATGCTGGAAACTCTGGAAGTCTCATTTAGGAGTGAGGCTTGTGAATCTCACACTACTAAGTGGTAAGTTCCACTAGTGAAAATGTGTTGAGTGCAGACAATCAGCAGGAAAGACTAGCTATTTTTATAAAATAGCTAGAATCCTCAGAGACTATACGCTAGAATCCCGAGTTGGGATAAGATATAGTCCGAACTGCATGGCGACATGCAGAGTATGTCAGAAATGACATGCCGTCTCGAAAGAGAATGTAACATAATTGTCGGTCTCCTATCTGTTGCGGGCGTAGAATGTTGAGAAGGCTCATTCCTAGTACGAGAGGACCGGAATGGACGAACCTCTAGTGTACCAGTTGTTCCATCAGGGGCATTGCTGGGTAGCTATGTTCGGCACGGATAAACGCTGAAAGCATCTAAGCGTGAAGCCGTCTTCAAGATTAACATTCGTTATAGACTCCTTGTAGACTACGAGGTTGATAGGCGCTAGGTATAAGCATAGTAATATGTTGAGCCGAGGCGTACTAATCGGTCGAGCGTACAACGAAAGCATTAAGAAGTGCTTTCTCTCTAGTTAATTGTTATACAAAAAAGGTCATTGTCTTGGTGACACAAGCGATAGGGTCACACCTGTTCCCATCCCGAACACAGAAGTTAAGCCTATCAGCGCCGATGATAGCCGTAAGGCAAAAGTAGGCCGTCGCCAGGACAATGGCCTTTTTTTGTTGCTAAAATCAAGGGCGAAGGAACCTTTTCAAAGGTTCTTTTTAATGGTAAACTAGAGACAGTTTACCATTAAAAAAATCTTATGAATCACCAGCCTTTGATAAGAAAAACAGCGGACTATGTGAGGCTGAAACTGGAAAACGAGCCGACTGGACACGACTGGTGGCATGTAGAGAGAGTTTGGAAAATGGCCAAGATAATTCAAGCCAAGGAAGGTGGGGATTTATTTTTGATAGAACTAGCCGCCCTCCTGCATGATTTGGGAGACTATAAACAGCACGAGTTTAATGAAATTAAAGGGTCGTTGGTTTTACACGGCATGATGGACGTCTTAGGTTTAGAAAGTGATTTACAGGACAAGATAATAGATATTGTGTCCGAAGCACAGTATAACGCGGATGAAACTATTGTGCCCAAAACTTTGGAAGGAAAAATATTACAAGATGCCGATTGGTTAGAAGCTTTGGGAGCAGTGGGGATAGCACGAACTTTTGCTACAGGAGGTAGGATTAAAAGAATAATCTATGATCCAAAGAGGAAACCTCGGCATAAACTCACCAAAGACGATTATCAGCACAAGAAACGGGAAGGGACCAGCTTCAATTATTTTTATGAGAAGGTGCTTAAGTTGCCTGGCATGATGAATACGGAAACAGCCAAGAAATTTGCTGTACGTCGTTTGGGGTTTTTAAAGATGTATATGGAAGAATTTTTAAAGGAAAGCGCTGGCGAGAAGTAATAACTAATTTTAAAGTTATGGATACCAAATTATTTACGAAAGATGGAAAGTATTTAATGCTTGCCCTTGACCATCGGGGCAGTTTTAAAAAATTCATAGATAAAGAAGCGCCAGAAAATTTAACTGATGCTGAGGTTATCGGAGCGAAGAAAGAGATAATAGACTCGGTCGAAGATTTGTTTAGTGGCGTCTTGGTTGACCCAGATTGGGGTCTCCCAGCTTACACTAAAAAAGTTAAGCCGTATTTACTCTGTCTTGAAAAGAGTGGGTATGAAGAGGTAAAGGGAGAGCGGGAAACAGTTTTAGGTTATAAAGTGGAAGATTTAAAAAAGCTGGGGGCGGCGGGAACTAAATTACTTGTCTATCTTAACCCGGAAGCGAGTAATACCGATAAGCAATTAGAAATCGCGAAAGAGGCGCTCGAAGATTCGCATAAAAATGGTCTGCCATTGTTTTTAGAAATTGTAACTTATGGGAACGAAGAAAAAGGAGGGAGCCGAGCTGTATGGATTAGTCGGTCATTGGATTTATTTTTAGATAACAGCGTTATCCCGGACGTTTGGAAATTAGAATATCCTGGGGGGGCAGAATCTTGTCGCGAGATAACCGCCAAGGTCGGTGCGGTG
>Ga0209542_10003845_pt1 | contig 31644 bp, 32 predicted proteins | sample RifCSPhighO2_01_FD_184028 | JGI IMG/M metagenome (GOLD analysis project Ga0209542, IMG submission 184028) | Soil microbial communities from Rifle, Colorado - Rifle CSP2_plank highO2_0.1 (SPAdes) (version 2) | ecosystem: Environmental > Terrestrial > Deep subsurface > Rock core/Sediment ... | reverse complement strand
AAAGCCTTTTTGACATGTTGATATGCACTTGTTTCAAAGATTCAGAGCCTTCTCCACCCATCATGTTGTCCATAATTTCATGGGCTTCTCCAGGATGCATTTGTTCCATGTAATAATCTCCAATAGCTTCCAGCTGTTCATTACTCAGTTTGTCGCAACTTATCTTGCTTTCCACAAGCTTCTTGCCTTCTTTAATTTCACTATCGTGACTTTCTTGCGCCAAAACAACAGCAATACTCAACAAAAAAATTACCAAAATCAATATTGTCTTTTTCATGTTTTCACCTTACCTCATCTTACCCCTTAATCTTTCGTTTAACACTTCCCTTATTATATCAAATGCTTTGATGATTTTCGGATTTGTAAGTTCGTAATGGATATTCTTACCCTTTCTGTTTGATATAACAATACCTTTGGACTTCATAATTGACAAATGCTGGGAAATATTGGCTTGGCTCAATTTAGTTTTTTCAATAAGTTCTGTTACAGATAGTTCTTTGTCTCTCAAAAGATTTAATATTTCTAATCTTGTAGGGTTTGAGAATACCTTACACAATTCAGCATGGATTTTGTATAATTCCTTCATAATAACATATTAGAATATTCTAATATTTAAATACTTTTCGGTTATAGAACGGAACTCCCCCTAACGAACGACTAAACGAATGTCCCCCTTGATGTTTGTTCTTTATTGCTCACCTTGTTCGCTTGATTGAACACGAGCCACTAAAAATTACTCTGCGGACGCAGGTTTTCGGAACTTCGTAACCGAAAACGAACTTAACAAGAATTAGGCGGTTCGGAACGACCGCTTCGCTATTTTGCCAAGCAAAATTCGTTCCTCTCCCAAATTTTTGCCAGCTCTGAAAAATTCTCCAGCTCTGCAACGTGTGGGTTGCCTAACGTTGCGAGGGGAATTTTTCGAGGGCAAAAACTTCGCCTAATTCTATAAGTTAAATGCAATTTTTGAGTTGCTTTTCGTGTGCTCAAAGTGAACTGATACTTCTTGACGGCGCTGTCTTCGTTTAGTCGATAGAGAACGAAAACGGAATGAAATTACAAACTTCACCTAACATTGACTAAACAAAATTTTCCAGACGAACTATTGGGCGGGCGAATTGTCTTAAATTAACTTAATGGGGTTGATAAATTCCAGCGTCTTAAAAATGTTTGAGAAACAGAATCATTAATATCTTTTCCAACTTCTACAATAAAACATTCTTTTTTTCCTAAGTCCTTCAAGCTATGACCAATTAACCACATCTTAGAATCAGCAATTATGTACCTATCATGGATTTCACTATTGTTATAAACTCTAACTTCTAAAGAATATCCCTCTTTAAGCATCTCAGAAAAAGCTCTCTTAAAAGAACCGGTAGGATTTTCTGTAAGATTAGAAGCGAGCAATTTTATCTTTGCTTTTTTTGGTATATTTGCAATTAAATCAAGAGTACTCAGCCCAATATAAGAATCACAGATACAAATATTTCCAGATAAGTTTTTGAGGATTTCATTGATTAAGATTCTCTTACCATTAAATGGTTTACCCGGCTCAATCAAAAAAGTAGTAGGAGCATTACTATCAGTAATCAATCTTCTCCCCCCTTCCATAAGTTTTAACTTGTTATCTTTGATGTTAATTAATCCGCTTTTAATATTCTTAATCGCTGACCTCACCGCTTGGGAACTTGTATCTATACCTATGTTGTCGGTAAGAAATAAAGAAATTTCTGAATAAGAAAACCTATCTTGATTCATCTCTTTTGATAAAACTTCTAAAGACCATAAAACTCGCTCATACACTTTGTTATAGGTGTGAGGGTCAGGATACTTTTCAAGACGTATTTTATCAATCAGCTCTACCATTTAAATAACCCGCTTAATTTTCTTTATCTGTTTCTTTTTTATTATTCTTCCGATTAATCGATTTACGAACATCTTTTACTATGTTCTTTGCTTTTTCCTGATCCGGTAGAGCCTCAACTACTTGATTGCCATAAACTGTAAGCATCTTTTTTCTTTTTTCAATCCTCCCAGCAGTAATAAATTGATATTGATGCTGGGTATTTTTTATATCTCTAGAAACATTAGACATTGGTGGTCTTCTTGCCCGAGAGATTGCATCCGTTATCTCTTTAGCACCAAACTCTGGAATTTTCTCGAACTTTTCTAAATAATACCCTAAACAAGCTATTAAATGATAATTGTTTACTGGATTTTTAACCCGGATAAATTCTTCAACAGAACTTACACTCATTTCAGCATTTGGAGATAGTGTTTGAGGAGAAAAGTTGGTAGAGATTCCACGGTTTATATTAATACTTTGAATACCCATTCTATCAACAACGTAGTTAATTATTGCAACTCTTCTTTCTTCAGGGATATTCTTCAGTTCCGATATAATCTTACTCATTGCGTTTAATTCTTGGTCTTCTTCAGTCATTTTTAAAGCCTCACGGTTAATATTGTAGTTAATTATTAACACTTATTTAAATACATTATTGTTCTGTAGGATATAGTTCACTTAAATAGTAAAATCACTCTAAGAAATTCTTGGTTATCAACACTTTAAACCGATTTAATTTGGCTTCTTTCTTTACTAATTCAAACGTCTTCTTTTGACTTTCATTCAATTGGCTAATGTCAAAATTTCCGCCAATCGTAAGTTTTACAATAGGAACTGGCGTGTAATCCTTGCCATCAACCTGCACATTTTCAAGATTGGTGAAGAGCATCATTTTAAGCAGAGCATCTTTAATATCTGCTAGGGAGGGCAAATTTCCGTCTTTTGTATGTTTGGCATCAATCAAATATATTTCTTTACCATGCAATTCAACCTCATCAACAGTGAGATAATAATTTCCACCTAAATAATTGGTAATCGTGATTATTCCTTTTTCTCCATCTAACTTTTCTTTGGGTTGTAGTGTAACTCTTTCCCTTTTCTGCGCTAATTCTGCTAATACTCGTGAGAACTTCATAAAATGTTCTTTTCCTTCTTTTAATTCTGCAATTCTCTTCTCCGCAGATTTTTGAGAGTGCATCTCTACACCTAATTTTTTTGAAATTATTCCATAAGATTCCAGAGCTTTCTTTCCTATTTCCCAAACATTATCTGCTTGTGAAACATTCCAATGTAATGCGCTAGACTTGTAAGAAAGAAGTTCTTTAATCTGTTTTTTAATGTAATCAACGTCAAATATTTGATCCGTAACTTTCTTTTCGTAGCGTGAGCTTTGAGAAGCATCACTGTAATAAGCAATGATTACATGGACGTCGAGAAGACTCATCATAGAGATAGTGTCCCACTGTAAGAAATCTCTATCTCCATCTTTACCCTCATCTTTGAAAATGGGAATAATTGTAATTTTCTTTCCAGCAAAAGCTAGAGAATCATAAACACGAGTATAGGGATAAGAACGCGTTCTTTTAGCTGATCTCCACCAACTAACTGCAAAACTATTTTTCTCATCAATTTTGAGGATAAAAGTAGCATCTTTGCTTAAAGCTGAATCAAGCTGATTGAACTCATAACTATTCAAGTCCCGACAAAGCAGGGGAGTATACTTCATCTCTTTTATTTTTGCAGTTATAGACATATCAATCACTTCTTTTTCTAATTATCACCTCGAAACTATCCTCATTATTTAATCTTTTTTGTTCGGCAAAGCCTGTTTTTGTTGTAATAGTTGTTACTAATTCTTTTTTAATCTCTATTCCTAAGCTGTTTCTTCCTAACTGCCTTGCTATTTTCATGGTCGTTCCAGAACCACAAAATGGATCTAAAACGGTCTCTCCAATATAAGAAAATAGTTTAATTGCCCTATACGGAAGCTCTTCTGGAAAAGCGGCGATATCTTTTTCCAATGGAGAACCCGGCATTACATTATTCATATCCCATAAAGTCATATACCACTTGTTTTGCTGAAATTCCGTGAGATTTAACTTTGATTTTTCCCTCACTTCTCTTGGTATAGATTTATAATCAAACTTTCCTTTTTGAAAAATAATAATATTCTCTAATAGATTATCGGGATAAAAATACATGGGGTACGGATTTTTTAGAAGAACTCCGCTTCTTCGGCTTATTCTTAGATAGCCATCCGGTTTTTTCCAAACAATTCTATCGCGATAACCAAAACCTGCTTCCATAAGTATTTTTATCGCATCTGCTACAATAGGAAACTTTTCCCCATTTACCAGCATATCATCAATATTTAAAACAAAAATTCTACCTTCAGTCAATACCCTAAAAGATTCAGTGGCTACTTTTTTAAGAACGCCAAGAAATTGCCCATAGCTGTTAAATAAGTCTTTATAATCAAATGGTGCATTAAAATAGGGGGGAGAAGTAACTATTAAGTGAACGCTACTATCTGGAATTTCTTCCATGCTCATACAATTTCCAATAATTAGTTTATGATTAGTTCCCATCCCTTTTTAAGAGATAAATAAACCAGCTACTTTAAATACTTTCTTCCATTTTTAAGAGCAAGAATTAAAAAGAGTAGGAATAACCTAATTAAAAAAGATGGAACAGATAGTTTTACCTAAATTAATCGTACCAGTTCTTAGTGATATAACTATAAAGAGTCCACTTAGATATCCGGGAGGAAAATCAAAAGCATTAAAACAAATACTCCCATTAGTCCCTTACTTTGAAGAAATGCGAGAGCCAATGGTGGGTGGAGGTTCAGTTTTCTTATCTTTAAAGCAATTATTCCCCAATCAGAAGTTTTGGGTTAATGACTTAAATAAAGATCTTTACTTTTTTTGGAAAAACTCAAAAGAAGAAGTCGAAAGATTAACGGCTTATATTCAAAAAATAAAAGATAGCACGGAAGATGGACGTAAATTATTCCTAGATTTAACCACTCCTAATAAAGATTTTAATGATTTTGAAAAAGCAGTGAGATTTTTTATTTTAAATAGAATCACTTTTTCTGGAACTGCTGATTCCGGTGGATTTTCAAAACAGGCATTTGCAAAAAGATTTACAGATTCATCCATAGAACGAATTAAAGAGATAAAACCATTATTAAAAAATACAAAAATTACAAATGATGATTACGAGGAAATCCTGCACGCACCAGGGGAGGATGTTTTTATTTTCTTAGACCCCCCTTATTTGTCAAAAACGAAATCACGATTATATGGTAAGAATGGAGAGTTGCATACCTCTTTTGACCACGAAAGATTTGCTCAAAATATGAGAAAGTGTAAACATAAATGGTTAATTACGTACGACAATTCGCCCGAAGTGATAAAACTATTTAGCTTCGCTAATATTTACGAATGGGAATTACAGTATGGTATGAACAATTATAAACAAAAATCAGCGGCAATAGGTAAAGAATTATTTATCTCTAATTATGAAATCCCTTCTTTAAAACACAAAAAAATTAACTGACAATTCGCCCGCCTTTCACTCACCATACTCTGGAAAACTACGACAGCGCCTAAAGTACCAGCAACTCAAAAACTTTCTCCGCTTCGCTCCGAACCACGCTGCGCTCTCGTTGCGCAAGAGAGATATTGATCACGAATTTTACACTCTCTTGCTCCACTCGGGGCATTTAACAGCAACTATGCGGAAAGTCCCTCAGCTCGGGACGTTTCCCAAATTGAATTTTCATCTCTGATTTCAGCTCTGTTCCGTTCGCTCGTCATCTCTGAAAAAATTCTCAGCTCTGTTCGATTTTTCCAGCTCGTCATTTCATTCCAGAGGGAAAAATCTTCACGAGGAGAATTTTTTCGAGGACTCGCTCACTTCACGAGGAAATCGAGGGAAAAATATAACTTCGTAAAACCCCATACGTTAAATACAATCTTTTGTTACTTTTTCAAAGCTTACGCCGTAAATATTTCTAATGCTATTGCCTTCGTTAAATCGTGAAACGGAGACGAGAAAAAACTAAATTGCTTTGCAACTAATTCTAACATTGATTTAACGGTTCGCTGTCGCTCTCCCAAATTTTTTTAATGAATCGGAACGGGGGGAATCTGGAACGATAGCCTTTTTCTGCGGAAAAAGAAATTTATATTAGGGGCGTCTTTATTTTTTCACCAGAAATACTTTTCCGTTCTCTGATTTTATGATTTTCTCTTTTTCCAAATATTTTATCGCTTCTTCTACTTTTGCTTTTATTTTTCCGCCTGTCCTATTATTATGAAAAATGCCTTTTGCTATATCTGCAACTAATGTTTCTTTTGTTGCTCCAAAAGTATTTTTTAGAATATCCACAATAGCACCGCCGATTTCTTCTTTAGGAATTAAAATAAATTGTCTTTGTATCTCCTTTGAAATCCTTACGGGACAAACACCCTCAATTTTATCAATAGAGACAGTTTCTCCAGAAACATAAATGTTGCTATATCCTCTTTTCATTTCATCAACTAAATCGTCAAAATTTCTCTTTATTCTTGCACCTAACTTATTTATTCCAAAAGAATTTAAGACTCTTTTATACAATAACTCTTTTTCAATAGGGGATTCAACTTCTAAAACAGAGAGCATTAACTCTTTTGCTTTATCCCCACCCCCAACCATATCCCCATAACCATCAAATTCTATTTTTGTTCTTGATTGTGGCAGTTCAGCAACTTCATACTTTTCATATTTATCCTTTAAAGAAACTTCTTTAAAATCATTCACTTCTTCAACTTTTTCAAATCGTTTCTCTTCTTTTTTAGTTTCTTTATTCGATTTCAATAAAGAAGCTACTTTTTCCTTTATCTTTTTGATTTCATAATCTCTATTATTTAACCAATCATCAGACCAAATTCTATGGATATTCCAGCCAAGATTTTCTAAAATAAACTGTCTAATCTTATCTCTATCTCTTGCAAATCTTGAAGAATGATATTGTGCCCCATCACATTCAACCCCCAAGAGATAAATTCCTGGATTTTTTGGGTGTTTTATCGCCAAATCAACCCTATATCCAGAACATCCTATTTGCGTGCTAACAGAAAATCCTTCATTGACCAATGCTTCATAAACTGATTCCTCAAAACCAGAATCAAAGTTTAATCCCTCTGATGTTTGTAAAAATTTATTAAAGTCCTTATTTTTCGCATAATCAAGATAATATTTTAAATATCTGACGCCATCAACATTAATTTTATCTTCGTCTAATTCTTCTGGAGAAAGAGAAGATAAGACTACTGTCTTAAATCTAGATCTGGTTATTGCAACGTTTAATCTTTTATATCCTCCATCTCTATTAAGTGGTCCAAAATGGTAACTTAATTTTCCTGAAGAATCTTTGCCATAACCCACACTAATTAAAATTATATCTCTTTCATCTCCTTGAACAGTTTCAAGATTTTTAATAAATAAATCTTCTCTGAGCGAATCTATTGATTCTTCTATGTTTATTCCTGCAACTCTAAACTCCTCTCTGATTGCGTTTTCTTGTGCTATACTAAACGCAATAATTCCAAGAGATTTGTTGGGAAATTTCTTTTTTAGCTCTTTATATTGTTTTACTACTTCTCTTGCTTCAACGCTATTTTTTCGAGATTTTCCTCGGTCATAAACCCCTGTTTTAACATGAATAAAATCTAATCCCGAATCATCTTTGATTCTTGAATTTGGAAATGTTATTAACCTATGTTCGTAAAAAAATCTATTTGAGAAAGCAATCAAATGTTCGTTTTTACTTCTGTAATGCCAAAGAAGAGGTTTTGTTCTAAACTTAGTGCTACATTCACTAAGAAAACTCTCTAAATCTTCAATTTCTTCTTCCACTATTTCATCTTCTCGCCCGCTCATAAAAAATGAAGTGGGGGGTAATTGTTGGGTATCGCCTACAACTATGGCTTGTTTTGCTCTAATCAAACATGGAACAGCATCTTCCGGCATTACTTGAGAAGCCTCATCAAAGATAACCACATCAAATTTTATTGTTTTCGGGTTTATGTATTGGCTAACTGAAAGAGGACTCATCATAAAACATGGTTTTAAAGAAAATACCAAGTTAGGTATATCTTCAAGTAAATCTCGTATTGGCTTTAATCTTCGTTTCTTTTCATTTTCTCTTTTCAAAATTGAAACTTCATTTGTTCCATGACTATGGTAATTCACAGATGGCTGGTCTTGTTCTATTGAATCCATTATTTTATATCGTTTAATATCTCTAACTTCAAAGTCTTTCTCTCTGAACATCTCCACTTTATTTTTAGGAGATGGAATATTGTTTTGTTTTAGAATTTCTTCGAGTAATTGTAGATAATATACCTTTAGGAAAACAGAGCTTAATTTTGATATAATATCTTTATCAAAATATCCCTTAACAAATTCTTTTAATTCACTGTTTAGAGAATCAAACCCTTCTTTGAAAATTAAAACATCATCTAAATATTTTATGTTTTCTATAAACTCATGGATTTGGTTTTCAATATCTCCCATGTTCTCAGCTTTGCTTAATATCGATTCAGATAAATAATCGTCAATGTCTTTAATTTTCTCTTTTAATGCTTCAAAAGTATCATCCTTAGGTTTTTCAGATAACCAAAAACTAAGAAGTTTAGCAGGTTTTTTAGACAAATTTTCTGCATTTTTGAATGATTCCGAAAACTCTTCAGATTTTTTGCTTAATTTATTGAGATTTGTTTCTGAATATATATCTCCTAATTCTTTAACATTTTTTTTGTTTTCACTCCCTAATTTTTGATATTTCTCTAAACTCTTTAGGTATTCCTTTTTTGATTCAAATACCTTAATCCAATCCCCATGACCTAATTTCTGACTGGATAGTTTTTCTAACTCTTCTTTTGCGATTTTATACTCTTTGTTAAAAACCCTTGCCAAAAAAGAAGTTTCTCTAAAAGTCTTTTCAAAATTAGATGTTTTTTCCTCAATGAATTTTTCTTTTACTTTGTCAAGAATTTCGGCTTTAAGTTTATCAATCTCTAAAAGATTTTTGTTTAGATCAGAAATTATTTTTTTGTATTGCTCAAAATCATCAGAAATAAAAAAATCAGGAACATCTTTAAGTTTATTTGCAACTTTATGAACTTTACAAAATTCTTCTAATTCTTTTGCTGTTTTGATTTCTATGCCTGTTTTGCTTTTAATTTCTTTGATAAACTCTAAGATTTCTTTTAAGATTTGATGAGTGTTGTCTATTGAGGTTTTGAATTTATTCCTTGACAAAGCGGTATTTTTTGAAGCTTTGAAATTAAAATAGATATTATCCATAGGTCGTGGTATTTTTTCAATAATCAAATCAAGATTCTGTATTTTTGAAAGCAATTTTGTAAAGCTTTCTTCGTTTGATGAGATTGCATCATTCAGATTTTTATCAAGCACTTCGACAGAATGTAGTTTTGCTAATTCTCCCCTAATATCATAAATCGATAGCGACCTTGGTTTATGTTTTTTGCATAAGAAATCATAAAAATTATTTATGTCTTTTTGAGTTTCAATGTAATCTGCAAAAGAATATCTTTTGACGCTTTCTTTTATATTTGGAGAGGTTTCTAATTCAGTTATTAACTGTCTTATGACTTCTTTTTTATTTCCTTTGTAATTATGTAGATTTAGGCAATATCTTCCTAATCCAACTTCTTCTAATCTTTTATGAACCACATTAAGAGCTGCCATTTTTTGGCTTACAAAAAGAATTTTCTTTTTCTTTTCTAAAAGTGCGGCGATTATATTTGAAATTGTTTGGCTCTTTCCTGTTCCTGGAGGACCTTGTAAAACAAAAGTAGTTCCTGCCTTTGCTAATTCAATAGCTAATTTTTGAGAAGAATCGGCAGGTAAAACATCTATATCTTGTGCATCATCAAATTCTTCCCTTTGTGTTTCTGCGATTTCATCCTGTAATGCACTTCTATCTCCAACAAACGCTTTAATTAAATCGCTTTCATGCAGAAGTTTATTATGCTCTACTAAATCTTTAAACATTATGTATTTTTGATAAGAAAATATATCAACATAAACTTCTTTGGTTAGTTCCCACTCTTTCATTCCAGAAATTACTTTCTTTATTGAATTAAGATACTCTTCAATATCCTGTTCTTTAAATTCTGGCAAATTAATATTAAAATCGTATGAAAGTTTTTCAATCAACGCAGGATTAACTTGAAGATCTTCAGAGCCAGAAACTAATTCAAAACTATGTCTATCTTTTGAAGTTGCAGAAATTCGATTAAGTGTAATTGGATAAAGAAATATTGGTGCTTGACAAAAAATCTCTGAATTTTGAGACTCTTTATATTTTAAAATTCCCAGACTTACAAAACAAGTATTTATCCCTAATTCCTGAAAGCTCTCCTTTGTTTTTAGATAGAGATTTGTTAATTTTTTATCTACAATTTCCTCTTCTTCAGAACAAAGCCAAAATCTTTCTTTTGGTGTTCCATTCTCCTTTTTTAGAATATTAACATTATTTTCATGATGCAAGTCATCTATAATCTGCTTAAAATCTGGCTTTTTGATTTGCAGAGATTTTGATTTTGTGAATCGATAATTTACAAGATTATTCCTTTTGGATAAGTCAATTAATTTCTTCTTCCAATATTCAGCTTTCTTATCGATTATCTGTTTAGTGTCCATATTCTAAACCTTAACCTTGTCCTTTTTTAATTGTTCTTCTGCAAAAATTTCAAATTGCCGGGATATTACTAAACCTTTCCTTTTGCAGTATTCTTTATAGGTATTATACAACTCTTCATCTACTTTCAAAGTGATGTTTTTACTCCCCATAATGGAATAAATGTTTGCACAGCTTTATAAATATTTCTAATACGACGCCCCTAAATGTTCTTTTCAAAAAAGAACCAAAACAAGACGCCCCTTACTCTTCTTTTTGTAAAAAGAAGCAAAAACACGGCGGAATTCCCCCCTACGAAACGACGGACTGAAAATTGCCCCTTGATACTTATTCTTGATGGCTCACTGTGTTCGCTTGATGGAATACGCCCCTGAAATTACTTTGATTTTTTGCCTTCGGCATCGTTGCACTAAAAATCAAGTCCTAACGGACGAATATAACAGGCATTAACCGACTACGAAACCTTGCAGGTTTCTCCGTCCAAATTCATTTTTCGAGGTCGCAAATTGTGGGTTGCCTCAGCCTCGCCCATCTCTGAAAAATAAACTTCGTTAAATTCCGATGTTAGTCAAAATAAAAAATAAATTTTACTAAAAAGCCCAGCCCACTAACGGGACACTCGCTCACACCAACTCTTCGGTTTCCCTCCGGGACGTTGCACTAAACCTCGTTTTTCTCTTCGAGAAAGCAGGGGATAAATCCAAAAATCTTAACAGCAATAAATATATTTCTATTGAAGGGATGCTGCAAAGATTCCAGGAATTGAAAGTTCTGCATACTAACCCCCGCATCAATCAAAAAGTGGACTGGCCTTATTCAGCTATCTAAACAGATATTCCAGGTAAACAATTTTAGCTTGTAGGAAATCATCCCAAAAAATAGAATTTTTACATTCATTAAAAAAAGCAAATCCGCCGCCGGGGGCTATTTCAGCGGCATTAAATGATTTTCTTGCTTGTTTTACCGCGATGATAAAACCTTTTTTTCCCATCCATAACTGAATCGTTAAGGGAAACTCGGCATGATTTATAACATTAGAACTGGCTTCGTTCAGAAAATAAGCCACTTCATCTTCACGATTATGGTTCATCCAATTATACAAATCGAAGGGTGAGGATAATAATTGGGAATACTGTTCATTTAACATGTCCACAATTTCCCATAGTCTGTCTTGAAAATCTTGCGCTGTCGGCATAACCAATTCAGCATACTGTTCTTTCTCGATACTATTTCCTATATTAATTAATGCTTCCGCTAATGTTTTAGAAGGGTTTACAGCCACGGGCATCATTTAAATCAATTTTTTGGTTAAAATTAACCATTTCCCAGAGTTTTTTTCTTTCTGCCGGAGAATTATAAACTTCCGGCCGGGAATTTACGGTAGAAACGTAATGCCTCATAATTTTTTGGTTTAGCGGATGGAATCTTGTTCCAGTTCGCCAATCGCCAAGGAAATATTCCGGGCTGGGAATAAACTGTCCCTGCCGATAAATTCCTACCTCTCGGGCAGCATAAGCTTTGGCGGCCACTGCGGTAATTAATCTGGACAAAAAGTCTGCTTTTTCCTGTTGATGGCTCTGTTCCGGCATAACTAGATCTGGAATAATAAAGCCAGTATTAGTTTCTAAACTGGCTTCATAAGGGATTCCCGTAGCTTGAACGATAGCATCTTTATATTGGCAGTTGGGCGCATTGGCTATCCTAAATCCTGCCAGGGGGGGTTTTTCTCCTTTCTGAGAGAATAAACTTGCGTTTAAAACGCAAACCACTACATCAAGATTTCCTAACGGCTCGAAATGTTCTATTAGCTTTAGGTCTTGAAAAGCAAGGCCGGCTTCACTAAATCGATCTCCTGCTTTAATTAGGGCTTGTTCTAATTCATCAGTTTTAACCGCAGAATCAGCATTATAAATTCTCAATTCTCCGGCAGTAATCATTTGCTGCAGCGCTAAACTGGGATTTGCCCACAGAATTCCTACAGCAGAGCCAATCCCGGCCAGGGCTTCTCTTCTGGTAATCATTATTCGTTATTTACCAATCATTTTTAAATAACTTTCTGAAAAAAAAAGCTTTATTCGAAAAATGGCCGGCTGCCTGGGAATAATCTAGCTTATAGCACCAAATTTAAATAGATAAAAATAAATTCAAAATCGTGGTTAATGGAATTCATCATCGGCTTAAGCACCAGAAATGGCTGCATAAAGCTGTTTATGTGGCTGGAATTTTAGGCCCCTTGATGACGATTCCACAGATCATTAAAATTTGGCTGTACCAAGATGCTTCTGGGGTTTCCGCCTTGTCTTGGGGAAGTTATTTTGTTTTATCAGGATTTTGGCTGGCCTATGGAATCGAAGAGCGGGAAACTCCAATAATTATTAACTATGTTTTTTGGATGGTTATGCATCTGGTGGTCGTTACCGGCGTGTTAATTTATGGATAAGCATTACCTTAAATAAATTCCTTTCCGTTTAAACCAGCGGTCTTTTTTTTCCTTACAGCTATCGTAATTGGCAATCAGGCAGTCGGCAGTGATAATTTGATAGCCAAGATTTTTAGCATCCTTCCCTGTGCTTTCCACGCAGAAATTGGCATTAACCCCCATTAGATATGTTTCAATCGTTCCCCAGCTTCTAAGCAGAGCGTCTAAATCGGTGCCAGTAAACCCGCTGTCGCAAGTTTTGGTTATTTGTTCTGTTCTCTTTAATTGTTTTATCTCCCTGGACAACTCAGCAATTGTTTTTCCGCAAAGGCCATATCTTAAGACTGCTACAGGCAGATTGCGCCTCCGGCAATAATCCAGCACTGTTTTTTGTGAAGTAATCAATCTCCGCGCGCCGCTGGGCTTTAAATACTCCAAGAATTTTTCCTGCATGTCAATTAGAACAAATGTTCTTCCAACTTCCGGGTCAGCCTGGTAGTCGCGGGGAAAAGTGCTTTTGAGGTATCGCGGCGAGTGCCAAATTCCGTCCATAGACAGTTTTAGTCCAGAGTTTATTTAAAAAAGTGATGAAATTTAGACGCAGGGATTAATTAAAAGAAGGATCTCCTTCTGATGATAATTTAGTTTTTTTCAATATCGGATTAAGTTGGTTTGATGAAGAAAAGAAATATATTTAAGGAAAAGATTCTCTTTTTTTATCATATATGAACTTTCTTAGGCTTCATCCAAAAAATAATCGCCACGCCAGACTCACTCAGCATTGGTTATCGTGATCTGCGGCGCCTTCCCATAAGGAATGCCCTTCCGCATGCGCTTAAGTGAGCATTATACCGTTCGTTTAATGGCGGTGGCGATTTATTGGATGAAGCCACTTTCTTAGAAAAGCTTATAAAATTAGATGATAATTGAGCTGTAAAGTAAACGTCACCTAGAATAATAGAAACTTTATTAAAATACGCTTTATAACTGATAATCATGGAATTGGTAAATTTTGTAGTCAAAGCCAAGAAACAGACTTATGCAAGTGGAAATCCTGCAAAAAAATTAGAAGATGGTTTTGAGGAATTTTTTTATGAAGAAGGAGATTACAGATATAGAGATAGGTATCATGCGAGAGATCCAAGACCATTTGGTGGAGAAGAGATTGTTTGGCAAAATGGCAAAGCTGTTTGGATAATGAATTATTATGGTTATATGCTATCTGATAAAATAGATAGCAAAAAGGTTTATGGTTTTCTTAGAAAAGCAATGAGCCGCATAGATAAACAAAGGCCTTTCAGAGGCCCTTCACATTTTAAAGAAGAAGATTTCGAATATATTGATAAAAGTGAGGGTGATTTAGATAATTTCATAGGAACTGAAAGAATATTGTATACAGGAGAAGAGGTTTATAGGCTAGAATATCATGGAGGCAGAATATAATAAAGGAATAAAGGTAAAAATAATATCAGTAGATCCTCAATGAGAATTTAGCGCTCCATGTGGTAAACATTATAGGCCCCATTTTCTTTACATTAAAAATAAGAACTAAAAGATCGGGAGGTGAACTTATGACCCAAACCAATGAACCTTGCCCCTGCGGTAATGAAGAAAGTTATGGAAAATGTTGCGGAAAAGGCAAAGGCAAAAGCAGCGGCGGTTGCTGTTGCGGATAACGTAGTAGGCACCACTTGTCTGCCGACCAGACCGTAGCGACCGAGAATCAAATTTTTGGAACTTAACAGCCATTTTTCACTAGAGGGGTGGTTACGGGATAGGTTTTGGTAAAGTATTTAAAAATAGGTTAATTTAATGATAATTAGAATGGATCCAGAAGCGTCATTGATTGTTTTTCAGGGAAAAGGTATACGAAGGTTATGGTATATTGAAGAATGGTTCTTTTCTATTATAGATATTGTGACCGTATTAACGGGTAGCTCTATTCCTAGAAGATATTGGTCTGATTTAAAAATTAAGCTTAAAGATGAAGGATTTGAGTTGTACGAAAAAATCGTACAACTGAAGTTACCCTCTTCTGACGGTAAATTCTATGAAACTGACTGTGCCAATACTGAAACTCTCCTAAGGATAGTTCAATCCATTCCCTCCCCAAAAGCAGAGCCATTTAAGAGATGGCTTGCAAAGGTTGGCTATGAGCGGATACAAGAAATAGAAAACCCAGAACTTGCTCAAAAAAGGATGAGGGAATTGTACAAAAAGAAAGGATATTCTGATGAATGGGTCGAACGAAGAGTAAGGGGGATAGCAATAAGAGACGAATTGACCAGCGAATGGGATAAGCGGGCAATAAAGACCGAAAGAGAATATGCAATCCTCACCGCAGAAATCTCAAAAGCGACTTTTGGTTTAACGCCGTCCGAGTACAAAGAGTTAAAGGGACTGAAACGAGAAAATTTACGTGATCACATGACCGACTTGGAGCTTATCTTTTCCATGCTTGGTGAGGCTGCTACCACCGAAATCACGAGAAATAAGAATGCACAAAGATTTGATGAAGGCAAAAAAGCAGCGCAAGAAGGTGGGGCTGTTGCCGGTAGAGCAAGAAGAGATTTGGAAATAAAAAGTGGTAGAAGAATCGTTACTTCTGAAAATTATGTGGAGCAGGCTGAATCGGCTAAAAGATTGGAGAAGAAGAAGTAAAAACATTTTGGCAAACTAAGGTTCCTTGATTTCTTGCTTGGGTATCATACCCAGGAGTTGTTTCCGCAGGAAACTCACGAACAACGTGACTTGACTACTGCGATGTCGATTCCAAGCAAGATTAAAAAATACCACGGAGCTCTGCTCCGATTGGGATTTTTTATTCTCGATAAACATTTAAAGTAATGGTTGCTATTATCTTAAATGATCTTAAATGATCTTAAATAAACTAGCCCAATTGGAACAGGAAAGCATTCACCGGGGAATTCCCATTATCGGCCGAGAGAAAGGCGCCTGGCTGTTACAGATAATTAAGAAATTTAAACCAAAAAAGATCCTAGAGCTGGGAACAGCCAACGGGTATAGCGGCTGCATTTTAGGCAGCGAAGGAGGAAAGCTTACTACTATTGAAGTTGATGAAAAAATCGCTGAAGAAGCGGCCATTAATTTTGCTAAAAATAACATTAATGCTGAAATTCTTTTAGGAAATGGCATTGATATTATCCAGGATTTAGTTAAAAAAAAACTAAACTTCGATTTAATTTTTATTGATTTTTTCAAAAAGGGATATATCAAAGTAGGGGGTAATTGTGTTTCTTTAACTAAACCCGGCGGAGTTATTATTGCCGATAATATTTCCATGGAAGACTGCCGGGATTTTGCCGCCGCCGTTTTGCATAATCCTAAATTAAAAACGGAAGTTATTAATATCGGGGATGGCTTGAGTTATAGCATTAGGAAGTAAAAAGATGTTCGTAAAGGAGAGGAGATAGATCATGAACTTGGATTTGGAACAGCTGGCTAAAGAAGCTTATAAATTAAAATTAACCGATTTCACTCCGTTGGGATTAGGTTCAATTTTTTATGCCGTAAGAAACCACCAGTCTCATAAGAAAACAGATTGGAAATCTTATGAAGAAAATTATGTAAACATGATAAATCGCCTGGGAATTTTAACCCTTTATAATGGACTGCAGATGGTTGGATTGTTGGCGGCGTTGAAGTTTTATTATGAGATGTAATTTAACCTTTAATCCAGAAAAGCAACTAATCTATGTTATATTCAATTTTTGCGTCGCGTGATGTTTACCCTGCTTCAATTAAAACGGGGCTGGCTACTAGTACTAAACATTAATATATCTATTAAATGTTCAAACTGATATTATGAAACGCAAACTTACCTCATTACTTATTGTGGCAATTGGTATTATTTATGTACTAATGTTAATCAGTAGCAGAAATCCATTAATTGTTGACGACGTGTATCAGACTAATACTTGTGATGGTTTATTGGAAAAAGCAGATGTTCTCTACATAATCCCAAACTTTGAAAATAATTCAATTAACAATAATGAAGATTGGTGTGCTAAAATTAAATCTCTTAACAAAACAATCGGACTTCATGGAATAAAGCATTCTTACCATGAGTTTGAGAAAGAAATTCATGATGAAGAACTGGTATTAGCAATAAAAGAATTTGAGAACTGTTTTGAAGAGAAACCAACTTTATTCCGTCCACCATATAACAGAATCAATGAAGAAAATGAGGAAAAAATTTTAAAACTAAATTTAACACTTTACAAAAAAAAATTTATTGCACACCCTTATTGCCATTGTAATCCAAAATCATTCATGAAACCATTAAACTGGATTTTGTTTTGTTAAAAAAAAAGAAAATAATTGAATTATTCACACTTGTCAACCATTGAATTATTCACACTTGTCAACCCATCCAGCAAAAGCATTAAAATATTTTTCTTCGTTGGATGGATGAATATCTAGCCAATATGCAGCAGCGTGCTGATTTATAACTTCCCTTGGTTCACCTTTCAAATGTCCGTAATCACTACAGAACATTTTTTGACCGATATACTCTTCAATCTTAAGGTAAACAGGAGGGAATGTTGCCGTCAAAAATCCCACAGCTAAAGCACCAATTGCTACATTTTTCCATGTAAGTTCGCTTGTAATGTCTTTGAATCTCATTTTATGATGAAATAAGCATACTACTTTATAAACTTTTTGTCACTTTTAAGTTAGAACCGATTTAGCAAAAGATTTTTATATTTGGAACAACCACAATAGCATTACAATGGTAATGGACACAATTCAAGTACGGTTAAGTCACGGATTAGTTGAAAAGATAGATGATTTAGTACAGACAGGAGTTTACTCTAGTCGTTCTGATGTTCTAAGAGATGCTGTAAGAAGACTCGTGCTTGATAAACTTATTGGAATTCTTCCAGGCATAGGGGATTCTGTAAAAGAGATCAGAAAGATTAGGACTAAATTATCCAAAGAAAAATTTGACTTGGATGAAATCAACAAACTAGCTGAGTAAATCTTCTGGTTTGAACACCTTCACATGATTTTTTGCAAAATCCATCAAATCTCTATCTCTTGTGATTAATGGAATACCTAACCTTTTTGCAATTGCAACATGAAGATAATCATAGAAGCTGATTAAACCATGCTGTTGTTCAAACTCTCTTGCTAAATCATAATCATCGCTAGTTGTTTTTATAATATTGACGTATCCCGCTTCTTTTAAGAATCCTTTTACGCCATCAAATTTTTCTCCTAACGTAAAATATAACTCCTTAAGAATAATTGTAGAAACAATAATCTTTCCCTTTTCATCTTCAACCTGTTCAATAAAATCTTTCGCTAATTTCCAATAGGGAATACCTTTTGTAGGATCACCTTCTTTCTTAAAGAGATTCAACCAAATGCAGGAATCAAGATAATGCTCATTTTTCGCCATTATCTTCTGCAAATTGTGTAATACATTAATAAAACTAACGAATCTAGCCAGCCCCTTTTCTGTAGCGACGCAAAAACTTGCTCCGTTTCACTCCGCACCTTTCTCACTTCGTAGGTCAGGGAAACTAACAGCAGCGATTAGTTTCAATTTTTGTAAGGTAATTATGCTTATTGATTTCGTTGATTTTTCGACAACAATCCTGACGGCAGTCGGTCAAATTCTGCGGAATTTGCCCTCGTCAGACACCCCGCAGGGGGCATCCCCCGTCTGACCTGCGTCAGATTGTTGTCTATTACGAAAACATAAAGATAATACTCTTACAAAAACTTCTCCCTGCGGTCAACCACGCTGCGCTCTCGCTTCGCTCGGGGAATATAACAGGAATTTTTGTTAAATCACCATTAAGAATAATCGGCTTAACCGCTTCAATTTCAGTTTTGCAATAAAGCGTTTCGGGAATTGGGTTTAGCATGAACACCTTCTGATTAAGGACATGGGCAAAACCGATTTTTCCATTTGTTTCGTGTACTAGCCTCTGGGGATGGTTGGGACTTTTATTTTATTATCTCTTTCATCAATTCACTAACCATCTGCGGAGAAGCTTTGCCTTTGGATAATTTCATCACCTGCCCAACGAGAAAATTTAATGACTTTTCATTGCCGGACTTATAATCTTCAACAGCGGTTTTATTTTCAGAAATAATTTTCCGGCAGAATTGCCTTAATTCCGAATCATCGCTGATCTGTTCAAGCTTATTTTTGGCCACATATTCTTTTGGAGAAAAGGCTTTAACCATTAATTCTTCAATTATCTTTTGAGCTGTAGTATCAGAAATTTTATGATGCTCAATTAAAGTTAATAATTCAATCAATTCCAGTTCATTGAATTTTAAATCCCTGATTGACTTTTTATTATAATTTAAAACTCTCAGCAGTTCCTTGCGCATCCACTTGGCGGCCAATTGCGGTTTAACCTGCGCGATAACTTTTTCAAATAATTCAGCCAGCTCTAATTCTATGGCCATCACTTCGGCATCAACCGGATCCAGCTGATAAGTTCGAATATACCGTTTAATTTTTTCCTGAGCCAATTCTGGGATTTCTAATTGCAATTTTTCCTTAAACTCTGTATCAATATCGATAATGGGCAAATCCGGCTCAATAATATAGCCGTAATCGGCTTCTGTTTCCTTTGTTCGCATTAAATGAGTGGTGTTAGTATTGCTGTCCCAGCCTCTGGTTTCCTGCTGTATTTTTTTTCCCTCGCTCGCCAATTGTTTCTGCCTCGCAATTTCGCTAATCAAGGCAGCTTCTAATTCCTTAAACCCGGTGATATTTTTGATTTCCACTCTGATATAGCCGCTTTCTCTAATAGAAATATTGGCATCAGCTTTAATGATGCCGTTATTCACGTCAAAAATCTTTAAATAAGTTAAAATGCTGATCAACTGGTTTAAAAAATCCCGGGCTTCTTCCGGAGAAGCAAGTTCCGGCCTGGTCACGATTTCAATCAACGGATTTCCCGAGCGGTTATAATCAATTAAGCAATAAGATGACTGCTTCAGGGACAAGGGGTAGCTGAGAGAGGCCGGATCTTCTTCCAGATGCGCGCGGATTAAGCCGATTTCCTTTCCTGATTTCAAAAATATTTTCCCTCCGGCGCCCAATGGTTCTTCAAACTGGGTAATCTGAAAATTCTTGGACATATCAGGGTAAAAATAACTTTTGCGGGAAAAAATCAGTTGCGATGCCAGATTAGAATGGACCGCTAGGCAAAATTTAGCCGCCAATTGCAGGGCTTCTTTATTTAACACCGGCCTGGATCCGGGATGGCCTAAACAAATGGGGCAGCATCTGGTGTTCGGCTCAGAACTGCCTTGTGAGGGGCAGCCGCAGAATAGTTTAGTTTTAGTATTTAACTGGACATGGATCTCCAGCCCAATTACTATCTCGGCGGTGAAGTTATTATTCATGGGGAATCATCCCCCAAATCCTCAATAATTTGCAAAAATTCCAGCAATTTTCCTTCCTGCAAATGATCGGTATTAGCCATCAAGCCAACGGGTAAATTATTAACTTTGCCAATAGGGATGCTGGCATGGGGAATTCCCGCTAAATTAGGCCCTACAGTTAAAATATCCATCAGATAATTTTCCAATGGAGTCATTTTCTTCACTTCAGAAAATTTTGGCGCGACTACCGGCATGGTTGGCGAGATTAACACGTCGTATTTTTTAAATAGCTGTTTATACTCATCTATGATTTTGGTTCTTACTTTGGTGGCTTTAATATAGTAAGCATCGCGGTAGCCAGCCATGCGGGCAAAAGTTCCTAAAATAATCCTGCGCTTGCTTTCTTCATTAAAGTGCTGGCTGCGTATTTCAGCAAAATAGACATTAAAAGTTTTATTTTTAAGATTGCTCTCCTGTCCGTAACGCAATCCACAGAAGCGGGCTAAATTGCTGGAAGCTTCAGAAGTGGAAATGATATAATATGCAGGAATGCCATAAGCAAAAGTTATGGGTAAAGAAACTTCTTCCACAGTATGGCCATTATCCTTTAATTTGTTAATGCGCCACTGAACTTTTTTCTTGATCTCCGCATCAACTCCTTTGGTTAAGCTTTCTTTAATAATGCCGATTTTAAATTTCCCGGTTTTGGCTGTAAAATCAACTTTCTCTTTTAATGACGTAGCGTCTTTTTCATCATATCCGGAAATTATCTCCAATACCGGTTTTATTTCAGAGACTGTTTTGCTCATGATTCCTATTTTATCCAGCGAATCGGCATAAGAAATCAACCCATAGCGGCTTACTCTTCCGTAGGTGGGGCAGAAGCCAACTACTCCGCAGAAAGCTGCCGGGCTTTCAATGCTTCCGCCGGTGCTTTCAGTAATCGCTACATGGTTGAAGGAAGCCTTCCGAGTTAATCCAGCCCCGCCGCCGGATGATCCGCCGGTAACCCGTTCTCGATCAAGAGGATTTTTGGGAATTGGAACATTTAAACCAACATTAGTATTAAAGCTGCCAAAGCCAAATTCATCCTGGGCAGTTTTGCCAATAATGATTGCTCCGGCATCTTTTAATCTCTTTATTACTGTGGCGTCAAATAGTGGCTGATATCCTTTTAAAATACGAGATCCGGCCGCGCTTTCCACGCCTTTTACGCAAAGGCAGTCTTTAACGCTGACAAATAACCCCCTTAATGGGTCATTGGCTGTTTCCGCTTGCAGCAAGGCTTCTTCTTCGCAAATGGCAGTGAAATAAAAGTATTCTTCCTGTATTTTTTTACATTCTTCCAATACTTTTTTGGTTTCCCTAATCATTTTTTTAATATTTTATTTTAGTTAATTTCCTGGCAATTTGGTTTTGACTATTCGACGGTTTTGGGGCCAATAAAGAATCCATCCCTGTTGTTTTTAGTAAATTTTAAAACTTCTTCCTGAGTTAAGCAATCGGTTTCTTTATCTTCTCTCAGGTTATTTTTCTGCTCCACCGGCCGGAAAGAGCTTTCGGTTTTAGCAACATCTATTTGGTCTAGCACGGAAAAGGCCTTAACAATTTCCTGTAAGTCCAGAGTAAATTGTTCTAATTCGGAATTAGTTAACTCTAACCTGGCAGTTTTGGCGATTTTTTTGGTTAATTCTTTGTCAATATGCATGGGATTATCAGTAATCAGGATATTATTAAGAATATTATTTAAAGATAACGGAAGAAAAAGCGCCCCCGACCAGAATCTCACTAGCGTTCGAACCAGGCCTAACGCCATAGACTTGAACTGGTGACCTTTACCGGTTATCACTAACTTGCGGTATCAGCCTAAAAGGTAACAGCTTCGTGGTTTAACTCGCACGCTCTACCTGTTGCTCCGTGTCTTAGCACGCCTAAGCTACGGGGGCTTCTTAATCAGCTTCTAATTTAACTTCTTTATATAGTTTGCGCTATAAACTATTTATACTCGAAGTATTAAATTATCGAACAAGTAGTGCTTCTCGTAATAGTAAAAGCACATCATTTTATGTTCGAATATTTAATGCTTTTACTATCGATAATACACTAGAAAAGTTTATAAATGTAACTAAAATTATAACGTTTGTTATAAAAATGATAACATTATTAAAAACCGGGTACTGGAAAGTAATGCAGCTATTCTACAAGAATAAATCGGCGCATTACCATCTAAGAGAAATCTCGCGATTAACCAAACTTCATGGACCAAGCGTTTCTGCTATACTTAACGAACTAGAAGAGAAAGGAATCTTAAAATCTCAGCGGCAGGGGAATCTTAGAGAGTATTCAATAATCAGGAATAAAAATACTTTTCTCATCTATACAATATTTGATCTAGAAAGATGGAATAGGCTCCCCACTATAAGGAAGCAGGCTATTGAGTGTTATCTTGATAAACTTCCAGAACAGCCGATTTTTGTTATTCTATTTGGTTCGACAGCCAAAGAAACCTATAGATCCGGATCTGATGTTGATATACTAATTATCACTAATAAAATTATCTCGACTGAAGATGCGGAGAAGGAAGCTAATGCTTTAACCGGCATTAAAGTTAGCAGTTTTCAGATGAACCGGGATCAATTCTTAAAAGAAATCAAGTTAAAAGAAGATTCAGTAGTTCAATCAGCTTTAAATACAGGTTATCCCCAGATTAACCATATTTCCTATTACGAGAAATATTATGAAAGAATATGATTTGGATAAGCTGCTGGCAAATCAGGATTTAATTAATAAAAATATAATTAAATTTCTGCAAAAAGGAATCTTAACCAATCAAGATATAGATGCGGATGAAATTAAAGGACATCTTTTGAAATCAGATCACAATCTGAGATTCGTGGCTGAAAACATTAAGTTAAGATTTTTTGATTGGGTTACTATTGGCTGTTACTATGCTTGTTATCATGCGGCTTTGGCTTTAATTCTCACTAAAGGATATTCTTCTAAAAATCACTTAGCCACCCTTTGTGTTTTGATCAGAGAATTTTATAACCGGGAATTGAGCAAAAAAGATTTAGAAATTCTTTCTAATTTTATCGATTATCATGATCTGTTGTTCTATGTTGAAGCTAAAAATAAGCGGGAAGATGCTGCTTATTCTACAAAAACAAAATTTGACCAAAATGATACGGAACAATTAAGGCTTAAAGCCATATTATTAGTTTCCAAATTCAAATTGGTGGTAGGGACAGCAGTGAAGACAGTGAGATAAACTTTCCCCAAACCTTTATATAAATCTCCTAAAATCCTTTAAGGGACAATGCTTAGAACCCACACCTGCGGTGAATTAACCAGAAAAGATGAAACCAGAGAAGTTACCCTCTGCGGCTGGACTCATTCCCGGAGAGATCACGGAGGAATTATTTTTATTGACCTGAGGGACAGGTATGGCCTTACTCAGGCGGTCTTTGATCCTCATCATAATCAGGAAACACATGCTAAAGCTGAAAAGCTTAAGCGGGAAGATTGTATTAAAGTAACTGGCAAGGTAAGATATCGGGGCAAGGGATTAGAAAATCATAATCTCCCTACTGGAGATATTGAGATTATTGTAGATGAATTAGATATTTTGAACAGCGCCGAAACGCCTCCTATTGAGATCGATGACCGCAAGGAGGCTTCCGAAGAGCTGCGCTTGAAGTACAGATATTTGGATTTAAGACGGCCAATTATGCAGAAACATCTGATGGCGCGCCACCAGGTAATGAAAGCCTGCCGCGAATTATTGGACAGTCTGGGATTTATGGAAATTGAGACGCCCATGCTGGTGCGTTCTACGCCGGAAGGCGCTAGGGATTATTTAGTGCCTTCGCCGTTTCATCTGGGAAAAGTTTACTCCCTGCCTCAATCTCCCCAGATTTATAAACAACTGTTAATGGTTTCCGGGCTGGATAAATATTACCAGATTGCTCGCTGTATGAGAGCGGAAGATTCCCGCGCCGACCGGCAGCCGGAGTTCACCCAGATTGATATTGAAATGAGTTTTGTAGATGAAGAGGATGTTTACATTGTAGGTGAAAAATTATTTGCTCATATTATGAAACAGGTTAAAGGAATTGAAATTAAGACGCCATTCCCCAGAATGTCTTATGCCGACTCGCTGGCTAAGTACGGCTGCGACAAGCCAGATTTGCGTTTCAGCCTGGAACATGCTGATGTTTCAGAAATTGTTCACAAATCTGATTTTGCAGTATTCAAATCAGCAGTGGATAAAGGCGGCATAGTTAAGGGAATTAACGTTAAAGGCGCCGGCAAAACTTTTTCCAGAACAGAAATTGATGCTTACATAGCTTTCGCCCAAAGCTTAGGCGCAGCTGGTTTAGCCTGGATGAAAATGGCCGAACATGGTTTAGAATCTTCCATAACTAAATTTTTTAATGAACAAACACAAAAACAATTAATTGCCAAAATGCAGGCTAAGCCCGGAGATTTGCTCTTTTTCTGCGCTGGCGAAGAAAAATTAGTTCATAACACGATGTGGAAAGTGCGGTTAAAATTAGGCGAGGATCTTAATTTGGTCAATAAGGATGAATTTTATTTCTGCTGGATTAATCAATTTCCCTTATTTGAATGGAATGCCGATGAAGAAAAGTGGGAAGCCATGCACCATATTTTTACCATGCCCAGAGATGAGGATATGAAATATCTGGAAGAAAACCCCGGCAGGGTTCGCGGAAAATTATACGACTTAGTGCTTAATGGGATTGAATTATGTTCGGGCTCTATCCGAATTAACCGCCCGGAAATTCAGGAACGGGTAATGAAAGTTATTGGCATGACTCTGGAAGAAGCGCAGAATAAATTTGGCTTTCTGATTAATGCATTCAAATACGGGGCTCCGCCGCACGGAGGATTTGCTCCGGGCCTGGACAGATTTGTGATGCTGATAGAGAAACTGGATAATATTCGCGATGTCATTGCCTTCCCCAAGAATAAAAATAAAGAAAGCCCCATGGACGGCTGCCCTTCCGACTGGAGCGCTAAGGATCTGAAGGAGAATTATCTAAAGCTGGATTTGGCGAAGAAATAGGTAAAATATGATTTTTCCACCAGTGGTGGGCAGTTTTTTTGACATGGCGACCAAGGAATTGTATCATCCGGAAAGCGGAAGAATGAGGGTTGCAGGTTTAATGTCTGGACGCGGAAGTAATTTAAGAAAAATAATTGAACATGGCAGAGTTATTGAATCCAGAGAAGGGAGAGCGCCTTATCAGGTAGTGGTTATTTTCTCAGATAATCCTGCAAGCAATGCAGAAAAAATTGGTAATGATTATGGAATTCCCGTAATCGTAAAGGATTTAAGAGCTTTCTATACAGAAAGAGGAAAGCCACGGGGAGATTTATCGGTTAGAAGAGAGTTTGATGAAGAAACAGGGGAAGCATTAAAACCATTTAATATTGATGTTGCCGCTTATGCAGGTTACATGAGTATTGCCACGGACCCATTAATAAATGCTTTCCTGGGTATAAATGTTCATCCAGCCGATTTATCTATTATGGATGGAAGCAAAAGAAAATATACCGGGGATCGCGCAGTAAAAGATGCTATTATTGCTGGAGAAAAACAATTAAGGGCCTCTACGCATATAATTGAACCGCAGGTGGATTATGGAAGAATTTTGATGATTTCTTCTCCATTAATGGTAAATCTTCCAGAGGGATTTGATGTAAATAACAACAGCCAAGTTAAGCTCATTTCAGATCAACATCAAATTCGTCTAAAAAAAATGGGAGATGGGGTTATCTTCCCAAGAACATTAGAATACCTTGCTGAAGGAAGATATTCTCAAGATGGCCAAAAAAATCTATATTTTGATAATAAACCCATTCCTCAAGGAGTAAGATTGGGATCCTAAAGAAAATGTTGAATAATTAATTTTTTATCGACAAAATTCTCTAAACAAAATGGCAAAACCAACAACTTATTCTGATTCTGGCGTAAACATTGAATTAGGAGACGATGCCTCCACAGTTCTTTACGAAGCCGCCAAACTTACTTGGAAAAACAGAACCGGAAGATTGGGCGAGGTAGTAGAAATTTTTGAAGATTTTTCTGGATTGAGAGCAATTAATGTTGGTGGACTACCTGCCGATACTTATATGAATATTGGCTTTGATGGCGTTGGAACAAAAGTGGAATTGGGGGAAAGAATAGCTAAACATGACACCGTTGCTTACGATTTGTTTGCTATGGTTTGCGATGATGCTGTTGTAAGAGGAGCCGAACCTGTAATTGTTGGCTCTATTCTTGATGTAAAAAGTTTAGGCGATGGCGATAAATCCCATCTTGGTTTTGTAAAACAACTGGCGGTTGGCTACATTAATGCTGCAAAAGATGCAAATATGGCAATTGTCAATGGAGAAGTCGCAGAACTTGGAGCAAGAGTAAATGGCTATGGCCCCTTTAATTATAATTGGGGAGCCGGAGTGGTTTGGTTTGCCAGAAAAAGCAGAATGCTAACGGGCTATGAAATACAAGTAGGCGACAAACTTGTTGGCCTGAGAGAAAATGGTTTTAGGTCCAATGGATTGTCTCTGGCCAGAAAAGTTATGAAAGCTGCTTATGGAGAGGAATGGCACAGAGAAACCTATGATGGGAAGAGTTTAGCTGAATTGGCTTTGCATCCATCCAGAATTTATTCTGGCGCTGTTGTTGATATGTTTGGCGGTTTTAATGGTGAACCTAAATCAACAGTTCATGGAGTTTCTCATATTACTGGCGGAGGAGTTCCGGGAAAATTGGGCAGAGCCCTAAAACCAAGTGGTCTTGGCGCATATTTGGATAACCTTTTTGAGCCCTGCGATTTAATGATATATTGTCAGGAAAAAGGAAACGTTGCAGATGTTGAAGCTTACAAAACCTGGAACATGGGGCAGGGGATGATTATAATTACTCCCAGCCCAGATGAAGTAATGAGTGTAGCAAACCAACACGAAATTGAAAATAGAGTTATTGGAGAAATAACTAAGGAGCCAACAATTAGAATCAGGAATAAAGGAATTAATTCTGATAAGCAAAAAGAACTTAAGTTCTAAAGCGCGCGCTTCCATCCCTAACCCTAAACTAGCGCAGTTCTCAACCTTTCTCGCTATCGCTCAAACCGCGGCTTGCAGTTTCTCGCTCTTAGTTCGTGGCGTTGAACCGAAGGTCCCCTGGTTACATTAAATAGGCCAGAAGGCCTCATCTTTTAAGATCGGGATGAATGGGCAGTTTTCTAGCCTTATTCAGGACTTCTAGCCTTATTCAGGACTTGATTATAAATTCTTTTCTCACTTCTTTATCAAGCAGGCCTTTTAATCCAATAATGCCCAGAATGATGAATAAACTGGGGATATACAGGCCGCAAATAATTACAGCAGCTACCCATGCCCAAAACTTATTATTTTTTAAATTCTTAATAACTATTTCAATAAAAACACCGCTTGCAATTGATAGTAATACTGTAAATAATGCAGTTATTTTTAGGAATGTTAGGGGTATTTCCGGTTCCATTTCATCTACAATTAAAGAGAATGAAATTAAGAATACAATCACTGCCAAAACAATTAAAAAATAAATAACTGCCATAATATGGAGAACAATTATAGTTTTGTTAAGTTTTGGATGCATTAATGTTAAATTAACTCAGTTATTTTTAAATCTTGACAACAAATTATAAAAACAAGCCCGTAAAACTAATTCCCGTGGACCCGTAGTTCAGCCTGGATAGAACGGCAGCCTCCTACCCCATGAAGAGCTCCTGAGTCATTTCATTAATGGAATGCCACAGTTCACTGAGGGGATGAAAGCTGCAGGTCGGGGGAAGTTTTTAGTAATTAGCTATCAACTACCGAATTCAAATCCTCCCGGGTCCGCTTTTTCAAAAAGTTTATATTCTTGTTAATTTCTGAAAAATTATGCTGATAGATTATAAAATTGATAACCATAACTGGGAAGAGTACGAATCTATTTCTGATTCTGTTCATCCCGCCGATTTACAACGCCTAGCCTATTTAAGACAATTAACACCAGAAATTAAAGAAGTAGAAATCACTTATAATCCAGAAACTGCTAACTATAAGCCAAAATAATGAATGAGCTGCAAGCCAAAATAATGAATGTCCGCGAATTATCGTTAATCTTTGGCTCAAAATCTAAAGCCCATGAAATATTATATTTGCTAAAAGATGTAAAAAAAGTAGTAAGACAGGGGTTTTATGAGCCTGAATTAGCTAAAGTAGAAGAATTTTGCCAGCAGCATAATTTAACTTTAGCCAAATCCAGATTTAAAGTCCTTCTGGCTGATGAAACCGCCTTTTCCAATAAAGGCATTAAAATTTCTGGTGATGATCTGCGACCAGGCCTGTTTTTTGTTTACATTTCCAAGAATGAACGGGAAGCCTGGCTGGCTAGTTATTATGAATTAACCAATGACAGCGAAGAGCTAGGCCGGTTATTGGGATACCCTAACTGCTGCATAGATTTTTTTATTAAACGGTTTACTCCCGACAATCCTAATTTGCAGTTGAAGCCAACTAATCCTTACACTAATCTAGCTAAAAGAGATAAAGATCAGGTTCTAGTTTCCCATTTCCCCTGCTCGTCCAATTGTCCGGAGAGCATTAAGATGGGCAAGACTTTTTTTAATGCGCTGTTTGAATTTGACCAGGAATATGCTCGGGAGTTATTTTTGTCTCTTTCTGATTAATCGTTTTTTGAATAATCGGGGATTGCGATCAATAAACCGGTGAATCATCCTATCAAAGACGAGAAAATTTCCTTTTCTTAGGTAAAAAAAGCCTAATATTGAGATCACTGCCGCGCCAATGGCGTCTACGATAAGATCCAGCATAGTATCTGCCAGCCCGTCTTTTTGCATATTTAAACTAAAAGTCTGGTCCAGGGAAAACTCCAGGATTTCCCATAATGCGCCAAAGGCTAAAGCGAAAGCAAAGGCGAATAATGAAATAAATAATGGTTTCATCTGTAATTGGATTTTTCTCTGCGAATTGAGAATATAAACCAACAAAAACCCGGCAATTCCAATTAAGAACCCTGAACCGCTGTGCAAAAGAATATCCCACCACCAAAACTTGTTGTAGTAATCTTGCCATTCGCCCAAAAAGATGGCTAAAAACACAAATAAGATCGTAATAAAATCAAACTCCACTGGCAGGAAGACGCGATAGTTCCTTCTGACCACTGCTGGCGCAAAAGTTAGGATTAAAATGCCCAGCATAAAAAAGGCATTCAGCCACTGTTTTTCAAATACTGAAAAAATCCCGCTGCCTAAAATCACTGCTTGCAGAAAATAAGAAATAATTAATTGAATTTTATCGGCTTTATCCAACCTCTTTTCTTTAAAAATTAATAAGCCCATTTATTTAGGGAAGGCTTTTTGATTAATAAATATTTACAAGTTGAGTGTGTATTAAGTTTGGGGCTTTAGCATCAATATGTGAAGCTCTTCAATAATCTATCACGAGGATTTTTCAGAGTTCATGAAATTAAGAAACTACTTTAATTTTTCAACTCAATCCCTACCGGACAATGATCAGACCCTAGGATTAAAGACAAAATAAAAGAATCTTTTAATTTTGGCCTTAATTTTCTAGAAATCAGAAAATAATCAATCCGCCAGCCGATGTTTCGTTTTCTTAAATTATTCCAGAAACCCCAGTAAGTGTACTGCCCAGGTTCTTGATTAAACTCCCTGAATGAATCAATGAACCCGTGATCAATGTACTTCTGAAAGCCGTCAATTTCCGCCTGTGTATAGCCGGCAGTTTTGTTATAATTACTGTTAGGATTGGCTAAATCCAGTTCAGTATGAGCCACATTTAAATCTCCGCAAAAGATAACTGGTTTTTTGTTTTCTAGGCTGAGAATATATCTCAGGAATTTCTGATCCCATTCTTTTCTGTAGCTTAGCCTGGTTAATCCGCGGCCGGAATTAGGAGCATATACCGTGACTAAATAATAATCCTCCAATTCCAGACAGATAATTCTTCCTTCGCCTTTATGATTTTCTTTGTCTACGCCATACATTACCGAAAGAGGTTTTATTTTGCTGAATACAGCCGTGCCAGAATAGCCTTTTTTTTCAGCCGAATTCCAATAATGATGTTCAAACTCTTTAAGAATTTTATCTACCTGATCAGGATGGGCTTTGGTTTCCTGCAGGCATAAGATATCTGGATTAATTTTTTTAACAATTTCAGCAAAACCTCTAGGAATGACCGCCCTGATTCCGTTGACATTCCAAGAAATTATTTTTACCATTTTATTATTTTTTAACTATTCTCCTGCTTCCGCCTTGTTTGTAAGGAGTAAATCGGCCTTTCTCTCTTTGCGACTTTCTAACATCATAAGGAAAAGGCTCCGTAGTTAATTCGTCATAGCCGCAATTGCGGCATTTAATGAATGCCAAATCTTCGTAAAGTTCAGTATTGTCCGATCCGCATTTGGGACATCTTCTGTTCATTCAGTATTCCTCTTGGTCCGGATCTTTAGTTCTATTTTCCGGGCAAGTATAGCATCTTCCTTTAGGCGTTTTATAAGATTCGCAGCAGGAATCTTTATACTTGATCTTTTTTACTACAGCAAAATCTTCCCGCATTTCATTCTCTTGAAGGCATTAAGTCTTTAGTCTCGCAGCCTTCTTCATACTGTTCCAATTGGTCCCTCAGGTCATCCAAAGGATTTCTGTTTTTCTTTTTCTGATCCTGAACCTTAGTTTTAAGAGTAATAAGAGTATTTAAAGATTTTTCTGCACGCAAGGGGTTATTAGGCCCTGTTAAGAAATAAAAAACGCCAACGCCCGGATTTGAATTTCCCAACTTGGTCTAGATTTCGTTCTCCATTCGCGGGGTTTGCGAAGCAATACCCCGCTTGAGCTTTGATGAAACTTTACCAAAGTTTCCGGGATATCCTTGCGGAAACAAGCTTTGCGGTTTAAATTCCAGGCTTGCGCAGTACCGAGTTGTGCCACGTTGGCTTAAGAAAACAGGTAAGAAGTTATTATTTAAACATTTCTGTTTATTTAGTTTACTGCGCTATCGCGTTTTTAGTTTACTAGATCAATTAGGGCTAACTTTATTTAGAATATTCTTCTTCATGACCGCAGTCTAAACAGCTGATATGCTGATGGTTCTCATACTCATAGATATCAACATGAGAAGAGTTACAGCTAGAGCAGGAATATTTGTCTTCCTTGCGTTTAGTATGTACCATTTTTAATTTAAACC
>Ga0209542_10003843_pt1 | contig 31650 bp, 28 predicted proteins | sample RifCSPhighO2_01_FD_184028 | JGI IMG/M metagenome (GOLD analysis project Ga0209542, IMG submission 184028) | Soil microbial communities from Rifle, Colorado - Rifle CSP2_plank highO2_0.1 (SPAdes) (version 2) | ecosystem: Environmental > Terrestrial > Deep subsurface > Rock core/Sediment ... | reverse complement strand
CCGGCTTTCCCTTCTCAAAAAACCAGTACTCGTCCTTTTTCTCGTAGGCGAACTCGGCCTCCATTCTTTCAAGTTCCGCTTCTTCGAATTTGTCTCCGGGTTTGAAGTTCCGATTAACTACCCGGCCAGTTTTAAGCTGCCTAAGTTTTGTCTGAACGACTGCCCCACCCCTTCCTAAATGAAGATGGCTTACTTCGAGGACGGCGTGGGGTCCTTCGGGCAAGATAATAATTTTTCCTTTTTTGAGGTCATTGATTGAAAGGCTCATTTTGTCCTAGCGCTCTTCTTAATTTTTCCCGATCAATTTCTTTTTTCTTTTTCTCTGGTCGAGGAGGCGGTGTTTTTAATATATCAAGCTCCCGTTCGCCTCGCCGTTCCACTTTCTCTTTCATCAACTCCGTCTCGCCTAACCACTCGCCGTGGATCTTTTTCTCTACTGTTTCTCTCGAGGCAGCATAAAGCCGACGGCTGTTTTCAATAATAACATCAACGAAAGATTCTTTGGGTAACGGTGTGGGCGGCAGGGTTTCGGCCGAGAAAGGTCTTGAGGCAATCCCATCAATCATCATCCGAACATAAATATTGTACTTGGCTAAATTAACCAGGTCGTTCTCCTCAAAATAGGGGATGAATTCTCTCTCCAGAAATTCAGCGTCCTCGGGCCCCACCCGAAAAACAACCATCGTGCCAACATTGCCGAAAATAGCATCTTTAACGGCAGTGTAGGTTCGGCCCATTTCGCCGGTCAGCTGGCCAATGTATTGGTGAGCCAAGACCAAGTTCAGACGATATTTTCTCGCCTCAGAAAGAATATTGGCGAAAGATTCGGTTGAGAAGTGCTGGAATTCGTCAAGGTAAAGGAAAAAATCGCGCCGCTTCTCCTCCGGAATATCAACTCGCCGCATGGCCGCGAGTTGTAATCGCGTCACAAGCAAAGCTCCCAAAAGCGATGAGTTCTCTTCGCCAATTCTCCCTCGGGCCAGATTAGCAATCAGGATTTTCCCATCATCCATCACTTGACGAAGATTAATCGAAGAGTGGGTCTGGCCAATAATATTTCTAATCAATGGGTTCGAGACAAACTGACCCACTTTATTCAAAATAGCGGCCACGGCCTCAACTTCAAATCTTTCCGAATATCGGGAGAACTCATTCAGCCAGAAGCTTTTAATCACCGGATCGGTCAAATTAGCCACTAGTTTGTCCCGGTATTTTTTATCCGAAAGAATCCGGACAATGCCAAGCAGGGTCGCATCTGGGTATTCGAGCAGGGTCAGTAAGGCGTTGCTCAAAATATATTCCATCCTGGCGGACCAAACGTCTGGCCAGATTTTTTTGAAGACACCGAGCACGCCCGAAGCCACGAGATGTCGCTGAGTTTCCGCCACCCGCTCAAGCGGATTAAAACCAACCGGAAAATCAGTGTCATTGGGGTCGAAATAGATGACATCGGCCGCTCTTTCTTCCGGCACGAGCCGCAACACTTTTTCAGCAAATTCACCGTGAGGATCGAGCAATCCCACACCGCGACCGGCCATGATGTCGTTTACAATCATATTTTCCATCATCGTCGTCTTGCCCACGCCGGTCTTCCCGACAATATAAATATGCCGGCGCCGATCATCGGTTTTGATGCCGAACTTCACATTCCGATTACGGAAGTTAGTCTGTCCCAGAACAGTTGTATCGCTGCCTATTAACATCTACACCTTATTCTACTCCTCTATGACCGGAAGGTTAATCGGCGCCTCACCCTTTCTCGCCTCAAGCGCTCTTACTCTCGCCGGCGTCACGGCAGTGGTCGGCAAGTGGTAAACCGTGGCCAGTTCTTCAACACTCAAAACCGCGGTTTTTAGCTGCAAACCGAATCGAATCGGCACTGGTTGGGGCATATCTCGATGAAGATAATGCCAATAGAGGAACCTTTTTCTTTTCTCCAGCCTTTCTTTACGGAAAATTATCCCCACCAACGTGGCCGCGGTCATTGTTTTAAAATTGGGCTTTAAAGCATTCAGATTATGAGTGCTAAACTGCCGAATAGCGCCAAAGGCCGCTGAAACATTATCGCTCGTAAAAGCATCCCGGTTGTCAATATAGATAACTCTCAAGATGGCTTCGAAGCCAAGCTTAGATAATTTATTTTCAACCGCCTTCAGGGCATCCTGCTGGCCAGGGGTAAACCGAGGTGCCTCAGTTTTTTCTTCTTTAGAAGCACCCCATTCCGGCACCTTAACCGGCGCCGCTATAAAATTCTTCAGAAATTCGCTGATTGAGCCAACTCGATTTTTCTTTTCTTCTTTTTTTCGACCAGATAATTTATCGACTTCTTCTTTCCCTTTTTTAACCCAATCGTCGCCGGCTGGTCTGGCTAAAAGTTGGAGGAGAAGCATCTCATCTGCTTTTAGGTTTGCGACCGACTCAACAATTGCCGCAATCGGATCGATCATCTCCTCTTCCAGATTAGCCTCGAAGGATGGATAAGTCTTGATAGGGTAGGCATCCTCTTTGGCTAAGACAAAATCAGTGCCGAAGATATCGTATTTCTCGTTTGGTAAAATCTGAGGAAGTTTATTCACATAATCAGGGACTACTTCAATCTCGGCCTCCGGATACTGGGAAAAGAATGCCGTTTCAAAGAGCTTCCGATAGCTGGCTGGAAGACGAACATAAAAATGAACGCCCGAGGCTTCACCCACGATTTCAAACGACATCCAGTCCTCGACCTTGCCTTTAAAATAACGATCTTTTCGCTTAATGCCGCCGCTGTGAGTGCCGTAGATGGAGGCAAAAACATACTCCATCGCCTTGGCTGATTTTAAGTTCTCTCGCGGAACTTTAATCTCTAAGAGAATCCACTCGATCCGCGAAATGTATTCCCGGGTAATATCAACGAGCCACCACTCGCGAAAAATCGCGGCCGCGGCCACTGGTAAAATAAACCACCAAAGCGACGCGACAGATCCGAAGGCTGAATCAAGAAGTTCCTCAATCATTGATGGCGTAAGTGCCCCGACCTACCAAAACAAACCGCGGATCACGAATTAACTCATTGTGAACCGTCGCCGGAGCCCTTTTCCGCTCATCTAAACTATTAACTAAACGAGCAATTTCGGTAAAGTGAAGCGGGTTCGAAGATTTCTCGAGCACGAGGTAGGCCTTATCGCGCACTGTTTTCGGCGCCACGTGGACCCAGTGATCAGCCCCCAAATCGCCGTAGGGGCCGGTGGCAAATCTTTTCGAAAGAGTCAAATAGTTTACGATCAAGGGTTCGGGTAATTTAAATTTAGGAACGACAATTGCAAGATATCGATTAAAATCGTGTTTATCCAGGTTCAAAAGATGGCGAACCAGTTCTTCGGCTCTCTCCAAAACTTTTGGTTCGGTGTACCAAACAAGATGCCAGTCTTCGTTCGGTCGATTAATTAGGGGCTCTTCCAAAACTTTAGCCAGAAAATGAAGTTGGTTGTAAAGCAAATCTTCGCCGCGTTTATCGTCGAGAATAATGGAAAAGTCACGAGCCAAAAAATCACTTCGCCGGAGTCCCCCGACATCGGCAAGATACTGCTCCACCAGTTTAAGAAATTTGGCGGCTTCCTCGTGAGCCTTAATTTTAGCCCTAATCGAATCAAGAAAAGCGGCTTCAATCTGTCTGACCCGCTCTCTCGTCAAACCATATTCATCCCCCAGCTTAGCCAGAGTCTTTGTCTCCGGTGCCTCGAGCCCGTAACGATGGCTCACAATCCGCCTGGTTCTTTTATCGGCCTGATCTAACGCCTCATTAATTAAGGCATCGAGATCAAAACCCTCTTTTGTGCTTAGCATTGTTTCATTATAGTGCCTGAAACCTTCCTTAGTCGGTTAATAACCCAATATTACAATAAAACGGCCGATTTGAAAAGGGGGGGGGTAAACCCTAGGGCGATCGGTGTCACCCGGGCTAGCCCTAACGCCGGTGGCCTATTTTCTCAGCCACCAAGAGTAAGGGGCTCGCGAAAAAAATCGAAGAATAGGTGCCATTTATAACGCCCACGAGAATGGCAAGGGTAAAGAGCCGGATGCTCGACGGCCCCATAAAATAGAGGGCAACGAGGACTAAAACCAGGGTCAAGGAGGTATTAATTGAACGGTGAATCGTGGCGAGAATACTTTTGTCCACAATCTCCGAGAGCTTCAGTTTGTCTCTATAGATAAGCAGGTTCTCCCGGACTCGGTCGAAAACAACAATGGTGTCGTGAACCGAAAATCCCATCACCACGAGCAGGGCAACCACGAAATTGGTGTCAATGGTGATACCCCAAAGATAACCTAGAAAGGCAAAAAGTCCGGCTGGGATAACCACGTCATGAATCAGAGTTATAAGGGTAATCAATCCGTACTTCCAGGAACTGATTGGCCGCGAAACTTTGCGAAAAGCAAAGGTCAGATAGATCGAAATGGCGACCATCACAAGACCGATGGCCCAAAAGGCTTTTTGTCTCAATTCTGCCGAAATTGAAGGACTAATAGTTAAGAAGTCCAAGTCTTGAACTTCGTTGCCGAAACGCTCTTGAAGCGACCCCAGGTAAGTTTGGCGATCAGCTTCGGATATTTCTCGAAAGGACATGGAGTAAATTTGATTCGCTGAATCATAAGCCACATTGACTTCGCCGAGGTTAAGCTCGGTAACGAAAAATTCTTTAACTTGTTCCGGGTTTGTATTCGGAATTCCGAGCTGCCAAAGCGAGCCGCTCTTAAAGTCGATCCCCAATTCAAACCCGAAAACCAAAACGCTTACGGCGCCAGCTAAAATCATCGCCAGAGAGAAGTAAAGAAAGAAAGTTTTATATTTTAGTATTCGTTCCATTTTAGGTTCGGACTTCTCCGGTTTCAAGAAAAACTCTTAACATTGTTCGGGTCACAAAGATAGCCGAAAACATACTTAGAAGGACACCGAGTCCCAGGGTCAAGGCAAACCCCCTAACAAAGCTGGTGGTGAAATAATAAAGGATGATGGAGGTAATAATGGTGGTCGTATTCGAATCCCTGATCGAGGGCCAGGCTCGCCGGAAACCCTCTTCAATCGCCTCCTTCCGAGCCAATCCTCTCTTTTTTTCTTCTTTAGTCCGCTCAAAAATCAAGATATTGGCATCAACGGCCATCCCGATCGAAAGGATAAAACCGGCGATTCCAGCTAAAGTCATCGTGAAATTGGGAATCACTTTAAAAAGGGCCAGGGCCAAGACTGCGTAAATTGAAAGGGCCAGCACGGCAAAAACACCGAAAAGTCGGTAATAAAGAACCATAAAAAGCATGACTACGGCTGTGCCGATGAGTCCCGCAACTATGATGTCCCTTAGGGCGTTTTCGGCAGCCGAGGGGCTTACTGTCCTTTGGTTAATAAGTTTAATCGGAGCGGCCAAGGCTCCGGCGTTAAATCGTTCAACCAACTGCCGGGCTTCATCAGCAGTAAAACCAGCCCCGCCGCCGCTGATTTGAGCCCGACCGCCCGAGATTTTCTCCTGAACAATCGGCGCGTCCTTCAATTCGTTATCAAGAAAAATGGCAAGCGGCATACCCACATTCCGAGCCGTCAATTCTTCAAAGATTTTCGCTCCTTCCTCATTGAATTCAAGGGCCACCACTGGTTTATTCAGCTGGTCGAAGGAGAGACTCGCCGAATTAATATAACGGCCAGTCAGTTGAGTCGGGATATAGGCAATCTGGTCATCAACCTGAACCACTTCTCGAAAATCTAAGACCGGTGTTTCGCCAATCAACCGCACCGCCTCCTTTAAATCCTTAACTCCGGCTAAATCTACGAGTAATTCGTAATTATCCCCTTTTTGGGCAACCGTTACTTTCGGTTCGGTAACGCCAAAAATATTAACTCGTTTTTCAACCACTTCTTTCAAACCAGCAACAGTCTCATCATGGCGGTCTGTCGGAATGTCAGCTAAATCAACCTGATAGACGAGGCTCGTCCCACCAACGAGATCAAGTCCCAAGCGCCACGGCAGATATTTACTTCCTAAATATCGCGGATAAACAAAAAATCCCGCCAGCACCGAAAGCAGAAGAACCATGACGAGAATAACCAAACTAGCCTTACGGGATTTCATAAAATTATGATCAGACCTTATTATATTTGGAGAGTTCAAGTTTGAAAAGTGAATCTAAATGGGGTAAATTAATGTACCGGTAGTCCCAAGGGCCGCCCGTAGCTCAGCTGGTAGAGCAGCTGCCTTTTAAGCAGATGGTCGCAGGTTCGAATCCTGCCGGGCGGACAAAAACCGAGATCCTAATCCCCTAATCCCCTAATTCCCTTCTTAAATCCTCAAGTAATTTTTTAGCTTTGGCGCTTAAGTGTTTTGGGGTTTTGGCTTGAAGTTTAATTACCAAATCGCCGTCTTTCGTCATCCCCTGGCCCCGAACCCTAATTTCCTCGTTCAAATCAGAACCAGGCGGCACCGCCACTTCGATCTCCTTTCCCTCAAGATTTTTAATTTTGAGCTTCTTGCCCAAAAGCAAATCAACCAAACTCACCATAATCGGGCGGTGATAAAGATCATTACCCCGTCGTTCGAAAATCGGATGGGGTTTTACTTTAACCCTGACGTAAAGATCGCCGGTACCAGCTTGGCGCTCGCCAGCCTCTCCCATTCCTTTGACCCTAATTATCTGGCCCCCAGCCACGCCGGCTCTCACTTCTACTTTTATCTTTTTCTTACCTTTAACCCGGCCCTCGCCCCGGCAATCGGCACACGCTTCGTTCGGGATCTGGCCTAAACCGCGACAGAATTTACAAGTTACCACTTGAGCGAAACTGCCGAAGAAAGTGTTTTTGGCTTCTTTAATCTCGCCCCGGCCATCACAGTAATCGCATTTTTTAAGCCCGGCCTCGGCTTTATACCCCAAGCCGGCGCATTTGACACACTCAACTTGGCTTCGAAACTCAACCTCAGCCACTTTTCCGACTTTTACCTCCTCCAGGGTCAACTCAAGCCCCAGTTCTAAATCCGAACCCCGCCGATAAGTGCGACGCTTTTTACCTAAGCCTAGGCCCTCAAAAAAGGCACCAAAAACTTCTTCAAAATCAGCGAAATCGCTAATATCACCGAAGTCAACATTCCAACTCCAAGGACCACCAGCCCCCCCAGCACCGGCAAACCCCGGGCCAAAAACCTGGCCAAACTGGTCATACTGACGCCGCTTCTCTTCATCCGAAAGCACCTGATAAGCCTCGTTAATCTCTTTAAATTTCTCGCCATCGCCGCCGCCCTTATCCGGGTGGTGTTCGTGAGCCAAGCGGCGATAAGCCTTTTTAATTTCCTCTCTAGAGGCGTTCCGCGAAACACCCAAAATTTCGTAATAATCTCTCATCGCGGGAGTTATTATAAATTAGCTACTTAATGGCGACAACCTCGCGGCTACCCGGCTCCAACTGAATCACGATGAAGTTGGAAACAAAGAGCAACTCGTAAATGATAAAAGCGAGTAGGGCCAGGGGTAAGTAGATAATGAATTCCAGGCTTTTAATTGAAAGCCAGATAATGCCGACAAAGGCTAGGCCCAGATAAAGCCGGGCTTCGGGGGTTAGGCCTTTGAGCTTGAAGGAAATCACGTTATACATATTTCCGCTGACTGTTCCTTCGGGATCAAGTTCAGCTCCGAGATATTCCTCGAATTGTTTTTCGCTCTCGGCCGCTGCTTGATTGATAAGCTGGGTCCGGGTTTTCGGGGACAACTTAGCAAAATCCGACTGGCCGGCGGCCTCTGATTCAGCCATGCTTTTGAAAAAATCACCGGTTTTCATCTCGGGCGTAAAACTAGGCACGTAACGCCTGAGCACGGGCGTCATTGCCACCTCAACGAATCGATCAACGCTTTGTCTTTTAACCGCGAATCCATTATTCAAAACCAAAAGCAGGCTAAAAAATATGACGAGGGCAGTGATAGCTGAACCCAAAATAATCCGGCTCGCCTTAAAAAAGTGGATCTTAATCATATTTTTCATCTCCCGCTTACCCCGATAAGCAGCCAAAGCCAAAAAGACCGCCAGCGCCAGGAGAGCCCCGACAAAAAACCAGGAAAAGGCGAGGAAGAAAAATAAACTAAGGCCCAAGATATTGGCAAAAATCGCCCCAGGCAAGTAGCGCCGCTCGTCTAAAAGTATGACCTCAATAATAAAAAGGGATAGAAAAACAACCGTTAGAAAAACGCCGATTGAAACCCGGTCAATACTAAAAAAATAACTCGCGACCAGGGCGACGGCCGTCACTAAGCCGATCAGCGAATAAACTTTAACGGTAGTTAACGAGCTGGGTTTGCTAACTGCCTTGGGTAGTTCCACCTTCAGGAGTGGAAGACTCATCGTCTTCCTTGTTCTCTTTGTACAATGATTCGCCGATTTTTTGAAGTGCAGAAGAAAGGTTGGCTACGGCCGAATCTATTTCGGCTTTATTATTGCCGGGGATCGCTTTCTTCAACTCCTCGGTTTTCTTCGTCACCTCCTCTTTAAGCTCGGCTTTAATCTTCTCCCCGTTTTCTCTAAGAGTTTTTTCAGCTGTATAAAGAAGTGCCTCGGCCTGATTTCTGACTTCAGCCAATTCCCTTTTCTTTCTGTCCTCGCCAGCATGAATTTCAGCCTCGGTCTTCAATCGTCCCACCTCCTCTTTACTTAAGGCAGTTGAGGCTTCAACCCTCACCTCTTGGCTTTTACCAGTCGCTTTATCAGCCGCTTTAACGTTTAGAATGCCGTTCGCATCAATATCAAAAGTGACCTCGACCTGAGGCATACCTCGAGCAGCCGGCGGGATACCATCTAAATGAAACTTGGCCAGGGTTTTATTATCAACCGCCATTCCCCTTTCCCCTTGAAGCACGTGAATCTCGACCGAAGTTTGGTTATCAGCGGCGGTTGAAAAAATCTGGGTTTTGGCAGTGGGGATAGTGGTATTTTTATCAACTAATCGGGTGAAGATCCCGCCCAAAGTTTCAAGTCCTAAGGAGAGCGGCGTCACATCAAGTAAGAGCACGTCTTTAATATCGCCTTGGAAAATGCCGGCCTGGACCGCGGCGCCGATGGCTACCACTTCATCAGGATTAATTGAGAGATGAGGTTCCTTGCTAAAAAGATTCTTAACCGCTTCCCGCATGGCTGGCATTCGGGTCTGACCGCCAACAAGAATTAGTTCATCAATATCTTCAAGTTTCAATCCTGCTCCTTTGGGCGGCGCGGCTGTTACCGTTTCTTCCACTAGCTTGATCGAGCGGTCAATATACTCCCTGACTAATTCCTCAAGTTTGGCCCGAGTTAGTTTCATTAAGAAATGTTTGGGCCCAGAAGCATCTGAACTGATGTAGGGCAGATTAATCTCGGTTTCGAGCGAAGTTGAAAGCTCGTGTTTAGCTCTCTCAACCGCTTCTTTTAATCGCTGAAGGGCCAATGGATCTTTACTAATATCAATCCCCTCCTGTTTTTTATATTCAGCTACTAGTTCGTCAATAATTTTTTTATCAAAGTCATCACCGCCGAGATGGGTATCACCGCCGGTGGCTTTAACCTCAACCACATTGTCACCCACCTCGAGCACTGAAATATCAAAAGTGCCGCCGCCAAAATCATAAACCACGATTTGCTCGTTTTTCTGTTTATCAAGACCGTAGGCCAAAGCGGCCGCGGTCGGCTCATTAATAATCCGACGCACGCGGAATCCGGCAATTTCGCCCGCGTTTTTAGTGGCCTGCCTTTGGGAGTCGTCAAAATAAGCCGGCACCGTAATCACCGCCTCCTCAATTGGTTCCCCTAGCTTGGCTTCGGCGTCAGCTTTTAATTTGGCAAGAATCATGGCCGAGATCTCTTCGGGTTTGTACCAACGATCTGACATTTTAATTTCCACCCCCCCATCAGCCGCCTCTCTCAACTCAAACGGAAGCCAGCTTTTATCGCGCTCGACTGCTGGATCAGAAAACCGCCGACCGATCAAGCGCTTAACTGAAAAAATCGTGTTTGCCGGGTTCGTAATAGACTGCCTTTTAGCTAAAAGGCCAACCAGTCTTTCGCCGGAACGGGAAATAGCTGTAACCGAAGGCGTGGTTCGATTGCCCTCGGCATTCTCTAGAATCCGCGGCTCACCGCCCTCGACCACGGCTATGGCCGAGTTCGTGGTGCCTAAATCAATTCCTAGTATCTTGGGCATAGTATTTTGTATTTAGTATTTCGAATTATGTATTACGCATACGCCATACATAATACACGATACAAAATTCACTTGTAGACCTTTACTCTGGCCGGTCTCAAGACCTTGTCATAAAAGAGATAGCCGGCCTCCAGCTCCTCCGCGATAGTATTTGTTTCTCCTCCCTCTACCATCGTCACCGCCTCATGTAGGGCCGGATTAAAAATTTCGCCTTTTTTAACTTCTATTCTTTTGAGTCCTCTCTTCCTTAAAATATCCTCCAAGCGCGATTTGATAAGGTAAATTCCCTTCTCTACGGCCTCGCTTTTATCGAGGGTGGCAAGGGCTAGATCGAAAGAATCAAGGACCGAAAGCAATTCTAAAACTAAATCCGCATTGCCGAATCGCGCTATTTCTTCAAGTCGCTTTAATTCTTCCTTTCTATAGTTTATAAGGTCAGCCTTCGCCCGCTGCCAGCCAGCTAAGTACTCGTCCCTCTCTTTAGTCAGGCGCAGAACCTCTGTTTCCGGCTCTTCCTTTTCTTTCTCCGCCTTTCTCTCTTTTTCAGTCATTAGTAACAATCTCAATTGCGAAATTTAACGAACGGCTATCTTATTGTCAACCCCTACCCTCGCCTCTCGATGGCGCTTCCTAGGGTTTCCTCGTCAGCAAACTCGATTTCGCCGCCGGCGGGGATACCTCGCCCAAGCCGCGTGACCGTCGTCGCCAGATTTTTTAGCTCTTCTTTAATAATGGAAGCAGCCAAGTCGCCTTGGGGCGTTGGATTTAAGGCAATTATAATCTCTTTGGCTTTGCCGCCTAATTCTTTCTCAATCCAGGCTTTTAAGCTCGTAAGTCGCAGGCGCTGTTCCGCCTCCAAGACGCCGGTTTTTCGCAAATCCCCGATAATTAAATAACGGCCGCTAAACTTACCCGTATTCTCAATCGACATCACATCGGTTTCTTTCTCAACAATCGCAATCACGCCTTGGTTTCTCTTCTTATCCTCGCAAATATCACAAAGCCCACTCGTATTCTCGTGAATATAAAAACACTGCCGGCAAAGTTTAATTTTTCTAAGGTCAGCAATCACTTGAGAGGTAGAGTGCTCGAAATCTACTCCCTGTTGGATAAAATAAAAAGCCAGCCGAATCGCCTGCCTCGGACCAATGCCCGGAAGACCGGCAAAAATCTCAGCGAAACGCTTGATCGGCTTCGGTACCTGCATAGGTTTGTTCGAGATTCTGGAAACTCACCCGCTGTTTGTCAAAGAATAAGCGCACTGTTCCGAGGGGCCCATTCCGGTGTTTAGCCACAATCAACTCAACCGTATTGTCATCAGTCGGCGGCGCATCAATGGAATCTTGGCTTCGAGGATAAAGAAAAATAACTACATCCGCATCCTGCTCAATCGCGCCGGATTCGCGGAGATCTGCCAGCTGGGGCCTTTTAATCCCCCTCTGTTCAACCGCCCGGGAAAGCTGGGAAACGGCGATGATCGGCACATTAAGCTCCCTGGCTAAACTTTTAAGGCCCCGGGAGATCTCGGTCACCTGTTGGACCATGCTGTCAGTGGTTCTCCGGGGCTCGATTAACTGAAGATAATCAACCACGATTAAACTCAACTCTCCCTGCTCGGCCTGAAGGCGTCTCGCCATTGAGCGCATCTCGACAATATTTGGCGAAGGGCTGTCATCAATATATAAAGGCGCTGGACGCAATCGATCGGCAGCGGCAGCCAGCATCTCAAATTCCACTTCATCCTTCAGCCGACCGGTTCTTAGCTTCCAGAGATCAACTTGAGCTTCAGCCGCGATCAGGCGATCCTCGACCTGGGGCCGACTCATTTCCAAAGAGAAAACTCCGACTGGTTTTTTAAGATTAACCGCGATATGGCGGGCAATATCCATAACAAAAGCGGTCTTACCGAAAGAGGGCCTGGCGCCGACCACAATCAAATCAGACGGTTGAAGACCGGAGAGAATATTATCAAGCTGGATAAAACCAGTGGCTACGCCCCGCAAGCCCGCTCCTTCTCCCCGGTGTAGCCTCTCTATCCGTTCATAGGCTTCTTTAAGTCCCTCGCCAATATGAATAAAGTTCTTGGCAATCGAGCGCTGAGAAATAGCAAAGATTCTTTGCTCAACGTCGTCCAGTAATTTTTCAATATCGTTTTTAGAGGTTAGGGCTTCCTCGGTTATTTGAGCCGAGGCGTTGATCAAACTCCTTAAAACACTTTTTTCCTTAACGATTTTGGCATAATGACTCACGTGAAAAGCACTCGGCACTGAATTCACAAGTTCGGTCAGATACCCAACCCCGCTGATTTCTTTCAATTCGCCGCTTTTTTTAAGAGCGGCGCTCACACTTAAAATATCAATCGGCTCCCGGTCATCCCAAAGTTCAAGAGCCGCCCGGTAAATTATCTCGTTGGCCTTTTTATAAAAATCGTTGGGAGCGAGCAAATCAGCGACAGCGGTAATCGCTTCTTTATCCAGCATCAATGAACCCAAAACCGACTGTTCAGCTTCGAGGTCTTGAGGCGGTAGTCTTAAATTCTTTTCAGCCATACGAAGGGTCCCTGAGGCGTATCTTCTATGGTATATCCTAACGCCTCTACCCTTTTTCTCAAGCGGTCGGCCTGAACAAACTGTTTATGGGTCCTTTCTTTCTCTCTCTCCTTAACAATCTTTTTGACTTGAGGGGGCAATTTCAGTAAATCGCGGGCTCGAAGCAAATCAAGACCCAAAACCTTATCGAATTTAAAAACGAGCTCAATTTTAATCTTCGGGCTCAAGCGAGACTGAAGCAGACGCTGAAGAACTACCAAGGCCCGAGGCATATCCAAGTCATTATTAATGGCCTCGAGAAAATCTTTTTCATATTTCTTTTTTAGGTTGGTTTCGCCCCGAGCTTTCTCGTCTTGAAGGAAAATAAGATGAGCGATTTCACGATGAAGATTAGCTAGGCCATTTTCAGCAGCTTCAAGCGCCTTCCAAGTGAATTTAAGTTTTGAGCGGTAATGGGCGTTAAGAACCAAATAACGATAACTCAAGGGGTCGTATTCTTTATCAATTAATTTTGGGAGCGTGATGATATTGCCCTCTGATTTACCCATCCGGGTTTTGTCGAGCACTAGAAATTCGCCGTGGAGCCAAAAGTGGGCCAAGGGTTTGCCGTAAGCCGCCTCGCTTTGAGCGATTTCGTTCGTGTGGTGAATCGGAATATGATCAACGCCGCCAGTATGAATATCAAACGGCTGGCCGAGAATTTGAGTAGAAATGGCTGAACACTCAATGTGCCAACCGGGAAAAGAATGTTTGCCCCAGGGCGAGTTCCATTCCATCTGCCGCTTCTCGCCAGGCTTCGCAAATTTCCAAAGCGCAAAATCCGTTGGATTTCTTTTTTCCGGATTTTTCTCAACCCGCGCTCCTTCTTTTAATTCTTTTAAGTTCTGTTTGGCTAACTTGCCGTAATCTTTCAGTTTTGAAGTATCGAAGTAAATGCCGTCTGAAGTTCGATAGGTATAACCCTTTTTCTCTAAAACCTGAACCAGCTTAATCTGCTCCTTGATATAATCGGTAGCCCGAGCTAAATGATGGGGCGGTAAAATATTTAACTTCTTGGTGTCGCTAAAAAACGACTTGGTATAGAATCGAGCTAAATCCCAGGCTGATTTACGCTCCTTTTTGGCTTCTTTCTCGAGTTTATCCTCACCCATATCTCGATCGCCGGTTAAGTGGCCGACATCAGTGATATTCATCACGTGCTTGACCCGATAGCCGTTATACTCCAAAGTCCGCCGGAGAATATCTTCAAAAATATAGGTGCGGAGGTTGCCGATATGGGCAAAATAATAAACCGTAGGGCCGCAAGTATAGAGCCGAACGGTTTTCTTTAAGATTGGTCTAAATGTCTCCTTCTTCCGCGAGAGGGTGTTATAAAACCTGACCATCGTACTCAAATTATATCATCAAAATCAGCGGCCTCCCCGCCTTGACTCGGCGAGGCAGGTTAGGAGCCGCTGATTTTAGTGATTTCTACTTCGGTGAATGGTTGACGATGGCCTTTCTTTTTACGATAACGGGTCTTGGAATGATAACGAAAAACAATTACTTTTTTAGCCCTGGCTTGCCGAAGAACCTTAGCCTCAACTTTGGCTGCCTCGAGATACGGTTCGCCGACTTTTACCTCTTTCTCGTTGTTTAAGAGGAGCACCTTGTCGAAAACGAAGTCGCCGCCCTCCGGCGCCTCCACTTTCTCGATTTTAATTTTATCTCCCGGAGAAACCTTATACTGCTTCCCGCCGGTCTCGATTACAGCAAACATAGCTTTTCTATTAAACTTGGCCAGACCCAAAGAGTCAAGTCAATCCTAATTCAGGGTCGCAATTACCCCAGACACTATCAAAAAAAGGAGTGAAACAACTAACGTCCCTGCCCCGATCACATAGGAAAAGAAACGATCCCTCTGGTAAATCTGCCAAGCCAAAAATAAGTTAATCAAAAACATTGTGAAAACCACTCCTAAAACACCGAAGAAAGTGCCGACCCCACCGGCTAAATCAATCTGGTCGCTCGATCGGTTTAACTTAATAATCAACGGGCCGCCCGGATTCTGGGGCAGGCCGACATAACCAACGAGTCCCGCCAGCGTAATAAAAAGGAAGCTGGAAAGAAAAAAGAAAAGAATCAGTCTATCCTTGACCATATTTCTTGAATCTCTCGATCATCGATGCCTCATCCCATGCGAACCCCAATTTTCGAGCAAGATAGAAACTCGTCCAATCAGCTAGAAGAATCGAGTTGAAAAATCGCGCTGGTCTTGATTCTCCCTCGAGAGGTAACGAAATCGTCCATCTTCCGGCTGTGAGATAAATCTGCTCCAAGAAATCCATTCCCTTTTTTATTCGAGAATTATCTTCATCGTCCTTAACAAGGATAAAAAACGGATAGGGCTTATCCGCCGGAACGGCTATTTCGTTATGAGCAAGCTCGGGCAAGACATTAAAAAAGGCTGGGGTTTTCCCTGTTTCGTTCAATCTTATTTTCCAGTTATAAGCTAGGGCTTGATTGCGAACCGAGGTGTAAATGATGGCGACCTTATTGAAAAGTCGAGCGGCCAGCTCTTCCCCCTGTTTTTCCCAGCGCATTGGCTCGAGTGAGGCGCTCAACTCTTTTAATTCTTCAAGCAACGCCTTCTCACCCATTAATTTAAGGCACGCTCTTACCATTGAACCAACAGCCATTCGGGGCGGGACGCCGATCTCAGGAATCTGAATATAGGGGACATTCTTCTCTTTGGCCAAAGATAAAAGTTCGCCGCCGGTGGTGATGACGCTAACATTTAAACCATGGCTCTGCGCCTGATTAAAGAAATTAATTGTTTCCTTAGTGTTACCAGAGTAAGAAACAGCGATTAAAAGTCGGTTACGTAACTCCTCTTCGGAAATAGTGGGTAAGTTGTAGTCGTGATGAGGGATAATATCAAACTCTGGTTTCAGCGCCTTAATAAGTTCAGGCACTAAACCAGAGCCGCCCATACCGGCAATCACAAACTTACTAAATTTGGCCGACGCGGGATTCTTAACCTCCGGTTCGTAACTAAACTGCTCCGGATACTTTTTTATCGCCTCTTCAAAAGAAGCCATCTTAATAAGCTTAACAAAATCTATGATTTTGCGCCGCCATCGGGATTCGAACCCGAGTTACATGGATGAGAACCATGCGTCCTAGGCCAGACTAGACGATAGCGGCTCATCGCCATCATAACAAAGTTTGGTTTACTGGCCAATATTATCTGGCGGAATGTTGTAGTAATTAATCACGAATTGAGCCAACTCCCGAAAGGCCGGCACAACAGTGAGACCCGCCAAAGGCGCACCGGCAGGTTTGTTCATTTTAATCATAATAATGAACTGCGGATCGTAGGCCGGGGCAAAACCAATATAGGTATTAATAACTTCGTCGGTGTAGCCGCCCGTAGCGAAATTCGGCACTTGAGCCGTGCCGGTTTTACCAGCCACATTGTAACCAGGGATTCTCGCAATCTCGGCCTTGTTTACCGCCGAGACCATCATTTCAACCACTTGCCGGCTCGCTTCTTCAGAAACCACCCTCCCCACCACCTCGGGTTCTTCTCGAGCATCAACATAGGGTTTCGTCATCACGCCGTGGTTAGCAATGGCGCTAATGGCAGTCAAAAGCTGAATCGGCGTCATCGAAATTCCCTGGCCAAAACTAGCAGTGGCGAAATTAATTTCCCGGGGGTCAACCTCAAGCGGCTCAAGGCTGCCCACAACTTCGCTTGGTAGATCAATTTCGGTTTTATCTTTAAGACCAAATTTAACTAGATAATTATAAAAAGCTTGATTTCCCAGGGCGCGTTCGGCAAAGGCGGCACCGGTGTTAATCGATTTCTCGATTACGTTCATCATTGTTACTGTTCCGTGCGCTTTAAGATCCCAGTTTTTAATAGTCCGGCCATTCAAGGTCAGCGAACCGGAATCATAAAAAGTGGTCTCTGGCGTGATTTTACCGGCATCCATGGCGGCGGCCATAGTGATTACTTTAAAAATCGAGCCTGGTTCGTAAACCGCCTGAACCGCCGGATTCAGGAAGTCGGCCACCGGAAACTGACCATAATTATTAGGGTCGAAATCAGGATAGCTGCCCAGAGCTAAAATCTTGCCCGTCCGGGGATCGGCCACTATTACCGTTCCGCCTTGAGCCCGGTAATCGCTAATCAACTTTTCAAGAATATTTTCAGCCTGAACTTGGATGTTTCGGTCAATGGTTAGATAGATATTCTGGCCTGGCTCCGGCGAGACGAGTTTATCTCCTTCGCTTAGCCCCGCCTCTCCGCCAAGTTCGTTCTCCCAATAAGCTTCAAGGCCATAACGGCCGCCGGGATTTTCTTCGTCAACTGAAGTAAAACCAATAAGATGGGCCGCCACTGCCTCGAGGGGATAAAAACGAGCCTGGTCGCTTCCGGCATAAACACCGGGAATTTTATATTGATTAAGCAGTTCGATTTGAGCCGAAGTCGCCCGTTCCACAATCGGTTCATAAGGGTCATCTTTCTTGCTCAAAATTTCGACTAATTCCGTCCGATCGCGGCCGCTGATGTTAGCCAAGACCTCGGCTGCCTCGAGGGGGTCTTCGATCTCGCTCGGCACCGCAAAAATAGCCGGATAATCTTTATTAATGGCAACCGGAATGCGACTGCCGTCTTTATCGGTAAAATAAATTTCCCCTCGCCGGGGAGATAAGAGGCCGGCTAAACGATTGATTGAAGCAGCTTGGGCGCTATAGTAATCATTTTTAGTAACCTGAAGATTGTAAATATTAAAAATCAGGAACGCGTAAAAAACACTAAAACCAATTATTAAAAGGGTGATTCGAGCGCCCATTGCGGATTACGATCTTGAACGAACCCTTTTTCAGCCGCCAGTTTTTCTAAGTTGGAAGCGTCAACCAGATTATAGAACTGGTTTTTCAGCTCGGCGTTTTTAACTTTCATCTCTTCGAGGGATTCATTCCGGTTCGAAAGTTCGTGCCTTAAGTTGACCGTCTCGATATAGTCAAAAACAACAATAGTAAATGTGGCGACAAGAATCGAACCCAGAGCCAGGATTAACCGGCGGATATCTCGATATTTATTTGGTTGAACAATGGTCATTTTTTTATGGTGAGCCTGTCGAACTATTAAATTATTTCGGCGACTCTTAGTTTGGCGCTTCGACTCCTCGGATTCTCTTTAATTTCTTCATCAGTTGCCCTAATGGGCTTTTTATTAATGAGGACGAGCTCGCCTCTTTTCGCCCCCTCCCGGAAGTGGTTCTTCACTAAACGATCTTCGAGAGAGTGAAAAGAAATGACGGCTACTCGGCCTCCGGATTTCACAATCTGGGTCAGATTTTTAAGCAACCCCTCCAGATTCTCCATCTCGTCGTTCACATAGATTCTTAGGGCCATAAAGGTTCTCGTGGCTGGATCGATTCTTCCCCTCTCGTATCCTCGGGGCACGGCTTGGCGGATCACTCGAGCCAACTCGCCGCTCGTCATAATCGGTTCCTGTTTTTCTCTTTCGTAAATAAGAGCGGCGATTCTTCCTGCGTAACGCTCATCGCTGAAACGACGGATAATTTTCTCGAGCTCGTCTTGTTTCAATCGCTTGAGGATCTCGCTGGTCGGCGGCCTCTTAGCGTTATAAGTCATCATAAGGGGCTCATCGCGATTGAAACTGAATCCTCGGCCAATTCCGAGTTGTTCGACCGAGAAACCGAGATCGAGAAGCAACCCATCAGCCTTGCCCAACTTTTCCTCTTCGAGAACTTCGGGTAAATCGACGTAATTCCTGTTTCGCAAAATAACCCTCGCCGAACCAACCCTCGGTCCCTTCATCGATTCCTCGAACGACCTAACGGCTGTCTCGTCCCAATCTAGGCCCAAGAAAATTCCGCCTGACGCTAATCGTTCGATGATCGACCTCGCGTGTCCGCCAGCACCGAGCGTCCCGTCAATAATGAATTTACTTGGGCTCAATCGAAGCGCTTCCAAAACCTGATTTAAAAGAACGGGCGCTGCCATCTAAATCCCCAGATCAGCCATCTTCTCCGCAATCTCATCCGAGGAGCCTTCAGTTTTCTTTCGATACTGCTCCCAGGTGCGGTCATCCCAGATTTCCAATCGGTTATAGACGCCGATCACACTAGCGGATTTCTTGAGACCGGCGTAACTCCTTAAATAATCAGGAACCAAAATTCTCCCCTGGGAGTCAAGGTCCGCATCAGCCGCGCCAGCCAGCATCAACCTGACAAAAGCCCGGGAATTAGCTTGGGCCAGCGGCAGACTAATTAATTTTTGAGCTAAGACTTGCCAATCCTTTTTAGTAAAAACGAAAAGGCAATGATCAAGGCCGCGGGTAATGATAGCCCCGCCAGAAATTTTGCTTCTGAATTTTGAGGGGATGGCGATTCTCCCCTTAAGATCAAGACTGTGATGAAATTCCCCGATCAGCATAATCTTATAATCTCGAGACTTATCCACAGAAAAGTGGGGTTTTCCACATACTTATCCACTTTTCCCCACTTTTAAGTAATCTTAAGCCACAACCCGATCTTGAGTCAAAGAAATTTCTTTTCGATTAAAAACACGAAAAGTATTTATTTGAGCCGAAATTAGAAACTCATCCGCCTTACTTATCAACACATTATCCACTCCCTGCTTTTAAAAAAGAAAACGGGGCTAAGGCCCCGTTTTCTAAACTATATTACTAATTAAGAAACCTTGGGAAGTCAGACCTTCCTAACTTTCGCCCTGTTGCGCTTTAAGCCGCTCCCTCAAATCCTCGATCTGTTCGAGAATGTTCCGAATTTGTTCCCGGATTTCCTCTCTTAGAGCTTCAAGCAGACCGCCTCCGCCTGGACCAGAGTGAGGAGACTTTAACGCGATCACCCTCTCGGCTTTAAGCGCGCCGTCTTCTACTCGACCGCTCATCCGAACCCTGTCTCCCACGAGCACCGAGCTAAGGCTTGTTTCGTTCCCCCGGTGGATATTCGCTCCAGCCACGTTCACCGAGAGGCCATTAACGGTAATCGTAGAATTGGCAGTGTTGGTTGCCGTCACCGTACCCCCCAACTCAAACTTGCCGAAACGAAGGGGGATATCATCGAGTTCAACCTCGGTGATGTCCTCCACCTCATCATCTTCGTCCTCATCCTCGTCTTCCTCGTCTTCCACATCTTCGTCTTCCAGCTCGTCTTCATCCTCCAGCTCCTCTTCCTCTGTCATTTCGTCATCATTGTCTGTGTCGGCATCGGCCTGATAAGCCAGAACAAAACCGCCCAAAAACAAAGACGAAAGGACCAGGAAAGAGGAGAGGCTAATAGCTAAAACTTTTTTACCCATTCTTTATTGGCCTATGCTTCGTCGACCTTTTTAATGGATTAAATTCTATCATGATTTCATTGCTCGTCCACAAAGCTGGGTCGGGATAAAGTGATCATTAACTCCGGCCACCCCGATACCGGTTTTAGCGTACTTGATATTTAAGATATTTTTTTCGGTGGCCGGGTGAATCCATCTAGCCAAAGCTATTTACTTTACTTCCTTTTCGATGTCCTCAATTTCTTTTCTGACGAATTTTTCTGCGTCATCCAAATCTTTCTTGAGTTGCTTAGTAATTTTTCCCTCCTCTTCAGTAAGCTGACGTTTTGTTCTAGTTTTTTCGAGCATCTTTATTTGTTCGCCGATATCCTCTTTGAGTAAATCAAATGCCTTATGCAGAGCCGACTCCGCTTCACGAACTTCTTTCTTTAATTTTTTCCTAAGCAGAGAGAATTTATGCCAGCCGTGCCAAATGATAAATAGGAGAATAAATACGAGCGCGACAAGCGGCACCGCCACCGCGAGCAAGTTTACTGCCCAAGAGCCCAGTTTCAGAAACGCCGACCGCTCTATAGAAATCGTTACTTTCTCGGAGGGAGCACTTTTGGCTCCTCGATCATCGATTACTTCAGCCCATACTTTATAAATACCGTCTTTGAGTTTTTCCTCAGCAACCAGAGTGAAATTTCCCTTCGCGTCATTCCCTACGGTTTGGCTTTTTATTTCTTCGCCTTCGCGCTCGAACCAAACTGCCGTTTGGGCATCTGGATATTTGGTCGTTCCTTTCACGACAAGGGATTCACCGCTTGACAGTTGTTTTGGATATTCGGTGATGACTGGCGGCTCAAGCGCGCCAATTTCAAATTCAACGGAATCCGCCAAACTGTTGCCGGCTTTATCCACCGCTTTGGCAATAAGAAGATGCTTGCCCGGACCGAGAATCGGCGTCACATAAGTTCTCGTACCGTCATCTTGCCATGTTTGTGACGCATCATTATCAATCTGAACTTCGTAATGATCTATTCCTGAAGTTCTATCGCTTGCGTCAAAAATAAATTTAACTTTTGGGTCTGTACGATCTGCGCGAACAATCTCTGTAATAATGAGCTGAGTCGGCTTTTCGGTATCAATCTGGAAGCGGAAGCGAGAAATCGCTCCCCATCCAGCGTCATTACTCAGACGGACGCTAAAGTACCAAATACCATCATCAAGAAGGTTATCGAGTTCTCTCGAACTGATTGCCGGAATGTAAGTAACAGTGGGAACGGCGTTAGAGATTCTTCCTACAAGCAAACGAGCCCCGGTCGCATCCGCTGGCAGCGCCCAAGTAAATTTGGCGGCGTCTAACGGATACCACCTTGTCGGGTCAGGATGGGTTGGCGAGGAGATTTCGGGCGCTTGCGGCGTGCCGGATAATTCCGCCGGCGTTACTGCTTCTGGCGCCCCGGGTTGCGCGACCCCTCCTAAACTGAATTGCGCGTTTCCTAAACTTGTCAGAATGTTGGTGCCCTGTCCGTCGTTAGCGAGCACCGAGCCGGAAGAAAAGTTCAGCACGGCAACGCCAGCCTCTTTTACTCTAAAGTTTACCGTAATAAGTTTTCCGCTTGCTCCCGTGAACCCCGGATTAAACGCGATGCCTTCGAAATTGATCGTGCCGGCGCTGTTGGAAAACGACGGCTCCTGGACCCACAAACTGAAAATTGAACCCGTTTTTGAAAGCGATATAATCTCAAGCTGTTCTCGAGAGAAAGATGCAGTGCCGGACGCCGCATTCATTGCCTTGTCTGCGCTGGAGACATACGCACCTACAGAAAATGTCCCTCCAACATTGTAGGAACCTGAAGAAGGAGAGAAATATAAGGTTGCGGCTTCGACAACAACAGGAAAGAAAAGAACGCAAACAAATAAAAGGAGAACGCCTCCTAGTACCTTTTTAGAAACTTTCTTTTTATCCATGAGGTATAGAGGAACACGAGTACTCCTATTCCTACTATTATAATCAAGAGCCCGTAGTTTTCATACCACTTCAGAGGATGCCGGGGAGAAAGCACGGCCACGCGTTCGTTTCCCTTTTTATCGACTGCCTTTACAAACACAGCGCTTTTGAGTTCTTGGTCTTGCAGCAGGTACGGGCTTCGTACAATCCTCCATTTTTGAAAGAATGCAAAAATATCCTGACGCACTTCCCTCACTTCATAATGGTGAACGCCAGAGGCCTTATCTTGTGTTGCGAATACGAGAAACCATTTCCCGTCGAAAAGGTTTTGGTCTTGAGCAATTTGCGGAACAAAGGATTCTGGCGCATCCGGGTCGTATGGGAACAAAACTTCTGGCCCTTTAAGCTCGGATCCGATGGTCAACTCCAGGGGCGAAGTGCGCAATGAACTTTCAGACCCTTCCCCGTCGTTGAGCAAGGTTCTTGCGTTGCGCACGTCAAGAACAGCTTTCCCCTCTTCTTGCGCTTGAAATATAACGGAAAAGAGGTATCCTTTGCTTCCCTCATATCCTCCGGGGATTACTCCTGAAAATCGAATGACTCCCTCGCGCTCCAAGAACGGTTCCTCAATCCACAGGGAAACAATAGAATTGCCATTCCATATTTCTTTTGGCGCAAGCAGAGACGAAGGGAAAGAAACGCTCCCCTCAAACGCATTGATGGATTCTCCTTCAGTATTCAGAAACACCCCAACCTCAACATACTGATTCAGTCCTATTTCCTGCGCATGCGTACCAAAATAGAGCTCTGCAGCAAAAGCCGCCGATGGCAACAGAATAAATGAAAACAAAGTAGCTAAAAAGTAATTTCGAATTTTAAATTGTAATTTTGCCTTTTGCATTTTAACTTTTGAATCTACTGGACTAGCCAGTCCAGTAGAAGGCCATAATACTGAAGTCAACAAGAGTAATAACACCGTCTCCATTGAGCTTCTCAATCTCGGTTTGCTTAAACGACAGGCTCAGCTGGCGCTTGTGCCAATATGCAGCAATGGAAAAGTCCACAAGGTTTACCTCGCAGTCGCTGTTCAGGTCTGCTTTTCCCGGGCATTTCTTGGGCGCTTCAGCAAAAATAGTTCTGGTCCCAACAAGAAAACTGAGGGTTTTGCTAAAAGAACTAACTTCGCCTTTGGTTGCTGCTTTTGACTTTGTGAAATGCGAGCCATACTCAAGAGGCGTTGTATCGAAATTGAACAAGTACACTCCACTGTCATCTGCTGTAACTTTTTCAAAATACTCTTCCCCGGAGCTGACGCTTATGGTGATTTCGCCCACAGGAACCGATTGCCCAAAAATAGCAACGTCTTCACCGCGCTTCACCTCGCTCTTATCAACGGCTAATGTGGGAGCAATAAAAATGCCAGACACGTTGGTTGTAGTGCCCGCAGTCACGCTCACAGAGAACGCCAAAAGGGAAGAACGATATCCTTTGTTGTCTTCTGAATATACGCTGAAGATGTAGTTTCCTCCGGAAAGCCCGGAAAGCGTAACCTTAAAACTCGCATCCTGAAGCGCAACTGTGGTAGCTGCAACCTGCGCATCCTTGAGAAGGGTTATGGAACTCTTAGGATACGCTCTCCCAGAAAAATTCACGGTGGTGGCTGAATCAGCAACATCTCCCCCTCCACCTCCTCCACCGCCTCCTCCACCGCCTCCCGGAGCAGCAGGAGTAGCAGAAACCTCTGCTGATTCTGCAAGACGCAAAGTGTTTGCGAACGCCCTTACCTTAAAATAATAGGTAGTGCCGTTAGTCAAACCTGTTTTAGTAAACAAAAGAACATTCCCAACCGATTCATAGGTGTAAGAGCCGCCAGAAGATGTTGCGGTCCCAAGTTCATACGTAGTAATATTCGCAAGCGTTCCGGTAGACGCGGCCCACGTAAAACTTACCTGCGCGTTCCCAGCTGTTGCGCTTACCACAGGGGAACTAGCAACTGGGAAATACAGAAATCCAGAGCGTGAGATAAAGCTCGTGCCGGTGCTTTCTCCCGCAACAACCTGTCCAGTGCTTGAAAAATACTCAAATGTCGAGGAGGTGGACCTTCCTCCTTCGACCGTGATAACTGGATCTCTTAAAATAAAGTTTGTGCTGGAATAATCTTCCGCATGTAAAGATGTTCCCGTAAACAACAAGATAGGAAGCAGAATCCCTGCGATATAAAATTTCGCATCACGCATGCAAAGAATGAGATTCACTACTCAATTATTCCCCCTCTTGCGCTTCCTGCTGCACTCCTTCTCGGCCATTCCCGATGTTCAGTGGAGCTACTTCAACAATTTTGTTTGCAGTGGGATTGTAGAGAATCGCCTTTTTCGCAGTCGTGTAGATAAGCACTCGATCTCCCTTTTGGGCATTCGCAAAGAATGCTTGCTCTCTCAAGCGTTCAGGATCGGTAACTGTAGCAATGGTTGGGGTTTCTCCTTCTGGAAGCACAATCAACCGAGCTACCTTCTCAACGACCTGTTGAGCTTCTCTTGAAGCAAGCTCTTGTGGGTTTTGTTGAAGCCTTGTAAGTTGCAGGTAAAAATACACCGCCATGCCTCCTGCAATGAGAAACGCGCTAAGAAAAACAGCAATAAGGAGTTTTTCTTTTTTGAGTACCATAGTTTTCCGTAATTCTTTATTGAGTTGAACCGACCTTTCTGTATTCCCCGCATCAGTTCGCTTTTTTGGCATATTAGGAAATTATAAACTACTGTTTAGAATTTTCCAATAGTTCTGGGTTCATCTCCGCTTCGAAGCTTTTTTGATTTTAAGCAACTGCTTATTTAACCCATCAACGGCCCTATGGAGCTCAAGGTTTACTCCTTGTTCTCGCGCAAGCCTTATAAAGGTTTTCATGTCCTTGGGCAAACAATTACCTGCATAGCCACGATACCCATCATGCCATACGTCAAAATGGCTATCAAGGTATTGGGCGATAGTGCTTTCCAAAATGTCCTAAACCAATAAGCCCAAAGGTAAGCTCTTTTCTCGTCATAAAAGAGTTTCCTTAAACCATGTCATAGTCCTTGAAAGTCCTGTTTTCAAATCAACGGCGGGACGATAACCAAGCCTTGCTTTTATTTTGGTAATATCGGGGCGGCGACGGTTAGGCTCGCCAGCCGGATAAATTCCGGGATATTCTATGGACTTGATAGCTACCGGGTGGGAAAAAAGATTTGCGATCGTATCTGCAAGAGTAATAATACTGATTTCCTCGCTCTCTGTGCCTACATTATATATCTCACCATTCTCTTTGGAGAAAAGCACCTTAAAGAATCCGATCACGGCGTCTGTGACATAACAAAAAGTACGGGTTTGATTGCCATTACTGTATACGGATATGGGATCGCCCGCGAGTCCTCTGGTAATAAAACTTGGCACCACGCGATAATCATTCGTTTTCATGCCCGGGCCATACACATTAAAAGGCCGCACAATCTTCACCGGCATATGGTACATCTTGTGGTATATCATGCAGATAGTTTCGGCGAGACGCTTAGATTCATCATAACAAGCACGAGGTCCAATGCACGATACGTTACCGTTATATGTCTCGGGGGTTGGAATAAAATCTGGATCCGGATCGCCGTAAATTTCACTCGAGCTAAAAAAGAGAAAGCTTTTTATGCCCTTTGTTCGTCGGGCGAGCTCCAGCAAATTCTTTGCCCCAATAACAGCTGCTTCAATGGTCTCAAAGGGGAATTTTTGGTAGTAGACCGGGGAAGCAAGGCCAGCGGCGTGAATGATAAAATCGATGGGCTCATCAATATCAAGCGGATTTCTAATATCCGTCTCAATATGCGTGATATTCTCGTCAGAAGCAACCCCGGTAATGCCGTCACGCGAACCAGTAATAAAGTTGTCCAAAGAAAGCACCCGACATGGTTTTTGCAAAACATTTTTGTTGAGCAACTGAATAGTGCCCACCAGATAAGCCCCGAGGAATCCAGCTCCACCAGCTATGAGGAGTGTTTTCCCTTCGAGTTGCTTGGATTCGCCCTGAATGCCCAAGACGATAGCCTCTAAATCCTCTGCAACGATTCTATGCATAGAGATGGTTCAGCGCACCTCACGGGGAGGTATTGGTATTAAATATCTATAATCGCCGTTTATCTTCTTCTTTATATCATTAAAGTATTCATAAGCGAACACAACAAGAACATCGGGTTTGTGCCCTTTCAGATAACTCTGAGGGACGATCGGGATATGCGTTCCAGGGCTAAATCGGTTCTGTTTCAGAGAGCTATCATCTACGATAAATTCAATAAGTGACGCCCCAATCTTGCCGTAATTACAGATGGTTGTAACTCGCGCAGGAGCTCCGTACCCTGCAACCTTTACGCGTAGTTTCTTGTATTCTTGGAGTTTGTCGCGGAAAGCAGCAATAGAGCTATCAACGCGGCGCTTAAAATCTTCCAGCTTGGAAAGAGTTAACTGCTTTTCTTCTTCCTCAAGGAACGCGTGAACCCTCTCTGATGGCGCTGAACCACGGCCTTGCTTGCACACCGTCACCCGTATTGAGCCACCATGGAGCTCTATCTTCTCTACATCAGTTATGTGCATCCCATGCGCTTCAGATACATGTTTGAGCGACGTTAAAGAATAGTAAAATATCCTGTCTAGGTAAAACCTTTCAAATTGAACATTCTGAAGAATATTCCCAATATACTCTACCTCAATGATAAACACGCCATCGTCGGTCATGAGAGTTTTCACGTCTTCAACGAACTGGTGCGGATCTTCAACGTGAGTAAATATGCTACTCGCTACAACCGTGTCTGGCCTGCCATATTGTGCCTTTATCGCTTCTGCGGTCGCCAAATCAAAAAATGAAACAATGGTTGGGAGTCCTGCGTCATTGGCAATTTTTGAGACGTTTATAGAAGGGTCAACGCCCAGAGCTTTTACGCCAAGCTCTTTGAGCGGCTTCAGTAGTATACCGTCGTTAGAACCGATGTCCACTACAAAATGTGCTTTGGCAATTCTTTTTGCTAACTGTTCAAAATGCCGCACGAGACCAAGATTCACCGAAGATAAGTAATAATAGTCCCGAAACATCTTCTCTCGCGGGACTATGGTCCCGAGTTGAGTGTTTTTGCATTGTGGACAGAAAAAAACCGCCAGCTGGAAAAAGTCCTCTGTTTTAAATTCTGCCTCATTTGCCGGGTATTTGTTGGCAAGCGGCTGCTGCCCAAGATTCAAAAACTCGGTTATGTTATCTTGATGACACAGAAAACATCTCATAATGGATCTTTTTTATTAATTTTGAAACCGCCACCGAATAATAGAACGCATCACAATAAGTCCATCGCGCCATGATAATTTCTTCCCAGCGCTATAGTCGCGAGACCGATACGACGTTGGGACCTCTACTGCTTTTATACCGCGTTTGAAAAGCTTGCACAAAAGCTCGGCGTCATATTCAAAACCATTTGCTTTCACAAGGACATCTTTTAACGCTTCTCGGCGAATGGCTTTATAGCAGCCGTAGTAATCTGTTCCTCGTCTACCATAGAGAATATTGATGGCAAGAGCTGTAATTCTACATCCAAAGTACGTGACCAAGCTGACGCGATGAGGGCCGAAAAGCCGTATTGAACCCGACAATACGCGCGAGCCAATAACTAAATCAGCGGTATTCTCCAAAAGGGGTTTGAGTAGAATTTTATAATCTTCCGGGTCATACTCTAAATCCGCGTCTTGAAAGATCACAAAATCTCCGCCCGCCGCCCCCAGCCCGGTTTTTATCGCGGCCCCCTTGCCCTCATTTTTGTTTTTCAAAATAACCTTATACTGACTTTGATCCAACCCCCTCAATATATCTACGGTGCCATCAGTAGAGTCGTCATCAACAATAATAATTTCTTTCTCTAAACCCGGTGAGACATTCTCTATTTTTTCCAAAAGCGACACAAGCGTTTTACTCTCATTATAGGCGGGGATGATAATAGATAGTTTCTTTGCTTGCATGCAATGTTATGGTGATATATATGGTAATATATATCAAGTATGATGAATTATGGATTTATCCTGACAGCTCTCGTCCTGAACGCGGTGGCAAACATCCTACTCAAGATTGCGGCGATTGACAAGAAAGGCACTTCGCTTGTCGCCTTGCTAACCAACCCTCTTGCCATACTCGGCGTTATAATTTTCGCAGGTAACATCTACTTCTATATCCAGGCGCTTCGCCTGTTTCCTATTTCTCTCGTATATCCAATCTTAGCCGCGGCGGGGTTTCTCATCATTAATACCTACGGAATCTGGTATCTCAAGGAGCCCTTTTCTCTCACCATATTCCTAGGGTACGTAGCAATAATTTTGGGCATTATCCTTATTACTGGCGTCATACGATAAAAAACAAGTGCTAGCTGGACTCAAGCTCCTCAAGAATATCTAGCAATTCCTTGGCATCCTGCCGCTCAGGATTGATCTTCAATGACTTCCGAAGTGTTTCTTCGGCTTTTTCTGTCTGGTTCATCTTCTGATACGCGGCCCCGAGAAAACTGTACGCCTCCGCGGTTTTATACCCTTCGGCAATCGCGCGCTCCAAAAACATCCTTGCAAGCACAACGCTTGTCTCGTCATTGTATCCAAGAGCCATCTGCCCTAAAATCATCCAAATTTTCCCTTTTTCCGGCCATTGAGTAACGACATCTAAAAACTCTGCTTTAGCCAAATCGTCGCGGCCAATCAAATTAAACAAATCCGCAGCAGAAACTTGTTCGTTGAACCGCGGCGATTCCGTAAGATATTTCAACCTCTCTCTAGCGTTCTCCTGGGTAATATGAAATTTATCTATTACCTTCTGGTTTTCCGGAACATTTTTAACCAATATAACGGCGAAGGGATCTGCATACACCAAAGCCCAGGAGGGGTCCTGCATTCTCCGCCACAGGAACTGGCGATGGTTAGGTGCGGCATCATAATGATAAGCAAAAATCACATTAAACTTATACGCGGCAAGCGTCTCCTGCCACCTATCTTCATCAGTCAACATCGGAGAAGCAACATCTCTCACAAACGATACAGAATAGGCATCGGCAAAACGATTATCCATAAACACCCGTTCCTGCGGATAGAGATAATAAATTAGGTAACTGCCAAAGTCGGCATCATTCAGAATCGGGCCCTTGAGCCGCTGTTCCTTGAAAAATTTCGCCGAGGCTTCCGAGTGGGGAGCTGGACCAAAACCGAACTCTTTGAATTTTGAAAGTGTTTTCCAGCCGGGAAAAATCAGAAAAGAGACGAGAAGTATCAAACCAATGACTCCACCCCTCATCAATACATGGGCCATTCTCGGGGATTCTCTCTTGAGAGCGTTGCGTATCCAGATAAAACTTTCGTTGAGGTTCGCGGAAATTGCCGGCAGAAATATCATCCCAAAAAGAGCCATGCTCCGGATAATCATAAAGCCGAGGACTGCTGTGGCAGCGCTCCCCAACAAATAAAAAATCGGCCGCCGGCCGTGCCGAAAACCTAATATAAAACTTAGGACAAGCAGAGGCGCAAGTATCATAAAAATTACAACCTGAATATTGTCTTCTATCGCCTCGTATTTCAAGAAGTCAAGAATTTTTTGGTTTTCGCTAATAGAAACGGGAAACCCTTCGCCCGGATAACGATACAATACGCCTTCGGCTCCGCGCGGATTAATAAAAGAGATGGCCAACAAAGCCAAAAGAAGAACGGCTAATTTTTTAACGATTGGGGTCCCCCGCAGATTTTTGCGGTTCAATATGACTTTCTCTGCCAAAAACCCTGCCGTCATCATAATTCCAATGCTGAAAAACACGTGCATGTTTACCCACAAAAGCTGCATGGGGACAAGCAGAAATACGCGGTTGCGCTCGGGATGCTTATCTAAATCAACAAGCAAATAAAGGTACAGGGCAACAAAAAAATAGCTGAAAATTTCCGGCCGTAAACCGGTCCGGGACCCAAGAAGAAATATCGCCGGTATGGAAAAAAGCGCCACTACCCAGAAATTAGCCTTTTTCAGGGCGGTAAAAAACAGCAAGGCAAAGGTAATAAGCAAAAGTATGACCTTAAAAACTACCAGACCGCTCCAGCCGACCACGCTGTGCAGAATATAAAAAATCACTCCAGACAGCCAGTGATGGTTATAAAAGGTTTGGTCTGGCTCGGTATAGGAATATACATTTTTGTAGAGAATCTCAAAATTACCCTGTAAAATTGTTTCGCCAATTTTGATTTGCCGCGGCAGATCATCCGCTGCAGGCAGGCTCATGGTATGCGCGGAAATCGAACCAAAAAAACCAAGTAATAATACAAAAACAACGATTTTAAATAGTGCGGGATTATGCTTCATTCTTCTATAACCTTCGCGAATCAACTTCTGCATATACCATTGAAGAGATTTCTTTTATGATCTCCATTTATGATATACCGAAAACACCCGGATAAAAACGGCTTATTGAGACGCTTGTTCGGGTATTCTTTATAAACTACTACTGTTCAGGATTTTCCAGTAGTTCTGGCTCCGAAAGCGCGTCAACAGCTTCTGTAACAACAGGTTCGGGAGCCGGTTCAACATCTTCACTGGGCGTTTGTGGTTGCTCCCCAAGAACTTCCAGTTCAGACACAGGCTGCGGTTCAGGTCCGACCACAGGTTCTGGCAAAGGTTCTTCTATTGTTTGCGGTGCAAGTTCGCCAATAGGCTGCGTATTTACTTCTTCTTTAAGCGAGAAGAATGTTTTTGGATTTTTCACCGCCAGCGCGATCCAACTAAACTGAATATCTACTGGAGCTGGTTTATTCAGTAAAATCGTAAATCCTGTCGCGCTTTTCCTTGTCACAAGGTAAGAAATATTTTCATTGAATATCGCCTCCTCACCCCCTTCAGCATCAAGAGAAATAGTCGCGTTCACAATCGGCTGCTCGAGATATTCTTTTTCGAACCCGATGTCCACGCTTCGCTGCCCCTGCTTCACGGCAGCAAATCCTGCCGTATCCGTATTAAAGTACGGTCTACCGAAGAACGAAACATCGCTCATCAGATTGAGCGTATCGCTCAATGCCGCAATCGAATCCACACGGAGGCCGTTGGAGAACGTTACGAGACCAGAAATATTCAGCGTCGCGAGAGTTGCGTCCGTCAACTCGAGGCTCGACGGATCCTCTATGTCGATATCAACAGTTGTAGAGGCATCCTGCATTTCCAATCCATCCTGAATCTCGATCATCGCAGAATCAGTCGAGGAAGATACCGACTGGCTTGCCGTAAAGTCGTCCACTGTCGTTTCCAAGGCCGACAGCTTACTCGTAATAATCTCGAGCCCTGTGATTTCATTCGCCTTGATCTTTGCCGCCGTCAGCTCTCCGGCAAAGAAGGCGTTACCCAAACTGTCAAAGGAAATAACTGGCGACCCGGTAGCCGATTGCGCATCCGCAGGTGAGCTTGTCGAATCTAATCCAATATCTTCAGTTATGACTGAAGGTGAACCTAAAACAGTATCACCAAAAATGTTAAACTTTCCGCCATCGCTTAGTCGTAATCCAATGTCCTTATCAACTGCCTCTATAGAGTCAGCAATAAGGGTATTGGTAAGCACTCGTGGAGAAATTATCTCTAAAGCCGCTGCCATGCGGTCGGTAAACA
>Ga0209542_10003842_pt1 | contig 31652 bp, 32 predicted proteins | sample RifCSPhighO2_01_FD_184028 | JGI IMG/M metagenome (GOLD analysis project Ga0209542, IMG submission 184028) | Soil microbial communities from Rifle, Colorado - Rifle CSP2_plank highO2_0.1 (SPAdes) (version 2) | ecosystem: Environmental > Terrestrial > Deep subsurface > Rock core/Sediment ... | reverse complement strand
AGCTTTAATGTAAGCAGTCCTGTTGTAAATGATGTCATTAACTTTTCAGGAAACATAACTGATGGAGTAGGGTTGAAATGGGCTAATATAACTTATAATATGAGCGGGGCTGTAACTTATGCCAACTACACAATTTCTGGAACTTCTGCAAGCATACATAATGTGACTGCTATTACCGGCTGCGCAGAAACTTGCGTCATAAACTTCACTATGTATGCCACAGATACAAGCAATAATGTAAAGCAGAATTCCACATTGCTTGTTGTTGCTGATGTGACAAGGCCTGTTGTGAATACAAGCTTTAATGTAAGCAGTCCTGTTGTAAATGATGTCATTAACTTTTCAGGAAACATAACTGATGGAGTAGGGTTGAAATGGGCTAATATAACTTATAATATGAGCGGTGTTCTGACAAAAGCCAACTATACGATTAGCGGGACAAGCGCAAGCATACATAATATAACAGCCATTACCGGCTGCACAGAAACTTGTGTGATTAACTTCACCATGTATGCCACTGACACAAATAATAATGTGAAGCAGAATTCCACATTGCTTGTTGTGGCTGATGTGACAATGCCAAGGCTAAATTCCTCATTAAACAACTCTGTCCCTCAGCAGGGATGGGTTGTTAATATGACTGCAAATGCAACTGATGGCGTTGGATTGAGTTTCTGCCAGTTTATTGACAATCAAAGCTTAGGCAATGGCGCAAAAACCATCTTCAACAAAACAGCTGCTGGCGCAAATGACCAATGCAGCCAAAATTATACAATAAGGCTGGCTGCGGGAAATGCGATTAACTTCACTGTTGTTGTGAATGACACAAGCAACAATAAAAACCAGTCAGAAATGATAATTGCAGTTGCCAGCGCGCCTGGAGGGGAGCAGCCAGGCGGAGGAGGCGTTTCTGCTGCTGGCGGAGGAGGCGGAGGAGGCGGAATAGCACAGCAAAATGTTTCAAAATTAAAGGAAGGGGAAAAATTAAGAAACTTTGAGGTCAGCAAAGACCAGATCAAAGAAAGGCTTTTGCTTGGAGAAGGAAAAAAGTTAACATTTAGTGTTACAAACAAAGGCAATGTTGATTTAAGCGTAGATGTAAGCGCAAGGAATATTGGCATTGTTTCTGTTGAGAAAAATAGCTTTGATTTAGGCATAGGCGCAACTGAGCCTGTTACTTTGCTGATTATAGCTGAAACACCGGGTGTTTTCACAGGCGAGATTGTAGTTAAAGCAGGCGGCATACAAAAATTAATTCCAATAATAATAGAGGTTGAAACAGCGAATGCTTTGTTTGACATCGGGCTTGATATACCGGCAGCGAATCGGGTTTTAAGCCAGGAAGATGAATTAATAACCCAGATTAACCTCTTTGAAGTAGCAAGAGTAGGCATTCTGGACGTAACTGTTAATTACATCATCAAAGACCTGAAAGATAACATAATAATGCAGGAATCAGAGACATTTGCTGTTGATAGGCAAAAGCAATATGTAAAAAAATTCAAACTGCCTGCGGATATAGCGCCCGGAAAATATGTAGTTGCGGCAGAGCTTGTTTATGAAAGCGGCGTTGCCATATCAAGCTCGCTATTTGAGGTAGTTAAAGCGCAAAAGGCGATTGATAAGATATTAGGAAACAAAAAATTGCTGTATTCGCTGCTGCTTATCTTATTGGGAATGATATATCTTTTTGCTATGCCTTTGCTTCCAATCAAAATAAAACAATTCAAAAGATTTAAATAAGATCAAAAAAAGAAAATTTAAAAAAGAGGGATAGATGGGCAAGTTAGGTAAGCTTGTTGTATTTGCAATAATATTGTCGCTTATTTTGGGCAGCTTTTATTACTTTAATCTTTCTAAATCAAAGGAAGCGGAAGCAAAAAAAAGCTCTTTGCAAGTAGACCAATTTTTGATAAAAGTCCTCATTAGGGAAGGCAGCAACCTTACAGCCCCATTAAAGGTTATGAATGTGGGGGACAAAGGGCTGAATGTAAAAGCTGAAGCAAAAAATCTTGGATTTTTGCATATTTCCCAGCCGGAATTCTATCTTGATTACGGGCAGAGCATTGATCTTAATTTGATGTTCGGCACAAAAAGGGGCGCAGTGGCGCAAGAGCCTGGAATTTATGTTGGAAAACTCGCGCTTATAAGTGATGAGGAGAGGAAAGAAGTGCCCATAATAGTTGGTGTTGAATCAGGCGAAATATTGTTTAGCATGAATATGAACATACCAACTGAATCAAGGCGCCTTGCAAAAGGCGCGCATGGCTTCGTTACTGTAACTGTTTACAACCTCAAAAAAGTAGGCCCTGCAAAAGTATTGATGAGCTATTTTATCTCTGACACAAGCGGCAACAAAATAATAACAGAAAGCGAAAGCATTGTGGTTGAGGACAAAACAACTTTTACCAAGACAATAACTGCCCCGGAAAATATAATTGAAGGGGACTATATATTTGCAGCCATAGCAAAATATGGCTCGTCAACAGGGGTGGCAACCAGCTCGTTTGAAGTAGCTGGGGCGCCTGAAGATAAGCTAAATTTTATTGAAGAATGCTCCAGCAAGCCCTATTGCTTAACTCTGTCTGTCGTTGTTTTTATAATCATAGTTTCCACTTTGCAGTACATTTATTTTACACTGGAATTAACCAGATTAATAAAGCCAAGATTAGCAAAACAAAAAGCAAAAAAGAAAAAAGAATACGGAATACTAAGATTTGTTGCATATTCGGACATTCTGCTTCATGGATTGTATAATTACATAGCGTCATTTTACAGGCTTCTTAGAAGATTAGAAAGATTAACGGCATTGAAAATTAAAGAAAGCGAACAAGAGCTGCATGAAGAGATTATCAATATTAAAAAAGAGGTCGTAAAAGAAGAAAAGGAGTCTAAGAATTATTTCAGGAAAATTGCATTAGAAATAAAGAAAAAAAGATTGCTAAGATTGGAGGAGAAGAAAAGAAAACTGGAAGAAAAGAGGGAAGGGAAAGCTCTTAGAAAGGAGGAAGAGGCAAAGGAGCAGAAAGAGCTTGAGGCAATGCAGATAAAGGAAGAAAGGAAAAGAGCAGAAGAGGAAATAATCCAAAGAGAACAGGAAAAACAAGAGAAGGTATTGGAAAGAAAAAGATTGGCCAAGGTTAGGAAAAGAAGGATAAAAGAATTCTTGCATAAGCTTGGTTTGTACAAAACTGAAGAAGACAAGAAGCAGAAGGAAAAAGAGAGGCAAGAAAAACTAAAAAAGGAGGAAGAGGCTAAAAAGCAAAAGGGGCTGGAAAGGCAGGGAGCAGAGGAAGAACGATTAAAAAGGACAGCGGAATTAAAGCGGCGGAAGGAAATTGGGGCAAAGCGAAGAGGGGAAGAAAGACAAAAAAGAAGATTAAAAAGAGAAAAGTTATTGAAATCAAGGAAAAAACAAATAAAAGAATTCTTGCATAAGCTTGGTTTGTACAAAACTGAAGAAGAGAAGCGGCAGATTGCTTTGCAAAGGGAAAGAGGGAAGCAAGAAAGATTAAGAAAAGAAGCGGAAATAAGGAAACAGCAGGAATTAGAAAGGAAGAGGGCAGAGGAGGAAAGAAAAAGGAAGGAAGAAGAGTTAAGGAAACAGAGAGAGCTTGAAGAAAAACAAAGGCAGGAAGAAGAGCTGAAAAAACAAGCAGAAAAGGTAAAGAAAAGGCAGGAGGAATTAAGGAAGCAGGAAGAGCTAAGAAGGCAGGAAGAGCTTGAGAAGAAAAAAAGGGAGATAGAAAGGCAAAGGCAAGAGCAAATAAAAGCAAAGAAACTCGAGCAAATAAAGCAGGCAGAAGTGAATATAAACAGCAACAAAGAAATGGTGAAGCTGCTTAATTCTAAATTATCAAGGATGATCTCAGAAAAAAAGCCTTTATTAAGCAGCATAAGCGAGATTGACGCTAAATTAAGATTAATTGCGGATGAAATTGTTGGAAAATCCAAAAGATTTGAAGAATTAAGCATGCAGAAGAGTTTTATAATTGAAGCCCATAAAAAACAAGTTGATGAGCTATACAAAAAACAGCAAAGTGAAAAGGCAGCAAATGAATCAAAAATAAAAGAGCTCAAAGAAGGGTTTGCAGCTAAACGAGACGCTTTAATAAAAGATCTGGAAGAAGAGCTTAGCAAATTAACTCAATCTAAAAGAGAAGTTACTGGGAAATGGAAAAGGCTGGAGCTCAAGGCAAAGCTTAAGATTGAGGAGCAAACATTGGAAGAGGAATCAAAAAAATATGAAAGCAGGGCGAGTGATGAAGGAAAAAGACCGGAAGGTGATTACAAAAAAGCTTTGGAAGAAATAAATAAAAAACAAGGTGAATTAAAGCAAGGAATTTCAGATTTGGAGGGCCAAAAGGGGCAGATACTGCGTGAAAAAGGGAAAATTTCTGAAGACGTGCAAAATAAGGGCAGCAAAATACAAAAAATAAGATTAAGGCTTGAGAATGCTGCAAAAGAGCATGCATTCCTTAGATCAGAATGGTCAAAGCTAAAGTCAGAACTGCCAAGGCTTAATCTTGATTTCTTCGCTAATGTGCTGTCTGAATTCAAAGATAAAGCTCAAAACAAACTGAAGGGAAGGAAGCAAAAAGAACAGCAGAGGCTTGCCGAGGAAAGAAAAAAGCAGCTAGAGGCCAAAAAAGGGAATCTTGAGGAAGAAGGCAGGAAGCAGAAGGAAAAAGAGAGGGAAGAAAAACTGAGAAAGGAGGAAGGGGCAAAGGAGCAGAAAGAGCTGGAAAGGCGGAGATATGCGATTGAGCTAAAAAATCAGAAGGAGCTGGAAACAAAGAAAAGAATTGAAGATGAAAGGATAAAGGATGAGGAGAATAAAAGAAAGCTGGAAATAAAAGAGAAACTAGCGAAGGAAAGAAAGAAAAAATTCAGCGAGTTCTTCCACAAAATTGGCCTTTACAAGACGCCTGAAGAAAAGAAGCAGGCTGCTTTGCTGAAAGAAAAGCAAAGGCAGGAAAAAAGGAGGCTTGAGCAGGAAGATTTTAGGAAAAAGGAAGAAGGCAAGAAGCAGAAGGAAAAAGAGAAGGAAGAAAAACTGAGAAAGGAGGAAGAGGCTAAAAAGCAAAAGGGGCTGGAAAGGCGGAGAGCAGAGGAACATAATAAAATAGAAGAACTGGAAAAAGAGGTCAAGGAGCTGGAAAGGCAGAGGGATGAAAAAAGGAATCTTCAAGAAGTTGAGAAGGAAGTGCCGGAAAAGAAAACAAAATGGTTTGAAGGCTTATTTAAAAAGAAAAAAGCAGAATTAGAAGAAGCAAAAGAAGAGGCTGGGGAAGAGCCGGAAGAAGCTGAAGAAGGGGGCGTTGATAAAAGCGAAAATCTTGGAGAATTCTATAAATTGTTAAATGGCATAAAACAGGCAATAAATGGGAAGGATATTTCCAAAGCAAAGAAACTGTATAAAGAAGCATGGGAAATTTATGCCAGCTTAAAATATGAAGAGCAAAAAGAAGTTTATGGCAAATTTATGAAGAGCTATAACCAGTTATCAAAAAAATAGATTAGTTTAAATACTTATTAATTCTTAAATATTTTTAGCAAAATGCCTAAACAAAAAACTATATCAAAAGACATACCGCTGGCAGAGATTACCTTAAGGAGATACGAAAAGCCAACAAACTTAAGCGACAGGGAGCTTGTAAGAAAGCTTTGCCTGTCAATTGGATTGCTGCAGCCCGGTGATTCAAGGGATGTTATTGTCGACGTTTTTAATATTTTGATAAAGGCGAAAAAGCAGCAGAGTAACCTGACAAGCGGCGAAGTCTGCTCCCTAGTAATTGAAGATAGAAAAAACCTGAAGCTGCCGATGCTTGGCATTGCTTCCTCAAATATAAGAAGGCAGCTGAAAAGGCTGAAAGACATTTTGCTTATTGAAAAAAGGCTCAATGCATACAGGATAACAGAGCACAATAACCTGAATGAGATTTTTGAGGAGAAGATTGAGAAAATTTTATTGCAGAGCATTAATTCAAGGATTAAGGAATACATGAAAAGAATTGATGAATTGTAAAGATTTGAATTTATTTTTTAATCTCATCATAAAAAACGAAATATTTATATATATCCTAGATTTTGTAGTCGATAAATAAGACGTGGGGTATATTAAGTCGTCTTATATAATAAAAAAGCAGGGAGGTAAATCTAAAATGGCAGAAAAAGTAGCAAAAGTTGGCGTAAGAAAACAGGCAGGCTACCTTTATTTTGTTGACAAGAAAGGTAATGTAGCCAGGGCCAAGATGTCAAGAGGCGGAAGAAAGAAAGGCAAAGCCAAGATTGAAGTTGTGGCCAAGGCCGGTGTCAAGAAAAAGTCAGGTTACTTGTACTTCATTGACAAGAGCGGCGATATATCCGCAGCTAAGATGGCTAGAGGCGGAAGAAGAAGAAAAAGGAGATAAATCCTTTTTTTATTTTTTTTCTATTTTTAATAATTTTTTCAGAGAAATAACAGCCACTTCTATTTGTTTGTTGCTTGGCTCTTTTGTGGTGATTTTTTGCAGCCATAGGCCCGGCATTGAAACCAATTTAAACAAAAGATTGTTTTGCTTTTTGTCGCTGATTTTCAGTATTTCATAAGAAATTCCTGCGATTAAGGGGAGCAGCAGGATTCTGACTGGAAACAAAATTCCCTTTCTGGCCCAGTGGCTTAAACCCAAAAAATTGGGATAATAATGCAAAATAACAGCCGGCAATAATGAAAAAACGAAAATGCTGACTATAAAAACTATTAACAGGAATGACGTCCCGCATCTTGGGTGCAAAGTAGTGAATTTTTTGACATTGGCAATGCTCAACTTTCTGTTTTTTTCATAGCAGTGTATGGCTTTATGCTCAGCTCCATGGTACTGGAACAGCACTCTCACGTCTTTCATGAATGAGATTGCGGCAATGTAGATTAAAAAAATCAAAATCCTGATAATCCCATCAATAATATTAAACAAAATAGGCTTCTTTTCTTCAGTAAACCCCATTAGATTTGTTAAAAAGTAAGGCAGTGCTATAAAAAAGATGATTGCAAAGCCGATAGAAATAAAAATTGTAAAAACAAGCTCATTTTTTCCTATCTTTTCATCCTTTGGGGCAGCCTGCTCTGCGCTCCACATCAAAGACCTGATGCCGATTACAAGCATGTCAACAAGGTTTACAAAGCCTCTTATAAAAGGCAATTTCATAAAAGCGTATTTTCTTGAAGGAATTCTTCCTTCCTTGGAGATTATCCTGCTTTTTTTTCTTACAGCAGCAACATATTTGTAAGGCCCCCTTATCATTACCCCTTCTATAAGCGCCTGGCCGCCTACATTGAGTTTCTTGAATTCCATTGGGAACTTCAATTTTTTGAACATTTTAAATAATTATTGATTTTACAGCCTAATGCAAAAACTTTATAGAACGACCTAAAGGTCGGGGAATTAAACCCTAAGATGTATTAACGAAATGGGTACTTATATTTTATAGATAAGAATATATAGGTATAGTCAAAAATATATAGGATGTCAAAAGAGCCGCACTGATTCGAAAACTATTTATACTAGTTCTTGCAGAATTGACCCTATTTTGAAAGTTATAAAATTGTTGTTATAAATATTGCAAGCGTAGCTACTTACTATGTTGATCAAAATCCTCCAAGCTGCAGCGATTCAACTGCAGGAACAAGCGGAAGCGCTCCTTGGTGCACATTACAAATTACAGTAAATGGATTAAGATTAGAAGCATGAACACACAATCATCCATAACAACTCACGTTACGCTCCTCTTCCTCCTGATAATCATCCTTTTCCTTGTTGTTACTCACACTCTCGCCCAATCCCTTCCCACCCAAGGTCTCGTTGGGTATTGGAAATTTGATGAAGGAGTAGGAACATCTGTCGCGGATTCTTCGGGGAGTAGCAACACTGGCACTCTTGTAAATAGCCCGACTTGGGTCGTCGGAAAAATCGGGTCCGGTCTTGGATTTGGAGGAACAAGTTATATTGATTTTGGTTCTCAGACTTCGCTTGATAACCTCCCGGGGATTTCGGCTTCGTTTTGGATAAAACTAAATGTGCAATCGGATGATGCAGTGATTCTTTCAAAGGCCAACCAATATGGAAGTGCCGGGTGGTTTCTTTTGTTTGGTAATCAGTGGTCTCCCCGTAAGGTTCGCTTCATTGTATCCCATCTAACATCGAACTTCGAGCTCCTTACTAATGAAGAGCTTCCTGTCGGACAATGGACCCATGTTGCCGTCGCATGGGATGGATCAACGAACGCATCAAACGGCCACATCTACATTAATGGAATCGAGGCGACATATGGCACTCGGTATAATGCTGTAGGAACACGCGCGGATGACGGCAGTTATGTACTCAATATGGCGGCACTCGGGCTTTCACCTAGTTCTCCCAACGCGAATATTGATGAGATGCGGATTTACAACCGCGTCTTGACTCAAGCGGAAGTTCTTGCGATTTATACATCGGGCGATGTTACTCCGCCGGTAATCTCTAGTGTAGCTGTTTCTGGGATTGAGGCAACTGCCGCAACAGTTACCTGGACCACCGATGAGCTTTCTGACACCCAAGTTGAATATGGCCCGACAAGTTCACTTGGCAGTCTATCAACCCTTGATGGCACTCTTGCTAAGAGTCATTCAGTTACACTTACCGGTTTATCCCCGAGTACAATTTATTCTTACAGAGTTCGTTCAAAAGATGCCAATGGCAACTTTGGCATTTCTTCAATCGCAACTTTCACTACTCCTGCGCCTGCTCCTCCTGATACCACGCCGCCGGCCATTTCTTCCATTGCGGTCACCGGAATTACAAAAACCTCAGCCACCATTACTTGGGCGACTAATGAATCAGCTGATTCTCAGATTGAATATGGCACAACGGTTTCACTGGGAACGTTCACTCCGCTCGATAGTGCGCTAGTGACCTCCCATTCAGTTACTCTGCAAAATCTTTTAGTGGGCACTCAATATAGCTACCGAGTAAATTCAAAAGACGCGGCCGGAAACCTTGGCCAGTCGTCTGTTGCGACATTTGCCACTCTTGCCCCGCCTCCTCAACTAACAGCAGGAGGGATCGTTAGCTTACCGCAAGAAAATATGGGACCAAACGTTAATCTCAATTCTGGATTCGAAAGTTTGACATCAGGGCAACCCACGGGGTGGTTCTGGGGGAGCTCGCCATTTACCGCAGATACAACGGTAAAGCGGAGCGGCGCGGTGAGCCTACGTCTTACTGCTCCTATGGGCGCCACTGATACCGCAAGTTATAAGGTCTTTTTGAAAAAGGGGACGTACACCTTGACAGGTTATATCAAAACTCAAAATTTGACGTCGGTCGAGCCCCATCTTGACTCAGTGCGCATGGAGGTTACAACAGGCGGTTGGCCGCCTTGCTGTGGCTCTGGGTATGGTCAACCTGTATATGTAAACGCAGGCGATGTTAATTGGACGTATCGAGAAGAGACTCGCATCACTATTACGACCGACACGGATGTCTACATTACCGTACGGGCATTAGGAAGCATAACCGGGGGCCAAGTGTGGTTTGACGATATAGAATTCCGTGAAATACTTCCCAAGCCCCTTGACGTATTTATGCTGTATCCCAACTACCGCGGATACTTATTTGACGACTACTCACAAACAGCTCACTTCGACGTTACTGTCACTCCACCTACCGGAACAACGTTAAGCGAATATCGCGTTGAGGCAAAAATTTTTGATGAAATCGCAAGTACTACCATACGCACTGATACATTCATCCCTTCTGCAAATTTTACTGCAAATGTAGATGGTGCTGGTTTTGTAAACGACCGAACGTACCTTGCTACTTTTCGACTCGTCCGCCTTTCTGACTCTGCAATTGTCTATGAGTATCCCGCGTATCGTATTTCCAAAATTGCCGGATCTAAACGGTCTGCAATGACTGTTTCATTTGACGAGAAGAACCGTATGTTCATACGCGGCCAGCCATTCTTTCCACTGAGTGTGTTTGATGCCGGGACTCCATTAACTACCAGCCCAGCGGCTTGGGAAAGTACTCTTACTACCTATCGTAGATTATTTGAAATACCTCTTAATAATTATATCAATTATCACAATGGTGGTGCACAAAATCCATCCATGCTTCCTCTTTTAGACCTCTTTCAATCAAAAGGAATCACAGATTTTGGCATTGCTAACTGTTTTGAGCGCACTACAGTAGATGCTGGGAATACAGTGTATCCGTTTTGGCTCCTAAACGCACCTGAAGCGGAAATAAAAACACGCGCCGAACATCCGGCATTCATCGGCTTCTATGTCAACGACGAATGCCATCACTCTATGGTGCCAAACACCTTTATGCATTATCAGGATATAAAACGGCTCGATCCTGATGGAATAACTTTGGGAAGTTCCAATACTCCTGGTGCCATGTATCTTTGGCGTGATAGCTTAGATCTTTTTGCTTTGGATCCCTATCCGCTATACGGCACTGAACCTAGCGGCGGATATCCGTTAAACTTGGTTGCTGATTGGATAATCACTCTCCGAAATGAATTAAAATCCAGTCGGCCATTTTGGATCGATCTTCAGTTTTTTCAAACAACCGGAGGTTCCCGTTGGCCAACCGCAAACGAGATGAAAAGTATGGCTTACATGGGTATTGTTGAAGGGGCAAATGGGGCAACATGGTGGAGTTTGGGTGTTCGCGCGCTCGCATATGTTTGTAATCCAAGTACTGATTGGTGCGCCGCTCGGATTGACTACTATAACCGGTTAAAACTCATCATGAATGAGCTAAAAAGTCTTGAGTTGGTATTGCTTTCCGATGACCGCCCTGATTTGTTTGTTTCCAATTCTAATCCTGCCATCCACACCCGGGTAAAATATCATAACAACAAAGGCTACATCTTTTCCTATAACTACAACGCTACAGCAACTACAGCGACATTCACCTGGAATCAAAATGTAAGTAACGTTGACGTATTTAACGAGGGTCGCAAACTTTCAGTGAGCGGCAATCAGTTCACCGATACTTTTACACCATACGCAGCGCACGTCTATGTAGTCTCAACGGGTAGTACGGTTTCTTTAATTGATACAACCCCTCCTGTAATTTCTGGTGTTGCAGCAAACGCACAATCAACAATTGCAACAATTACCTGGAATACTAACGAGTTGTCAGACTCCCAAGTTGAATATGGCTCTGCAATAGCTTACGGAAACTCTATGCCTCTAGATACAAAGCTTATCACTTTGCATTCACAAACAATCACAGGATTAGTTCCAAATACTTTATATCATTTCAGAGTTAAATCACAAGACATATCTGGCAATTTGGCTGTATCAGGCGATTTCACATTTACGACACTTGCTATAAGTGAGGGAATGCCAATAATCACAATAACTTCTCCTGCTATTAAATCCTTTATTGCAGGCACTGAAATAAACATGTCCTACACAAAATCAGGAAATTTAACAGGGGTTAGTTATGCTGTGTTCCAGCTAGACGGAAATCCCCCTTCCAAGGATTTAGCCTTTAATGGAACATACAAATTTACCAATGTTCCTTACGGCACACATAAAATAATGGCATACCTTGCTAGAGCAGACAACACCCCAATAAAGGAAACAGGAACTTACACATACTTTGCCGTAGGGACTATTATAACAGACGATGATTTTGACCATGATGGTGTTCCTAACTTAAATGATAGATGCCCTTTTACGCCATTAACATACAAGGACAATGTTGGCGCAGATGGTTGCCCCATTCCAATTTACACGAAATTCTCTCCAGAGCTAACGACGATTTTTAAAGACGCTTATTTATCAAACATATCCAACTTTTATATAGGGATAAGAAACAGAGGCAAGATAAAGTTTGGCAGCAAATACATATCCCTTGTAGAAAATGCAACAACTTTATCTGTACCGATTGATTTGGACAGTATTATAGACCTACAGCCGAATAAAGCAATAGTCAATTCTGATCTTTACAATACACTTAACATATCTGCCACAGTGACTTTGTTTAATGTGTCTGTAACTAATCCTGTTGTAAAAGTTGACGGTTCTGTCTGCACAGAGTGCAAGCTGCTTGCTTTCCAGGGAGGTAATGTGACATTCTCTGTTCCTCACTGGACAGAGTATTCTGTGGGAGAGGGTGCTTATTGCGGTGATTCCTTATGTTCATCATTGGAAAGCTGCTCTACCTGTTCTGCTGATTGCGGAAGCTGTAGCATTGTAGGAGTTCCTAGCGGCAGCGGAGGAGGTGGAGGCGGAGGAGGTGCAGGTAGCGGTGGTGGAGGAGGTACAGGAGGAATTTACTTTGTATGCAACATGCAATGGAAGTGCTCTGAATGGTCATCATGCAGCAATGGATTGCAGACTAGAGAGTGTAATCTTGCAAAGGTTTCACAGTATGTATCAACAACAGGGTGCGATTCAGAACACAATAAGCCTGCAACAAGCGAGAAATGCGTAATTACGACTACTCCAATCACAGGCCAACAACCATCGCCAGAATTGCAAAGTCCAAGAGAGATAACCCCTGAACAAAAAATTGAAATTCAAATTAAGGCCAAGAGATTGAGCAATTCATTCATTATTGCTGCGATTGCATTTGTGTTTATACTAATCATCGGCGGAGGCGCTTTTGAGATAAATTCACTGAGGAAAAAACACGAGGCGCATGACAAAAAGACTGAAACGGTTACAGGTCTTGATAAACTAAAGCAATACATAGAATACCAAAGACGGGAAGGAAAGCCAGACAGAGAGACAAGAGACGAGCTGCTGAGCATTGGCTGGCATTTTGATACCATTGATAAATTTCTAAAATAATTGATTGAAGATTTCAGTAAGCTAATTCTTTAATATTATTTTTTTATTTGTTATTTACAACAGATAATGTTACCTTAATCTCAAAATATATTTATTCTTAAGATACAATTATGCCAGAGAAAGAGTGAAGTCAAGGCGCCTCTATGACAAAATCAGGATATCTTAAAATGATGAAGAACTCCAATTCTGCCTCCCATCGAAAACACTAGAAAGAGGCGACGGGCTTTATCCCACAGATACGTCAGAAATTGAAAATTTCTGAGCAGTCAAAAATCCTGGAGATTATCCAAAAACTTTATATCCTCTTGTCTAATTCATCAGACTATGAAATGCCCTTACTGCAACAACGAGGAAACCCAGGTCATTGACACAAGAGACACTGAAAATCTTGAGGCGACAAGGCGGAGAAGGGAATGCCTGAAATGCAATAAAAGGTTCACGACATATGAAAGGGTGGAGGAAACCGAGATAGTTGTTGTCAAAAAGGACGGCAAAAGGGAGAGGTTTGAAAGGCAAAAAGTGATTAACGGCATTCTTAAGGCATGCGAAAAAAGGGATATAAGCCTTGAAAAGATTGAAAAGCTCGTGGATGATGTGGAATCGGACTTGAGAAAGAGGGACTCAGTGGAAGTGGAAAGCAAAGTGATAGGTGAATTAATCATGAAAAAGCTCAAGTCGCTTGACAAGATTGCCTACATAAGGTTTGCTTCTGTTTATCGCGAGTTTGAAGATTTGGAAAGATTCGAGGAAGAGCTGGAAAAGCTGCAGAAAAAATGATTATAATTTATTAGTAGTTCAATAAGAAAGATTTAAGAAACAAAATTGATTTCTAGGAAGTATGACATTGTTAAATATAATTACTGATTGTGGAAGTACATTTGTAGGCAGTACCAGTACAGTTTACAAAAGGCATGGAGATTTTTACATACCAATAGACGCAATATCTGTAAATGTAGGAGATAAAGTCATTTATGAAAAAGATTGGATTTCAAGAAGAAGCTTAGAGGAGATTGATTTAGTTCTAGAGGCTAGAAGTGATGCATACAGGAATGCAAGAAATGTTTTGTTTGAAAGAAACGATCAAGGTTTGTACATACCAAGACTCAGAACAATGTTAATAAGAGGCATTGGACCAAGTTCAGATACATTAGAAAATAAGGTATTAAGGAATAACGCTGATTTTTCTCCGAGTGAATATAGGGTTATGGTGGATTTAGCACATGGGGTTGTTAAGCAATATGCTAAAGAAAAGGATATACAAGCTCCTGCATGGAATACTATAGCCAATTGGATAAGAGGTGAAGTCATTGCACCAGAAGAAACTAGATTTTTGGAAGCTTTACTAGCAATCAATCCACTTTTTAATTCCGTTTATAGAAGCTTTCAGGAAGGTGGAGAGTTTAAGGATGCTTATGTTTATTTTGTTTCAAGAAGAAGGGGCTTGATGGCATACATTGCAAATATAAAGAATAAGGGTAGCATAAGAGATGCTGCACATCAATGGAGTCCTATAAGAAAAGGAGGTTTAGCCGAAGAAATTTCTATAATCTTGCAAGAATTTGGAGCAGATGTCGATTCACAATATATTGATGCCCAGATAAAATCAATTGAAAGAGTCCATAAAAAGAATGAGTCAAGGTTAAGTGCTAGAAGAAACACTGAACCTCATTTATTCAGAGGGATATATACAAAAGAAGAACCACCACAAAATAAAAAAATAAAAAGTATTGATGATGTGGATATTTCTGAAGTGTTTTGGAGGCATAGCCCATTTAATGATCCGGATGCTTACTTAAGGACAGTTAAGGAATTTTCTTTGGAATATGGAGTTACACTCAAACAGTTGCGTAGTTTAGTAGATACTCATTTAAATGCTGTGATTAGGGAATACAAAGAAGTGTTAGAGAAGACATATACAGAAGGAGGTTTCACACGGCCAGAATTATTGAGAGAACAAATGCGAATATTTGAAGAGGCCACAGGTGTCAAATATGAGGAGATTCCAAAAGAAAGATTATCAGGCTGGCACGTTATAGCGGACAGAAAGATTAGGAGGCAAATGAGTAGGATTGATCATTCAAAGCAAGATGCCCTTGATGAACTGGGAAGAAAAAAAGCAAGAATACTCCACTCCCTAGAGCAGTAAATGCAAAAATTTATTATCGCAGCAAAAAACCCCCATCTATGATAATCGGTCTCACAGGCAAAAACGCCGCCGGAAAAGGAGAGCTTGCAAAGCATATCCAGTCAAAAGGGTTTGCATACTTTTCATTGTCGGATGCATTAAGGGAGGAAGCCACCAAGAGGGGGCTTGGCCATTCCAGGGACACATTAATAAATCTTGGAAATGAATTGAGGAAAAAGTTCGGCAACGGGATACTTGCAAAAAGAATCAGCGAAAAAATAAAGAAGAGCGCAAAGAAAGACTTTGTCATAGACAGCATAAGAAATCCTGGCGAGATAGAAGAGCTCAGGAAGAACAAAGGCTTTTTATTGATTGGAGTAGTAACCGGCCAAAAAATCAGGTTCCAAAGGCTTTTGAAGAGAAGAAGAATTGGAGATGCTGCAACCTTTGAGGAATTCAGAAAACAGGAAGACCGGGAAAACAATGACGAAGCATCCGGGCAGCAGCTTGACAAATGCCTCGAACTTGCCGATAAGCATATAAGCAGCAATGGAACAATAGACGAAGCCAACAAGGAGTTTGATGAATGGATGGATAGTTTAAAATGACAAGGGTAAACTGGGAGCAGTATTTCATGAACATTGCAAAGCAGGTTGCCACAAGAAGCACCTGCGACAGGAAGCATGTCGGAGCTGTTATTGTGAGAGACAAGACAATACTCTCAACAGGTTATAATGGAAGCATAAGGGGCATGCCGCATTGCGATGAAGTTGGGCATTTGATGGAGGATGGGCATTGCGTTGCAACAATCCATGCAGAGACAAACGCAGTCCTGCAGGCTGCAAAAAACGGAGTCATGATAGACGGCGCTGAGGTGTATATAACAGCATCACCGTGCTGGAGCTGCTTCAAGATGGTTGCAAATGCCGGAGTAAAGAAAATCTATTATGGAGAATTCTACCGGGATGAGAGAATTTTTGATGTTGCCAAAAGGCTGGGAATAGAGATGATGCACATTCCAGTCAAGCAGGAAGAGCTTTGAATGCTGTAATAATTCTACAAAAAACCGAAACATTTATAAATACATAAAATACATAAGATACATATGGCACATATAACACTAAGCATCTCTGATGAAATCTACAGGGAAATAAAGAGTTATCCGCAAATAAAGTGGAGCGAAGCTGCTAGAGAAGGGATTAGAAAGCAATTGTCCCAGTTAAAGGGTGTTATAAGCGGTAAAGAATTACTGAAAAGACTAAGTCCTGAAACACAAAAAGCTTTGCTAGAACTCCCTGACAGCAAATGGATTGAAGGCTACAATAAAATGAAAGAAGGTGAAAAAAGACGACTGAAATTATTGACACAAGTATTGCCGTCGAAAAAGAAGTAGGCGCTACAACAATTTTTACAGTAGTTGAATATCCGAAATGCCTGGATTATGTTACAGAAGTTGTTTACCCGGATGATAAAGATTTTGAAAGGGCAATTGAATTATCGCGCAGACTCACTCAAATAGGTAAACAGATAGGAGCCATAGACATTTTGATAGCAAGCATCTGCATTAATAGATATTTAAAATTAATTACAAAAGATAATCATTTTGGTCATATAAAGGAAGTTGATAAAAGCTTTCAACTAAAAATTGTAAAATAAATTTAATTTCCAACACAAAGAAAACCTTGTAGGTTTTCGGGTGCTCGGAAATTCTTAATTTCCGACAAACTTAGAATACAAAGATTTTGCTTCTTTCTCGTCTTTTGCCTTTATCAATGTCCTGCCGTCATTGAAAATTGTTATTTTGTTCTCAAAGTTGATGCAATAATCAAAATCAATAATTTTGCCGATTTTTTTTAATTTATTTTTTAGGTTATTGAACTGTTTTTCCCGAGAAATTTTTTCAAAATTTCTGGGCACAGAAAATCTTTGATTTTCTCGTGTATCAATGGATTTTGTGTTTATTTGATAGATATTGTCGCCGCATAATTTTACAGTTCTTGACGATTTTTTGCCCGTTAGGTATTCAAAACTGTTTTTTATGCAGCAAATGCAATTTTTGTTTTTGTTTACATTTATTTTCAACAACTCATTTTTCCATATATCAAAAAACAACAGGTTTTTTTCGATATGATTCTTATTTAATATTATTTTTAGTGCTTCATTCACCTGTATTGAGGATATTGCATTGGTTATTGTATTCAAAACCCCGGCAGTTTCACAGGTGTCCAATGGAATTGCTTCTTTCAGAAAGCACCTCAAGCATGCAGTTTTGTCTGGGATTATGTTGAAAACATAGCCTTTGCTTCCTACTGCAGAAGAATAGATGAACGGGATTTTATTTTTGATAGAAAAATCATTTATCAAGAACCTTGTTTCCAGATTGTCTGTGCAGTCCAAGATTACGTCCGCATTTTTTATTTTTTGATTATTTTTTAAATCGTTTATTGGAATTATCCTATAAATGTTTTCATGAGTTAAATCATCAGCAAAAACATCAAATTCAACCTCATTGTTGATTTTTTTCAGATGCTCTCTTGCTGCCAATGCCTTTGGCTTTCCAACATCATTTTCCTCAAACAAGTTTTGCCTTTGCAGGTTGGACAGTTCAACAATATCCCTGTCAATAAGTAATAATTTTCCAATTCCTGCCCTTGCCAGCAATTCAGCAGAAACGCTTCCTAAAGCGCCTAGTCCCACTATTGCAACAGCGCTTTTTCCCAGCCTTTGCTGCCCTTTTTTGCCGATTTCCCTGAAAATTTCTTGTCTTATGTAGCGCATAATAGAGGAATAGTGGGTTTTTATTTAAAAATAACCGTATTCACCACAAACTTTATATATAAGTTAACAATTGTTAAGTATATCCAACTATGTTGGATATTAACGAACGAGCAACTATTTTAAATATATTATTGCGAGTGAAATTACATGCAAGAAACCATGCCGCAGGAGATAGAGGTAAGGTATATTCTTCCTGCCATAAGAAGGGAATTAGCTAGAATTTTCATACAAGACCATAAGCTAAACCAAAAAGAAGCAGCTAAAATACTTGGATTGACAGAAGCAGCAATATCTCAATACCGGCATTCCAAAAGGGCTAAGGAAGTTGTATTCAGCGATACAGTTGTTGATGAAATAAGGGCATCTGCAAAAAGAATTCTGGCTGAAAAAAACAACAACAGGCAAAGGCTCATAGCGGAAATGTACAGGATAAGCGGCCTTACAAAGGTCAGGCAGATATTGTGCGACATCCACAGGCAGCAATCAAAAGAGCTGGAAAGCTGCAATGTATGCTTTGATGAAGGGTTGATAGCAATAAAAACAGATTAAAGCATTTTACAATCAACATTAAAAATAATAATTCAAATCCTAAAAAATCCGATTGAAAATAAAGTTATAAAATAATTAAACAAAAATGGCAACAGCAGAGCAAACATTTGACAAGGATTACAGCAAGTACGGATTTCATGACAAGGAAGAATTCGTGTTCAAGGCAAAGAGAGGCCTGTCAAAAGAGATAGTGGAGCAGATATCAAAGATAAAGAATGAGCCGGAATGGATGCTGAAATTCAGGCTTAAATCATTGGAAGAATTCTACAAAAGGCCGATGCCCCAATGGGGAGCCAATCTCAACACAATAGATTTTGATAATATATTTTACTACTTGAGGCCAACAGACAGGCAAGGCGATTCCTGGGAAGATGTGCCTGAATACATCAAGAACACATTCAACAAGCTTGGAATTCCAGAAGCTGAGCAGAAGTTCCTTGGAGGAGTAGGTGCCCAATATGAAAGTGAGGTTATCTACCATAAAATAAGGGACGATTTAGCAAAGCAAGGCGTTGTTTTCCTTGACATGGACGGGGGTTTAAGGGAATATCCTGAGATTGTAAAAAAATATTTTTGCAGCGTGATTCCGTACAATGACAACAAGTTCGCTGCATTGAACACAGCCGTCTGGTCCGGCGGCTCATTTGTTTACGTGCCAAAAGGAGTCAATGTTGACTTGCCGTTGCAGGCATACTTTAGAATCAATGCGCAGAACATGGGGCAGTTTGAAAGGACGTTAATCATTGCAGAAGAAGGCTCTTCTGTGCATTATATTGAAGGCTGCTTTACTAAAGGCGCTCCAATAAAAACTATAGAAGGAACTAAAAAAATAGAAGATGTAAAAGAAAGCGACATTGTCCTTACTCATACGAATTCTTACAAAAAAGTTTACAAAACACAAAAAAGAAAGCATAACGGGATTTTATGCACCATGAGGTATTATGGTGATACAAGACAAGAAATAAAAATTACAGGCGGACATCCCGTGCTTGCAGTCAAAAGGCAAAAGGCAGAGTACAAAAATAATGATTGGAAGCCAGAGTGGGTTGAAGCAGGACAATTGGAGAAATCTGATTATGTGGCGATGCCTATTGAAAGAACAGTTATTTCACAAGATGAAAGGTTCTTTTCTGTGAAAATCGGAAGAGGCAGGCATCCTTCAAAGACAATTGAATTTAAGATAAGTACAGATAATAATTTCTTCAGGCTCGTTGGCTATTATATGGCAGAAGGCTCTGTGATGGGAGAAAATTATCTAACATTTACATTCAATAAAAGCGAAAGAAAGTACATAGATGATGCCAAAGATTTGCTGGAAAAATATTTTGGCAAGAGCCCGCTGGAATATAAAGAATACAAAAACGGAATAAGCCTTGTTTTATGTAGTACTTTGGCAGCAAGGCTTTTCAAGAATGAATTTGGCAAGGGGGCAAAAAACAAGTCATTGCCAAAATGGTTTATGCTTGAAGCTCCTGAAAAGCAGGCAGAGTTCGTTAAAGGATATTGGAGAGGGGATGGTAGCTTCATAAACAAAAAATATTCATGGGGCGCTAAAAGGATGTTCAGGATAAATACAATTTCAGAGACGCTTGCGGAGCAGACAAGGGATATGTTGCTTAGATTGAATATTTTTGCATCAATAAATGTCTGGAAAAGGAAATTTCCAAGAAGCAACTCATTTGTAGTGTATGTCGGCGGTTCTAGCCTAGAACCATTCTCCAAGATTGTAAGCCACAGCATCAACATTGTTAATGAAGGGAATTTGCTTTTAGAGCAAGAGCTTATTTCATACGCCAAAATCACTGAAAATTATGCATTTGTTCCGATAAAGGACATCAAAAAAGAACTTGTGGAGAATCTGGAGGTGTATAATTTCAGCGTTGCAGAAGACGAGTCTTACATAAGCCATGGCATTGTTGTCCATAACTGCACCGCGCCAATTTATTCCTCAGATTCATTGCACAGCGCTGTTGTTGAGCTGATAGCGCTTGAAGGCTCAAGAATCCAGTACACAACAATCCAGAACTGGAGCAACAACGTCTATAATCTTGTCACAAAAAGGGCTTTTGCCCACAAGAATGCAACCGTTTTCTGGGTTGACGGGAATTTAGGCAGCAAAATCACAATGAAGTATCCTTCAATTTACTTGCTTGGAGAAAATGCAAAAGCAGAAATCTTGAGCGTTGCCTTTGCAGGCAAAGGACAGCACCAGGACGCAGGTGGAAAAATTATTCACATGGCGCCGAACACAACTTCCAGAATCACTTCAAAATCCGTAAGCAAAGACGGCGGCAGAACTACTTACAGAGGTTTATTGCACGTTGCCGAGGGATGTAAAAATGTAAAATCGCATGTGACTTGCGATGCTTTAATATTGGATGAAAAATCAGCATCTGATACTGTTCCTTACATGGAAATCAATGAAAAAAAGGTCAACATTGAGCATGAGGCAACAGTCGGCAAGATAGGCGAAGAGCAGCTGTTTTACCTGATGAGCAGGGGCTTAAGCGAAGACCAGGCAAGAACCATGATAGTATCTGGATTCATGGAGCCATTTACGAAACAGCTTCCTCTTGAGTATGCAATTGAATTAAACCGGCTCATTGCAATGAACATGGAAGGTTCTGTCGGATAAAAATCTGGTGATGTCTTAAATTTGTTAACCGTGCCAATAATATGGAGCAAGTTTGCAGGTTATTATTTTTAAATTTGGCGTAAAAAAACAATTCAAAAATGGAGCAACAAACTGTAATTAAAGCCAAGAAAATGGCTGAATTAAACCAAAACCAAAGTACTTTTGCAGCCAATAGGAAAGAGGAAGCATTGGCAAAGTTTGAAAGCATTCCCATGCCCAAGGAAAAAGACGAGGAATGGCGCTACACAAATATTGGCAAATTAAAAATCGAGGAGTTCGATTTAAACCAGCCGAAAACAAATATAGAAACGACAGCTTTAAGCCAATACCTTGCTGAAAAAGGCGCAATTCTCACAGACATTAACACGGCACTTGACAAATATCCGGCAGCACTGAACTATTTTTTCAGGAATGCAAAAGTCGGGAATGACAAGTTTGCTGCCCTCAACGCATCGCATTTTAACCACGGCATATTCCTCTACATTCCGAAAAACATTGAAATAGAAGAGCCGATAAGGGTGAAATTCGAAACAGGCGGCCAGTCCAGCATCATCCATAACATCATCGTAGTTGAATCAAACAGCAAAATTGACTTCATTGAAGAGTACTCCAATAAAGAAACGGGCCAAGAGCAATTAAATTCTTGCATTACGGAAGTGTATTCAAATAACGGCTCAAAAATTAATTTTTACCATATAAACAGCTGGACAAAAAACGTTTACAATTTCACCAACATTATTGGGACTTTGGAAAGAAATTCTGCAATAAGCTGGGTTTCAGGCTGCTTTGGCGGAAAACTGAACAGGCTGGTGATTGACACTATATTCAGCGGCCAGGGCTCTCAGGCAAACAACCTCGGGATTTTTTTGGGGAAAGGAAAAGAGCACATTGATTTTACAACCAACATGCACCACAACACAGAAAACACTACAAACGACGTGCTTGTCGATGGCATGTTAAGGGACGAATCTTCGTCTGTTTACCGCGGCCTGATAAAAATTCCAAAAGAGGGCCAGAAAACAAATTCCTATCTTGCAAATCACATACTTAAATTAGGCGAGAAAACGCTTGCAAACAGCATTCCCAGCCTGAAGATTGATGCAAACGACGTCAAAGCATCCCATGGCGCAACCGTCGGCCAAATTGACGAGGAGCACTTGTTTTACCTGATGTCCAGAGGCCTTTCAAGGGATGAAGCTGAACGATTAATAATCGAGGGTTTTTTTGAGCCTGTAATTCAAAAAATTCCTTTGGAGGAATTGAGGGAGAGGATAAGAGGGATGGTGAGAAGGTAAGATGACTGAAGGTTTAGTTACTATAGTTAAAGGTGGAGGGCATGGAGGAAGAATTATTGAGTATAATGGACGTAGATATTGCGATTTATATGAGGCTGCATCGCAGCTAAAAGTAAGCAGACTAACTGTTAAAAAGTGGTTCGATCGGGGTAAATTTCCTGAATATGTAAGAGATAGATATCACAGAGGAAAACCTTACATTCCAGAAGATGTTATTCGAGCAATGATAAGAGATAGATTAGAACCTGTTCGCTCTGGATAAAATGCAGCAAACCAAAACAATCCTGGACGTTGAACAAATCAGAAAAGACTTCCCAATTTTGAATAGAAAAATCCACAACAAGCCATTGGTTTATTTTGATAATGCAGCAACTTCCCAAAAGCCGAGTGTTGTTATTGACGCAATAAAAAACTATTATGAGCAGTCTAATGCAAATGTCCACAGGAGCATTCATCAATTAGGGGAAGAAGCAACAGAAGCGTATGAAAAATCACGGGAAAAAATTGCAGGTTTTATAAATGCTGATTCGAGCCAGAACATTATCTTTACAAAAAACTCGACAGAAGCTTTGAATTTGCTCGCATACTCATTAACTTCTTCATTGAAAAAAGGCGATGAAATTGTCATTTCGCAGCTGGAGCACCACAGCAATTTTGTCCCATGGCAGCAATTGGCAAAGCAAAAAGGATTAAATCTAAAGTTCATTGAAATTAACAAAAACATCGAGCTCGATAAGGAATCAATCAAAAAGAATATAACGAAAAAAACCAAAATCGTTTCTGTCGGGCATATTTCGAACGCAATCGGAACAATAAATCCAATAGAGCAGATAACAAAAATTGCGCATGAAAATGGCGCTTTGATGGTTATAGACGGCTCGCAGGCAGCGCCGCACATGCCGCTGGACATGGAAAAAATAAACTCTGATTTTTATGTTTTCACAGGCCACAAGATGCTGGGACCGACTGGAGTCGGAGTTTTGTACGGCAAGAAAGAACTGCTTGAAAACATGCAGCCATTTCTCTATGGCGGAGAGATGATAAATGAAGTCAAATTTGAAGGCACTACATTCAACCAGCTGCCTTGGAAATTTGAAGCCGGCACTCCAAACATTGCAGAAGCAATCGGGCTTGGGATTGCTATTGATTATTTGCAAAAAGTCGGAATGGGCGGTATACATGAACATGACAAGGAATTGACTGAATATGCAATGGAAAAACTGTCAAAAGTCAGGGATGTGGCAATTTACGGCCCAAAGGAGCGCGGCCCAATTATCTCTTTTAATGTAAAAGGCGTGCACGCCCACGATGTATCACAGATACTTGACAGCGAAGGCGTTGCCATCAGGGCAGGCCACCACTGCTGCATGCCCTTAATGGGCGTTATTGGCGTTGCTGCAACAGCAAGGGCAAGCTTCTATCTGTACAACACGGAAGAGGAAGTCGATGTTTTTATCAAAGCGATTGATAAAGTTAAGAAAGTTTTTGGAGTTTAGTGCAGAAAATGGATATAGAACTGATGTACCAGGAAAACATTTTAGACCATTACAAAAATCCAAGGAATCTGGGGAAAATAGAAAATGCGACTGTGCACCACCACGAAAAAAACCCGCTGTGCGGCGACGAATTGGATATGTTTTTGGTTATAGATAAAAATAGTAAAATCACGGAAGTAAAAATAAATCCAAAGGGCTGCGCAATCTCTGTTGCAAGCGCCTCAATGCTAAGCGAGGAATTAAAGGGTAAGGGTATTGACGATGTTGAAAAAATGACAAAAGAAAACATTTTAAAGACGCTCGGCATTCCCATAAGCCCGGTAAGGCTGAAGTGCGCATTATTGTCTTTGGATACATTAAAAAATTCAGCACTAATATACGGGAGGTATGTGAAAAAATGAAAGGAACAATATTAGGATTAACGGCAGCAGCCGCTTTATCGCTGGCGGCATGCGCAGAAAGAGAAACCCCAACCAGATTATATGTAACTACACCAACTTTAGACGCGAAACTCGGGTGCAAAGAAACGGCATCTTCCATAAGTGATCTTGCTAAAGTATCTGTAGTTTCAAGAATCATCAAAGTTCCTAATGAGATAGATGGGAAAACTCTACGATGCGTGGAAGAGGCACTTGCCCCAGACTATAAGATGGTTCGCATAGGCACTTATGGCAGCTTTAGCGTTTACAGGCTAGTGCCTACATCCCCTTAATCAAATGTATATTACCTTTTCATCATATAGAACAAAATGGCAACAGACTCGCTAGTAATAAAGGATTTGCACGTAAGCGTTGAAGAAAAGCCAATACTCAACGGAGTAAACTTAACAATAAGAAAAGGAGAAGTATGCGCCTTAATGGGCCCGAATGGCTCTGGCAAATCAACTTTAGCTTACACTTTGATGGGACATCCAAAATACACTGTTGACAAAGGAGAAGCATGGTACAAGGGGAAAAATGTTCTTGAGTTATCGCCGGATGAAAGGGCAAAGCTTGGGTTGTTTTTGTCGTTCCAGTACCCGCAGGAAATTCCCGGAGTTTCAGTGTCAAACTTCCTTAGGACGGCGTATAATTCTTTGCATCCAAAGCAGATTTCTGTCCCGGATTTTGTCAAATTGCTGAGAGAAAAAATGAAATTATTAAAAATTGATGAATCGTTCAGCAGAAGGCACCTGAATGAGGGCTTTTCAGGCGGAGAAAAAAAGAGGGCAGAAATACTTCAATTGGCGATTCTGCAGCCCGACATGGCGGTTTTGGATGAAACGGATTCCGGATTGGATATAGACTCGCTGAAGATTGTTGCCCATGGCGTGAATGAAATGCTCGGCCCTGAAAGAGGAATATTGGTCATTACGCATTATCAAAGATTATTGAATTATATAACTCCCGACAGCGTCCACATAATGGTTAAAGGGAAAATCGTAAAAAGCGGCGGAAAAGAGTTAGCGCACGAGCTTGAAGCAAAAGGATATGACGAGATTATAAAAGAAGCTGAAGTCATGGCGTGAGGTGAATATAAAATGCAGCAGACAAAAGAGATAATTGTGGCATTGACGGAAAAGGCAGCAGACAAAGTAAAGCTATTGCTTGAGAAGGAAAACAAGAAAGATTATGGCTTAAGAGTTGGAGTAACACCAGGAGGCTGCTCAAGCTACATGTACGAAATAAACTTTGAAAAAGAGCCTAAGCAAGAAGATTTGGTAATTGAAGACAAAGGAGTCAAAATATTCATCAATCCTGAAAGCATTGCCTTTATGAAGGGCTCGACAGTTGATTATCTTGATTCTTTAACAAATGCAGGCTTTAAGATAAACAACCCAAATGTTAAAACGAGCTGCGGATGCGGGCATAGCGTTGGATAAATACTATAAATTTTAGTAAAATTTATAAATACTAGGATATTTAGTAATTCTATGGAGGAAACTGTTGTTACAAGAGGCAGCCAAATAACCTTAACTAAGGAAATAAGGGAAAAACTCAATATCAAAGAAGGGGACAGGCTAGTATTAAATATCCAAGGGGCTGTGCTTGTTGTCAGCAAAAAGGATTCAAGGGTTTTTGACAAAATCGAAAGCTTCTTGCCTGATAAATTCGAGGACATCATGAAAAAAATAAGATTTGATGTAAAGGAGAGGCTAAAAAGATTCGGAATAACCCAATGAAGATAATTCTAGACACTTCAGTGATAGTTGAAATTGACAGAAAAAATGAGGTGGTTATTAGATTAATCAAGAGCCTCATAGATGAGGACTGCCATATTCTGGTCAGCACTGTAACTGTGTCAGAAATTCTTACAGGATCCTATTTAACAAGGGATTTCAAAAAATCATTGTCAGAGGCAAAAAGAATTTTAGGCCAATTCATTTGGGTAGAGCTAAATGCAGAGATAGCGGAAAAAACAGCACAGTACATGGCTTATCTCATTTCAAATGGAAAGCACATCGAATATCCTGATGTTGTAATTGCAGCAACATTCAAAATAATGCAAGCAGATTACCTGCTCACTTTGAATAAGGCACACTTTCAATTAATACCTGAGCTTAAAGACAAAGTTTATGAGCCAAAAGAATTTGCAAGTGTTAAATAATCAATAATATTTATTAATGAACCGCTGTTTCTATGGCTTATGAATAAAATAAATGTCAGTGTTTTTATTGACAGGGAAAACAAGAATAAAAAATTAGGCTTAGACAGCAGTTCAATCGTTGCAGACTTATTAAAAGAATTAAAAATAAACCCGGTTACTGTCATAGTTTCAAGAAACAACGAGCTGATTTTAGAGGATGAAAAATTAAAAAACAATGATGAAATCAGGATTTTGTCTGTTATTTCAGGTGGTTGAATGAACTGCTGCAATGAAAAGCCAATAATCGGAATATATTCTGGAGAAAAACTTTGTAAAAATCACTTCACGGAATATTTTGAAAATAAAATTTTCAAGACAATAAGGCAGTTTGAATTGCTGGACAAGGATGAAAATCTTGGCGTTGCATTATCTGGTGGAAAGGACTCATTAACTGTTTTGCATATTTTAAATAAATTATCGCAGCAAAACCCAAAGATAAGGGTTAATGCAATCGCTATAGATGAGGGAATTGCCGGATATCGCGATAAGACATTAGAAACGGCAAAAGAATTCTGTGAAAAAAATAATATAAAATTTCATGTTTTCTCCTACAAGGAAGAATTTGGATTAACATTGGACGAGATGCTTAAAATTCTTGATGTTAAGCCATGCAGCATATGCGGCATATTCAGGAGATATTTGCTGAACAAAAAGTCAAAGGAATTAAGGTTTACAAAGCTTGCCACTGGCCATAATCTTGATGATGAAGCCCAATCCATAATGATGAACCAGATGAAAAACAACTTGGCGGCATCTGCCAGATTGGGCCCTAAAACGGGACTTATTGAAAATGATAAATTCGTTCAGAGAATTAAGCCGCTTTATTTCTGCACAGAAAAAGAAGTCATGACTTATGCTTTTACAAATGGCTTGTTGGATGATTTCAACGAATGCCCAAATGCAGTCCATTCCTTCAGGGCGCAAGTTCGGGATATGCTGAATGAAATGGAAAACAAATTTCCAGGGACAAAATACCCGATTGTAAACTCATTTTTGGAAACTTTGCCTTTGCTTAAACAGCAGTATAATTTTGATGCAATAAAAGTGTGCATCAAGTGCAATGAGCCAAGCGCGAATGATGTCTGCAATGCTTGTGTTTATATAGAGAAACTGCAAAGAGTGGTGGCTAATTAAATGAGAAAAACCTTAGCAAGCTTATTGACAGGAGCCGCACTCGTTTCTTTTCCAATTCCGGCTTATTCTCAGAACGGGTACAATCCGGATTCTAATCCAGATTACACAAAAACATGCATGGAAGTTCTAGCTAACATAAAGAAATCAAAACCAGATATGAGAAACTTTAAGGGATACAACCACCCCATTTCCAGTGAAAAGGCAAAAGAAATTTTTCCAGGAGATTCTGGATACATTTTTGAGAGAACGGTTGAGAATGAATTCAATACATATGCTTTTTACAGAAAACCAAAATCAGCTGGATGGGACATGGCTGTGACGCAGGGAGCTGGCGGAATAATTTTTGTGTATTATAAAAACGGTCCTGTTGAAAATGTGCCCAACAGAGAAACAAGCGTTGTTAATGGCCATGATCTGGCATTTTGGATTAAATATGGGAGTGGAATGCGTTTAGTGTCCGGTTTTTTGTTTGGCGAGTTGAAAAATATGATACATTGGTCATACTTCACATGCGGCGAGGCTGAAAGAATAAACCACGACAGAATCTATAATTCTGGCAAAAAAGCTCCAGTTAAAAAGGCTAAATAATCAAAAACTATTTATACCCCTCCGGATACCCTTCTTAACAATTGTTAATTAAACAAAATGGAGGTTGTCTAAAATGCACACATTGCCGAAATTGCCGTACGCTTACAATGCGCTCGAGCCTTATATCGATGCTCAGACAATGACAATTCATCATACAAAGCACCATCAAACATATATTGACAAATTGAACGGCGCAGTCAAAGGCACGAAGTTTGAAACAATGAATGCTGATGAAATTCTGAAGAAAATCAACGACGTGCCTGAAAATATAAGGACTGCTGTAAGGAACCATGGAGGTGGGCATTCAAACCACAGTTTTTTCTGGCAAATTATGGCTCCAAATGCCAGCGGAAATCCAACTGGAAAAACTGCTGAAGAAATAAATAAAACATTTGGAAACTTTGATAAATTCAAGGAAGAATTTACAAATATGGCTATGACTATATTTGGTAGCGGTTGGGCTTGGTTGATTATTAAAGATAATAAGCTTGAAGTGATTAAGACTCCAAACCAAGATTCTCCTTTAATGGAAGAAAAGACACCTTTGCTTGGCATAGATATGTGGGAACATGCATTTTATATTTTGCGACAAAATAGAAAGAATGAATATATAGATGCTTTTTGGCACGTCTTAAATTGGAAACAAGTTGAAGAAAATTATAAAAAAGCAAAGTAATAATATTTGCATTTTCATAAAATTTAAATATTGACATGCGAATCTTTATTGAATGACTCCTCAAGGTTTGGAAAGGGTTCTTAATCATGAACTTTCTTTTTTGCCCGGCAATCTTCTTCAGGAAGCTTCTTCAAAAGCATACGACTTGTACAGGCACCATATTAGGCGCAATACTTTGGCTCCGGAAGATTTTCAAGAATATTCGGGACAATTACTCCGGCTTTCATTGCCGCAGAAGATTTCTGTTTATCTTGACTTGAGAAATAAAGGGATAAGCTGCATGAAGATGAATCTTCTCCCTCAAGGAAAAGACTGTATTAAAGCAGCAATGTATTTTTTGAAAAATCATGTAATATTGAGTGGGTATAAAAGTGAGGCTGAAGTAGAATTTTATGAATTAAGCGACGGCAGCTTTAAGTAAATTTTAACATCGCAATGTTTAAATATCAGTTATTTCAAAAACAAATTAGCTAACTTAAAAGGGTGTTAATTTTTGGCTCATGACAGGGTGTTTAGAAATCCAGATGCTGCTTCTAAGACTGGCAGGATCCCAAGTATAGACCAGCTGGCTTCAGCAAACGATGATGAGGTTATTCAGGTGCTAGATGCGCGCGTTTTTAATATGTTGAGGCTTTATGATTCTACAAGACATAAAAGATTGGTTGACAAAGAAACCAAACGGATGTTAAAAAGCTACATCGGCGCGCTGGGCAAAGAAGATAGGGTCCAACTTTATGGCTTGCTAAGAGCTTATGCCTTTATTTTTGACTTGGAAGGAAACTCAAAGGAATATGACAGGCATCTCGAAGCGGCGGACTACTTAAGAAGGTCATTTCGACTGAAAAGTTTACCAGCTGGTAAACAAGAAACCAAATACTAAATAAATTTTCCTATTTCTTCACTTTGCCCTTGTCCTGTATCTTGATGGCAAAGTAATAAATTACAGCTCCCAACAAGCTGAGAAAAATCAGGACAAGTATCCACACTATTTTTTCATTGTCGTTCTTGAATTTCCGTTTGGCGCAGTCAACAATCATCCATATCCAGAATGCGAAAAGCAAAAATACTAGCGCAAACATTAAAAAAATCATTAAGATAATAAAACTAACCGCTTGCGTTACCATATTAAAAGGAATAATGCACCAAGATTTTAAAAGTTATCTATTCGTTAACGTCAGCATCTTCTTTGCTTTTCTTCTTGCTCTCTTTCATCTTCTTAGTCAATCCAATTTTCTTGTGGCATTTCTGGCATTCAAAAACGTATGATGGCACGCCTTCAAAGGTTTTTCTCTCATATTTGGAGGTTGTCTCGCCTTCGTTGCCGCAGTAAGGACATTTGTAGTCAATGTTGATTACAAGCGAGTTTTCAACCTGCTCGTTTTTCTCTGAATAACCGCATGCATAGCAGACATAATGGTCGGCTTTCTTGTCAAATTTTCCATTTTTTTTTTGAGGCTTGCCCATTATCCCTTTTTTGCACTTAGGGCATTCTTTCCTGAATACCCATGCCATAGCCCTTCCGGTTCCGATAGTGCGGTTAGTAAAATAAACGCACTCCTCCACGCTCTTTGGTTTTTTCAGCATCTAGCCAATGCCCCTTATTTTCTTCCAGATTGGGACTGCTTCCTCGTACCTCATCTTTTTTATGGAATCCTCGCTTAAGTTTGTCTTCTTTCTGAACTCCTCCTGATACAGCTCCAGTGTAACATTTTGCGGGCAAAAATTATTGATTACTCTGCTGTCTCTTCTTGCATCTTGCGATATCTCATAAAAGCTTGCATTCAGGAACAGCGCATTTTTAAGGGAAAATCCTGCAGATTCTGCCTCTTTCGGATATTTGCCAACAAACTCGGTTATCAAGCCAGCTGCTTCAAATCCTTTTAATGCTGACATATTCCTTAAAGCCACTGATTCTGTAATAAGCGGCCTTGTCTTGCAGCCAAATCCGTCTTTGGTTGTGCCTGCGCTGCCGTATTTCTGGCTTTCAATGTAAAGCTTTTCAGCTTCAAGATTAAGGATTCTGTAATCAACAATGTAGCCAAAAGGCTCCTGGCCTGTTTCCAACTGGAGTTTTTTTAATTCCTCCATGTCATTAAGCATTAGGCTGACCTTCTGCATGGTTTTTGGATATGTTTCCATTGTGGTGTTATACTTGGAGTTGAGGCTGTTGACTTGCTTTAATCCATAATCAAAGTCTTTTGCCTGAACGCATCCCAAAATAAAAATCAAAGTGACAATTAAAATAAGTTTTTTCATGATAACCGCCTGTGAGCGCTAAGTTGTTCACAACCGATATTTATTCTTTTCGAAATGAGCAATGATGAAACATATTTAAATGCCGGAATATTATTTGAATTATGGATTACTATGGCTCAATATCAAAAGGCTATAATGAATTGTATAAAGATGAGCAATTGAACAAGCTTACAATAATAAGGAATAATATAAAACTCAACAAAACCGCAAAAATGCTTGATGTCGGATGCGGAACAGGCATTTCTTCCCAGTTTGACTGCTTTGTTGCAGGCGTTGACCCCTCAGTTTCGTTGCTGAAATTAAACAAGAGTGATAAAAAAACAATCGGCATTGCTGAATGGCTTCCGTTCAAGGATAACTCCTTTGATTACGTTATTTCAATAACAGCAATTCACAACTTTGCCAACATAAAAAAATCAATTGATGAGATGAAAAGGGTGGGTAGGAAAATGTTTGTTTTCAGTGTGTTGAAAAAATCAAAAAAAGCCAATGCAATAAAAAGCCTGATTGCCAAAAGCTTCAAAATAGGGAAAATAATTGAAGAGGGCAAAGATGCTATTTTCTTCTGTCAAAAATCAAAGATTTTTGATCATGCTAGGAAATAGCTTTGCGATTTACCGACATGTCAAAAACCCTAAAAACACAACCTTTATATATAGA
>Ga0209542_10003841_pt1 | contig 31664 bp, 31 predicted proteins | sample RifCSPhighO2_01_FD_184028 | JGI IMG/M metagenome (GOLD analysis project Ga0209542, IMG submission 184028) | Soil microbial communities from Rifle, Colorado - Rifle CSP2_plank highO2_0.1 (SPAdes) (version 2) | ecosystem: Environmental > Terrestrial > Deep subsurface > Rock core/Sediment ... | reverse complement strand
CCGAGTGAAGCGAGGCGGTGGCGGGGCTTTCGTGGAGCGTACGATTTAGTTGAGAGCCACCACGCGCTCCGCGCGTGCGACATCATTTGTTTTGGAAATTGGTTCTAACTTGGTACAATAAAGACACCGTCAACGAACTAAACGGCTTTTTCAAAGCCAAAATGTGGGACGCGCGAAGCGCGTCCCACTGATTTCCGCCCATTTTCCCTAACGAATTCGGAGCGTCGCCTTCGGCGACGCGCACTGTTTTTTCGCCAAGAAGCAGGTTCGAAATCCCGTGCGATACAAACTCAGTATTTGCTTTGGATACAAAAAGAATTTTTGGTATACTAAAAATGTTGTAACCAATTATTATTAGCAAAGTTAGCAGAAATGGCTATTCCGGCTATCTTAACTTTGCGTTAAGGTTACAACACTGGAATAGCCATTTCTGCTTCATAAAATATATGAATGAAAAATTCTTTTTGTATGCTCGCAAGAGCACCGATGTCGAGGACAAGCAGGTTTTAAGTATTGAGGCACAGCTCACAGAATTGCGCTCATTTGCCCGAGAGCAAGGTTTAGAAATTGTGGAGGAGTTAATTGAGAAACAGTCTGCTAAAATCCCTGGCAGACCTATTTTCGGGCAAATGCTACGGCGTATCGAGCGTGGAGAGGCAAATGGTATCGTTTCTTGGCATCCCGATCGCCTCGCGCGCAATTCTGTGGACGGAGGACAGATTGTATATTTCCTCGACATCGGAAAACTTGCGAGCTTGAAATTCCCAAATGTGTGGTTTGAAAATACTCCGCAGGGAAAATTTACCTTGTCTATGGCTTTTGTCCAAAGCAAATACTATGTAGATTCTCTTTCCGAAAACACGAAACGAGGGCTTCGCCAAAAAGTTAGGAACGGTGATTATCCAAGCCAAGCACCAGTGGGATATATAAACGATTCGAGATATAAAAGTATTGTGGTAGATAAAAAGAAATCTAAAATTATCCGCTTGGCTTTTGAGAAATATGCAAAAGGTAAAAGTAGGTTAGAAGATATTTCAAACTTTTTGGCGAAAAACGGAATCGTTTCGAGAGGCGGAAAGATAATCTCCAAAACCCGAGCGTCTTTCATTCTTTCAAATCCATTTTACATCGGACTATTCAAATATGGCGGGGAACGCCATGAAGGAAAGTACGAGCCAATCGTGGCAAAGAAACTGTTTGATAAGGCGCAAGAAATTTTGAAACTTCGTGGTGTTCCTGACAGAAAATCTAAAAACGAACCTCAACCATTTTGTGGTTTAATTTCTTGCGCTTCGTGCGGAATGATGATAACTGGCGAATACAAGGTTAAAAAGCAAAAAAATGGAAATGTGCATAACTATACTTACTATCATTGCACGAAAAAACGAAAAGATATGAAATGTCCTGAACCTTGTATTCGCCAAGAAGAACTAGATAAGCAGTTATCATCACTCATCAAATCAGTTTCTTTGCCAAAAGACTGGGCGGAAGAATTATTGAAAATGGGAGAAAAAGATTTCAAAAATTCCGCCCAGTCTAATTCTGCTTTTGTGAAAGAGAAACAAAATAAAATTTCTTCTTTGTTGCAAAAGTTAGAGCGACTTCTTAATGGATATTTAGAACAAGATATTGAGCAAGAAATATATCGTGTTGAAAAAGGAAAACTACTTTTGCAAAAGAAGTCGCTCGAAGAAGAAATTTACAATCTTTCACACAAGCAAAATAATTGGCTCGAACCGATGAAGGAATGGATAAAAGACGCTCAAAACCTAAACGGAATCGCACGGGATAGCGACCTTTTTGCTAAAAAGGTCAAAGCCAAAGAAATCTTTGGCTCGAACCTGCTTCTTGGCGAAAAAACAGTGCGCGTCGCCGAAGGCGACGCTCCGAATTCGTTAGGGAAAATGGGCGGAAATCAGTGGGACGCGCTTCGCGCGTCCCACCTTTTGGCTTTGAAAAAGCCGTTTAGTTCTGTATTGGTGTCCTCGCCGGGAGTCGAACCTGGATCAGCTCGTTAGGAGTGAGCCGTTCTATCCATTGAACTACGAGGACATCTCTACACCTTGGACTTAATCAAATTTATCATACTTATTATTAATTTGAAATACTTACCCCCTTTTTTAACTCTTACTCTGCACATGCCATATTCTAACTTCCCCACTTTCTTGCCTTTTATTACATCAATCTTTTGTATAGTTCTTTGTGGCAATTTAAGCGTACGTGTCCAAAAAGAAATCGCTTTTTTCCTATTAATACCACTAAACAATCTTAAACTTATTTTGAGCTCGTTATCCCTTACACCTAGATCTTTCAAGCAAACGAGAAAAGTCCTGATCAGCAGTGGGTCGCTATTTATTAAATTTAATTCTGCTTTACTGCCCTCTCCCCAGTATAAACAAGAAAGAATTAACATCTTGTCTCTAAAACTGATGTGCCTAATTATACTGGCAGCTTTATATTCAGCTTCTTTCCACTCCCGTTTAGATTTTGCCTTACTTCCTCCTTTTTTAGCTTTCCATTTCGCCAAGTATTGATGGAGAATCTGAACATTTTTTATATATTTCCATACTGTTCCATTGGCTCTTTTTGTAAGATTCTTTATCTCGTATAAAGTATGACCAGTTTTTCTTAGATTGATTATCTTAATAATTTCTTTTGAAGAGATACGCGGTTTAGGCATATGAACATAATACCATAACTAGGAAAAGAATACTATATCCAATATAAAGGGAGGGCCAGGGATTGGTTACGTAGCCACCTCTTAAACCCCAAGCAACTTCGCAATCATCGGCTTGTTGAAGCCGACTACTAGATCATTGTCAATTTGAATTACCGGCACTCCCATCTGGCCACTCTTGTCTATCATTTCCTTTCTTTTCTCAATATCCGAGGCCACATTGTAGTCGGTAAAAGCGATACTGTTCGCAGTGAAAAAGTCCTTGGCCATGTGGCAGAAGTGGCAGGTCGGGGTGGAATAAATGGTTACGTTCTTCATAAAATTTAATTCATTTATATTACCTACAGTATATCATACACTCATCATCACGAGCTATTCCTACTTGCCATAAAGGCCGCGATCACGGTTGTCAAGGGCACAGCCAGCAAAAGTCCGGAAGATGAAATCAGAGTTCTGGCAATTTCTTCCGTCACAGCTTCCAAACTGACAAAATAATCCAGGGACGACCTTTGCACAAACCAAAGAAGGATAAGCGGAAGTGACGCGCCGGTATAGGCAAGCACTAAAGTATTGACCACTGCGGAAATATGATCCTTGCCCACACGCATGGCCTCCTTAAAGAGCTTATAACCGCGCAGATTGGGGTCGGCAGAGGCCAGACCGAAAACGACAGACGATTGAATGGCTGCCACATCATCTAGCACGCCCACCGCGGCAATGATTATTCCGGCGATGATCAAACCTATTAGATTGATCGGATTGCTGGCCGTCATATCGAGGTATAACGACGCCTCACCCATACCGGTAAATTGGAGAGAGTCAACAAAATAACTGGAAGCAACACCCACAAAAATCAAAGAGATAATTATGCCGGAAAAAGCGGCTATCGATTTTTTATTCAACCCGTAAGAGAGATAGAGCGTCGGGATTAAAATCAAGGCAGCACCGCTGATGCCGATGCCGACCGGATCGGCGCCCTGCAATATTTGTGGCACCATGAATACAAAAATGACCGTAAAACTGAAAAGCAATCCGATTAAAGAATAAACGCCCTTCCAGCCACTGGTGAGCAGAACTAAAATAATAAAGAAAACGAGCAATATAATTAATTCATTGCTTCTGGAAATGCTGGCTACGTTCCATTCAGTGTCACCGAACAGCGAATTTTGGACAAATATTTTATCTCCCCGGGCAACCGGTTTATAATCATTTAAGATATTTACTTCTTGCCTCTCCTCCCCCACAACTATTTCCACCAAAAGGTCTTGTTCTTTGACGATTTTATCCTTGGCCCCCATATCCAAAACGGTTTCTCTCTCCGCCAACACTTCTATAACCTTTCCGCTAATCACATCCGTTGCAGTTGGTTTGGAAAAGGCATAAATAAGCCCTGCAAGCGATAGCGCCAGAATAATTAGCACGACATATTTATTGGGTTTTTCCGAACCGTGATCGTGACTGTCCATATTATTTACTCCGTATTCCACTTAAATGAGCGTTCGGGAATTTCGCCAATATCTTTAATTCTGATTTCGACTGATTTTGGCATTGGCACTATAACACCCCATATCAATATTCCTTCCCTATGGTGACCGCCGGCTTCCGCACCTTCCCAGCGTAGTGGTTTATATTCTTTGCCTTGATCATCTAAGAGCACTACGATTTTAGTCATATCTTGATTCAATTCTACTGAATGGGTATTCATTATAATATTAAATTTCCATTCTTCGGATTGAGGAGAAATGTCGAGAGGAGTCACGGTAACTGTAATGGCCGCCTGCTCGTCAGTTTTTGATTCCCAATTTTGTTTCCCGCTTGTTTGCCCGTTTGCTTGGTTTAAAACCGAGGTTTTTTCTTCCACGGAACTACCTCGATAAAAAAGGAAAATCCCACCAGCAACCGCCACCAATAGGATAAAAGCACCTTTGATTTTCATGACTGTTTTTTTAGTTGAATAATTCTATTTAGCATATATCCGATGCCGAATAAGTTGAAGGCAAGACCAACCCAGAAGAACTCAATTTGATATTGCGCGGCAAAAGTCACGAGCCCAGTCACTCCGAGAATCGGTACTAAATTCACCAGATAATGGGCGCAACAGGAAATCATGGCTGCGGTGGAAGTGGTGCCGGAGACGCCGACTATTTTTCTCATTCCCTGCCCACCGTGTACTAATTTTTTAATATATTGATATAGCGTAATCTGAATACCGAAACCCACCGCCAAGCTCACGATAAAATACCAATAGCTCGCAAATTGACCTTGCGCAAAACTCCATCCCGACACCAAGGTAAGTATGGAAAAATAAACTCCAAGCAAGGTGGCGCTGGCTAACGCTCCGTAGAAAATTGACTTTTTTATGGTTTCATTCTGCATCCTTAATGGCAACAACCGCCATGTTTTTTATCTTTATGTTCATCATCATTATTGTGTTCTTCATGATTTTTGTGTTTCTTTGACATCATCCAGATATGAAGAACTACGCAAACACCAAGTAAGGTTAATAAGAGATAGTTCATATGTTTTCGAATTAAATTAACTAATCGACAATTCTTATAATTATGATCAAGGAACTTGACCTAGATTGGAGCTTTTTCGGGCGCTCTATCATTATTCGTTTCGATGAATTCTTTGATTGCCACCTCATCAATCGTATCGAGCTTGAGCAGATAACCCCAGGATGTTAACGCGACCGGAACATCCAGGTCCTTGCGCGCGAGCATTATTTTCTTTCCCGAAACAGTGTTGAAGGCCTCCTTGATTTTGTTTATTTCGTCTGGCCCCAAGTCCTCCCGATACCAGAGGACCGCTGCGCCATGCTCCATGCTATGGAGCACAAGCTCATCGGGAGTTGGCTTATCTTTTATTCCGGGACCGGCCACTCCTGCCCAATGCGGGCCGGAAGTCGGGGGATTTGAATTGTAGGCCGAATGAACTTTGCCCGGGGCAACGTGTTCACCGCCCATATCCGGCATTTTTTCTCCCAGCAAGGGTGTATCAAGTCGCTCGCGATTTTCCGCTCCGCTTTTGCTTGCCAACCATGTCCCGCCAATTATAATAACCAATGTTAGTAATACAACTCCCCCAATCACTTTATATTCTGTTGTCATAATATTTTTAATTTTACGTTAAATTTTTACGCCCCGCAACTTGTTTTTACTTCTGGAAACCAGAGCGCGTTGGCTTCGAGCGCGGCTTTATACATTTCTTTCTCGCTGGCGCCTTGAGATGCCATAAGCTCGAGGAGCCCCAGCATCGCCATGCCGTGATTACAGTCCGGGAAATAAGCGGAATTTTTACAGCAGGGTCGGAAAATATTCTTGGCGGTTTTTTCAACCAGTTTCTGCTCTGCCGCTGTCAACTCGACGAACGAGTGCATGCTGTAATGTTCCATTGCCCCGCCTTTCCCTAAGGTGTAACCACCGGTAGAGGCAAATCTGCCGGCATCGCCATATTTTGGGTCCATCATCGGGCCCTTTTCCAAAATTTCATTTTTATTGGCTAATCCGAAGGCCCAGAGCATGTGAAGTGCCATATCAGAATTTTCGGGAGTGATTGTGAAATTCTCGTTGCTATTACCATACATCATGGCTCTGCCAGATGCCGTCATTCCCCCGCGACCCAGGTGAAGACCTTCCATTTTATCTTTATCTACCACTCCCACTGCCATCATTTTCATTCCCATGTCACCCCAATCAAGGGCAAAAGCTACTTGTCGCTCAATCGGAGCAAGGCCGAAGAATGCAATTAGTAAAATGACAACCCCGCCCGACAGAATTTTTTTTATTTTGTTCATTTCATTTTTCATATTTTAATTCCCGTTTAGTTTTTGGATTTTGCCCCAGAGCATATCGTTGGCTATCGCCATATTCGGATCATCGAACACGAACCTGATGACTGCATCTTTATCCAGAAGAATGTATGTATGCCCCGGCAAGGTGCCTCGGTGCATTGACGACCTGGTGGTCAGTATACCAAGCCGTCGCGAGGCATTGGCGCCCGCATCAAACATAGTGGTGGCCTTGGCAAGCTCGGGCATTTTATCTATCGCTCTCTGCCAGTCCTTGGCGGAGTCGACTACGACGGATATGGCCTGCACTTGGTCGCTGTTATATCTCGCATCGCTGCCAAACGACGCCATTTGATTCCAGCAAGCCGGATAGCACATTAAGCCCTCGTTGAAAAATAAAACAGTGTTTTTCCCTTTGAAGTCGGGGGCAGTATATACTTCTCCGTCCTTGTCGGTCAACTGAATCTCCGGCAGTGGATTACCCAATAGTGAGTTGAACTGTCTATCGCTCTCCGGTACGTTTGGCTGGTTATGCATATTATCCACGTTGCTCGCATTACTGGGATTATCCGAATTTTGAGAGGAGATCGGCGATAAATCTTTTGGCGAACTCTTAAACAGGAAATATCCTAGAGCCAACACTGCAACGAAAACGAAAATAATCGAAACGATTGGTAATTTTTTATTGTTGTCCATATTTTTTTGCCTTGCCCGCCTTAATCTTGATGACGGCGGGTTTTGATTAATCTAATAAACACATACGATATCCCGGTAATGATTCCAATGAGCAGAAGTGCCCAGATATATTCCGGAATCAGAGTCACAAAGCCATTAATGGTGCCCAAGAATTTGGCACTCCACAAGTTCATTTCTAGTTGATAGCTGGAATGGGTAAATAGCTGATTGCTAAACGCCAAGTAGGTTATGTAAACGCCCATTAGAAGAAAGATCAACCCGGAAATCAATTCCGCAACGGTAATCTGCCAGCTAAAACCGCCAAGCTTCAGGGCAACAGTTTTATTGGTTCCGGCAAGTCGTTCGGTTAGATTTGCCTTGTCCAGAAATGCCGCAATAATAAAGAGCGGTAATGTCATACCCACGACATAAGCTAGGGTATACAACCCGCCCCAGATGATTGTTCCGCTGGCAACCGATAACAGCAGCACTCCGGCCAATACTGGAGCGCAACAAGTGGTGGCAATGGCCGAGAAAATGCCGAGAACGTAAATTGAGGAAGCCCGACCCTTCAAACCGCCACGCATCGGCATAGAGGCAGAAAACTTTTTACCCAAGAGCATGGTCAGACCCAGCACAACCAAGAAAATACCACCAACGGTAAATATTACATTGTGGTATTGGCTGAATAATTGCGCGAGATACGAAGCCCCCAGTCCGATCGGCAGAAAGACCGTCGCAATTCCAAGAAAAAAAATAAAAGTCATAAAGAAGATTTTATATTTCTCTCTGAAAATGCTCCCTAGATATGAGGGCAGCAGAACGGTGATACAGCATGGAGCGAAGAGCGCGGCCACTCCGGCCACGAAGGCCGCTATTAATGATGTTCCTACGAGTGCTTCCATATAATTTTTTGCATATAGTTATAATTTAAGTTGGTAAAAAAACAATAAACATCCCCGGTGAGGATATTAGAAACAGCACGAAAAAGCTTCTGGCTTAGTCCGTGCCGTTATTACAAGGAGGGGCTATTTTCAAAAAGAGAAAGCCAGCGGGTTGCCGCTTGAGTGCTAAGATATATTTTTTTATTATTATCTAAATAGTATTTATTGCGGTAAAAATATTTTTTAGGATTAAAGAAATTTTCCACGGACAGATACCAAATCACACCCAAAAACAAAATTAGGATGAAAAGCGAGACGTAAGTTGTGCTGGAAAACTGCTGCCAATTTTTTATGTGCCCCAGTGTGTTCTCGCAGATAGCGGTCCCGCTTTCCGCGTAAGGGCAATTAGGCATCGGTGTTTCAGAAAGATGACCCCATTGTAGCAAGCCAAACGCACCTATGCTTACATACACAAGCAAGACAAAACAAACAAAGAAAATTTTTGGAAAATGTAATTTCATTTTTTTTATTTATTGATTTGTTTGTACAGCCAGATGCCGAGCAGAATCAGGTCTATCGTCACTATTAAAGCGATAATATACCCAAATCCTCCTCCCATCATCCCGCCATAACCGTAGCCATATCCCATCATGGGTATTATTCTATCCTATCGTCGGCGACAAATCAAGATAGCAACACGCCGCCATCCACCACGATTTGGGAACCGGTCATGTAGCTTGCCATGTCGGAAGCCAGAAATAACGCTACTTTGCCGATGTCGTCGGGAGCCCCCATGCGCTTCATGGGAATTTTGGCCAAGAACTTCTCAAGTATGGCTTCCATCTCCTTCGTCGGCGGCTGACCGGCGCCTGTGCCCGGCGTGGCAATGCCTCCGGGAGCGATTGCGTTCACTTGAATGTTATATGGCGCAAGTTCCAGGGCGGTATTTTTAGTAAATCCCCAGAGACCGTGCTTGGAAGCGTCATAGACCGCGAGCCCAACCGAGGAAGGATGCAGAGCGTCAATGGAGGTAATGTTGATAATCTTGCCGCCTCGGCCCTGCCGGATCATGGCTTCGGCCACCAACTTAGTAAAGAGAAAAACGCTCTTGAGATTAACTGATAAAATCTTTTCGAAATCCGCCGGCTTCATTTGCATAACCGGAATAATGGGGTAAATGCCCGCATTGTTCACCAAAATGTCCACGAAGCCATACGTCTTTAGTGCAAAATCTACCGCATCCTGATCTGCTCTTTCATTAGCCACGTCGGTTCGGAGAAAGACCGCCCTTCTTCCCTGGCTGCACAGTTCTTCTACTGCCTTTTTGCCAATTTCTTCATTCAGATCGGCAATAATTACATTCGCACCCGCTTCCGCTAGGCGGTAAGCGATGCCGAAGCCGATGCCCATTGCGCCGCCGGTAACAATAGCGGTTTTACCGCTAAGATCGATGAGTTTCTGTAGAGGTTGTAATTTCATAATTTTTTTACTTTGAAACTATCATTAATGTTGTGTTACTGATTCTTGTTATCGATGTGAAAGATTTTGTGCAACCAGCACCAGCCCAAGAAGCTCTCCACTAGAGCAATCAGGGCTACAACAAAAATAATCGTGTTATAGGCGCTGTTCTCAAATTGCGGAGCAAGCGGGCTAAGCCACACAATACCTAAAATAAACCTAAATATTCTGTCCAATCTACCTAAGTTTTGATTTGTCATAAAATTTTTTGATTATTTTAATAATTTCGACCTTTTTAATTTTAAGCTATTTTGCATTATTGATAATATTTTGAATAATTTGGTCAATTTCTTTTGGTCTCTCTCCAAGCTCGGCTTGCGGAAAAAATTGTGACAGAATGACTGGACGCATGCCGGAAATAAATGTCTGCCCGTCTTTGGTATAGACGTTTATCTTGCAAGGTAGACAAAGCCCGATTTTAATATCAATATTTAGAAATTCGTTGGCAAATTTTGCGTTGCAAAATTCAATTATCTTAAACGGTTCTCTTTTAAACCCTTTCTCGCTTAAAGTTTTTTGCACATCATGAATATACAAAACCCGCATGCCCGCCTTAGCGATTTCATCCTGCACGTTTTGAACTACTTCGTCAAAGGATTTTAGGGTAATTATCGTATAATCAAATTCCATATGTTTTTAATTAATTTTCTTCAATCGCAACGAATTTAAAACAACGCTTAAACTGCTCCCGGCCATGGCGACCGCGGCGAAAATCGGGTTCAGAAGAATGCCCCAGGACGGATACAGCACTCCGGCGGCCACGGGAATGAAGGCGATGTTGTAGAAAAACGCCCAGAAAAGATTTTGTTTTATTATTCTCATTGTCCGTCGGGAAATTTTTATCACTTCCAAAATAAGCATTAAATCCCCTCGCATCAAGGTAATATTGGCCGACTCCATAGCGATATCCGTGCCTTCCCCCATGGCGATGCCGATGTTGGCCTGGGTAAGCGCCGGGGCGTCGTTGATGCCGTCGCCGATCATGGCCACGATTTTTCCCTGCGCTTGAAGCTCGCGCACTTTTTCCGATTTTTTATCCGGCAATATTTCGCTCATAACATTTTCTATACCCACCTCCCGAGCAATGGCTTGGGCAGTGCGATTATTGTCTCCGGTAATCATCCACACGTCCAGATTATTTTGTTTAAGGGCTTTGATTGCCTGGACTGATTCTTTCTTTAATACATCGGCTACCGCCAGCGCGCCTTTAATTTTTTTATCGGTTATCAGAATCATTACGGTCTTGCCTTCGTTTTCCAGTTTGGCAATATTGGTCTCGTAAGGAGAAATATCCAGACCAATATCTGATACTAAAGCCCGGTTGCCCAAATAGACCTCAACCTTTTGGGGTCCGACTTCTAGAACCCCCTCTAGTCCTTTTCCGGAGAGGGCCTTAAAATTCTCAAGTTTATATAATCCGATTTTTTCTTTTTTCGCCCCGTCCAGAATGGCCTGCGCTAAGGGATGCTCCGAGCGCTGTTCCAGTGAAGCGGCGAGGTTTAAGATATTTTCTCTCGGTTCATTGCCCAAAACAAGAATATCGGTCAATTGCGGTTTTCCTTCCGTCAGCGTACCAGTTTTATCCAACACTACCGTATCTATTTTATTGGCTATTTCCAGCGAAGCGGCATCTTTTATTAAAATCCCCCGGACGGCGGCACTGCCGGAAGAAACCATGATGGCCATGGGAGTGGCGAGCCCGAGCGCGCACGGGCAAGCGATGATGAGGACCGCCACGAAATTTATCAGAGCGAAGGTGAAAGCGGGAGTCGGCCCGAAGAAAAACCAAACAAGAAAAGTCAAAAAGGCCACGACAAATACCGCGGGCACGAAGTAAGAAGAAATTAAATCGGCCAAGCGCTGAATCGGCGCCTTGCTCCCCTGGGCTTCTTCCACCATTTTAATTATGTGCGAGAGCACCGTGTCAGAGCCCACCTTGGTCGCGCGGAAAGTAAAAGTTCCGAATTTATTGATGGTACTGCCGATAACCGCGCTTTCAACTTTTTTATGCACCGGCATTGACTCTCCGGTAATCATGGACTCGTCAATTTCCGAATCGCCTTCGGTTATTTTCCCGTCAACCGGAACCCTCTCCCCCGGCCGAACGACTATCAAATCCCCGACCTGCACTAGGGCAATAAGAATTTCCGTTTCTTTTCCATTTTTTATAATTTTTGCGGTTTTGGGCTGCAGACCAATGAGCTTTTTGATGGCTTCCGAGGCCCGCCCTTTCATTAAAACCTCAAAATATTTTCCTAAAAGGATTAGGACGAGTATGATTGCCGAAGTGTCAAAATAAATAGCTGGCGTTGTCCCGCCTTTGATGAAAAAAAGAGGAAAAACAGTAACCGCCACGCTGTAAAGATACGCGGCCAATGTTCCGACGGCAATTAAGGTATTCATATCAGCCGTGCGGTATTTGATAAGCAGTTTCAATCCGCTGTAAAACTGCCAACCCACCCAAAACTGCACCGGGGTGGTTAACACTAGTAAAAGCCAATTATTATTCAGAAACTCCGGCACAAAAGAAAACCACTGTGGAAAACTGCCCAGGAATACGACTAGCGCGAGTGCGCCGCCAACGACGAGCTTGCGTTTCATTTCTTTTATTTGGTCTTCCCGTTCCATCTCCATATGATTATGCTCCGGAGAATTCATTTCCATATCCATGTGGGGCATTTTCATTCCTGCTTCGTTTTTTATAGAAACGGTATTAGCATTTTTAGAAATCAGGCGATAGCCCGCCTTATCTACTGCTTTTTCCAGATCTGATTCAGAAATTTTTGTGTCGTCAAATTCAACCAGCGCTGATTCGGAGGCAAAATTAACCGTTGCGGAATGCACCCCGGCCGTCTTAGAAAGCGCTCGTTCAATCGTCGCCACACAACTGGCGCAATGCATTCCCTTTATTTTGTATGTTTCTTTCTTCATATCCTATTTGCGCTTTAGCTGGTAAACTTTTAAAATTTCTTTGGTAGCTTTGTCGGTCTGTCCGCTTTTTATCTGGTTCACTACGCAATGCCCGAGATGCCCCTCAAGAAGAGCGTCCTCTACATTTGAGAGTCCCTGTTTTACGGCTGAAGTTTGAGTAATAATATCAACGCAATATGAATTTTTTTCTACCATACTTTGCAGGCCCCTGATTTGACCTTCAAGAATTTTCAAACGCCTTATCAATTTTGGTTTACTTGTCTGCATAGTTAAAGTATATACCCCCCTGGGGGTATTGTCAAATAGTTATCCACAGTGGCTTTGTGCGAGCAGCGGGAATCGGACCCGCGTTTTTTGCTTGGGAAGCAAATATATTACCACTATATTATGCTCGCATTTTTTATTTAAACAAATTTGCTAAAAAAGACCAGAATCCCCCGGTATTGGCCTCCAGTGGAACTTCGGCCTTATCTTCATCGACTATGACTATCAGTCCCTCGCCCTCTTTGCCGAAACCATATCGATCTCTAATATTCTCCTCGATTCCTTCCTCGGTTTTGAGAGTCGTGATACTGAAGGAGAGCTCTTCTTTTTCTTGTTTCAAGTCATTAATCTTATTTTCCACCATTTCCCTATTTCGGGATGTTTCCCGCATCTTGCCCCAAAGACCGAAAACATTCCAGGCAAAAATTAGAAAAACAATGCCTAGAAATACTAGAACAGCGCGAGAGGCCAGTAAATTTTTCCACTGGTTAGTTCTTCCAAAATTTCTCATTATAAGCAATCTATGTTATACTGCTCAGGTATTATATGCTTTTCAATAAAAAACATCAAAAGAAAGTGCAGGTGATTTGGGCGGTGCTTACCGTGCTGATTATCGTGAGCATGATCCTTCTCTACGCTCCTATTTTTCAATAAATTATTCTCCGGCACGTCCCGATTCACTTGAATCGAGGATCCTCGACTATGGTCGGGACATCATCTTCAAGAATACTTCCTGCGGAATATTAACTCGCCCACGCTCTTTCATTTTCTTCTTGCCTTTTTTCTGCTTTTCGCGAAGCTTCATTTTGCGAGTAATATCTCCGCCATACATATGTTGAGTAACGTCTTTCTTCATACCGGATAAGGTGTGTGAAGAAATAATTCGCCCCAGTGCCTTGCCTTGGATTTTTAGGGTGAACATCTGCCGTGGTAAAATTTTTGACAATTTTTCCACTGCCTTCTCGGCCTCTTCCTCCACCCGCCTTTTAGAAATCACCTTAGAAAAAGCCGGCACTACTTCATCCGCCACCAGAATATCGAGCCGGGTAACGTTCGCTTCTCGCCAGTCAGCTATTTCGTAAGAGATCGATCCGTAGCCGGAGGAAATGCTTTTTAATTCATCAAAAAAGTTGCGGTAAAGCTCGCGTAACGGCATCTTCACCGCTATGGCGGAGCGACTATCTCCAAAATTTTCTGTTTCCCCTACCTCTGCCTCATGATCAAAAAGTTGTTGCATAATGCCTCCCAAATACTGCGCCGGAGTAATTATTTTTACATCCACCCAGGGCTCAAAAACTTTTTCAATATTGCTGTCGTCTGGGAAAAAGTACGGGGAATAAATGGTGGCTTTCTTCCCGTTTTTATACAACACATCATAAATAATGGAAGGAGTCGTAATAACCAAATTTAAGTCAAATTCCCGTTTTAGCCGCTCGGTGATTATTTCTAGATGGAGCATGCCCAGGAATCCGCAGCGAAATCCGCGGCCGAGCGATCCGGAGGACTCTTCTTCGTAAGAAAAAGCGGAATCCGATAATCGTAGTTTGCCTAGGGATAATTTTAGGGTAGCAAAATCATCCGCATCCTCCGGAAAAACTGAGGCCCAAACTACCGGTAGGGCCCGCATATAGCCCTCGTAAGGAGGGAGCGGATTTTTGACCATAGTAATGGTGTCACCGACGGATGCGGTTCCGGGTTTTTTTACTCCAGTGACGATATAACCAATTTCTCCGGATGAAAGTGAACCACGCGGTGTCTCTTCCGGAGAAAAGGTACCGACTTCCAACGAAGTAAATTTTTCGCCGGAAACAGAAAAAATTAAATTATCCCCGCGCTTTGCGCTGCCGTCCAGCACGCGCACAAAAACCACAACTCCCTTATGATTAGAATATTTAAAATCGAAAACTAGCGCACGCAAGACATTGTCTCCTTTGTATGTTGTGGTGGGGGCAGGCATGCGTTTTATGACTTCCTGGAGCAAATTTTCCACCCCTTCGCCCGTCCTACCCGAGACCAATAATATCTCTTCTTCGTTGCAATTAAGTAGCTTAATAACTTCGTGTTTAACCTCATTCACTCTTGCTAAAGGAGAATCAATCTTGGAGAGGACAGGAATGATTTGCTTAGCTTTTTCTTTGCCTCCATCGCGCGCCATAGCAAGCGTGGTAAGGGTTTGCGCCTGCACTCCCTGTGTGCAATCAACCAGTAAAATAGAGCCCTCTACGGCCTTTAAGGCGCGAGAAACCTCGTAGGAGAAGTCCACGTGCCCGGGGGTGTCGATCAAATTCAGAACATAATCCCCATACTGCATCCTGACCGGCTGCATTTTGATGGTAATTCCCCGCTCGCGCTCAAGCTCCATGGAGTCGAGAACCTGGTCACGCATTTTGCGCGCCTCAATCGTATGCGTTATTTCCAGCATCCGGTCCGCCAAGGTGCTCTTGCCGTGGTCAATATGCGCGATGATTGAAAAATTTCGAATGTGTTTTAAATCCATAAATAGATAGCGCATAGATAGCGCCTAGATAGCGCCTTAGGCGCTATCTGGGACATTATCTGGTAAACTTTCTTCTTCTAATAAAGAAGTTCGCCCTCTTTCTTCCCGCACTATAGAGATAATTTCTTGAGAATGTTTTTTAAAATTTTTGCCTCCATTAAAAATTTCAAGAATTTTTTTCGCTTCGGCTTTTGAAACAATATTAAATCGACCATTTTCATATTCATGGTCACTGGCTATAACAAGATCTATTTTATTTTTTGGAATACTATGAACTTGATAATTCTTGTTGATATAGCCAAGAATTTTGTTAAAATAATTCTCACTATTCATCAAGCTGGATTTAAATGTACCTTGGAAGAGTGACCCTGTGCGAGAATATTTTACATTAAAATACGAAGTGTATCCTGCCTGCAGTTTTTGCATAAACTTTGCTGTACCTCCATCTATTAATTGTTTTAATACAAAATGAAAATGGTTAGGATTTATGCAATAAACAACTATGGCCACCAAGGGTTTTATTTTCGATAGCGCCTTAGGCGCTATCTCAGGCGCTATCTCACTTCGATGCTTTCTTAAGTTTGTCAAACTTCCTATGCGTTCGGGTCGATTAAACCCCGTAATACTTTCCAAGAAACGAGACAGGTCTTTTTTATTAATAAAAATATCTCGCTTCTCAACCCCGCGATTGTATATATGGTAATATTCCCCTGTTATAATCGCCTGTTTTCTCATTGCATCAGTATATCATAAAAATAGCGCCTTAGGCGCTATCTGGTTATTCTAAAAATCCGCCGGTCTGATGCTCCCAGAGATCGGCATAAATTCCGTTCTTTTTTAATAATTCTCGGTGAGTTCCCTCTTCGGCAATTCTGCCTTGATCGAGCACGATGATGCGATCCATTCTCTGAATGGTGGAAAGCCGGTGAGCAATAACGATAGCGGTCTTGCCTTTCATCAGTTCACCAAAGGCATCTTGAATGTAGGATTCGCTCACGCTGTCGAGCGAGCTAGTGGCTTCATCCAAGACCAAGATTGGGGCATCCTTGAGCATGGCACGCGCAATGGCCACCCGCTGTCTCTCTCCGCCGGAGAGTTTCACCCCACGCTCGCCTACGAAAGTATCATATCCTTTAAGCAGTTTTGAAATAAATTCATGCGCATGAGCTTTTTTTGCTGAATCAACAATTTGCACTTCACTCGCTCCCGGCAAGGCATAAGCGATATTGTCCCGAATGCTCCGATGAAACAACACTGGTTCTTGGGAAACGTAAGAAATATTTTTACGCAGATCGTTTTGGGTAATGTGCCTGATATCTTGCCCGTCGATCAAAATTGCACCGGAAGATATATCCACAAAACGCAGAAGCAGTTTGGTGATGGTTGTTTTTCCAGAACCGGAACGCCCAACCAACCCCACCTTCTCTCCTGGATTAACGGTAAGAGAAAATTGATAGAAAACAGAAGAGCCATTTAAGTAACAGAAATCTATATTTTTTATTTCAATCCGTCCTTCCTTGATTGCGCATTTTTCCGGATTGTCCATATCCAGCACATCCGGCAACTGCTTAAATATGTCCACCATTTCCCGCATATCGGAAAATGATTTGGTAAACTTGGTGGTTGCCTTTCCCAAATCCCAAAAATGCTGTCCGATAGTTACCGAGTAGCTTTGGACCAGAACAAACAGACCAGCTGAGATTTTACCCGTGAGCCAGAGGTAACCAGTAATAAAGGCGACGACTATTTGCGCCAACATGGACAATCCCGACTGAATAGCGTTTATTTTATTACCGAAATTCCAGGCACGGAGACGCAGGGTTGCCTCCTTGCCCGTAACTCCTTGGAAACTCTGCATTTCCCGATCCAGGGCCGAGGAGGCCTTGATCGAGAGAGAATTAGTAATAGTATCCGCTAGATAGGCGGTTACTCTTGAATCAGCCGCGGCCTCGGCCAGATCATAAGCAACTTTTTTGCGAGACATCAGGAGGATTATAAAAATATAAACAACGGACATCCCGAGAAAAATCAGGGCAATCAATGGGGCTTGCAGGAAAAATACAATGAATATCGCGACTAGCAGTATTGCCGAAGTCCAGAAATTATCAATTAAAATATCGTGCATGACTTCAAACGCCCGTACAAATTTTCGGGCCCGGTTTACTAAAGCACCAGAGAACTGATCTGAAAAGAAAGTGTAGGAGTGTCCGTGAATTTTTTTGAAGGCAAAATTATGCAGATCCTTTATTACTGAGGATTGGAACTTCGCCACTACATATTGAGTCAGCCGTCCGAAAAACCAGGCAGTCGGCAAAAGGGCGGCGATAAAAAATAAATTTCTGTACAGAGCATCGGATAAAAGCGCTCTACTTACTCCGGTGTCAGAGATAATGTCAACTATTCGCTTGTAAAACAACGGATTGATAACATTGGAAAGCAACATGCGAATGGTATGCAGGAAAAATATGCCATAAAATTGCCACTTGTAGTTTCGGACCGTCGGCCAAATATAAGAGATTGTGCTTTTAAAATTAGGCATAGAAAAATCCACTTTAGTGGAACATTAGGATTCTAGCAGAAAATAGCCAAGATTTAAAGAAGATAAGATTAAAGCCCTTCCTGGGGTGGAGCAATAACCTTCGCCCGCCAGAATTTAGTATGGAGAGTTTTGCCTAGATCCTTCAACTCCTGGCTGCCGAAGAGATATAGAAGAAAAACTCCGGCGCCGATGCCCAAGACCCCGGAGATAAACCCCTGCAGAAAGACACCCCAGAAAGTATCCAATCCGAAGAGTGGAGAAAAAATATTTAGGCCGATATAGGCCACCACTCCCATAAAAAATGAAGCGCTTAAATTCTGGAAAAATGTTTTGGTAATAAATTGATTTTTCTTCATAAAATCTCCTTTGGTGAAGAAACCTAATAGAAGGAAATTGATGATAGTGCCGCAGGAATATGCCAAAGGAAGCATCAACACTTCCGTACCGGCCACATCCGAGACCTTGAGAATTGCTTCGATGAAATATTTAAAGCTCGAATAATGCTGGAAAATATATAGAAAAACCACGGAAAATAAAATAATGGAAAGAGAGGAAAAGAAATTTATTAAAAGCGGACGTTTGGTATTTCCCCCGGCGTAATAGGCGCGAGCGAAAAGAGCGATGAGCCCTTGCGCCATTATGGAAATTGAAAATATCGCGAGGGAAGCCGCCACCAGTCGGGTATTTTCCCAGGAAAAAGAGCCGGAACCGAGGACAACCCGCACGATCTGTGCTCGAAGAACGATAAAGAGGAAAGTTACCGGCAGAGACCAGAAAATTATCGCCCGGGTGGCAGATCCTAAATGATCCCTGAATTCCTCGAGCTTGCCCGAAGCGTAGGACCGAGTCAAGGTCGGAAAAGCAGCCACCGCGTAAGAGAGACCAATGATCCCGAGGGGCACGGATTGGATATTGAGAGAGAAATTGAAAACTGAAATTGATCCCCCCTGTAAATACGAGGCGAGAGAAATTATTGAAATTAAAGCGATATTGTTAAAAGAAAGTCCGAGGGTCCGCGGTAGCGATGTGAGCACCACACGCTTTATTTCTTTAAAATTGATCGCGACAGAAAACCTCGGCGCAAAGCCCGAGCCCCTTCCGGCGAAGGCCTGAATCAAAAAGTGCATCAGCGCGCCGAGCACCACTCCCGCGGCCAGTCCGGAGATACCGAAAATGGGATAGAGAAATAAAATGCCGAGGATGATGCCGAAATTGTAGAAGATCGGGCTTAGGGCATAAATAAAAAATTTACGAAAAAGTTGGGTAATGGAACCGAACAAGTTGGAGAGCCCAAGCAGGATCGGAGAAAGAAGCATGATGCGCGAGAGCATGATGACTTTAGCCTGGAGCGCCGGCGCAAAGCCGGGGACGACGAGGGCTACTAAATGGGGCATCAAGAAAAAAACTACCAAGGAAACCAAAAGCATGGCAAAAAGAAATACGGTAAAGACATCGTCGAGGAATTTGCGCGCCTCCGCGGTGATTTTTCCATCCGCTAGTTTGGCAGTGACGAATGGGATAAGTACGGTAATGGAAGCAAGAGAAGCAATCGAAATAAAAATGAGGTCCGGGATGCGGAAAGCCGCATAATAGGCGTCAAGTTCTGGTGACGGACCGATAAAATGCGCGATAAAACGGTCGCGGAGCAATCCTAATATTTGAGAAAGAAAGGCGAAAGAACCCAAAAGAAATGCGGCCTGATTTATATTGCCATATTCTCTGCCAAAAATTCTAAAGAATCGCTCCATTCCGTTGCACTATTTCGCCCTGAGAGTATTTACATATTTTATGAGGTCTGTGTTACCCGGAGCTATCAAGAGCGCTGTTTCAGCGTAAGAGAGGGCATCTTTGCTGTTGCCTTCGCCCGTCGCAATCTGAGAGAGTAAAATCAGCGCATCGATATAATCTTTCTTGAGAGCCAAGGCCTCTTCGGCATAATCTTTCGCTTCTTTTACCTTCCGAGCCGCGAGGGAAACCTTTGCCATGGCCAATTTACTAGTAGGATTAAGTGGATTGAGAGCCAAAGCGGCATTATAGGCATCAATGGCCTTGACATAAGAACCCTCAACACCATAGGAGGTAACAACGCTGTGCACTGCGCCCAAGGTCTGGAAGTTCAAATAATTTTCGGGGTTAAATCTTGTGGCCAAGGTCGCGCTACCCAGTGCCTGGGTATAAGTTGTTCGCAGATCATCTTTCTCGGCTTGGGTTAATGATGCACTTTTGGTAACCAGGGAATTGAGTTTGATAAGATAAATCTGAGTATAGGTTCGTAAATAGACGTCGTTACTATACAAGGAAAGAGCTTTCTGAATGTTCGGTTCGGCCGCCGGAATGGTGTCGGCTTGCGACACTTTTTCAAAATAGAAAAGGGACGCAAAGCGACCAACGTGTTTGAAGGCAAGCGACGCGGAAACAATAATTAGAACCACAAATAATAAGATAAAAAAGAAACTTTTTCGGTGATCATTTAAGAATCCGATGGACATAGCTCCCTCCGGCCGGCTGCCGGTGTGAAGCCCGATAAATATTCCTACGAAAGCCAAAGAAAGAAGAAACAGCACAATGCCGGTAAAGTAAAAGAAAGAGGCGATAAGGAGATAAAGCGCAGCGATGAAGAAGAGGGACATTTCCGTATTCAAGCCGTTTTTAATGTTGGCAAAAAGCGACTTCAGGCCGGAAATTAAAAAGAGGACCAGAAACACGAGCCAGGAGAGAATGCCTAAGTAGCCGGTAGTAGAGAGGAGTGTCGGGAATAATCCAGAACCGACGTTGAATGGAACGTTCCAAAACAAAGTGTTATTTATGAGCGGTGATTTATATTTCGCCCAGGCGGCCCCGAATGTATTCGGGCCTGTTCCCAGAACCGGTTTTGCCTCTAGAACTGCCTTGGTAGTGGCAAGTGTGGCTTTAAGAGTCGGGCCTACTTCATTACTCAAGAGCCCCAGGCGGGACGGGAGATAGCGACCCAAAAGCGACTGCCCGGAGTTGAAAAACAACAGACAAACCATCACCACGGCGAAAGAAAAAATCGGGAAATGTTTTTTGGGTTCCGCCCCCGCCGATTCCTCTCCACCGGAGAAAGATGAAATTTTGTAAACAAATATAATTAAGGCAAAAATACCGAGGATCATCCAAACAAAACCAAAATTGACGGCTGCAACCAACAACAATGAAAACAGAAGCAATATTCCCAGCAGCCACTTCCCTATTTTAGAGATTGAAAAAAATTCTAAAATAAAAAGAAGCACAAGGGCTGCCAGCCCGACAAAAATACCAAAAGCATTCCAGGCGCCGAGCAAATTTTCAATCTTGTTTACTCCCAGAACTTGGAAAGACAAAGCCCCTGGCGTAAAAAAACGAAGGGTCTGAAAAATAAACAGGGCGGTAAATGACAAAATGAGTCCGAGCAAAACAATTTTGGCATTTTGACGATTACCCACGACGATAGCGGAAAAGAACATTAAAAGGAAACCGGCTAGCAGAAACCAGAAAGTGCCGATATCAAACATCGTACCGAAAAAGGACATTTGCGGCGCTTGAGAAAAAATAGCTGAAAGAAGCACCACTACCACTACGCCTAAACCAGCAAGCAGGGTAAGGGACTTGGGGATGACAACCTTCCCGTCGGAGAATCGCGCCATCGCCCAGAAAATTATTGAAATCGCGAGACCCACAACCAGAAGCACCCCTTTGGACGTCTCGGCGGTTATTCTGGAAAAAGGTAGAAAGAAAACCGGGAGCAAAACGATGACACAAAAAAGCGACCAAAAAGAGATCCTATCCAAGATGTTTGACCACATATTATATTTTTTTATTAAGATGCATTAATAAATACCAAACGGCCGTTAAGTTGGTTATTTCATTATACTATACCTTTTTTTTATTTCTAAACGACAATGTTGATAAGTCGGCCCTTGACGTAGATAACCTTTTTTGGCGTACTGGAGATATATTTGGAAACCGAGCCCTCGGTCAAGGCCTTGGATTTTATCTCGTCTTCGCCCGTCTCCGCGGGGACTATAATCTCTCCCCGAACCTTGCCGTTTACTTGTACGACAATTTTTATTTCTGTATCTTTTATTCTAGACAGGTCATACTTAGGCCAGGGTTCAAGATGGATGGATTGTTTATGTCCCAGTAATTGCCATAGCTCTTCAGTTATGTGCGGGGCGAAAGGAGCCAGTAACTTGAGGAAAATTTCATAGACCTCTTTGGGCATGGTCGGATTCTCGTTTAAAAAAATCATCAGCGCCGAAATGACGGTATTGAAGCGCATACCCTCAATATCTTCCGAAACTTTTTTAATAGTTTTATGCAAAGCAGATACAGAAGAATTTTGAACGGGGAAGGTTCCAGCCGAAGGCTGGAGTAATCCGGAAAAATTTTTCTGGATCTGCGTAGCGACTTTCCAAACCCGCTCCAAGAATCTCCGCGGGCCGATGATGGCCTCCTCGTTCCAGGCAATGGCTTGGTCAAATGGCCCCATGAACATTTCGTAAACCCGCAGGGTGTCTGCGCCGAAACGCGCAACAATGTCATCCGGATTAATCACATTCCCGCGCGACTTCGACATCTTCTCCCCTCCTTCGGCTAAGATAAGCCCATGCGACGTGCGCTTTTTATACGGCTCGCTTGTAGGCACCAGGCCTAAGTCAAAAAGGAATTTGTGCCAGAAGCGAGAGTAAAGTAAGTGCAAAGTTGTGTGTTCATTGCCTCCATTATACCAATCTACCCCGCCCTCGGCGGGGTCGGTTCCAAGCCAATAATTCAATTTTTTTCTTGACGCAAATTCTTTAGTATTTTTCGGATCCGTATACCGCAAATAATACCAGCTGGAGCCAGCCCAGTTGGGCATTGTGTCTGTTTCCCTCTTCGCCTTCCCTTTACACTTCGGACATTTAACATTTACCCATTTGGAAATATTTGCAAGCGGGGATTCGCCACTCTCTGTAGGCTGGTAATTTTTAACTTTTGGCAGAAGCACCGGCAAATCTTTTTCAGGCACCGGTACTACACCGCAGTCCTCGCAAAATATTACTGGTATCGGCTCGCCCCAATACCTCTGCCTGGAGAAAATCCAGTCGCGAAGTTTAAAAGTAGTAACTTTTTTACCGAATTCTTCAAAACCTGCTTTTTTATAATTTTCAATGATTGGTAATTTATATTTTTCCGCAAATTCTCTATCTCTTTCATCGTCTGCTGGTACACCCATGATGGCTCCAGTGCCGTAGTCCACCGAGACATAATTAACCACATAGACCGGGATCATTTCACTGTTAGCCGGATTTTTGGCTTTCAGCCCCGTATCGATGCCGATTTTGTCTCTGTTTTCTCTATCCGTATCGACTTTTATGCCGAAATCTTTGCCCGTAATTTTTTTAGCTAACTCGGGAGCTAAAGCTAAAAATGTGGCCCCGAAAATCGTATCTGGTCGGGTAGTGAAGACCTCAATTGATAATTTTGAATTATTAATTACGAATTGAATAGTTGCTCCTTCGCTTTTCCCTATCCAATTTTTCTGCGCGAGCTTGATGTGGGGCAGAAAGTCCACGGTATCTAAGTCCCTATCCAATCGTTCGGCGTATTTGGTAATCGCGAGCATCCATTGCTCTTTCTCCCTCTTCTCTACCGGCGTGCCGCAGCGCTCGCAACAACTATTCACGACTTCTTCGTTGGCCAGCCCGATTTTATCCTTCGGACACCAATTGATCAACATCTTTTTTTTATACGCCAGACCTTTTTTCAGAAATTGCAGAAATATCCATTGGGTCCATTTGTAATACTTAGGATCGGTGGTATTAATCTCCCTCGACCAATCGAAGGAAATCCCGAGCGATTTTATTTGCCGACGGAAAGTACCGGTATTTTTCTTGGTAACGATTCGTGGATCTTTGCCTGTTTTTATCGCATAATTCTCTGTCGGCAGCCCAAAGGCATCCCAGCCGATGGGATAAAGAACATTATAGCCCTCCATACGCTTCTTTCTCGAGATCACATCCATTCCTATATATGGTCGCGGATGCCCCACATGCAGCCCATCGCCGGAAGGATATGGAAACTCGATCAAACTATAGTATTTGGATTTTTTGGACGAATTTTGCGCTTGGTATATTTTCTTCTTTTCCCAAATACTTTGCCACTTTTTTTCTATTTTAGTATGATCGTAATTTTTTGCCATATTCTCCTACTGCCCTGGGTTTTTAAATTTCTTCAGCGCAACCCAGGCAAGTATTCCCAAGGCAATAGCAAGAATAACAACTTTGATTAGATCGTTCGCCGAACTCCAATAGCGAACGCTGGCAATTATAAAGGAAAGTACTCCGCCAAGCGAAAGCGCGTATCCTATCACGATGTTCGCACCAAAGAAGGTCCCAGCTGCGACTGAGAGCGCCCCCAACACTACGAGCGTAATAAACACGTTCCGATCATAAATTTTTTGCGCGGCATCAAAATCGTTTCGGCAAGTAAACTGCGCATCGCAATACCCGTCCGGCGCCATTTTCGGTTTCGGCTCTGGATAGTAAACATTACCGTTCCACTGCCCGCCTAAGGCCACGCATTCTTCCTTGGTTTCAATCGGCTCAATAACCTGAGCAGTGTTCGGGCAGAAATTTTCGTAGATAGGATGTTTGTAAACCAGCGACAAAGTATAATTAAAAAACAAATTAAGCACGATAACAATACCTATAATCAGGGACCATTTGAGCACTTTGGATTGTGTATTCATCCCGTACGAAATTTAGTTAGTTTTATTAATTGACCATGCCCCGACACGAAAAGTTATTAACAGTATTTCGTACGGGATTCATGGTAGGTATTGTATCATATATGTATAAAATAATAAATTTAGCTAAATGGAAAAAAGGTTCAATAATTTTTCAAAAAAATTAACCCGATGGATTGGCTCACCCCAATCCATCTTCGTACACACAATATTTTTTATCGTGATTTTCACCTTGCGCCTCCTTGGCGTTTCCACCGAAGACGTGCTTCTGATCCTCACCACTATCGTCTCGCTCGAGGCCATTTATCTCTCAATTTTCATTCAAATGACGGTGAACAAGCACTCCGAAGAACTGGAGGAAGTTTCAGAAGACATTGGGGAAATTCAGGAAGACGTGGAGGAAGTTTCAGAAGACATTGGGGAAATTCAGGAAGACGTGGAGGAAATTCAGGAAGACGTGGAGGAAATTCAGGGTGAGGAAAAAGAAGAAGAGAAAGAGAAAAATTTTATCTAGCAAGCCAGAGAGCAGTATTGGCAAGTGGGATCAAGCGGCCATGCGAGGTTTCTTTTAGGCACAGTTCACTTGCCTCGACTTTTCCATGTTATTTTCTGTAAACGCGTTGATAATAAGAAACCACGGGAAGCAGAAGGCAGATGAGAGTAATTATGGTCAAGCTTGTTTTAGCCGAGGAGGTGAAATAAAAAATCACCAAACCGACAGCGAGAGTGGCAACGTATCCGAGATTTAAAAATAACTCGCGCAGAGCCATCGTCTTTTCAATCCCCAGACCTTTGTAATGATCGAGGTTGAAAGCAAGCCAGAAAGGGCTCGCGAGAGTGATGCTTAAGCTGCCAATACCCGCAAAAATGTGCCATTGATAGGAATTCTGCGCCAAGGGCAACAAAAGAAAACTTAACACCGAGAGAGTGCTCGTGAGATAGAAAAATATTTTTCTGTTTTTCATTCTATCGGAGATATGGCCGTTGATGATCGAAGCCACGGCGGTCATCAGAGCCAGATAACCGAAAAAGTTGCCGAACTGGCGCGGGGTCTTCACAAAAAATAAAGTGAATATCGGAATAAAAGAGTAGTTTACTCGAGACATCATTCCCTGAAAAAAGGTCGACCAGTTGAACGAATGTAAGAGAAAGTATTTTTTGACATTTATTTCGTAAGCGAAAGAGGGCAAAAACCGCAATAATATAAGGGGGATAATGTAAAGAGAAACTCCGATTAAAAATACGGTCACAAAACCGAATTTCTCCGCGACGATTCCGGTGAGCGGCTGGAGAGTGATACCGAGGATCGGCGTAATTAAGTAATACATGCCGCTGTGCAGGCCGTGATTATCCTCGTGGCTAAATTTGAAATGCATGGCGTTGTAGGGAATCCAGAAAAAGATGACGTTCAATCCGGAAAAAAGTCCGGAAAGGTAGAGCTGGTAGACGCCAAATATTTTTATCAGAACAAAAACCTGAAGCATGCTGAATAGTATCCCGAAAAAAATGGACTTCCGGGCGCTGATCTCCCCCGCGGGGAAAAAGAAAATACCCGCCAGGGCCACCAGGTAAGCCACTATGTAATAAATGAGCAATTGAAAAAAACCAAAACCGTTTTTAGAGAGCCAGAAAATAACCAGCGTCTGAGCAAAAAACATAGACGCCATATAGGTAAAAAAGAAAAGATAAATTCGTTTGAGCATAATTTTATATCAAAAACTCGATTACATCCCCGTCTTCCACTACATACTCTTTTCCCTCGGTGCGAAGGAATCCTTGAGAACGCGCTTTAGCGTACGATCCTGCTTCTAACAATTTATCACACTCTATGACTTCCGCGCGGATAAATTTTTCCTTAAAGTCGTTGTGAATTGAGCGACCAGCTTCCGGCGCGGTCGCGCCGCGCCGACAGGTCCAAGCGCGGGTTTCATCCTCGCCGGTAGTTAAGAATGTTATTAACCCCAATAAGTCATAACAAGCTACTATCAATTTGTCGAGCCCCGTGCCAAAAACTGGATCAACTTCAATTGACGGCCCCGGCAAATCAATTGCCCTGAGCGAGATCGAAGGGCTCATGGCAGAAATATTTAGCACATATAGTGTCGGTTTCTTAATGCCGCCCAACTCAAGCTCCATGTTAATTACTTCAATATCAAAAAGGGGGTCTACTTTATCGTGCACATGAATAGTGTTTTTGTCTTCGAAAATCCGCACTACCTCAATAATGGCATCCACCTCGCGTATATGGGAAAGGAATTTATTGCCAAGTCCTGCACCTTCCGAGGCCCCCTTGACCAGTCCGGCAATGTCCACAAATTCTACTACCGCTGGAATAGTTTTCTTGGATTTGCTCATCTCTGTAAGCTTCTCCAGGCGTGGGTCCGGCACCGGCACAATGCCTACCGACGGATCAATGGTACAAAATGGGTAATTCTCCGCCGGCACGCCCTTCTTTGTTAAGGCGTTAAAAAGTGTGGACTTCCCCACATTAGGCAAGCCGACAATTCCGATCTTTAAAGACATACCAAAATCTTACCACGATTCTTTTTGGATTTCCCAGATTTCTTTGCCGATACGCTTTTGCACGAAGTTCAGGTCATTTAGGAGTTCCGCTTCTTTGTGTTTTTCTTCCAGTGAGAGTTCTTCGCTCATAGTTCCCTTCCGCACCAGCGCGAGTTCCGACTCAATGTCGCGGCGGAGCACTGCAAATCCCCGGCGGACTGATTCTTCCGCTTCCTTGATTTCTCTCTGGAATTTGATGTATTTCTTGCGTCCATGATAGAAATGGAAAAAAATGAAAATAGAAAGTCCGATAAGCGCAAGCAGAAGTAAAATAGTTGCGAAAAGATATATCGTCTCGTAGCTTAAACGGTTAGAGCCGAACTGGATAGCTGTCTGACGAACCACCATTGTGACCTGCGGGCTGGGCGGACTAAATTCCTCTCCTTCTTTGCTTTGCGCCCACAATAGATATTCCCCCGGGGAGAGAAATGTATCATGTCGATAAAACCAATCCCCATTTTTATCGGACTCTATATTTTCACTGAATGTTTCGCCGGAGAGAAGATTTTGCAAGTAAAGAACAACCGTCTCATTTATCGTATCTGTCTTGCCTCCAACGTAAAATATTTCTTTATTTGATATATTTTTTGAAAAAATATTAATGAGAGGAGGAGCAAGTTCAAGAGTCGCTGCTTCGGCTGAACTGGCGGCAGATACTGGATGGAGGAACAAAAGCGACCAAGCACTTAAAAATACCAAAAAGAGAATCGCTACTTTGATCCCATATTTTTCTTTGTATTTTTTTAACTCTTCCAGTTGGTTTCGGACATGCTCCGGTAACTGCTTTGTTTCCTGATTTTTATGTATCCCATTATGCCACTGCCAGACCCGATAGGCCGTGTAAAGAAGAGCTAGTAAAAGCAGGAGCCCAATGATAGCGACCCAGAGCCACGGTATGGTAACCCAATTTTTTATCTGAATGCCTTTTTCGGAAATTATGGAAAAAATGGGAGTGGTAATTACCAGGCGCTCCGTGATCTCTTGATAGTTATTCGCCTTGTCATAGGCCCGAACGATTACATCATAGGAACCGAGAGCGAGCGCGGCCGGCACGAATGGGCTCTCCGTCTCTATAAAAAAACTGACGTCTTTATAATATGTCTCCACGGCCTCAAGGGAGAGGGGCTCGAAGCGAATCTCATAGTGATCCAGTCCGGAGGAAGCATCGGTGGTTTGGAATTGAATAAATGGTTTTGGGTTGGTGGTGCGGGCTTCCGGAAGTATTTCAATCGGAAATTCGGCCGGGGGCACAGTATCAACTTTAATGGCAAAATGGGTCGTTCCCCCCCATACCCCGTCGCGCAGGGACCGGATGTGAAAATAATGAATGCCTTCGGATAAATTAGTGTAGGTTACCGATTGTTTCGTGCCTTCACTGATATTGTCCGGAAGCGCAATGGGTTCATTGGAGAGAATATAACTGTAACCCCCTACTCCCGGGCTATCGCTGCCAAACTGAAGTGATGCGTCAGGGTTCGGGTACCAAGTATCCTGGTCTGGATGGGTGTTCGAGACCACAATCGGTCCCGCCGGAGGCGGGAGGCGGAACTGATACACGCCGTTGCCGACTTTACTCAAGTCGCTGGTGGCCAGGCCGTCATTTAAAAACACCGCGGACTTATCCAAAAATTTAATAATGGCGTCGCCGACGGACTTAACGCGAAAAGTAATATTTGTGAGCACACCGTTGGAAGCGATGATGCCCTTTGGAATCCCGCCGGCAAATTCGATGGTGCCCTTCGCATTGTTGAACTTCGGCGGGACGGTCCAAACATCAATAATTGAGCGGCCAACGGACGGCGAAACAACCTGGAGCTTGTCCGGCGGAAAAGTGAGGAAAACGGTAAGCGCATTGATTGACTTGCCTTCCGTATCGAGGAGCACGGAGACATTGAAAGTAGAGCCGACGGAAAAAGTTCCGGACACCGGGCTGACCGAGAGCGAAGTTGCCAAACTGATTTTAGGCAGAAAGAGGAAGAAAAATAAAATTAAAAGAAAAATATAACGCTTCATTTTAATTGTTGCCGGCGCTTTCGTTTATTATACATTAAAATACCAGAAAGCACGACCAGAGCTCCGGCCCCGGACCAATAAATAAGCGTTCGGCGCGATCCTTCGGCCTTGAGTGTTTCCAGTTGTTTTTCGATTTCAATATCTGCCGGAGTGCTCTTAAACGGCACAACGGGAGAGACAACAATTTGACCGTTATCTTTTATGGAAAAAATTAAATTGAGAGTGGGAGCGGACATTTTGGTGCCCTGGCCGTCGGCTAAATAGATATCGCTCTTCGGCAAGGAAAGTTTTGGAGAACCTTCCGTTTTTGCGCTGAAGGAAAGTTTGCCGATGAGACCTTTCGTTCCGGAGAACGATTTGATGATGCCGCCGGAGAACCCGATATTACCGTTCGGGAGTATTGCGGGCTTCGTCTGCCAGATGTCAATAATAGAATTCTCATTGTTAAAATCTAAAAATTCCAACGTGTCCTTGGGATAGCCAACTTCCAGGTCCAGGGCGTTGATTGAAATATCGGTATCCAGTTGCACACTTATCGAAACTTGCGACCCCGGCGCGACCGCATTCCCCGGTCCGGTAAAATAAATCTTCTCGCCTGCGGCCAGAACACTTATGCTCGTGAAAAGAGCAGTTAATAAAGTAGCTGAAATAAGTTTTTTCATTTTATTCTTCATCCCAATGATAAAACATTATGGAAATGTCCATGAGGTCAATCCGGCCATTCGCCGAGAGATCGTAAGGAACAATCACGGTGCCGGATTTATCCGTGTAATAAAGCAAAATACTGAAGTCCAGAAGGTTTACCCGCCCGTCGCAATTAAAATCCGCTATACGGCCGCACCTCGTAACAGAAACTAAATCCCCGCCCCCGCCGCCGCCGGCAGGCGTTGACACCGGCGCAGGTGCGACATCATCCTGAAAATACAGAAAGCCGAAGTGGCCCAAAAATGAAGTGGAAGCGTTGACACCAATAAGCACCGGATCCAGGGACTGAAACATTCGGAAACTGCCCGAGGTCGCATAGCCCCCGCCGGCGCCGATGACCGGATCGCGCACAATGAAACTCGCGCTAGTTAAGTCGCGAGCCGAGACAGTATTTACCGTTCCTAAGATAAAAAAGATGATTAGGCAGAAATAAAAAATAAATTTTTGAATCATACTTAGCGTCGGGATTAAGGGGTGACACTCTGATATTCCCGGATGGCTGCCAACACCTTTGAATCGCTTTTCATGTTTTCCCAAAACAAAATCTGGTCACGATCAATGAACATTTCTCCATCCGGGCCATGGAGCTCTGCGCCTAATTTTACTAATTTGATTTTCGACGGGGATGGCGGCTCGGGAGTATCGCCTGCTTCGAATTGCAAGGGCTTGGTTGTCTCGAGGTAATAGACATCCCGGAGCACCAGCCACCCGGAGACAGAAGCGAGCTTGCCGAAATAAACTTGGCCATTCCCGAGAAACACCGCCTGATATGTTGTTTCGTCCTGCGGAGAAAGCAAATCCCCGCCGCCGAAAAAGTAAAAAGCGGCGAAAAGCAAAACGATTATAACGACAATAATTGCGGCTTTCATATGTGCTAACTATACCATAATTTTATGGGCTGGCTCCGCCACCACCGGAGTCCCCACCACCTGTTTCTACATCTCCGCCGCCGGAGTCCCCAGAATCACCAACACCGCCCGAGCCACCGCTCCCGCCAGTGTCGCCCCCGCCGGTTTCAACTGTCCCGCCACCGGAACTGCCTTCAGACGCTCCCCCGCTACCGCCGCGAGAAATAAAGACCCAGCAAGAAGTGGTGTTATTGCCTTGATCATTTACGCTCTCATGCAAAGTGGGAGAATTGGTCCCGCCGGCGCAGCCGGAATCTGTAAGGTTCACGAAGCTTATGCTGGCGCTGCCGGTAAGATTCAGGTCCCACTTCGTGCCGCCGGAATCAGAAGAGATGAAAATATAATTGGTCGACGAGCCAGTGACAGTGAGCGTGCCGTCAAAGCCGGTGTCCTGCGAGGCCTTAAATTGCAATTGGGTTCCGGCGATCGTGGCGGTGAAGTTGTTGAAAGTCGTGGCGGTTGAGCCGTTTACTACTGCCGGAGTATTGGTATTGGAGGGCGCCATGGTTACCGTTCCCGTGGAAGCGGTGAAAGTGCCGTTGTTGGTGAGTCCCGCGCCGGTCAAAGTTAAAGTGTTGGAGCCGTTAGCGGAAAATGTCTGGGAAGAATCAATTGTAAGCGAGCTCGCTTTAACCGAAGAGGCGAGATTGACAGTGGTATTTGAAGGCGGCGTTTCTTCGCTGCCGTAACTGTATTTGGCGTTATCTAGAGTATAGAGATATTCGGCCTCAACCCAGTCGGCAGAGCGGGCGACGCCAGAAGCTCTCGCTTCATCAATAACCCCATCAAAAGTGTGAAATAGACCACTTAAATTCCCAATGTTAAAGTTCAAGGCGGCATCGGATTTAATCGCACCCACGCCGTTTGTTGTTGTTTGATAAGTCGTTTCGGCACCATTCACGTAAATAAGTATGTTTGTTGCGGTGGCAGAGCCATCCCACGTCACCACAACATAATTCCAAGCACTCATCGTC
>Ga0209542_10003839_pt1 | contig 31668 bp, 32 predicted proteins | sample RifCSPhighO2_01_FD_184028 | JGI IMG/M metagenome (GOLD analysis project Ga0209542, IMG submission 184028) | Soil microbial communities from Rifle, Colorado - Rifle CSP2_plank highO2_0.1 (SPAdes) (version 2) | ecosystem: Environmental > Terrestrial > Deep subsurface > Rock core/Sediment ... | reverse complement strand
TCTGTTTCTTTGTCAAAAAAAGCGAAAGCGATTTTTGCCGGCGGTCTGTCGGTATTGATGGAAAAAACCACGGCCAATTTTCCGTCAATTTTTTCTGGAAACAAAGCCATGCCCTTGGCATTAAAAGGGGTAACCAAATGGCGTTCCAGAGTTTTAAAATCTTTAGTTTTAACCACCGCAGTTTTGATACCTTCCGAACGAAAAGGGAATTCTGAAAGAGCTGTATAAAAAATATAATAATTATCCCCGAGTTTGGTAAGGCGAGGGTCTTCACAACCGAATCGTTCCCAAGGCGCTTCAGGTGTAATCAGCGGTCTATGGTTTTCAAAATGAAAACCATCGGCGCTTTCAGCGACACCAATGACTGAAAGTTTTTCCGGAAAGTTGGGAATTTGGTGATTGGCGGAAAGAGCGCGGTAGACCGCTAAAGTTTTTTCCCTAATTTTAATCGCCGAACAATTGAAAGCGCCAGACGCCTCCCAAGGGTGAGCGCTGTCGGGTGAGATGAGTGGATTATGTTTTGACCGGCGAATGACGAACATAGCAGAATTTTTTTATTAAATTTTTACATTCCGCATTACCATTTTAATTTCCACATCTTTTTTCAAATCATCCAGAAATTTATCAAGTGGCGCTGAAGCGACACAAGATACTTTGTCGGCGCCTCCGTAGTAAATAAATAATTCACCATCTTTGACCGCCGCGCCACAAGAATAAACCACTCCTGCCTTGAAACCTTCATTTTCGTAGGGCATATCCGGTTCTAAAATTGGTAAGCGGGAACGATAAAGAATTTTGGTTGGGTCTTTTTCGTCTAAAATCATAGCGCCAATTTTATAACGATTGGGGTCACGGCGGTTCATGGCGTGATAAAGCAAAAGCCAACCGCAGGGCGTTTTAATCGGTGGCGGGCCGGCGCCTCGCATTAAATTATCCCAAGCGTGCATTCGGCCAGCCACGCCGCCGAATTGGCTATCCACAAATTCGCCATTTTTGAAGTCCAGATTATCAAGATAATTTATTGTCACTTTTGGCGAGACGCTATTTAACAAGGCGAATTTGCCATTGATTTTTTCCGGAAACAAAACCCAATTTTTGTGGATTTGGCCGGGCTTGGAAATCAAGACGGGTTTTTTCCAATACCAGCGCTGACTCTTGAAATCCGCTAATTTTATTGAAGACAACGCTAGTCGCACCGAGCCCCAGCCGTCAAAGGCGGTGTAAATCATATAAACAATGTCATCAATTAAAGTTAAGCGCGGGTCCTCACAACCGCCATTGCCGCCGCCGCCAGACGCGTAAGCTAGAAATGGTTGATTAGCGATTGGTTTGTTGGTATGCACGCCCTCAAATTTTTCTCTTGGCCAATAAGCCGGCTCGGACTCGCGCTCTAAAAAATTCACACCATCTTCGGAAGCAGTATGCCCAATAGAAGAAACGCCGTCACGACCAACCGCTCGGTAAAGCAAATGGACTTTGCTGTTATCATAAAGCGCCGCCGGATTGAAAGTCGCTTCGCTCTCCCAATAATTTTTATCACTCGGGGTGATAATAGGGTTTTCGGTTTTTCTAACCAAACCACCCTTTGTGCCGCTGGTTTTTCCAAAAATAGAAAAATGAGGCAAGGCAATTGTTAACAAACTTCGGTCTCCCCACCACCAATAGAGGGCGGTTTTGTCTTTAAGAAAGACACCGCCGAGCGCCGTGGGTTTTTTGCTAGTACCATCTATAAAATTTTGTTCAAACAACGGCCATTCGCTGCGCCAGATTACTTGTTCAGGGTCATCAAGGGAAAAAATTGCGGCGCCGATTTGGAGTTTATAGTTTTTGTCTTTGGTAAGGGAGGCATCATAAATCACATAAATCCCATCAGCTTCTTTTTCCACCGCCAAAACGGAAAGCGAACCATTGTCAAAGAAACCGCTGCGGGGCGGTAAGGCGATTGCCCTATTGGTTTCCCAAGTTTTTAAGTCCTTGGAATAAGCGGCGCGAACGCCATGATTGTCGCTGTAATAAAAAACATTTTTATTTTTCCATTTATAATTTGGTATTAAATAACCAGAATCGGGGATTTTGCCTGCCCCGACCGAGTCGCCGGGGCCGGTCTCAATTTCTTTCCATTTTTTCAAATCGGTGGATTCGGCGGTGTGGACAACGACACCTTTTTTGGTTTTTTCAGTGTAAGTCAAAAACCAGCCGCCTCGCTTTTTAGAAATTTTAAAATCCTGATAATTTTTCGCTTCCAGTGGCGACTTTTTCAAACTCGTCAAAATCGCTTTTTCGCAGACATTGCCGAAATCAATTCCGTCTTTACTGCCAGCAAAACAAAGCAAGGATTCTTTTTCTGTAAGTAATTGGTAAAAAATGAATGGTTTGCCATCGCAAACCGCGACAGCCAAAGGTCGTTTTTTTAAAGAGGTTTTTTGGGGAGAAATATCGCGCGCCATTAAAGTAAAACTAACAAAAACTAACCGCTTTTTAGCGGGAATTTAATAATGATATTATACCTTTTTGCCACCTTTAATTTTCGGTGAGTTTATCCACAGGTGTTTTGTTGTGGAAAAAGCTAGAATTTCTTTATGGAAATGGAGATATATAAAGTAAGAACACCGGTTTTTGAAGGGCCGTTGGAACTCCTGCTCAATTTAATTGAAAAGCGGAAACTTTTAATCAATGAAATTTCGCTGGCGGCGGTGGCCGATGATTTCATTGCTTACGCTAAAGGTTTGGAAAAATTTCCAGTGTCAGAAAGCGCCAATTTTATTTTGATCGCTTCTACTTTGGTTCTGATTAAATCAAAGTCGCTTTTGCCCCAGCTTAATTTAACTAAAGAGGAAGAGGGAAGTATGGCCGAGCTGGAACGGCGATTGAGAATTTATCAACGAACTCGCCAGCTTAGCCGAGGTGTCGGTATCTTATTTGGCAAGAACCAGATTTTTTTACCGAGACCGCCGGAGCGAGTCCCGATTTTTTCACCAGATAGTCATTTTTCAATCGTCTCCGCTTCCAAATTTATCAGAGAGATTCTGAAGAATTTGCCTAAACCAGAGAAGTTGGCGCGAGCGGTGGTGGAAAAAGTAATAAGCTTGGAAGAAATAATTGAAAATTTGACCAAACGGGTGAACGCCTGCTTAAAAATGAGTTTTCGCGAATTTGCCAAAGTCGGCAGTGAAAAAAAAGTTAATGTTATAGTAGGTTTTTTAGCGATGTTGGAGTTGGTCAAGCAGGGGGTGATTGCCGTGACCCAAGATAAAAATTTTGGCGACATTGAAATGGAAACCGAAAATCTCGGCGTGCCGAAGTATTAGTGATTTACAAAAATTATTTTTCTGTTTATACTTTCGATTATGAAAAAAAAGGAGGGAAAATATCAAAGACCATCTTGGGATGAATATTTTTTTGGCATTATGCGTTCTGTTGGCGCTCGGGCGACTTGCGACCGCGGCCGTTCAGGCTGCTTAATAGTTAGAGAAAAAAGAATAATTTCCACTGGTTATGTTGGAGCGCCAGCCGGCTGCAAACATTGTGATGGAGTTGGTCATGAAATGCATACTGTTATCAATGAAGACGGAACGCAGTCCCGTCATTGTATTCGCACTAGCCATGCCGAGCAGAATGCGATTGTCCAGGCGGCGAGGTCTGGCATTAGTACTGAAGGCGCGACTTTGTATTGTAAAATGGTTCCGTGTTATGTTTGCGCCAAGATGATAATAAATGCCGGCATAAAAAGGGTAGTGGCGGAGAATGATTATCATGCCGGTAAAAGGAGCAAGGAAATTTTCAAAGAGGCCGGAGTGAAATTTGAACAACTTAATAACAAGCTGCAGGCCTATTCGGATATGTAATATGGCAGAAATAATTTTGGGTTTGGTTGGACCGATTGCCAGTGGCAAAGATACGGTCAAAAAATATCTGGAGAAAAAATACGGCGCGACTGGTTGTCGGTTTTCTTCCATTTTGCGAGATATTTTGGAGCGGATTGATTTACCGAATAGTCGCGAGAATATGCAGGAGCTCTCCACGATTTTACGACAAAAATTTGGCGAAGACATTTTGGCGAAAGCGATTGCTTCTGACGCAATTAAATTGAAAAGTAATATCGTGGTAGTAGACGGCGTTCGGCGAATGGCGGATATAAAATTTTTGAAAAACGCGACGGGCTTCGCTTTGGTTGCTGTAAATGCCAGACCGAAAATTCGCTATGAACGATTAGTCAAACGCGGGGAAAATGCCGGTGATGCTGGAAAAACCCATAGTCAGTTTCTCAAAGATCATCAATACGAAACCGAATTGGATGTTCCAATGCTGATGAAAAAAGCTAAATATAAATTAGATAATGACGGCTCACCGGCTGATTTGTGCAAGCAAATTGATGAGCTGATAGCCAAACTTTAAGCTGGTTTGCGGCGGTAGATTCTGAAAGTGTAATCGTAATCGTTTTTGCCGTCTTTGATATGAGGCTCTTGTTTTTCTAAAACCCACTGGCTTTGGTCAATAGTTGGAAAAAAAGCGTCACCCTGCCCACCATAATTTACCTCGGTAATATATAACTTACCCGCCAGAGGCAACATTTGTCGGTAGACGCTGGCGCCGCCAATAACAAAAACTTCCTTCTTGCCGATTATTTTCATCGCTTCTTCTATACTATTGACTGTTTCTACGCCGGCAAATTTTTTGTTTTTTTTGTCAGTCAAGACAATGTTTCGTCGGCCGGGCAAGGGCTTGCCGATTTTTTCCAGAATGGAAAGAAAAGTATTTTCACCCATCAAAACCATTTTGTCTTTGGTGGTCTGGGCAAAATATTTCAAGTCGGCTGGCAAATGCCAAGGCAAAGTGTTTTTTATACCGATGATATTGTTTTTACCAACAGCCACGATGATGTTAATCTTTGCTTTGTTCATAAAATAAAAAGCTCAAGGCAGGTTTTCCCAATCTTGAGCTTTGGTTTTTCAGACAATCATTTTCGCCTTAATAGGCGGATGATGTTTGTAATTCTCCAGCTTGATATCCTCCATCGTGAATTGAGCTAATTCTTTAATGTTTGGATTAAGCCAGAGTTTTGGCAAACACAAGGGCTTGCGTGAGAGTTGTTCTTTCACCGCCTTAAAGTGAGTGCGGTAAATGTGAGCATCATTAAGAGTCAAGACGCATTCATTCGGTTTCATTCCCACCACTTGAGCCACCATTGAGAGCAGCAGGGCATAAGAAGCGATGTTAAACGGGACGCCGAGAAACATATCGCAACTCCGTTGAGTCATATGAAGCGACAGTTTACCTTTGGCGGCGAAAAACTGGAAAATCATATGGCAAGGCGGTAGCGCCATCTCATCCAATTCGCCCGGATTCCAGGCGGTGACCACCAATCGTCGGTCATTGGGATTTTCCCGTAAGGTTTTAATCAACCTGGCGATTTGGTCAACGGTTTTGCCGTTTGGTTTCTGCCAACTGCGCCATTGGACGCCATAGATGCGGCCAAGGTCGCCGGAAAATTTTGCTTTGGGTTTCCAATAAGGCGCTTCGGCGTTGTCAGTCCAAATAGTCCTATCTTTTCCGGAAATTTCTTTCAACCGGTTGTCATCACTACTACCTTCTAGAAACCAAAGCAATTCGCTTTTGACTAATCCAAACGCCAGTTGTTTGGTGGTTACAGCTGGAAAACCTTTCTCCAAATCAAAACGCATTTGGACAGCAAATACGCCTCGCGTCCAGCCGTTGCGACCCTTGCGGTTCACTCCCTCAGCCATTATTTTTTTAAGAACATCATTGTATATTTTCATAACTTTTCAAAGTATACACTTTATTTGTTGAAGCGCAATGTTGCGAACCGTAGCACTTTCTGTCGCATTTTTTATCGCACTTGCTTGTATTTATTCGCGCCTTATCACAAGCGAAATACACTAACTAACAGCGGTCGCTGTTTTTAGGTGTATGGGGGTTTATTTGGATAATTCGAATAACCCGAGTAATTTTTTATCGTTTTCTATTTCATCGACGACGAGATACAAAAGGTCTCTTCCGACTTTGAAATCCGCCTTGAGCAAAGCGATCAAGTCCTCGCAATCGTAAGGGTAAACCCAAACGCTTTTTTGGAGTTGACTAAATCCGATGGCTCCCAGGGTATTACGAATTTTTTCCCGCAGATATTTTCTTTTTTCTGGGATATCAAAAATAAGCACACGCCATTTTTTATCCCAACATTTTGGGTGGGGAAGTTTATATTCGCGCTGCTCCAATTCACGGAGTTTCGTTTCTCCTTTGGGGGTCAATTTTAGAAAACCTTTTTCATCGTGGGTGAGTAAGCCGTGTTTAATGAGCCGACTGCGAGAACGGACAATAACTTCGCGCTGGCGACGATGTGGTTTCCAACCCAAGAGTTTGAGCGCCTGTAAAGCATTTGGCGCGAGTAAGGCAACGCTAAGCAACCCAGCCGTCGCAACCGTCCCAAGAATAATTTTCTCCAAGTTTTTGATTCGTGTTTTTCTTTTAATTTTTTCTTCCAAAACTCCCATACACTAAGTTTATGCTATCGCTGAAAGTTGGTGTATATTGACCTTGTTAGAGAATTGTTTTCTAATGGGATTGACAAGAGATGTGGGGTCGTGATAATGTTGTGGGCAGAAAAAAGGTGTCACCTGCCTTTGAGTGGTGAGCTAATCCGCGAGATTGTGGAGAATCCATAAGATGAAAAAACAGTTCGGATGGAAAATTAATGACATTCGCAAGGCCCGACGGGAAGCATTGCTCAAAGCTCGGTCAGTTGATCTGGGACCTCACGCAGACGAGCCAATCGGTAAAACTATGGAGAGAATCCAAGATTTATTGACGAGTTGTTATGAGTTTGACTTCAGTCCCTTGGGGCATTTACGGAAGTATTTTCCTGAATTTGAGTGGAAATTCATAGACTACTTTCATGAGCCTGAACTTTCACCGGAACGCACTCTGTCTGCAGCCATCACTTCAGCAGATTATCTTTGGACTGTATTTAATGATACCTTTGTGGTTGCCACTCGCAAGTCGATCACTGGGAAACCTCACAGAATCTGCTGGGAAAGGAAGGAAGGTCTTTCTCCAGATTCCGAGTGGGCAAGACTGGTTAAGAGAGCAGGGGGGTTCTTTGTATGAACCTGCCATTGTTGACTCTCCCGACCAATGGAGACGGGTTTGTTAACCCGTTCAGTTTTCATAGCCAGCGAGTATTCTCGGTGGCTTTTCTTTTTGTGCGAAAAGCTATAAGCTATCAACTATTAGCCATAACCTTTTCAACACCTTTACAATGAAAGACATTCAAATAAAAAAACTAATTGAGGCCGAGAGGAAGCGGCAGAAGAGAGTGATAAATTTAATCGCTTCGGAGAATTATGTTTCCAAAGATGTTTTGGAAGCGCTTGGGAGCGAGCTGACGAATAAATACGCCGAGGGCTACTCCGCTATGCGCTATTACGGTGGGAATGAAATTGTGGATAGAATTGAAAATTTGTGTAAGGAACGAGTGCTGAAACTTTTCAAACTTCTGCCAAACGAGTGGAGTGTGAATGTCCAGCCGCTTTCCGGTTCGCCGGCAAACTTGGCGGTCTATATGGCGTTAGTGCCAGTCGGAGGAAAAATCATGGGAATGTCGCTTGCTCACGGCGGTCATTTGACGCACGGCCATAAGGTCTCGGCGACGGGAAAATTTTGGACGCAAGTGCCGTATGGCGTTAATCAAAAAACCGAACTGCTGGATTATGAAGAGATAAAACAAATTGCTTTGCGGGAGAAGCCGCAAATTATTGTCACGGGTTACACCGCTTGTCCGCGTATTATTGATTTCAAAAAATTCAGAGAAATTGCCGATGTTTCAGGCGCGTATTTGATGGTGGATATGTCGCATTTCGCCGGCTTGGTGGCGGGTGAAGTTTATCCCTCGCCATTTGAATACGCTGATGTGGTGACGACTACTACGCATAAAACTTTGCGGGGTCCAAGAGCAGCGATGATTTTTTCCAAAAAAGACCCGCCCAATATGATTGGTCGGGCAGGTGCCCGCGAATTGCCGAAGAAAATAGACAAAGCAATTTTTCCGGGTTTGCAAGGTGGGCCGCATTTGAATCAAATAGCGGCGGTAGCCGTCGCGCTCAAAGAAGCCGATACGCCGGCTTTTAAAAAGTATGCCAAGCAAGTGGTGAAGAATGCCAAGGTCTTGTCCAACGAGTTGGCTCGTTTGGGCTGGCGAATTGTTTCCGGCGGCACAGATACACACTTGCTTTTGGTTGATGTTTGGCTTAATGGAAAAGGTATCGGAGGTAAAGAAGCCAGTGACCGACTGGAAAAAGCGGGGATTATTGTTAATAAAAACGCTATTCCGTTTGACACGCGTTCACCGGTAGACCCATCTGGTATTCGTCTAGGTAGCGCGGCGGAAACCACCCGTGGCAAAAAGGAAAAGGACTTTGTGGAAATTGCCGAGAGGATAGATAAAATTTTGAGAAAATGAAGCGAGGAAAATTTATTGTGATTGATAGCGGCGAGGGGGCGGGGAAGACCGCGGTTTTGAAATGGTTTGCTGAAATACCATTTGGAAAAAAGTTTTTAATTACTCACGAACCGGGCGGAACGCCGTTTGCCGACAGAATTCGTGCCCTAGCGCTTTCCAGAGAAGCGGCAAAAGTCGGCGCGGAGACCCAATTTGGTTTGATGTGGGCGGCGCGGGCTGACCATTTGCAACATAAAATTTTGCCGGCTTTAGAAAAAGGTAAAAATGTAATTTGCGACCGATTTGATTCTGCCACTTACGCTTATCAAATTCGCGCTCAAGGCGCAGAACATTTGGAAGATTTATTTTGGCAGACCCGCGAAAAATTTTTAGATGCTGTCAAGCCGGATTTGTATATTTTTTTTGATGTTGAATCGGAGGAGGGTTTGAGGCGAGTAGCGAATCGCAAAGGAAAGAAGACCCATTTTGATGAACGAAAACTGGATTTTCATAAAAAAGTTCGTGCTGGGTTTCTGGATTTTTTTAAAAATGTGCCACACAAAATAATTGACGCCAATCAGTATTTGAAGGCGGTTAAGTCCGATTTTCTGGAATGTGTTAAAATGGCTTTATGATTGCGAAGAAAATAAAGGAAATATTGGTTGCAGCGCTCAAAAATCTTGAAATTGAGGCAGGTGAAATTGTTTTGGAACACCCGGCGGATTTGGCAAATGGGGATTATTCTACGAATATCGCGTTGGTTTTGGCAAAACAACTGAAAGAAAAGCCGCGAGAGTTGGCAGAAAACATCACTAGAGAGATTAATGGTAAAAGCGCTAATAACAAAGGCGAGGCCTTCGTTTTAAACGAAGGCCTCGCCTTTTTGGGATTTGTAGAAAGGATTGAGGTGGCGGGAGCGGGGTTTATAAATTTTTATTTATCGCCAGAGTTTTTTGCTAGCCAAATCGCCGAGATAATTTCGAAGGGCGATAACTTTGGCAAAAACCAAACACTCGCTGGGAAGAAAGTAATGGTGGAATATACCGACCCGAATCCGTTCAAGGAATTTCACATTGGCCACTTGATGAGTAACGCTATTGGCGAAGCAATTGCTCGTTTGTATGAAGCGAGTGGCGCGAAAGTTGTGCGTGCTTGTTGGCAGGGTGATGTGGGGCTTCATGTAGCCAAAGCAATTTGGGGAAAATTAAAAAAACCGAACGCGAATTGGGGAGAGGCCTATGTTTTTGGTACGCAAAATTATAATGAGAACAAAACAGAAATTGATGAATTGAACAAGAAAATTTTTGTTCAGTCCGATTCAGAAATTAATAAAATTTATAATGAAGGCCGGCAATGGAGCTTGTCCCACTTTGAAGAGATTTACAAAAAGTTGGATACCAAATTTGATTATAATTTTTTTGAAAGCAAAGAAGGTCGTGAGGGCGAAAAAATTGTTGCGGAATTTTTGAAAAAAGGTGTTTTTGAAAAAAGCGAGGGTGCGATAGTTTTTCGGGGGGAAAAATACGACTTACACACTCGGGTTTTTATTACTTCGCAAGGCCTGCCGACTTACGAAACCAAAGAGCTTGGTTTGAATAAGGCGAAGTTTGAAGCCGAACCAGATTTGGCGCAATCAATTATTATCACTGCCAATGAGCAAGATGATTATTTTAGAGTTGTCTTAAAGGTGATGGAGCAAATTTATCCGTTAATTGCTGAAAAAACCAAACACATTTCGCATGGTATGTTGCGTTTCGCTTCTGGTAAAATGTCGTCGCGAATGGGCAATGTTATTACCGGCGAATCGCTTATCGGCACGATGGAAAATTTAGCAGCGGAGAAAATAAAAGACAGGGAACTATCGTCTGCGGAGAAGCAGAAAATTATGAAAACGGTTGGGGTGGGAGCGATTAAATATTCCATTTTGAAACAAGATATTGGCGCGAATATCATTTATGATTTTGACAAGTCCATTTCTTTTGAAGGTGATTCGGGTCCGTATCTGCAATACACTTATGCCCGGGCGAAGTCGGTATTAGCAAAAGCCGAAGAAATAAAGGTTCAACCTTTAAAGACCCCAAAAAATTTCTACAAGGTTGAACCTTTGAGTCCAAAGATTTTAGAGAAATTACTTTATAGATTCCCAGAAGTGGTGGCGCGAGCGGCGGTGGAATACGAACCACATTTTGTCGCTACTTATCTTATTGAATTAGCCAGCGCTTTCAATAATTTTTATGCTCACAATCAAATTATCGGTTCTGAAGAAGAAAATTATCGCCTCGCTTTAACTCATGCCGTTTCCATTGTTCTAAAAAATGGCCTTTGTATTCTTGGTATTCAAGCGTCAGAAAGGATGTAAGAAGATGAAGTTATGTGCTAGCATATTGATTGAATGAAAATCATTATCGCTACGGGAATATATCCGCCTGATATCGGGGGACCAGCTCAATACGCCAAGAATCTGAAGGCGGAGTTTGAAGGGCTTGGACATCAAGTCAAGGTGTTGACTTACCAGTTAGAGAAAAAAATGCCGATCGGTGTTCGGCATCTTTGGTTTTTCCTGCGTTGCCTCTTGACTTTTCCTAGATCTGATCTAGTAATAGCGCTGGACACTTTCAGTGTTGGTTTACCGGCGGTAATGGCGGCAAAAATTTTTGGCAAAAAGATCATCATTCGCACCGGCGGTGATTTTCTTTGGGAGCAATTCGTAGAGCGGACAGGGGATTTGGTTTTACTGAAAGATTTTTATCAAACGCGGTTGTATAAATTAAATTTAAAAGAAAAAATTGTTTTTAAGTTTTCTCGTTGGACTATTTGTAATGCTAGCCGTTTAATTTTCAGCACCGATTGGCAGAGAAAAATTTGGTTGCCGGTTTATGGTTTTGATGAGGCGAAGACAATCATCGTAGAAAATTATTATGGGCCGAAAGAATTATCTTTTCCACCATCGGAGAAAAATTTTCTAGCCGGCAGCCGGCCACTTAAATGGAAAAACATCGCGCGGTTGGAAGCCGCTTTTAATAAAACCAGAATCAAAAACGCTAAAATTGTCTATGATGGCACCACCAAACCGTTTGAAAAGTTTATGGACAAAATCGTTCATTGCTACGCGGTGATTTTAGTGTCCATTGGTGATATTAGCCCAAATTTGATTTTGGACGCTATTCGCCACAATAAGCCGTTTATTTTAACCAAAGAGACCGGTTTTTATGATAAACTCAAAGACATTGGGCTTTTTGTTGACCCGGAAAATATTGATGATATTGCGGACAAGATTTTGTATTTGGCTGATGAGAAAAATTATGTACAATGTCGGAAAAAGATAGAAAATTTTAATTTTATTCATACCTGGACGCAAATTGCCGATGAGTTTTTAGTTGTTTGCCGAAATATAAAATGAAAATTTTAAACATTGGTTTGGATGAAAAAGCGGTCATTCCGAATTCTCGGGTTTTTGGTAGGATTACCGAATATCAACGGGCGATGGAAAAATATGAATTAATCTCGGTTCAAAAAAATTTGTTTAAACCGCTGGCCTTGCTGAAAGTTTTTTGGGAGGCAAAAAGGGTGTTGAAGAAAGAAAAATTTGACGTTTTGACCGTTCAGGACCCATATTTTGTCGGGATCGTTGGCGTTTTGCTTTCACGATTTTACAAAGTGGGTTTGGAAATTCAAGTCCATGGTTTTGAAAAATTAAACTTTTTAAGAAGATTGATTGCCGGTTTTGTTTTGTGGCAAGCTGACGCCATTCGAGTTGTTTCTGAGCGATTGAAAAAGAAAATTACCGAGGAATTTAGAATTTCTGAAAGAAAAATTACTGTTGCCCATATTTTTTTTGAAGTACCGGTTTTTCTGCCTAAATTAGCCAAGAAGCCGGACGAACCTTTTATTTTTCTTTCTGTTGGCCGACTGGTGCCAATCAAAAATTTTGAAATGCAATTCAGGGCGTTTGTTAATTTTTCTAGAAATAATAAGAAAGCAGAATTATGGATTGTTGGCGAAGGTCCGGAAAAAAATAAATTAGTCACATTAGCAAAAGATTTGGGAATCGCGGGGCAAGTTAGGTTTTTCGGTTGGTCTGATAATATTAGCGAATTTTACGCCCAAGCCGACGCTTTTCTTTTGACTTCTTTAGCCGAGGGCTGGCCTTTAGTGATTGCTGAAGCGGCGGCGGTTAGTTTGCCGATAATTATGACAGATGTCGGTTCGGCTGGAGAATTTATAAAAAACGGGGAAAATGGTATCGTGTTGCCGGTGAATGATGTGTCGGCTCTTGGAGAAGCGATGGAGAAAATTATTGAGAATACCAATTTGAGAAATAAATTAGGTGAAGTAGCGCGGCAATCATTTTTAAGTTTATCAAGCAAGGAAGAAATTTTGGCACTTTACAAAAAATCCTGGCAATTAGCAATAAATAATAACAGGAAATAATTATGCGCTTACTTATTTTAACCCAAAAAATTGATGAAAATGATGATGTGCTCGGTTTTATGCATGGCTGGGTGAAAGAATTTGCCCGTCAGGCAGAGCGAGTGACAGTTATCTGTTTGTATAAAGGCGAGTATCATTTGCCGAAAAATGTCCAAGTTTTTTCTTTGGGTAAAGAACGCGGAGAATCTCGTTTGAAATATATTTGGAATTTTTATAAATACATTTCTCGCGAACGGAAAAATTACGACGCGGTTTTTGTTCACATGAATCAGGAATATGTTTTGTTGGGCGGTTTGGTTTGGAAGATTTTGGGCAAGAAAATAGTGTTTTGGTATAATCACACTTGCGGTAATTTGTTGACTAGAGTCGCTATGTTTTTTGCCGATATTGTTTGTCACACTTCGCCGTTTGCTTATACTGCCGGCACAAAAAAATCACGGCGAATGCCGGCCGGTATAAATACAGACATTTTCAAGCCGGATGAAAAAATAGAAAGAAAGCCGAAAAGTATAATGTATATCGGCCGAGTCGCGCCTTTGAAAAAAGTTGATGTTTTGGTTGAAGCGGCAAAAATTTTAGATAGAGAGGGAATAGATTTTGTCTTGGATATTTACGGCGCCGCGGCTGCGAAAGACAATCACTATTTTGAGGAACTTAAGAAAATTTCGGTGGCACTTCAAGATAAAGGCAAACTTTTCTTCCGCGGCGCCGTGCCGAATAGAGATACGCCGGCGATTTTTGACACTCATTTGGTGTCGGTTAACTTAACGCCAAAAGGCAATTACGACAAGACCGTTTTGGAGGGTATGGCTTGCGGGACATTGCCTTTGGTTTCCAGTTCGGCCTTTAATGATATTATTCCAGCAGAGTTTCGTTTTAAAGAAGATAATATTCGCGATTTGGTAGAAAAAATTAAATTTATTTTTTCTCTTTCACCGGAGGCGGTGGCAAAATATGGCAGTGATTGCCGACGGGTGGTGGAAAAAAATCACGCTCTAAATAATTTAGTCAATAAAATTTTAAAGCTATGTTTCCAATCATAAAACAATTGGCCAAGAAAAAGAGTTTACTGCGTTCGCTGATGAATTTGGAGGCGGGCAATTATTCCGTTGGGGGCAGGGTCTTGGATTTAGGTGGTGGCGTCAATCCAACTTATTTTAATTTTCTTAAAAAAGAAAGGGGAACTGAAATTTTGAATTTAGATTTAAAAAATAACGAGGATGAAGGCCGAATTGATTTTGAAAAAGATAATTTACCTTTTACCAATGATACCATTGACAATGTTTTGGCTTTCAATTTACTAGAGCATATTTATAATTACCGCCATTTGGTTTCAGAGGCGATCCGAGTTTTGAAGACAGGGGGGCGGATGTTGGGTTTTGTGCCTTTTTTGATAAATTATCATCCCGACCCCAATGATTATTTTCGTTACACCAGCGAGTCGCTTCAGAAGATTTTTACCGAAGCCAGTTTTAAGGAGATAAAAATAAAGGTGATTGGTCTCGGTCCGCTGGCGGTTAATTTTAATATTCTTGCGCCGTTTCTGCCGGTTTTTCTGCGCTGTCTTTTATTTCCTTTTTATTATTGTGCCGATAAAATTATCTTGGGATTACGACCAAAGATGACAGAACGCTACCCGCTCGGCTATTTTTTTGAATTAAAGAAATAAAATGCGTTTAATTTATATTGCCAATGCACGGATTCCCACGGAAAAAGCCCATGGTTATCAGATAATGAAAATGTGCGAAAGTTTTGCTGGACGCCGTTTTTCTGTGGAGTTGATTGTGCCCGAGAGGAAAAATAAAATAAAAGAAGCCCCGTTTGTCTTTTATGATTTGAAAGAAAATTTCAAAATAAGAAAAATAAAATGTTTTGATTTTATAGGCGCGTTTCCGAAATGGGGGAGGGTTTCTTTCTGGCTACAAAATGTTTTTTTTAATTTTTATCTTTTTTTTGCTAAGTTGGAAAAAGATGTCGTTTTTTATACCCGTTCGGCTCTTGTGGTTTTGGTTTTGCGATTGAGGGGTCGGAAAGTTTTTTTTGAGTCGCACAGCATTGCTAAAAACAGAAAAGTTGGCCATAAGTTTTTGCTTGGCAAGAAGGCGAGAATTATTGCTTTGACCAAGGAAATGAAAAGAATTTATTGTCAGTTGGGTTTTAACAGAGAAAATATTTTAGTGGCACCGGATGGGGTTGATTTGAAAATTTTTGGTGGAGAAATTTCAAAAGAAGAAGCTGAAATGAAAACAAATTTACCAGCCGACCCCCCTGTTGGACAGGCAGGTAAAAAAATCATCGGTTATTTTGGCCGTTTTCGGACAATGGGTGAAGATAAGGGATTGGCTGGCATAATAGAAACTTTGGTTGTTTTACCTAAAGAAGTTTGTCTCTTGGCGGTGGGCGGTTCGCTGGCGGAGATTGATTTCTACAAAAATTTGGCGGTGAAAAATTCAGTATCAGACAGGGTAATTTTTAAAACGGCGGTGGCTCGAACTGAATTGCCTTTTTATCAACAGGCCTGCGATATTCTTTTAATGCCATTTCCTGACACCGAACATTACCGCTTTTATATGTCTCCCCTAAAAATGTTTGAATATATGGCGAGTGAGCGACCGATTATCGCCACCGACTTACCTTCCATTCGGGAAGTGTTAAATGAGAAAAGTTCAGTTTTAATCAAGCCAGACAATCCAAATGAGCTAGCCGTGGTAATCAAGAAATTGGTTCATAATCCCGTGTTCGGCGCCGCGCTCGCCAAGCAAGCCAGAAAAGATGTGGAAAATTATACTTGGGAAAAACGAGCGGAAAAAATTTCACAATTCATAAAATCAAAATGAAATTGCTTTACATCACATCATTTGAAAAGACCTCGGGCTTGGCCAATCGCTTTCAGGTTTTGGCGATGGCGCGGGAATTTACGCGGCAGCTTGGCAAAAATTTTTTCTTTGGCGCTTCCGATTTTGTGGTTTCGGAGGGGGATTTCTCAGTTCATAATTTTGGCACGCCGAAAAGTTACCGATTGGCTTTTAGGGCTTTGCGATTTTGTCGCAAGAACGATATAAAAAATATTTTCTGCCGCGAGCCGAAACTGATGTTTTTTGTTATTTTTTGGAACAAGCTGTTTTTTCGATTGCCTTTGAAGACAATTTACGAAATTCACGAATTGGTTGAGGGCGGTTTTCAGAAAAAATTTATTGAAAAGTTTTTGGCAAAGAGAGTGTCGCTTAATGTTTTGTTGACCAAGTGTATGGCGGCGATTTACGGTAAACTTTACAGAATCGGGGTGGAGAGAATAGTGGTTGCGTCTGACGGCGTGGATATCACTACTTTTGATATTCCAATAACAATAATTGAGTCGCGGAGAAAATATAATTTACCGATTGACCCGCCTATCGGACGGGCAGGCAAAAAAATTATCGGCTATTTCGGCCGATTTAAGACGATGGATATGGATAAAGGTCTAAATGATATTTTACAATCCTTAAAATTTTTACCCGATGATATTGTTTGTTTGGCGATGGGCGGCAAGAAAAGAGACCGGGATTTTTATAGTGAACAGGCGAAAAAATTTGGTGTTGCCAATAGGGTGATTTTCGTTGAGCAATTTTCTCAAGAAATTTTAGCCGAATACCAAAAGGCCTGTGATATTCTTTTGATGCCTTTTCCTTGGACGACCCATTTCGCTTGCTATATGTCCCCTTTGAAAATGTTTGAATATATGGCTAGCGGCCGGCCGATCATCGCCACCGATTTACCTTCCATTCGGGAAGTGTTGAATGAAAAGAACGCTATTTTAATCAAACCCGACAATCCAGACGCTTTGGCAGTGGCTATTAAAAAACTTATTGCAAATCCGACATCGGGCGAGTTATTGGCCAAGCAAGCCAGAATGGATGTGGAAAATTATACTTGGAGAAAGAGGATAGAAAAAATTTTACAACTTATAAAATAAAATACAAAACGAGTTAAGAATGGGGCGCGAAGACAACGCCCTGTAATTCAAGATTGGTTACTCGCAGTTTTCGGCACTTTTTTCTAGTTTCTTCCACCAATTTTTCAAAGAGTTTATGGTCGCGGTTAATGTCCACATAGAGGTCCTCTTTGTCCAACATAATATATTTGGTTTTTATTTTCCTGACAATTCGTTCCAGATTTTCCACGCCCAAAGCGGTTTCAATTTTTGGAATCAACATTGTCGTTTTCGGTAGCTGGATTTTTATCTTGTGAATATCAAGATGGTTTTCCACATTGGAGACGGCGAAGTATTTTACCTTATGTTTGAAATCGTGTGCTAGGTTAATGACATCATCAAGTGGGATAGTGGGTTTGGGCGGTTTGGTCCGGCCTTTTGGATAATCCAGATAAATGGTGTGGGTAAGTTTTTCCAGAAGCGCCACCAAATCCCTTTTGGTTTTAAGCCAGGCGACATTAATTCGCATTACCACATGCGGCGGAAATTCTAAATCGGTTTTTTCCAAGAGATGGTTAGAGATGATAATCATAATATTTTTATTTTTTTAATAAGGTCGCTGGTGGAAATGCCCGGGTGGTAATTTAGTCGCACAATTTCGCAGCCGATCTTTTTTGCTGCCTCCGCGCCGGGGATTTTTTTGCCAGTTTCGTTCCAACCGGCGCCCGGTCCTTTGGCGAGAATATGCGGCTTGATTCTTAAAATATTTTTGTCCGGGAGAAGTTCGTCTTGAATAATAACTTCATCCACATGAATAATGTGTCGCAGGATTTTCATTCTGTGTTCAAGATTCATAATCGGCCGGCGCTTAAAATTTTCTGCCACTTCGTCGGTGAACAAACCGACAATCAATTTATCGCCGAGCGCTTTGGCTTCTTTGAGTAAATCAATGTGGCCGCCGTGGAATAAATCAAAAACGCCATAGGTATAAACTACTTTTTTGTTTTTACTTTTTTTCATAGATTTGTTGTTTAATCACACTTTTTTCTTTTTCGTTGCTGATTTTAACTTTCATATAAAGTACTATGCATATAGACAGGAAAACAATCCCGAGGACATATTTAACCTGAAGCGGTGCCTGCGTGATTAGAAAAGAATACCAAAGAGCAACTATGTTGGCGATAAATTGAATAAAAAGAAGTAAAAAACTTAGACCCTCAACAGTTTTTGTTTTGCTTGTCTTTATAATTTGTGGAATGTAACAAACAGTAAAGAGTATTGTTGCAATCCACCCAAGTGTTTCAGATAGTCCCATTTTATTTTTGTGATTTAAATTTGAATAATTCTTTAATTTTGTCGACGGCCATTTCGGATGCCCGACCTTTGTTGTAGAGCAATAAATCATCAATATCATAAACGGTTTTTTGGGGCATATTGCCAGAAATCATTTTTGCGATTGTTTGATTCAGTTCTTGAACATTTTTTACTAAATATCCGTATTTTTCCCTAAAATCACCCAAAGAGTTCATTTTATGTGTTTTAAAAAATTCTGGGATATCCAAGAATATGATTTTCTTTCTCAGAAAATAAAATTCAATCCAGAGAGTACTTATGTCGGTAATACAGATATCGCTTGCCATTATGAATTCAATGGAATCTTGATTGATAACATTGAAAATTCGTTTTTTTCGCAGATTTTCTTTGCTGAAAAACTCTTTCCAATTTATACCCCCACTTCCTTTCTTGCTTTTCGGGTCAAGATAAATTCCGGGATGAGCTTTTATAATCAAATTCACCTTATTTTTTTTAGTGATTTTCAAGATGTCATCAATCCAAGTATATATGCTAGTGTTTTGATTATAAGTTGGTCCGTAAAATATAGTTGGAAGTTCTGGGTCAAGTTCCAGTTTTTTTGTGAATTCTCTTTTATCTATCTTAAGAGTAAAAAGCTTATCTGACTTTGGTCCGCCGAGGCGATGGATTTTTGGTATTTTTTCAATATTGTGGTCTTGGCAATAGGTCAGCATATCTTGCTCGTAGATTTTTCCGGTGATGATGGTATCGGTTATTTTCGAGATAGCGGGGGAGAATACATCATATTTGGTTTTGGAGGTTATCGTGTGGGGAAAATTTATTTTATATCGGGCTCTGCTGGGGACATGAATATCGTATGAAAGAGTGGTGTTTATATAAAAATCAATTTTAACAAGAAAATTTGTCCAAGCGACATTTATCCACACTGTCTTTTTTTGATTGAATTCTTTTTGAATTTGTTCCAAAAGGGTTTCCTTCATTACATCTTTTGATGAGTAGATAATGAAAGCGTTCCAGTCATAGAATTCTTTTATAACTTTGTCTATGCAAAAAATATCATGGGAAGTAGTTATTTCAATAAGCATAGCTGGTCTTTTTTTAGCCCAGGCGTAGAGAACCAAGATATTAACCCATGATATCCACGGGATATAGGCGATTTCAGCCATAATATTTTTGATTTTTCTAAGAATTTTCATATAACTTTTGAAAACAATTTAAGTAATTCTCTGGTGGTTGACGCCACACTAAACTGATTAAGAAATTCATCATTTTTTTTCGTTTTAATTTGTCCTGTTATAATTTTTTTCATGTAAGACGCGAGCTCATTGATTTGTTCATAAGTAAAACTTTTATAACCTAGTTCCTGCAGAAAATTTGCCACCGGACTATCTTGATTTGCCACTCCCAAAATGACGCTTCCACTGCCGGCGTAATCAACGATTTTTGAGGGCAGACAATAACCCAATTCATATTTTAAGTCAACAATTATCAAGCAGTCGGATAATTGCATGTATTTCAAGCTCTCTTGATAACTTACGCGGGGGATTAGGGTGACGACATTATCCAATTCGTAATCCGCTATCATTTTTTTTACTTTATCAATTGGAAAATCGGTATAACCGCTATCACAACCAATGATTTGGAATTTTATTTTCTGAGCCAAATTTTTATCATCCCCAATAATTTTATTTAACGCCTGGAAAATTATTTCTGGGTTCCTGTCTTTGTAAAAGACCCCTACATAACTGAAAACGAATTCGTTTTTGTTTTTTGGGATAGTGTTTTTTTTCAGAGAATAATCATTCGGAGAAAAAGAATGATGAATAACAACCCCCCTTTTTTGCCATTCTTGGGGATATTTTTTCATTACCATATCGCGCAGATAAGCGTTTATAAAAATTGCCACATTGCTATTCTTTATTATTCGTTTTTCTTGCTTTAACACCATTTTCTTTCGCCAGAAAGACATTGATACGCAAGGATTGTCATACCAAGGATCGCTGAAATGTGAGACAAAGGGGGTGCCGGCCTTTTCTTTAATAATAGAGCCGATAACATTGCTTTCTTGGGGATTGGCGAAAGAAAAAATAAGATTCAGGTCGTGTTTTTTTATTATTTCAATAAGATTCCGGACGATTTGATTTTGATAGCGGCGCCTCATATACGCTCTTATGGGGAGAATTCTGTTTAAAATCTTAGGCAATTTAAATTGCGGGATTTTATAAACCGGAGTATCTATGTTCCAATCGCCGTTCTTTTCATAAGTGACAATTACCGGCCGAATGCCCTGGTTTATCCATTCAGGAATCATTTTGCCTATGAGTATGGCTTGGGGCCTGTTGGTCGGCGGCGTCCAAAAACTTAAGCACAAGGGTTTGATTTGTTTTTTTTCTTGTTTTTCCATATTAATTTGATTGCCATTTTTTACCACAGAATTTTTTTATCAGAGTGATAGTGTTTCCCACTGAATTTGTTTGGTAATAAGGGTTCTTTATTTTGGCGAATGTTTTTTTAATCGCATTGTAATTTTTATCGATATATTCTATGGTCGCGAGAATTCTTTTTTTATCAGTATCTACCAGAAAATTTACGCCCAAATCAACCGTTTCTGACCAAGCGGTGATGTTTCGCAATGTGACACATGGGGTTTTTGCCCAGAAGGCCTCTTTTTGCAATCCTCCAGAATCGGTAATAACCATTCTGGCGTTACGCATTAAATGAATGGTCTCTTGATGCGACAGTGGGTCAATAATCAAAAAATTCGAAAGTTTGTCAGGAGTGTATTTAAGCTTGTCGAGCTGATTTTTGGTGCGCGGATGAATCGGAAAAACAATCCGGTATTTTTTTAAGTCGTTCAATGTTTCCAATAAATTTATTAAAAGTTTCGGGTTATTTTTCCCGGTTCTGTGAGTAGTCAGGAAAATATATTTACCAGATATTAATCCTAATTTCTGACACAGTTTTAACTTTCTGCTTTTAGTCATACCCAAACGGAAAACATCATACAAGGGGTCACCCGTGTTGAATATTTTACCAAGCACTTTTTCACTCTCTAAATTTTTTACAGCGGACTCGGACACCGTAAAAAGAATATTTGAACAGTGGTCTATCAATCGGCGGTTTATTTCTTCCGGTATACCCATTTCCCATTCTCGGCATCCCGCTTCAAGATGAGATATGGGTATGTCTAATTTGGTTGCGGCCAAGGTGGCGGCCAGCGAAGAGTTCGTGTCTCCGAAGATAACAATCATATCTGGATTGAATTCTCCAAAAAACTTTTCCAAGCCAATAATCATTTTCGCCGTTTGCTCGCCCTGTTTTCCTGAACCAACTTTTAAATTTACATCAGGTTTTGAAACGCCCAGTTCTTTGAAGAAGGACTCACTCATGGCGTAATTGTAATGTTGCCCGGTATGAACAAGCCGAAAATCAATTTCGCGGTCTTTTTTCATGGCGACAATAATTTTCGCCGAACGAATAATTTCAGGTCTTGTTCCGACGATATAAACTATTTTCTTTTTCTTTGTCATTTGATTTATTTGATTGTTTATGTGTTTTTGACGACTGCCCCGCTTTTGTCTACTTTCCCGTGAACGCGTGCTGGGTTTCCATATACCAGAGCATAATCGGGGATATTTTTTGTTACTACTGAACCAGCGCCAATTAGCGCATATTTGCCGATAGTGATGTCAGGAAGAATAATTGAGCCGGCGCCGATTGAAGCGCCATTCTTTACGAGAGTTTTTCCAACTTTCCAGTCGTTGTCTGTTTTCAATTTTCCCTTTTGGTCAATAGCGCGCGGATTTTTGTCATTGGTAAAAATTACATGAGGTCCGATAAAAACCCCATCTTCAATGGTGGTGCCATGATAGACAGAAGCTCTATTTTGGATTTTTACATTATTGCCGATGCGAACATCAAAATCTACATAGACCGCTTTGCCTAAGATGCAGTTCTTACCGATACTGACCCCTTGTCTTATTTGGGAATAATGCCAGATTTTTGTGTTTTTTCCTATTTTACTCCCCGGCGATATTTCAGCCGTAGGGTGCGAGAAATAATTCATAAAATTTTAGATTTTTTGGTTAATAAATTAATAATTTTCTAACGGACTTTTTTTATGCCACCAGATAGGATGAGTCGTTATATATAGCTTTGGTGTTTCTTTCTCAATGAAATTACACATACAACCTTCTCTCCATCTGGCGCTGCTGTCGGATATATATTTCATATCTTTGACGAAGATAGGGGAATAGGCCTGATATTTCAATCCAAATTTTGCGATATTTTTATCAGAAATCGTAAATTCATTTTTGCTATTATTCGGTTCGTGGCAAGATATTCCTGATATTTTTTTATTAATGATGTTTTCAAATATCACCCCGTCTCTTTTAAAGAATTGTTCAGCATTTTCATTAAATAATCTCGCAAATCCAGCGTCATAATGAAGCCCAACTTCATGATCCATTTCTGTCAGATTTTTAATGACCTTATAGTTTTCAAGTCGGTAGGGATTATAATCAGCGTGTAAACGGATGAAATATGTTGTTTGAATGCCCAGACTTTTTTCAATCTCCGCGAAATTCATTGCCAGAGATAATTTATGATCAATGTCATGTCTCATCAAAATGATTTTTTCTTTTCTGACAACTTTTGACTTGTTTTGAATATATTCTTCCAAAGTCAAAAATTTGTATCCTTTTCTTTTGGCGGATTCAAGACAATATTTGTAGTGTTCTAATTTGAATGAGCAAGATTCTTTCATATTTTTTGACATTTAATGCCGATAATTATTTTGTTTGAGATAAAAGTTTTTTTCTTGGCGAATTCTTTTTCAATCAATTCTCGCATGCGACCCTCAATATTTTTGTTATATAAAGGTGTCACTTCCCAATATTTGAAGAGAACATCTTTATTTGGAAATTCCACGGGATTGTTGAAGTATTCAATTTCTATTTTAGGAAATAATTTTTCCAATATCTTTTTGGCCGTATTCTCAAGAAATTCAGACCAGCGGTAAAAATCATTCGAAAAATTCCCCCCCGCCTTTTTAACAAGTTCCAAAAATTCCAGATTATTTTTCTTGGTTGGCCCGCAAATAAAAATGATTCCTTTGTTTTCCAGAAGTCCATATAAATCTTTGAAGGTCTTTTCGGGGTCTTTGGTGTAATAGATGGCAAATGAAGATAAAATCCTATCAAATTTAAGCGGGGACAATTTCTCTGACATTTTTGTCAAATCAGCTCGCAACACAGAGATGTTTTTAATCTTATCTTCGGAAATTTTTTCTCGGCATTTATCAAGAGATGGCTTACTTATATCTGTACCAATCACCATTCCTTTCGGGCCGACTTTTTTTGAGATATCAAACGAATGATTTCCTGTGCCGCAACCAACATCAAGTATTTTCATTTTTTTACCCAAATGGAGATTGTCAATAACCCATGAATCAAAATTTGATTTTGAAAAATGTTTATGCACGAAGATTCTATAATCAAGGGCATTGGAATTGGTCTCAATTTTTTTCACGTTTTTATATTTTTAGAGCTATTTCTAGTGCTTTATAAGCATCTTGTGGAGAGAAAATTGGTGTACGATTTTCTTGAATAGCTGAAATAAATTCCTCCAGTTCACATTTTAGCGGTTCGGCTTTGTTTATGCCTATCTGAACAGTATCAGTTGAACAGGTTTTTGATAGAAACTCGTCATAATTTTTCCATTGAGAAATGCTGTTTGGATAATCATTTTCATACAAAGTTATTTTCTGTTCTAAATAATCCAATCGCGCAAAGGCCTTAGTGCCCGTGATATCAAGCGTTCTGATTTTTATAGGCGTTGTCCAGTTTACTTCAATAAAAGCAAAGGCATTTGGATATTTGAGCAAAATAAGCGCATTGTCTTCTTGGTCGTTAATAATTCTTTTTGATTTAAAACCATGTGTTTCAATGGGTAACCCTTGAAGTAGAGAATTTGCTATATCTATGTCGTGGATTGCTAAATCCATAACCACATTAGCGTTTTTTGTTTGAGGAGGTGTGCCGCCGACTCGACGGATGTTTAGTGATATAATTTCACCCAATCTTTTTTTGTAAATTAAATGAGACAAACGGCGAACAGCTGGATTGAATCTTTCTATGTGTCCTATCATTAACACAAGATTTCTTTTTTTTGCTTTTTTTAAAATCTCTTTTGCTTCTTTTAAGTTGGTCGCTATTGGTTTTTCCAATAGTACATGAATATTTTTATCCAAAACATCGCAGGCAATTTTATGATGCAAGAAAGTGGGGACAGCAATAGATACGGCATCAATCTGTTGTTCAGCGAGCATTTGTTTGTGATCCTGATAAGCCAGACACCCATAATGTTTTGCGAGTTGCCGCGCTAATTTTTCGTTTGTGTCACAAATGGCGATCAAATTAATATTGGGCAACTCGGAATAAATTCTCGCGTGATTTCTCCCCATATTTCCCGCGCCAATCAGCGCCACATTTAATTTGTCCGTTTTCATATTAAATTTAAATTGATTTTATAGTATTGATAATGTGTTCGATGTCTTTTTTTGAGACCGATGGATGAACAGGTAAAGACAATACTTCTTGTGCCATCTTTTCCACCACCGGCAATGTCTCAGGTTTTCCCGTAATTTTTACTACATGAGGTATTAAATGAAGGGGGTTGGGGTAAAAAACAGCATTGCCAATTCCTCTTTTAATTAAATACTCAGACAATTGATCTCGAGTCATTTTAAATTCGTCAGTAATTCTTACGGTGTATTGATGAAACACATGATGATAGCCGTTTTTGACTTTTGGAGTGATAATTCCTTTTATTTTTTTTAATCCAGCCGTAAGCAGTTTGGCATTGCCGATTCTTTTCTGGTTGAAAGCGTCAAGTTTTTTCATTTGAACTAATCCTAAAGTCGCAGCTGTGTCGGTCATTCTATAGTTATAACCCATATCAAAATATTGATAACGGATTTTTTGCGATTGCCCGTGATGTCGAAACATTTTGGTTCTTTCTACGTATTTTTCATTGTCAGTCGTGATAATGCCCCCCTCGCCGGTGGTAATGTTTTTGGTTGCGTAAAAGGAAAAACATCCGATATCTCCGAAAGTGCCAGTTTTTTTATTTTTAAACTTGGCGCCGTGAGCTTGGCAGGCGTCCTCAATTATTTTCAATTTGTATTTTTGGGCGATTTTTCTTACCGCTGCTATGTCATGGGGATGGCCGAAAATATCAACGGGTAAGATGGCTTTTGTCCCCGCGGTTATTTTTTGTTCAATCTTAGTTGGGTCTATGTTAAATGTTATCGGGTCAATATCGCAAAACACAGGTTCCGCTCCTTGTTGTAAGATGGCGTTTACAGTAGCCACAAAAGTAAATGGGGTGGTAATTACCTCGTCTCCTTCTTTGATGCCGCAGGCGTATAATGCCGCGTGCAGCGCGGCGGTCCCGCTATTTGTTGCTACGGCATATTTGGTTCCGCAATATCTGGCAAATTTTTTCTCAAATTCCAAAACTCTTGGTCCTTGAGCCACAATGCCAGATTGAAGCGTTTTGATTATTGCGTCAATTTCTTTTTTATCAAATATTGGTTGGGCAATTCGTATCATAAAATTCTTTTGATTTCATTTTTATAAATATTCCATAATTCATCCATATCTTTCATATTTTGTTCCCAAGCTTTTATGTAATTGTAGTCAAAACCGGTGTCAAAAACTGCAGCGACATAATTTTCGAGACGCCTTTCATATTCATCAGTTTCTAAACTATTCGAAATCACCCCTCTTATTTTTTTGGACAGGGTGGTCATGTCGGTGTGGTGAGTTACATTAGGCAATTTTAGGGTTGTTCCTAGATCTCCAAGCTGTATTGCGGGTATTTTCAAAAAAGCGGCTTCGGCTATTGTGGTACTGGATGGGCTTATGACTAATGTTGCGCCTTTAAGGACTTTTTCTGTTGGAATTCTATAATCAATAAGTTTGACATTAACGGTTCTTGCTACTTTTTCAATATATGACGGAGGGCGTTTACCTATCATGCCCGGGTGCTCTTTTACAACAAGCGTATAGTCATCTGGCAGGGACATTGCAACTAATCTAGCTGTTTCTATCTGGTTTGCAAAGTATGGCGCCCTGACATCAATTGTTTCTTCCGGTTGAAATTGTAAAGGAAAGTAGGCGTATTTTTTTATCTTATCAAATGGATAATATTTATATGTATCCATGAATTTTTTATAGCGCTTTTCGCAAATATGATCACGCAAAATTATTCTTGGCGGACGGTATTCATATGTTGGGCCAAGTCTAAGTATGTCTTTGGGTCTTTTTATATACCAAAGAGCAATTTGTTTTATAGGACTCAACTCCCTTTTTATTTTTTGCAGCAAAGTTTTTTTGTTTTGGGTGATGTATTTATCGGCATAAGTGGGTATCTTGAAATTACTTCTGAATTCATTTATATATCGGCGCGCTCGTTCTCGATTTGGTGTCTCTTCGGTGTGTGAATTGAGGATGTCCACGCGGTCAAAAAATTGCCCGCGATCATATTGATATCCCTCTACGAAGATAAAATGCCCCTGTATTTTACTATCTGTAATTGCGATCATTGGAACATTTTTTTTGAGCCCGTATAAGTTGAACATTATGTGAGGCAGAGAAACAAAAGTGGGGCAGATGATGATGTCAGGTTTAAATTTTTCAAAAAAATATCTGATATTTTTATAAATAGCCATCACATAATCTACTATATGTTCGTCGCTTACATTTTGTTTAAAACCATAATAATATTTATCACCATAAGATTTGACATACAATCGCATACAGGCGACGAGTGGCCAGATAGACGAGACCCCTAGTTCATAGCATATGTCTTTAAGTGAATATGAATCTCCAGCCAGATATTCTTGGGGGTTTCTCATAATGTCATCTCCAAAAAATATATATTCATATTTAACATCGGGCTGCGAGACAATTAACTCGTGGGTAGTGTCTTTAAAAGTAAGGGCAGCCAGCTTGGCGCCCTCAGCGTGTAATTTACGAGCCAAAAAGCGTCCAATACCCTTACCCCAACCTCGTTGTTGGAAAATAAGAATTTTTTTACCCCTCAAAGAAAATTTATTGCTCATGTTTGCTATAATAGCGCTATATTTTTCGTCAGTCAACACCTGTTGATATCTTTTGACACTTTTTGACACTATGCTATGCTTTATTATTATGGGTGATGAAATCAAAGAAAATGCTGTTTATACTACGGCTGAAACGAAAAATTTGCTCAAAATAAGCGAAAGTACAGTAAAAAGATTTCTTAAAAGAAAGCTTATAAAGGCGAATAAAGTAGGGGGCCAATATCGGATTTTAGGCAAGGAAATTTTGCGATTGGTATCTCCGGAGGTGGAGAAGAAAGCTGTCAGGTCTTATCTCAATCTTAAAAAAAGAATTGTTGAAGAGATAAACAAATGGTAAACCCATGATAAAAAAACTGCGAGCGATCATAACTTTGTTTTACAAAATTTTCGGCGCCTATAAATTTGATGTGCTGACTTTGACGGCGCTCGGTTTTTTTAGCGGTATTTTAGGTGGTATCGGTATCAACATATTAATTCCGATTTTTTCGTTTATTGTTAATCCCGAGGCGGCCATGGCCGACCCAATTTCCAAGTTCATTAGGGAGGTGTTTCTTGCTTTGAACATTGATTTCAGCTTGAAATTTCTGTTAATTTTCGCGGTAATTCTATTCATGACAAAAGCTGTCATTCTGACAATTTTTTCCTATATTAATGTGCGGATTCTCGCTGGTTATGAAGAAAAGACAAGAAGCGAACTTTTCCGCACGGTTCTCGGGGCTAAGTGGGCATATTTACTCAAACAGCGATTGGGCCACCTGGAAACGATTTTGATTACCAATATCCAATACAGCCAAGGATTGTTTTCGCAGATGAGCAGTGCCATCATGGTTGTTACTAGTTTGCTTTCTTATACCGCTGTGGCCTTTTCCATTTCTTGGAAGATCACATTAATCTCTTTTGGTTTGGGTGGTTTTTCATTTCTGTTTCTCAAGCCCTTGATGAACAGACTTAACACCTTGTCCTATGAACAAGACAGAATAAATCGCGATGTTTCTCACCATATCAACGAAAATGTCGTAGGGATGAAAACCGTTAAGACATTTTCCGCCAATGAAGCAGTTTCTAAAATTGCTGAAAATTATTTCCGGCGAATTAAAGGACTTAAAATTTATACCAATGTTTTGAATAATTTAACCAGCATCCTTGTGGAACCAATCAGTGTTGTTTTTATTGCTTTTGTTTTTGTGATTTCTTACAAAACCGCTGGTTTTAATTTTGCCGCCTTGATCACGGTGGTTTATCTTATTAAACAGATTTTTGTTTATTTACAACAGTTGCAATCGCTGTTTGTTGGACTCAATACGACGATGCCGTTTGTGCGCTCTCTGGTTGAATATGAGGAAGCAGCCCGTGACGCGCAGGAATCGGCGAGCGGCGTTAGACCTTTTGTTTTTGAACAGGAACTTTCTTTCAAAAAAGTTTCTTTTGCTTATGAATCAAGCAGTAAACCAGTGCTCAATCAGATAAGTTTTACAATCAAGAAAGGTGAAATGGTTGGCGTAATTGGCCCATCTGGTGCCGGCAAAACCACTTTGGTTGACTTGCTATTGCATTTGTTTTATCCAACCAGTGGGGCAGTTGAAGTGGATGGTGTTCCCCTAAGAGAGATTAATCTGAACGATTGGCGTCGGAATACTGGATATGTCTCTCAAGATGTTTTCTTGACCAACGATTCTGTTCGCAATAACATTCGTTTTTATGACAACAATGTTTCCGACAAAGATATTGAAGACGCCACCAACATGGCGGACATTTATGATTTTATTGTTTCATTGCCGGAAGGATTTGATACATTGGTGGGAGAGCGAGGTGTTTTGCTTTCTGGCGGACAAAAACAGAGAATTGCTATCGCTCGGGCATTAGCGCGCAACCCCCAACTTCTGATTTTTGACGAAGCAACTAGTTCTTTGGACAATGAATCAGAGGTAAGAATTCAAAATGTTATCAAAAAACTAAAGGGCAAACTCACGATTATTGTTATTGCCCACCGTCTTACCACTATTGCTGGTGCCGACAAACTTGTTGCGATTGAAGATGGTCGAATTAAAGATTTTGGCAATCCGGACGATTTATTGAAAGATGAAGAATCTTATTTTTCAAGGGTGAGTCATTTAAGAAAATAAAAAATAAAAATGAACGGTAAAAAAATATTTTTAATATGGGCTGATGGCCGACCAGAAATTATCAAGATGATTTCTGAACTTGAGGAAAACGGCCACCAAGTTGTTTATTGGGTTGGTGCAGGCAATCCAGATTTAAGTCGTCTAAAAAAACACACCATTTATCACGATCATTACGCTGCTTGGGCGGGCAGACCGGCGAAGGGAATCAACCTAGAAAACTTTCCTCCCCCGAATAAAAATCTCCTCGAGCGTTTGAGCGGAACTGAATCAATCATCTTATCTATGATGAATAAGAAATTTGATTCTTTGTGCGTTGATGAAAGAAAACATATTTATTATTCAATGCTTAGATATTGGTACGGTATTATAAATGAGTTTAACCCCGAGGTTATAGTTTTTCCGTCGATACCACATACCGTATATAACTATCTTATTAGTGAATTGGCATTGCTTCTCGGAATAAAAACTATAATGTTTGAAGATACATGGGTTGCTAATCGTGTTATTACTTATGCCGATTGGAAATTGGGTAGCGAAGATTTGCGGGATGCGCTTCGTAAAAATTATAGGAAGAATTTTTCCGTGAAAGATTTGGGCGAGAATATGCGGACCTACTATTATTCGGTCCGTCAATCCAAAGATTATATTCCGGAATATATGATATTTTACAACAAGAAATTTACTGGTCTTAATTGGTTTAGAACAAAGCTGAATATACTTGGTCAAAGTATCAAACAAGGTAATGTTTTTCACAAATTGCCCAATTATATTTTGAAGTGGTTTAAGATGAATCTTGAAAAAGAATATATTAATGTTGAAACTCCACCAGACTTTTCCAAGAAATTTGTTTATGTACCTCTCGGTTTTCAGCCAGAAAGAACAACCAGTCCACAGGGAGGTGTATTTGTTGACCAAATATTGATGATTGAAACCCTTTCCACTTCTTTGCCAAAAGACTGGGTTATTTATGTGAAAGAACATCCTGGACAGTGGATGCTTAGGGCTGGCGTTAATTATTCAAGTAGCCGATATCCGGGTTACTACAAAAAGTGTGCTCAGGTGAAAAATGTGAAGATAGTTCCTATTAATACTTCATCTCACGAATTAATTTCTAAGAGTCAAGCGGTAGCTTTGACGACGGGCACCGCCGGTTTTGAAGCAATTCTAAAATATAAGCCCGTCATCATTTTCGGTTATCCTTGGTATAGAGATTTCTCTAAAATTTTTATGGTTAATGGTGTAAATACATGTCGCGAAGCATTTACAATCATTAATGGGAGTTACAATTTGGGAGAACAAGACATTATCAATTATCTGAAAAGTTTTGAAGATGGTACCCTGGATGGTTTTTTGGAGACTGTACCAGGAAGGAGACTTGACATATCTTTGGAAGAAAGTATGAAGAACATAACGAATTATATTTTAAAAAAAATACAGTAGCTAAATTATTTTTCTATGAGATTCTTAAAAAACAAAACAATCCTTATCACTGGTGGCACCGGCTCTTTTGGCAAGAATTTTGCTGAATATCTACTTGCTAATTCCGACCTGAAAAAATTGATTATTCTTAGCCGTGATGAATGGAAGCAAAGCGTGATGGCTACGGAAATCAAAGATAAAAGAATTAGGTTTTTTCTTGGTGATGTTCGCGACCGCGAGCGGTTAGAAAGAGCGTTCAATGGCGTGGATATCGTGGTGCACGCCGCTGCCCTCAAGCAGGTGCCGACTTTGGAATACAATCCTTTTGAAGCAGTTAAGACCAACATTTTGGGCAGTCAAAATGTCATTGATGCCGCTGTTGACCAAGGGGTGGAAAAGGTCTTGCTGATTTCCACCGACAAAGCCGCTCAGCCGATTAATCTTTACGGTTCAACTAAACTTTGCGCCGAAAAACTTTTTGTCAGTGGCAATTCTTACGCGCCCAACAATACCAAATTAAGTTGCGTTCGTTACGGCAATGTTGTCGGCAGTCGCGGCAGTATCGTGGAAATTTTGCTGAAAAATCCGAATCAGGATATTGTTCACATTACTCACGAAGAGATGACCAGATTTTGGATTCATATAGAAGAAAGTTTTAAGCTAGTTTTGTTCGCTTTGGAAAAAATGAAAGGAGGAGAAATTTTTGTGCCGAAAATCCCCAGTATGAAGTTAATAGATTTATTTGATGTTTTGGCGGCAAAAGCAAAAAAAATATTTACTGGCATTAGGCCGGGGGAAAAACTTCACGAGATTTTACTGACTACCGATGAAGCCAGACATGCCGTTGAGCTTGATAAATATTTTGTTATTTTGCCGGAGCAGAAGGAGACCT
>Ga0209542_10003836_pt1 | contig 31685 bp, 29 predicted proteins | sample RifCSPhighO2_01_FD_184028 | JGI IMG/M metagenome (GOLD analysis project Ga0209542, IMG submission 184028) | Soil microbial communities from Rifle, Colorado - Rifle CSP2_plank highO2_0.1 (SPAdes) (version 2) | ecosystem: Environmental > Terrestrial > Deep subsurface > Rock core/Sediment ... | reverse complement strand
TGGGTTGGGAATTTTCATATCTTTCCCTTTCTAGCCTGCAAATACAGTAGAATTATCTGTCCGCTCATAATTAAGATTATTAAACTCGCAACCATATAAAAATATTGGGGAGCCGTCAGGTAATCCTTAGCAAAAGTCCGATATACATAAGATTTAGACTGGTTCGAGTTTAAAAATTCCCAATTTCTCTGAAATGTATAATATTCTTTACGGTTCGAAATCTTTTCCAACGCCACCGCTTCAACTTTCGGAGGGTTTCTATTTGTCGTTACAGCTCCCAGTGTATTAACAGAAACCGAATAAATTGTAAGCAACAAAAAGAATAATACAAATAAAAATTTCTTACTAAAGTGAGTCAAAGCCATAGCGATAAATATGGAAATAATTGCGTAGCTCGGTATTAAGTAACGAGATCCGAAGGCCCATCCTCCCCGACCAAACATTGCATAAAGAAAAATATTAAAACCTACGATTGCGAGTAATAGGGAAGTCATTTTTCCGTTCTTTTTATAGAACATGAACACACCTATGATTCCGATAAACATGATGGGGGTGTAAAACAGAATCCCCCTGTCGGGGCTGAATAAGTGACTATAAAGTAAACTGGGCAATTCTCTTGTACTAAAAAACAGGATGGATGACTTCTTCTGCAAATCAGGGTTAATAAATTGTTCAGCCCTATCCTGACCAGCACTTCCCGGCACAGTAGGTTTACCTTGTTCATCGATTGCTTTTACACTTGCCACGGTTCCAGAAAATTGTAGCGGGCTACCGTACGATTCTTTATTAAACCAAAGGAAAAACACCAGAGGTACTAATACTGTTATTAAAGATAATAAAATTAGTGGTCTAAATTTTAATCTTAAGACCTTTCCTGTTTTTTCAAGATCAAATAATCTAGCAAAAGCGTATATACCAATTGGTAACATAAAGAAAAGGTTGGGATAATCAACAGGAATCGAAATTGCACAAAGAAACCAAACGAGCGCGAAAGATAAGAAATTTTTCCATTTAAGTAATATCCAAACCGAAAAAAGTATCAGAAAAGTCGTAACGTGATGCTGATAGAGCGTAACCGCATATGCGAAGGAGGGGGATGCGAATAAGAACACTAAGGCTGCTATTGACGAAGCTAAAGGATTTGCGCCCAAAAGTTTTGCAATCGCTCGAATTAATAGTGCATTAATAATTGCAAATAAAAGTATTATCGAAAAAGCACCAACTTGGGAAAGTCCAAAGTACTTTCCTATGATATATCCGGGAGCAACAATAAATGAAACTGCCGGCGCAAACAAAGATACATAGTTTCCGTTTTTATAACCTAAATCAGGTGTCGTAAAGCGGGCTATCGGCAGAGAGAAGTGGAAAGTTTTATTTTCCACCATTGACATTGTTAAGGCATATCTGCCTCGTTCCGGAGATAATTCAAACGGACCATCATCTTTCCATGTATTTTGATTAATCTCTTCGCCGGTCGGATTGCCAGGTAAACCACGCAATCCCAACACGAGTATCAAAAATGTAAAGAGTACAAATAAAAATGTACTAAAGATTTTTTTCATAAGCTCCATTCTTCTCTATTAAATAAGTACTAGATAATAAACCTACTAAAAATGCAATTAACTCTATACTCTTAATACAAATAAGCATAACCCCTGCCAACGGATCCTTGAGTAAAACATTGATGTTCTTAGAGTAGACAATGATTCCCCTTCGGAAAGGATTAACTCTCCTTTTAGCGCCAATCTTATTTTCCTCAAGTAAACTTTTGAAGGAATGTCCCTTTTTGTAACTTCTAGCAATTCTCTCAAAAATTGAAAATTCGTCTTTTACTTTAAAGTGCGAATTTCTTACTAAACCAATTTTAGGATTTTTATTTTTTAATTTTGTGAAGAAACCCCATTCATCTAAAACACCAAACTTTTTATCAAAGGGTTTTTCTCCAAAATCAAATAAATTTTTTTTGAAAACTCTAGGAGTTAATGCATCGGAATCTGTCTGAACAATTTCTTTTTCCAATTTAAAAATTCTCTTAAATAACTTTCTAGATTTTTCACCCACCTCGAGAACATTCAGCGCATTGTACTTGCCGAGAAGTTTTGAGCATTCCTCTAATAAATTTGATGCGGCAACCATATCGTGATCGCAAAAAATTACATAATCACCTTTCGTTTTCAATATTGCCGTATTTCTTGCTTCGTTTTTGTCACCAAAAAAATTATAATAGCTAATTAACGTGCTTCGTTTTATCTTTTTCTTTAATTTCTCTAGAACTACTTGTTCACCAACGACAACAATATCCGAGGGTAACAAAGTCTGTCTTTGAAAACTATTGATTACTTCTATAGTTATAGCGCTGTACTCCTTCACAGAGATTGCCACTGAAATTGTATTTTTTTTCATTTAATTAATTACAACTTTTGTTCTTTCTAATTTATCCCAAAGTATGTTTGCCATTTTTCGTTCTTGTCTGACTGCAAGAATCTTGCAATAGCGGTTTATAAAGAAAACATAAACAATTGATGTGGGGTGTTTAATGAATTCTTTTATAAATAATTTAAGTACAGTTTTTTGAGGTCTCTTATATTCCTTTTCTAGAAACTCGCTTGAAAAATATCTTGCAAGAAGTTTCTTTGCCACCTTAAATCTGGTATTTTGTTTAATTTGATCTTTTAATGTTAAGGGTAATCCATAGTAAACTATAGCCTTCTTTACATATTGAAAGTTGTAACCCTTCGAAACACAGGTTAAGTACAAATATTTATCGTTTGCGATAACATCTGTAGGTAAGTCGATGCTTTTAATGAAGCCCTTTTTAAAAGCCATTAAAGGACCATGAACTGTAAAAATGTTATTTCCGTCTCTAATATTGTCTGCGAATGTTTTATAAATATGTGTAGAATAATATACTCCTTTTTGAATAAAATTTTTTGGCGTAAGCGGGATAACATTTCCGCCACACATCGCAACTTTTTTATTAGACTTAAAAGCTTCGACAAGATTTTTAATAACACTCTCATGACCAAACAACGTATCCGCATCTGTTTGAATTAAATAATCGCTATCAAAAATTTGGTAAATCTGGTTCATCCGATAAGGTTGACCACGTCTGTCTTTATTGGCAATCACCTTTATTTTTCTTTTCCTAAACGTTCTTATTATTTTTACAGTATTGTCAGTAGAACCATCAGAATTTATTATTATCTGCTTTAAGATGAAACCGTCTTCTTTTTGTGATAACAATGATTTCAAAAGATCAGCAATGTTTGTTTCTTCATTGTAAGCTGCCAATCCTACTGTTACTGTTGGTAGTTTTTTTATCATATTTTTTTAGAAGATAGAGTTACATTCCAAAGTGAATAATTTGTCTTATTAATACTTAATCTTGTAAAGATTCTTGATATGCCAAGATAGACTATCACCGAAAAGTAAGCAAACATCTTTAGGGGGTATTTGAATGTTTCTTTCATAAATTCTGAAATTATTAATGTCTTAGGCAAATAATATTCTTTTTTGATTAACTTTGTATCAAAATACTTTTCCAAATTCTTTTTACCTACATAAAACCTATCACTTTGTTTTTTGTGACCTTCGACATTTGTCGGAGATCTAAAAAGTACAACCGCTTCTTTGGAATATATGAACTTCAATCCTCTAGTTAGACAATAAAAATAGGAGAATGCATCTTCGGGGCAATCATCCACCCATCGAATATTTTTATAAAGTTCTTTTGAAAATGCCCTTCCTCTGCCGTGGCAAAGATATACAGAAGAACCATTATTTATTTTTAAATAAACATTTTTCTTGAATTTTCGCCCTTGAATAACAATACTTTCAAAGTAACTTTTTCGATGAGCACTCGAAGTATCGGCACCTACAATACCAATATTATTGTCATACAAAAAAGGATGTATTAGCTTTTCTATAAAAAGATTTCCCTTTGGTAACACATCGGCATTTATAAGAATTAATAAATCCGTATCTACCTTTTTTGTTATTACATTTTGAGTATCTGGTTGGCCTATTCTTCTTTTATTTTTAAACAATCTAATTTTTGGGTTATTTATCGAGCAAACAATTTTGTCTGTTTTATCAATACTCCCGTCGGAAACTACAATAATTTTCATTAATTTATAATTCAACTGTTTTTGTTTCAATAAAATCTTAAGCAACTTTCCAATGTTTGCCTCTTCGTTGTATGCGGGTATTCCGATTGTTACTGTTGGTTTCTTTTTCATAAATAGTTAATTAAAAATTTGAATTTGTAGCTTTTATTAAAAGTCTTGACGGCAGAGTTTCTTGTACAAGATTTATATCTAATATTTTCTTTTTTTGCGCGAGGTAAAAATTAAAGGATTCATTTTCCAAAACCATAAGCATTTTCTTGAGTTTCTTAAAATCCTCTTTTGTATCACTGTGAAATTCTATTACTAATTGTCTAACAAGATATAATTCATCCTTTATTTCATTAAGCACTTCGCTCTCAGATCCCTCAATATCAATTTTCAAAAAATCAATCTTCTGAGTTATTAATGAAGAAAGCCGTAAAGACGGTATTTCTAAGGCCTCATAATTAGTTAAATTCTTATTCATAGCACCTTTCACAAAATCCCCCCAAGACCATATGTTCATATCTCTAGTAAAGATGTTATTGGCTTTTTTACTCCTATAAAAAATAACCCTACCTCCCGCTCCTGTAACGGCAGCGTTTACAAGTTTTATTTCTTTAAGATTGTTTTCATTAATGTTCCGTTTAAGAATGCGAAAATTTTTTGGGTTTGGCTCGATAGCGGTTATCCTTGCTCCGGGGTATTTTTTCTTAAAAAACAACACGCTCAAGCCGACATGACTGCCGCAATCTATAATTTTGGGGTTTTCTTCTCGCGAAACAAAATCGTACTCTTTCAATATAAAAATATCTTTGAATATTTCTAAAAATTCCCGAATATTCAGGAACGATATCGTTAAACCCAAAATTCTTATCTTCCTAAAATTATTTTCAACACTAGTCATAATATTTAACTTATTTTCTTAGTCGATACGTCAACCTCCCATATCGGATTGAGGACTTTTGTTGGTTTCAACCTGTTAATTGTTGTGTAAATCCTGATTCCAAAATATAACGCAGTTTTTATGGGGTTTTTAAAAAACTCCTCTAAAGTCGCAACAACCTTTACTCTCAAAGGAATGCGGTATTCCCTTTCTAAATTCTCTTTATCAAAATATCTTGCCATCTCCAGCATTGAGTACTGAAAACGGCTGCTTTTTCGAAGGTGCTCAGTCATGTTTTGGGGATTCCTAAAATAAACTGCAAGTTTGTAAAGATACTTGAATTTTCCACCTGCGTATTTATTCGAAAAATAGTAGCATGCATCGGTTGTAGCAACTGACTCCTGAACAGAAAAGTGTTCCTTTAAAAATTTAGTACGGAAAGCCATACAACGGCCAACATTAGCCAAATAGTTATCTCCCTGTCTCCAATATCCGGCAATATTGTTGGCAATTCGAGTTCCAACGTTTAATACGTCTTCAAAAAATGAAATTGGTTCTAAATGCTGGTTTCTTACGCTCGCCATGGTTAGGCCATCCTCTTTCTCAAAAGCTTTAATTATTTTTGAAAAATCGTATGGTCGGTAGACAACGTCGTCTTGAGTGAGGATAATAATATCCGAATTAGTTAATGCTAGAATCTGTTTTTGCTTTTTGATTTGACTACCTTCAATTTTATTTTCAATCAGTTCAACATTATATTTTTTAAGCTGACTTTTTATGTGGTCTTTAATTGGTACTCTATCGGCTACAATAATAAATCTGAAGTCTCCAATCCTTCTTTGTCCACGAATGGACCTGACGGTTTCAATAATTGATTCGTCACCATAACAAGTCGTTATACCAACAGTAAGCGTAGGATTACTTTTTGCCATTTTTACCTTTCTCCGAAAAAAGCTTTAATTGTTCGTTCCATAATCTGTCGCAGAGTCTCCCTTTAGGTAATTCAACGTCGTCGAAAGTAATAGCAGTATCCATAGGAACATCCTTTTTAAGGACGCTGCCGTTTGACAAACCGATCGGTAATAAATTTTCAGCACGAGTCTTTACGTAGTTATCAATTACGCCATAAACCGTAAACCCCCCAACCCCGTCTAAAATTTCTCCCTTCCTTATATCTTTCTTTGCTATAGAGACAACGTCAGCAACCGGACCGTACCATGGAGCAAGGGTTGCATCTTTGAAAATTACCGTCCGTGCAACACTCATTGGGGCTTCAAGTGGACTCAAATGATATGGTCTATAAAATGTATACAAAGGGCCCTCTCCCATTTTGTAACAACTCATGTAACGACGCCTTATGGGATTTTCCGTATAGCCCAGAATAAACACTCCGAAAGAAGGCTCTGCCCCCAAAATATAATCGACCAATCCCCCATTCATTAATTCGTCTTTAGAAAAAAGATTGGGCGCTTCTTCAACACGCGAGCATTTCGGGCCATACATTCCGCGTTTACCGATTTTAAATCCGGTCGCATTTGCGACAGTTGCCATTTCTACGCATATTTTTGTTCCGTCAGCGAAAGAAGTTATCATTGTTGGCCTTTGGAAGTGGGCCTCGGCAAAAGCCTTTTGGGTCTCCGGAGTTCGTCTGACGTCGATCAAACTTTTTATATTTCCCGCCATCACAGGAGTAAAACCCATACCTTTTACTTCTCTGTATAAATTCATTAATACTCCCGGCTGATCTCCGTTGGCCTGTGTGTAAATTACTCCCGCTTTATCTGCATAAACCTTGAGTATTGGGCCGATCGTCGAATCCATTTCCGCATTAATAATCGCCAGATGTTTTTTGTTCTTAAATGCCTCTAATGCAACTTGTGCCCCGAATTCAGTGTCGTATGTTGCGTCAACAATGATGTCTATATCTTTAGATTTGCATAAAAGCATCGGATCGTTTGTAAGCACATATTTTCCACTTTTTACTGCCGATTTAAATTTAGATGGATCGTTAGTATACACAAAGTCTTTAATTCCTGATTCTTTATATGCTTGCTCTCCATAGGATTTAGTTCTATTGGAAATAGCAACCAATCTCATACCCACCATTGAGGTAATTACCTGCATAGCAAATCCTCGTCCGGCAAAACCTGCTCCGACCAAACCAACCCGAACGGGTTTTCCGCTTTTTTCCAGTTTTTCAAGATATTTATCGACGGTTATCATTTGTAATTCTCCCTAGATTTATCTTTATCGGATACTACTTTTACGTCAATTGGCCAGCTGATATTAAACGCGGGATCGTTATATCTAATTCCGGATTCAATTTCGGATCTATAAAATCCGTTATAGTAGTCCATATAAATAGTGTCGTCTTCCAATGTCAAAACCGCATGTCCGAATCCCTCGGGAATATAAAGCAACTTTTCATCTTCCGCGTGAATTTCAAAGCCTTCCCACTTTTTGAAATTCTTAGATTCAGGTCTAAGATCAACAATCACCTCGTAATATGAACCAGTTATGCATTTAGTCAGTTGCGCGACATAGGGCTGGTCAGTTCGATAGTGAATACCTCGCATTGTTCCTTTCTTTTTTGTATAAGAAATATAACCTTGCAATAAATCAAGGTTTATTCCGTTTTGGTCAAACTCGTCCTTGCTCCACGTCCGCACTAACTGACCCCTATCGTCTTTTCTGGGTTCAAGTTCTATTATGTAGGCTCCTAATCTTGTTTTTATGAATTTCATATTTTTTTCCAACAAAGTTGGTCATCAATAAGTTTTTCGTCCAGTAAGTGTTTGATCTGACTCAAGCGGGTATAGTTCTTAGAATGAAAGACATCTTCATCTAAACTTATTTTCTTAAAGATCTTTAGTAATTCTTGTACGCCCATAGAGACGTCTCCTTTAGGTTCATATCCGGGGAGATTTATTAAAGCTTTTTCAAAAGTAACTTTGTAATTTCGAGTATCAACATTCTTTTTATTTTTTGTAATTTTACAATCCGGCATTTGTTTCGAAATAATTTCTGCAATTTCTTTTATTTGGTAATTGGAGTTTGTGTTGCCGATATTAAAAGTCTGCTTATGAATAGAGTCTTTTGGAGCATCTAGGACTGCTATCATAGCACCTGCCACGTCCTTTATATAAACGAAAGGTCTCCAGGCGCTTCCGTCACTTTGCATTTTTATCTTCCCGGTTGTATAAGCAAATCCGCAGAGACTGTTAACTACCAAATCAAAGCGCATTCTCGGAGACGGACCATAAACTGTAGCGTTACGGAGAATCACCGGAGTAAAATCATCGCTTGCCAAACTTATTAGTGATTTCTCATTTAATAATTTACATTTAGCATATGCTGTTAGGGGGTTTGGTTTTGAATTTTCATCAGATACCGCGTCACTTGCACCATAGACACTACAAGAAGAAGAGTATATAAATCTTTTGACACCGGCTTTTTTGGCCTCCTTAGCCAAGTTAACGGTTCCCCTGTGGTTTATCTCGTATGTCAATGCTTCATTTAATTGACCAAGCGGATCATTGGATAGTTCAGCCAGATGTACGACAGCATCGAAACTAAGTAAGTCTTCCTTAGTAATTTCACGAACATCTTTATTGATAACAATGGGGGGTGTATTTACCCCGTTATACAACCAACCCGAACGGTAAAAACCAGTATCCAGCCCAATTACATCAAAGCCTTTTTTTAAAAGCTCTTGAACTAGTACTGTTCCAATATATCCATCGCTTCCCGTAACTAAAACTTTCATATTATTTCCACACTTTCCATGGCGCATTGCCGTCATTCCACATTTGTTCTAAGACATTTTTATCTCGAAGAGTATCCATGGGGTGCCAAAATCCTAGATGTTTATATCCAACAAGTTGTCTTTTCTTCGCAAGATTTCTCATTGGTGCTTCCTCTAAATCGGATGATCCGTCTTTTATATAACCAAAAACTTCAGGTTCCAAAACGAAAAATCCACCATTAATCCAAACACCTTCTTCAATGGGTTTTTCTCTGAAACTTTTAATTTGAGTCTCCCGTCCTTGAAGACTAAAAGCACCAAAGCGTCCAGGAGATTTAACGGCAGTAACTGTTGCCAAAACTTTCTTTTTATTATGAAAATCAATTAATTTTTGAATGTTAACATCGCTTACGCCGTCACCGTAGGTTAAACAAAACGTCTCGTTCCCAATATACTCTTTCACTTTCAGTAGTCTGCCACTTTTGCTAGTCTTTTCTCCTGTATCGACTAATGTTACTTTCCAATCTTCTGCGCCATTTTTGTGAACTTCGACAGAGTGTTTAGCTAAATCTAAAGTAATATCTGCATTTCTCATGTGATAATTTGCAAAATAATCTTTAATAAGTTCTCCTTTATAACCACAGCAAATAATAAAGTCGTTGATCCCATAATGGGAATAGACTTTCATTATATGCCAGAGAATTGGTTTACCACCAATTTCAACCATAGGTTTAGGACGAATACCAGTTTCTTCACTTATTCGGGTTCCATACCCTCCTGCTAAAATTACTGCTTTCATAATCGTATATTATAGTATGATACTATGGGTTATTCAACTTTAATTTTCAGCTAACGCAAGCTTTCTTACAAAAACAATTTCACGATCGGTTTCAATTACCCTAAACATAACCTTCAAAAACTCCTTTGCGCTTTTGTCCCAGCTGAAATTCTTAGACCATTCATAAGCATTTTTAGACACTTCTTTTCTGAAGTCGGCATACTCAATTAATCCCACCATAGCCTTTGCCATGACTTTTTCGTTTCTTTCCGGAACTAAAAGTCCCGTCCTTCCGTCAACCACAGAATCTTTTAAACCCTTTATGTTTGAAGCTATAACAGGAGTCCGTGCCGCATTTGCTTCAATTACCGTTATTCCCCAGCCCTCAAAAGACGATGGTTGAAGCGACACCCAAGACTCCGCTAAAAGTCTTGCTCTCTTTCTATTAGTAACATAACCCAAAAACTCGGTCTGGCTACTTACCCCAAGCTCTTGAGCTAATTTTTTAAGATGTGCTTCTGATTCTCCCTTTCCGGCTATCAAAAGTTTCGTTTCAGGATATTTTTGGGAAATTATAGCCAGTGCTTTCATTGCAACATCGACATTTTTGTATGGCTTCAAACGGCCGATATAGGCAAATGAAGGATAAGGTGTTTTATCCATCTTTTTAAATTCACGCCTGTTTATTCCCGGATTAATAACTTCTATATATTTTTTCTTAAATCCAAGTGCGTGGATATCTTTCTTTGATGACTCCGAAATAGTTACTATCTCGGTATGTTTATAAGCGATCGGCATTAGAAATGATTCAAAAAACTTTGCAAGATAAGATAAGGGGAAGGGAGCCCTTTTTCTCAAATACTCCTGGTGAACGTGGTGAATCAGCAATATCTTTGGTACCGTTACAAATAGGGGCGTAAAGAAAGGAATACCGTTTTCGGAATCAATAACGACATCGAATTTACCTCTAAACTTCAAAAGGTAGTAAAGAGCTGCCCATATATAAATAGTATAGAAACCTCCGCGTCGTACTACCTGAATCCCTGAAACTTTCTCGTTTAGTTTATTTTTCCCGTCATTTCCACAAAAAAGAGTTACTTTATGACCTTCCTTTACCCACCTTTTGGCAATCTCAATAACATAAACTTCTGCTCCCCCTCCCCATATGTGCTTCAAGTCTCTCCAATTAAAAACTAATATATTTAGCCTCCCTTCTTGTGCGGGATAGTAGGGAATTTCCTGAAAAAGTGCATAAAGTTCTTTAAAATTCCTACCCAAAGTTAAGACTTTATCGTAAAAAAAGTGAAGTGCTGCAATCGCGGCAAGTTGTAGTAGAGATACCGTGCATACTACATAAACAATTTCGGAAACGGAGGAGTGATTCAATATAATACCAACCGCTTGGGTAATTGCAAATATAAATGCTGATAGTGGAAATAAATAATGACCCTTAATCTGGTGATAAATAACAAAGGTAGATGAGATAACAAAATAAACCATAGCCATTCCATATATAGGAAGGTATGTTATTATGCTTTGGGCCTTCTGTCCGAAGAGTAAGGGGGTGGTAATACTACCCAGCAGGCCGATAAATATATATCCGACAAGGGTGATAGCGATCACTACCCAAAAAAGATTATAGAAAGTTTTTAAAGAATCTTTGTTCTCCCCTTCGTTTTTGGAAACCACAGGTATGAGAAATTGAGAAGCGAGACCAGAAAGAAAGTAAATAATTTTTCCCGATAAAGACAACAGAGCGTATTGACCGGCAAGCTCGGAAGATAAGAAATGTTTTGCCAAAATTATATCGAGGGTTAAAAAAGATACTCCAGCCAAACCGGTTAATATAGATGTCGCCAAAAATCCCAATGGAAACGAAAGGTCTTTATTATTAACTTCTGTTTTTACTTGCTTTACGCGGGATACAAAAAAGAGACTAAGCATAGTAGATAGTATCAACGAGGCCGGGATGGATGAATAAATTAACTCCGGACGGCCGTTTTCTACAAAGAAGTAGGCCAGTCCCAATTTCACTGCTGCTTCAAGAATTACTGCTGTCGCTATATGGATAAATTTAAAATTACCCATTAAAAAACCTCCGTTAACTGCCCCGATCAAAAAAACCATCCAAATCGGAGAAAAAAGCAGAAAAGGTAAGACCGAACTCGTGTTAAAAAATGACACCAGAAACCCAGCACTTAAGATCCAAACCAAAACAGTTAACGCCGAAAGTATAAGAAGTTTTCCGCGAACTCCCGTAATAAATTCTTTAACCGGGGTTTTGTATTTACCTAAAAGATATGCACTCTTATAATTAAAAGTTTTTCCGATAGCAGCGGAAAATACCGTTGCCAGCGAAAAAACGGAAGAAATTAAACTTACGGTTCCAAAATCGGAAAGGTCAAGCTTTCTTCCCAAGTAGGCGTTATACAAAAAGTTTGAAAGGTTCGCAAATATTGACGAGAAAATCAAGGCTCCTCCTCCAACATAGGCCGGATTAATCCCGGGCCAAGTTAGTCCGGCAGTTTTATTAACTTTCACTTTTTCTTCCGTAACTTTTTTCAGATGAAACCCGTGCTGGGTCTTTTCCCAGTAATGGGGCTTTGTAATAAGTTGGTAGAGTGCGATACTGGCTGCGTAGCTCGTCATCAGCCAATAAAAAGGTACAAGAAAAACAAACTTAACAAGATTCCACTGGCCACGTTTGGTACACCCGATCATATAGTTATAAAAGTAGATAAAGTTGCCGAAAACCAAACTTATAACAGCAATGTAAAAAACCGGAGCCGGGTACAAGGCTTCAATTGCCGGGCCGACAAATTTATAAAGCAAAAAGTAGGAAAGCGTAGCCAGCCAAAGAACCGGATTAACGATAATAAAAACCATTCTCATTCCGATAACCAGCTGGAAGATTAAGGCTTGTAAACCGAACTCGCTGTGAAATTTTATGGGTTCACGCATATGAACCAAGTAGGTTTGAAAATATCCTTTGATCCAACGAGAACGCTGTTTAACCCAACCCCTTATGCTACTGTTTGCCTCTTCAAGGGTTGTTGAGTCGATAAGTGCGGTTTTATAGCCCTTTTTGAAAAGTCTTGCTCCAAGATCACAATCCTCTGCCACATTGAACGGATCCCAGCCGTGAAGTTCACGCAGTTTTTCAACTCTAAAATGATTACTGGTACCCCCCAAGGGAATAACCGATTCTACTGACTGAAGTCCGGGCAGGATAATATCAAACCAAAGTGAATATTCCGCCGTAAAAAGACGGGTCAGAAGGTTGTGATTCGGATTATAGTAATTGAGTTTACATTGAAGGCATATTACTTTCTCTCCGAGGGTCTGAAATGCCAAGTGAGCCTTTTTGAGCTGAAGAGGATCGGGTCTGTCTTCGGCATCGTAAATTACCAAGTACTCTCCCCTTGCATAAGCCAGACCAAAGTTACAAGCCTTTGGCTTAGTTTTAGGCTTTGAATCGGGAACGACGAGTACCCGAACGTATCTGGGCAGAGTAAGCGAATTTGCAGCTTTTACAGTTGCCTCGTCATCTTCTTCGAGTAATAAAAGTACATCAAGCTTATCTTTCGGCCAATCGATTTTCTTTATAGCTTCAATGAAATGAGGCAAAATCTCAGCTTCTTTGTATAACGGGCACAAAATACTATAAAAGGGCAAGTCGTTATTATTCAACGATTCTATATCTTCTTCTCTAACCTTAATTTCCGGTGGAAAGTGAAGAGACTTAAGTAATAACCTGAGGCTAAAAATAAGGTCGAGAAAGTATATTAGTGAAAGTAACGCAATTAGTACAATCGCGGTCATCTTTAGGTTCAAAAAAAGACCCAAAGAGACCAAGGTTAAAATGGACACGATGCCGACTTTTTGCCAACCCGTTAACGTATATAATGCCGAAAGCTCGTGGGGAAGATGGGAATGGGTAACAAACCTTTTACCTTTATAAGCAACGCCGACTTCAAGAGTTAGGTTTTCTTCCTGAGCCAATATTTTATAAACTTTGGGTCTTTTTACTTTAAGCGCGAGTGATCCTTTTGCAATCTCGATACCAGCCTTTATAAAATTTATCTTCGATTTACCCATTTTGCGATCGGAAAAATCTATATCTACCGACCCGATTGAAAGTCCTATTTGCTTAGCAGTATTAAGAAGCGGCATATCGAGCGTCCAGGCAGAAACTTCAGACTCGTCCAATTGATCTATAATTTCCTTTCGAAATACTTTTAAACCCGACTGGGTGTCGCAATTAAATCCATGAAGTAGTCTCTCAAAAACTAAACAGTTAACTTTTGACCCAGCACGTCTTAACAAGCTTGATTTATTGATTTTTCTATTTGCAACCACTACCCCGTGTTCTTGTGCAAGCTTGTACATCTGGGGAAGCGCCTCGGGGGGGTACTGAAGATCACCGTCAATCATCGCGATAAAAGGAGCTTCTGATTCTCCTGCTCCTTCCAAAATTGAGTAGGCTTTACCAATCTTGCCCTTTTTAATCAAAAGTTTTATGGGATACTTACCTGAAATAATATTTATCTGATAAGTCGTATCGTCTGTTGAGTGGTCGTCTACAAATGTTATTCTGTAACTAATTTTGGCAGCATAAAGCGCCTTGTGAATTCGTTCGACCAAGCGCATAATGCTTCCAGCTTCGTTTTTGACCGGTATTATAACTTCTAAGTCGTGCATATAACTAATAAAAAACCAGCCTTTATCAGGCTGGATAGAAAGTTAAAAGAAACTATATAGTATTATACTACAGGTCTGCGAATATTCAAGTCTTTTGGGGTTTTGGTAGAAAAAGGAAGCTAATTAATCTTGTCCGAGGCCCTGGGAGATTAATTTATCTACAATTTGATGCCAGGAACTAAACTTCATCCCCAGTTTTTGTTCAGTAACTTTGATACTCAAACCTCCGTATTTTGGATATCTCAATGGAGAGTCACCGGATTGTTTTAAATATTCTTCGAGTGTAATTCCGGCTATTACATCTTTTACTTTTCGGGTTTTTTCTAACATATACGATATAATTTCTAAGGGAGTGGTTGTATCACCCGAGCTTGCGTGAAAAACTCCTGTTTTATTATCTTTGATCATTTTCTCTATCGCTTTACAGGCTTCATCTACAAAACTTATCGAAATCTGTTGGTCCGAGTATAGAGGATAGAGTTTTCCCTCGTCGTAAAGAGTCAACGGATTTCGTAAAAAATCAAGTTTGCCTTCGAATTTTGCCCTAACGGGATAAATTAGGCGTAAAATAGTAGCTCTCCCATCCAACTTATTCTTGACAACCCTTTCGGCTTCCGATTTTGTATAACCGTACCACGATAGATTTTCCAATTTAGCTTCCGCTGGATGATTTTCACTATAAGGCCCCGGGTCTTCGGCCAATCCGGAAAATACCATATCTGTCGATATATGAATGAAGTGAATTTTATCTTTTCGAGGCTCCATAGCTTCTATCAAATTTTTTGTTCCTTCGACGTTTACCTGCCAACAACTAAGTTCTTTTTTACCTCTTTGCTTTTCGGCTTCGTCAACATCAGTAAAGGCCGCAAAATGAACCACAGCTTTAAACTCGTAGCTTGCGATCAGAGCCTTAACTTGGTTTTTATCTGTAATATCAAAATCAATTTGCCTGGGTGTATGAACCTCATTTTTTTCGGGATAAAGCTCGATAAACCTGGAACCAATCATTCCTTCAGATCCTGTAACTAAAATTAAATCTTTCATAATTATCCGTTTTTGGGTTCCCAAATGTCCTTAAGTATTGCATTCCAGGGATACTTAAAGTTATCCCCTACGTCAGATGATGTCAGTAAATTCACTATAATAGAATCTCCACGCAAAGATTTCCAAGCTTTCAAAACACCGGATGGGATAACAATAAGGCTAGGATTTTCTATTCCAATTATAAATTGGTTAACGTAACCATATGTAGAGGACGAAGCCCTAATATCAACAAGTACAATCTGCATCTTTCCACGAACACAGGTATATTGAGAATGAGTTTTTTCGTGAACGTGCCAGCCTTTAATTACTCCTTCGTGGGTAGTGTTAAAATAAACGTGTTCTATTTTTCGGGCAACATTTTCTTTTTTGCTCCATGGTTTACTCCAAAGTTCCGTTAAATCTCCTCGGCCATCAACATGAATAGTCAATTTTTTAAAGTAAACGTCTCGAATCGTGGGGCTTTCTCTAAGACTATGTATCCTGAAATTAATTTTTTTCAGATTCTCGACTGATAAGTTTTTGTAAGAAAAATCCATATGTTTCGGTTCTTTGTTATCTATCTCTTACCGTATACCTTTGTGTAATATTCTCTATATTCTCCGCTTTTTACCCTTCGCCACCAACTAGCGTTTTCCTTATACCACTCCACAGTTTTGACTAACCAAGACTCAAGATCGTGTTGAGGTTTCCAACCAAGCTTTGCTATCTTACTCCAGTTAACTGCATATCTTCGATCATGGGCGGGTCGATCTTTTACATGCTCTATAAAACTGTCATCTTTACCAAGAATACTTAAAATCATATTTGTTAAATCTTGGTTATTCACCTCTTTGTGTTGCGCTCCGACCATATAGGATTCTCCAACTTTCCCTTTCATTAAAACAAGGTCAATTGCACGGCAATGATCTTCGACATAAAGCCAATCCCGAACATAAAGACCATCGCCATACATAGGTATTTTTTTATTTTCCAAAATATTGGTAATAAAAAGAGGAATCATTTTTTCAGGGTGCTGATAGGGTCCAAAATTATTCGTGCAGTCGGTAATAGTTATGGGTAAATTATGAGTACTGTAATAAGATCTTACAAAATGCTCGGCGGCAGCCTTACTCGCCGAGTACTGATTCCGGGGATCAAAAGGTGTGTCTTCTTTAAACTTTTCCTTTGTTTTTAACGGCAATGCTCCAAACACCTCATCTGTTCCAATATAGTGAAATCTATTTACACCTTCTTTCGCTGCGGCTTCACAAAGAATTTGGGTTCCCAAAACATTAGTTGTTACAAAATCACCGGCCGCAAAAAGGGACCTATCGACATGTGATTCGGCCGCAAAATGAACAACAACTTCTGCACCTTTTATTGCTTTTTCAATTTGTTTGGGTTCACGAACATCACCTCGTACAAAGGCATAATGAGGATTACCTTGTATATCTTTTAAGCTCTCTAAATTTCCAGAATATGTTAGAACGTCAAAGTTGACAACATAATCTTTAGGATATTTCTTGAGCCAATAGCGGATGAAGTTTGACCCAATGAATCCCGCACCACCAGTTACCAATAGTTTCATTTATTTTCTTTTTTAGACTTTTTGGCCATATAATTACTAACCTCCAAAAGACTATCAAATGTACCCGCATCAGCCCACAATCCCTCGAAAAGATTTACCTTGAGCTCTCCCTTTTTAAGGTAAATATTATTAAGATCTGTGATTTCAATTTCGCCACGGGCGGAAGGGATTAGTCTCTTAGCATAACGTATAACTCGAGAGTCATAGGTATATAAACCCACCACGACATAATCACTTTTAGGCCTTTTTGGTTTTTCTTCTATAGATAAGACATTACCAACCTTATCGAATTCAACCACTCCAAAACGCCCTGGGTCTGGAACCTCCTTTGCAAAGACCATTGCCCCTGATTTGAAAGACTGAATTTCTTTTGCGAAACCGTGATTGTCAAAAATGTTGTCACCCAAAATCATGGTGACGTTATCGTCATCAATAAAATCTTCACCGACTATGAAAGCATCCGCTAAACCTCTGGGCTTCTCCTGAATGGCGTAACTAAAATGTGCTCCGAATTCTTTACCCGAACCTAGCAAGTTTAGAAAATGACCCGAATAAAGGGGCGATATGATAATTAAAATGTCGTCGATTCCAGAGGAAATCAAAGTTTGGATCGGGTAGTATATCATTGGCTGTTTGTAGACTGGAAGAAGCTGCTTGCTAGTAATCTTATTAAGGGGGTAAAGACGACTGGCATTACCTCCGGCTAAGATTATACCTTTCATATATATTCAATAATTAAAGATTTTAGATGGGTCAATGATACCAAATTCACCAAACTATAGTCAAAACCAGTTACACTTTGACTGCCAAAGCGTAAACACACTAAGTATGTTTATCGGCCACGCTTGAGGCTCCCCACGAGTCCGGCTTTGTTTTAGCGGTAAAACCATTCCCTGTTACCATTCCAACAACCTCACGTATCATCTCCCTTGTCGGACCTAGCGAACCTACGTCAATATGAATCTCCAGGTCATATTTAGCAGGAGATATAAGCTTTCGAACCAGCGGGACAATTTTCTGGGCTAAATCCAGGCTCATTAAGGTCTCGGTATAAATTTTATCTCTTAAAACCGGTTTTTGAAATTTTTTTTCTTTTTTCCAAAAATATCGTCCTCCCCGCCCTTTCCTATAAATTACAATTGCACTAACAAAATCGATTTCGGCTTTGCCATTTATTCTTCTTGTCTGAGAATCGGTTCCAATTATTAATGAATAAAAGCTGGATGGCTCTTCGTCAACAAAACTCCCAACCTCAGAGACAATTTGGGCCAAATTCAATGATCCTTTAGAAGGACTATAAAAACCATTTTTATAAGTTTGCATGCCAAAATTATACTCTTTAATATATTTCTTAAGCAAACAATGTTGAAGTGATATAATATTTCGACAATGGGCGAGGTAAAAAGTAGAGTTAAAAAAGCAGTAATAGCCGTAGCAGGATATGGAACACGTTTTTTACCGGCTACAAAAAACCAGCCAAAACAAATGCTTCCGATCATCGATAAACCTATTGTTCATTATGTTGTCGAGGAAGCGGTTAATTCAGGTATAGAAGAGGTTATTTTGGTGACTCAGGCAGGACAACACAGCATTGAAGACTACTTTGATAGCCATTTTGAAATAGAAAAAACTTTAGAGGAAACAGGAAAATTTGAATATCTAAAAATCGTAAGAGACATACCCCAAATGGCAAATTTCGTTTACGTCAGACAAAAAAAACATCTACCTTACGGAAACGGAACGCCACTACTTTGTGCGGCACCACTCATTGATGACGACGAATCATTTCTATACATGTTCGGGGACGATATGACCCTTGCCAACAGTAATATCACCATATCAAAACAGTTAATAAATGTCTTTAAAAGCGAACGTCCCGATGCAATTTTGGCAGTACAAGAAGTGCCGGATAGCGAAGTACAAAAATACGCAACAGTAAAGTACAAAAAGAAAGCCGACTATAAATATGAAATCGAAGGCATACTCGAAAAAATGCCTTTGGGTAAAAATCTCTCCAATATGGCTCAATTCGGAAGGTTTGTCTTTAACTATGACGTAATTAGAGAAGCAGAAAAAACTTCACTAGGAAAAGATAATGAACTTTGGGTGACTGACATATTAAACAACTTAGCTAAAAAAGGTAAAAAAGTAATTGCTCAACCCATTGATGGAGAATGGTTAACGACGGGTGATCCTTTACACTATATGAAAGCTCAGGTTAGATTTGCACTCGAAAGAAAAGATATCGGTAACGATTTTGCGGAGTTTCTAAAAAATCTTAAGCTCTAAAAAGAACTGAAAAAACGATAACTACTCCCAAAAAAGCAATAGCAATATATTCCAGGATAACTGACAAGTGTAAATCATCATGAATATGGTGGTGAACGAATCCCCAAGCAACATACGATGCGGCAGTTGCGACAACAATAACGGATTGAAAAACCCTATCGTAAGCAAACATCCTGAACCCCAAAATTCCGACTAAAAATACTCCAATTAGTGGTAGATAGTGTTGTATATGACGAGTTAGTTTATGCATTTTGCTACAATATTTCTCCTGCCTTTACTATTATTATAATAGCCAATATCATACCTAAAAACGCAAAGTGAGCAAAAAATCGACCGGAAACTCTCGGAATTTTTTTTCTGTAAACAATAAAAGCATCGGCCACCATTACTACTAAAAGCAATAAAACTACTGCTAAGGATACGCTTCTAGTAGTATCAAAAGGCGATAATAATAGACTGAATCCTTTATTGATATTTTGCGAGGATTCTCCGACTTTAAAATTTTCCTCAGGAAATTCAGAAATTACCGGTGTTACTTCAATTGCCGGCACCAGAGCGGCCACGGTTGGAGTTACAGACAAAGTCGCTATTGGAAGTTTGGTTGGTGCTGCCGTTGCTTGAGGTTGTGCTAATGCTAAAGGAACAGATGTAGAAGTATCGGACAGCTGAGTGCCAAAAAGTTGAACTATTAAAGTCGTATCCGTTCCTGCCAAATCTCCTTCAACAACCGCAATACCGATCTCTTTGTATTTGCCAGACAACATATTTTCTCTATGGGAAGGGGATGCCATCCAAGCGTCAACAGCCGAACTAGGATTTGTAAAATCACGGGCCAAATTTTCACCTGCATACCTGTACTTATATCCCGAATTTAGAAAAAAGGACCATGGATCTGTGCCATCAGGAGCAACATGAGCCCAATAATCCTGCGCTATCATGTGTTCACCTTTTGCCTTGGCAGCTTGAGTTAGGGGGGCACTATATTCGAGTGCCGGAAGGCCGGCTTCAACCCTCTTTTGGTTTGTCAAGTTAATAACTTCACTGGGTGAAATATTCGCCGCATATCCTAATATTTTTATATTTGAATGGCTTAGCGACTGAATAAAAAGCTGAAATATTAAAAGTAGGGCACTCAATAAAAAAAGGGTGGGAGAATGTAAAAGTTTTGCCTTGTGATTATTAGAATATTGCGGATAGAAATAGTGCAATACTGTTAATGCAGTTGTCATCATCTCATTTTATCCCAAACCCTTAACCGGCGGCAATAATTAAATAGCTCTTTTAGCTATAATTATAAGTCTTTTTGTATCTCTAAAACCCGAACAGGTATAAAGAGTTAAAGTTTCGTCGTTGGTTGGAGCTATAATCTCAGTCTGATTCGGCATTACTTCTTTTATCTCGCTTACCTCGTATTTATACCAAGAGATTGGGGTTAAGACATATATTATATCGGCAATCTTGGCATTTTTAAGAGGTAAAAACAAACCTTCTTTCGCATGAGCAAAGATTACTTGATTACCCACCTGACCCGGCAACCCCGAACCTGATCCCCACGCTCCCGAGGCGGCAAAGACCTCCCAATATCCATTTATTATTTTTGCCTCCCGTACTTCCAAATCTAGCGATAGTTTTGGTATAACAATTCTTTGTGGAACCAAAGAACCATCATAGCCGCTATCGTCAAGTCCTCTGACTTCGACGGGCTCTCCTTCAAACGAAGTTCCTAAAACACTCACTCTTTCTTGAAACTTAGAAGTAAATAACAAATAGCCAATAATTAAAAGTGCCACACCTAGCCCCAATTTAGATTTTTTCCCATTCATGGAGTTAGATTAAACCTAATTCTTAAATATTTCAAGTTTTTTTGAAGATATATTTTGCCCAATAAACCTCACACCCAAAATCATCATAATTAGTCCTGCCCAGAAAAATAAAGTTTGAGCATTTTCGCTGGACGTATCAGACAAACCCGCAATTCCAGGTCCCCCTGCTTCTATCGCCGCTGCTTCGTCTAATATCTCACCTTCATCATCATCGTTATCATCATCGCTATCTTCCTCATTCACTTCTTCCTCCGGGGTTTCCTCTTCCTCTTCTTGCTTTTCTTCAGGTTCTCCCGGGTCGAAAATATCGCAACAAGTAATGTCGGTAATATTTATATTTGCATTATTGGAAATAAAGAAATCAAACAAGATATCTCCTGAATCTATGCTTACATTCCCGTTATTATCACTTGCAACGTTTTTCCCGGTTTCTAAATCCCAATTAACGTCGTTAATCAGATAAGCGTTGTTGATTATATATAAGCTAGAATTACCCAGCAAATCAACAAAAATGGCATTTTTTGAATCGGATCCGTTGCTACCAACTTTTGCATTAAATCCCGAAGTCCCGGAAGGTAAATTTATTATACTCGTATTTATTGGACCGTTTATAATTTTTCCAATTATCTCAATCTTTCCTGTAGTAATCGAAACGTTACCGTTATTATTATCAGCAGTATTTCTTCCTGTATTAGAGTGACCCTGAACGGTATTGATAACTGTTGCGGTTTGATTAATTGAAGCGGTTGTACTAGAAGCCTCAATTACATTTATATTATTCCCAGAGCCAGTTCCATTACCATTTATCTCCGCAGACAAATTTGACTCACAACAGCTTACACTGGCGGTGGAAGTATTTAAATTATTCTCAATTCCTATATTTGTTGTTGTACTTCCGGTTGTAATTTCGGCAAAGTCACCACTATTGTCCGAAGCTACATTATCACCCGTATTGGAATTCACAGTTACATTATTTTCAACGTTAACATTATTCGTTTGCTCGACTATTGTAGTCGTACCCACTTCCATACTTACAGAATTATCCGAACCCGTACCGTTATCAGATATTATAATTTCAGTAGCATTTACGACGGGAGCGAAGACAAGATTTAATATGAGGTAAATTCCAAGACTGATTTTTGCAAATTTGTGTTTAAGATAGACCATTCTTTTTGATGGCAGTCTTAAGGAGAAATCTTTTCTTTCTTGCTACAACAATTGCTAATGCTGGAATTACTGTGAAAAGCCATGCAAGATTTATTTTAATTACTTTCTTGCCTGCGTTAACCCCACCACTATCTAAACCTACCGAATTATCCCCATTTGCGGCCGATAAGGATGCACTAGCTAAAACCCCGGCCAATTTTGAAATAGGTGATGAGGAGACACTTGAACCATTAGCTACTATTTGGCTGGTATCACCAGTATTTGATTGGGTGGTCGAATTCTGAGAGTTTGCGTTTAACTGGGAATTTGGATTGTTAGCCTGGTTATCCAGTGCCCCGCCGATTCCACTATCATTTGTGGCCTCAGCCTCTTTGGTTTGACCCGGAGCGACAAAGTCGCCGAGCCAGCTCCCAAAGACATTAATTACTGTTACGAAAAGTTTTCCCGATCCGACAATGTTATTATTCACAAAATTCACAATATTAGCTACGATATTTGCATCACCTGTTGTAATTGTAGAGCCTCCTCCGGTGTTTCTGCTCGCACTGTTTCCGCCAGTATTTGCTGAAAGATCAACATTATTTACAATTTTTGCGTCATTTGATTGAACAATAGTATTATTTGTATTTTGTGTAACGGTGCCGCTATTGTTGGATCCCGACCCATTACCGGAGTTTAATACCACAATTTCACCGTTTTCATCAACCGTAATTTCAAAAGCTTCTGATCCGTAAACATTTGAGCCATCCGGAGCGCCCAATATTTTTCCAATCCACTTACCGGCTTCATTCACTAAAACTAACCAATAATTACCTCCAACAAGGTTCAAATTTGCAATATTCATTACTTGAGCTGCGATATCGATCTCGCCGGTTGTTACAGAACTATCTCCGCCCGTATTTGCACTAACCGAATTGCCTCCAGTAGATGCATCTAATACAAGATTGTTTTCCAACTCGACGTTATTAAATTGATAAGTTTCATCATTCGTCGTTGAGTCTAAATTGGCTGTGTTTGTTGAGTTACTTCCGTTTCCACTGTTTGCTAGGGTTGCATCAGTTACACAACATGTCAAAAAAGAACCGTCGGGAAGAATAATATCTCCAACCAGATTACCGAAAATGTTTACTACTGCGTAAACTACATTTCCGGCAAGATTATTGTTGGCAAAATTCAGAATTCCGGCGGAAACGTTGGCATCTCCTGCCCTTATCTCCGAATTTCCTCCCGTATTATTATCGGCAGTATTATTTCCCGAGTCCGATGAAAGTAAAACATTATTCTCAATTACTGCATCATTATCTTGGAAAGTATTATTGTTAATGGTTGAGTCAACATTTCCGGAATTGGTAGAGTCACTCCCGTTTCCCGTATTTACTATTTCAGTGTCCCCCGATAAACAGCTTGAAAAACACGCCCCCGAAAAATCAAGGATTATATCGCCCATGTGATCATCAGCAATATTAAATTCGGCAACCCCAACCCCGTCTACATTAGTATTTACAGCGGTTACAACCGTTCCTGTTGTATTAGCATCCCCTGTGGTTATTTCCGAATTGCCGACATTTTCAGATGCCGAATTATTTCCGGTTACCGTTTCTTGATTTGCGTCATTTACGACATATGCGGTGTTCCCTTGAAACGTATTATTGTTGTCACCAATTATGATGGAGCCGGAATTCGTTGAGTCGGTACCATTTCCGTCATTTACTATGCTAACTCCTCCGCCGGAGTTTGACGGCGATGCTAACAAATTATCATTACCTTCCGTCAAAATATTAACAGAGTTTGTAGCTTCTCCCGTATCAATGGTTACATCTCCCACTTGACCATTTAAATTTTCACCGCTTGAGTCCTGATTATTTTCTTCCGATGTTGAAGTTTCATTAAGTGCTTCGCCGTTATTTTCTTCCTCTTCATTATTATAGTTAGAGAATGTTTCGTCTTGAGCCTCAGGAGTTGGTGACGGTGCAAGCATTTCCGTAAGGGTTGGAGCAGAAGGAGCAATTGGTGCATCGTAGTTATTTTCTGGTGTTAGCGGAGGCGTGGGCGCAGAATTTATATCATCAATAGTTACCTCCGGCGCTATAGGAGGCGTGGGCGCAGACGGAATATCGTAAGCAATAGCTAGTGCTACGGGATTATTTACAACTATTAAAGCTACTGCCAAAGTAGCTATCATAAACTTTTTAAAATTATTTTTTATATTTGTTTTCATTTTGGTAATTTTTTTTAATACCGAGTTAATTCCAATCCTACTCGTTTCCTTAGCAGTTATATATATTGGCTGGTTAATTTTCCTTATTTGTATATTCTCGTATATTGTTCTCAAGGCAGGTTTATTATTAAATTAAATACTTTATATTTTTATCTCTTTCGGGTAGGGGTGGTCTACCGAAGTGCGGATAGACTCACCCGAAACCCTAAAGCTTATCTAACTTGACGTTCCAGACAACCAGCCCCAAATAAGAAGCCAATTGAGTCCAAAATCGAAATCGAAATCAAACTCTGGAAGATCAAAAGATACGTCTCCTAAAACATTAACGTTTCCGGAATTCTCGATATCTGCGCTAGCGTCAGCGTCGCCGGTAACAATACCTGGATCGCCATCTGGTTCTCCCGTATTATCTTCAGCGTCGTTCTTACCGCTATCTGCATCTAACTCGAGTTTGTTTTCCAGTTCACAATCTTCCTTGTGATTATCGGTTAGGCCTTCCGGACCATCCTCAGCACAGTTACCTTGAAAAGCCAAGGTTTCCTGTCCTAATTCAGCTCCGATAGTATTATCACTATCAGATCCGTTTCCGCCAATTTTTACCCAAAGATCATCAAGAAGACATCCGCATTCGAGATCCGCCCAGTTAAAGTTGACTAAATTGTCAACCTCAACATCTACCTCAGCGTCACCGGTTTCAACCGAAACGTCTCCTCCGGTATTATCGTCTGCGTCGTTATCGCCAGTATCCGCATCTGCATCAACTTTATTGTAAACGTCTGCGAAGTTACTCTGTGCCAAAAGCACTAAACTTCCTAACTCAAGATCTATGTCGTTATCACTGTATGTCCCGTTACCCGTTATCCAAGCAGAAAGTGAACCACCTTCTCCTTCTCCACCAACCTTGGCGGAATTGGAATTAGCGGTCGTCGCTAAATCTACTTTTACTGAAGCATTACCGGTTTCGACAGAAACCGAGCCCCCCGTATTATCTTCTGCGTCGTTACCGCCAGTATCTGCATCTGCATATACCTTATTAGTAACATCAGCTACGTTTTCTTGATAAAGTTCGGTAGAACTACCCATTTTAAGTCCAACGGTATTATCCGAGTTAGATCCGTTTCCGGATATCAAAACATCGACATCGCCCGATGGGCAACAATCTACTTCAGCTGTATTACTATTTAAAGCGTTACTTACTCTGACATCAACTGATGCATCACCGGTTTCAACTGAAACTTCTCCTCCGGTATTATCATTGGCATCGTTGTCTCCAGTGTCGGCATCCGCATCAACCCTGTTGTAAACATCTGAAAAGTTCGATTGAACTACGGTTGTTGATTGACCAAGTGATACGGTTGCGTCGTTATCGCTATAAGTACCATTACCGGAAATTTCGATAGTAGTACCAGCTAAAACTGGAAGAGCGGTATTTACCAATAAAGCAGCAGTTGCTGTTATAGTTGCAATTTTCTTTTGTAAATTTGTCATAAATCTATTCACCCCCTTTCTTTTTGGTTCCCCGTTAGATGTTTTAACTATCTAACTAGGGTGCACTTCACCTTAATACTAATTACTTATTAAAGTATCCGTTTTACTCGCCTCAGATAAAAATCTGAAACGGAAAACGGAGGCGCCCCAGCTCAACTCCACCTAATGGTGGATATGGTTAAACTGGAGAGCCTCCGTTTGCGGTCAGCTCTCGAAATTTAATATGAGTATTAAATTTCTGGGGCAGGTTAATGTATAACTTTTATTTATAGGTCGTTTACTTACTTTCAAGACCTAGTAATATTTATAACAAACTCTGAAATTTTGTCAAGAGCATCAAATCTTAATATTCATTTATATAACCGAATAATTATAGTATCTATTATAATTAATCGTTTCGTCCCTTTAATGACAACAATAGGTAATTATGGCTTGAGCAAGATTATCTCCTCCCGTTTTTTGTCTTTCTTATATTCCTTACGGTAATCTGGCTAACCAATCCTTTTTGAATATAAATTTCAACGCTTCCGAAGTTTTCGACACTTTTAATCGCTTTCTTTATCTCGGTGACCAAAGTGTCTGAAATTATTTTTGTAGAATATTTATCCATCTATTATTTAAGGTCGAGCTCAATTCTTTCCTTTTCACCATTTATCTCGCCAACAGCAATTACCATATTGGAGTCGGTTTCGTTGATTGCAAATCCAAGCCGAGTTGGTTCGGTAGAAATTGCTTGTACTTCAACGGGGTCATTGTGAATATCGGGTGCAAACCATTCTTGCTCATTCCCATTCACGGAAAGTCTTACATAATCTTTAGTACTAATTTTTATGGATTGGGTAAATTCGTTCTTTACCTTTATGTTAAGAATTAAAAATGTCCTTCCTTTTACGGATTTTGCTTGTTTACCCTTGACGATTATTTCGTCTCTTATTTCGGCATTGTCGATTGTGTAGTTTAAGTTTGCGATTTCTTCTCCGGCATTATCTCTTAAGGGTATGTTAAATTCTTTTTCCAATGTTTGTGTTGATCTGGCTGCCTGAAGTTCTACTTTGTCCTTTTTCGGTTCTTTTATTTTTATGTTACCGATAACTTTTGATCCCCCGATAATAAGTAGATAAATAAATACTAAAACTAATAAGTATATTATGTATTTTTTATAATTCCTTTTTTTACTCATATCTTTCTCTTTATTGAAACCTACCCTAGCGTCTCTGGAAGTCTCGTTAACGGCTTTTTCTTTAATGAAAGAGGAAATTGATGCTAAAAAATAATTTACTTTAGATAACAACTTACTAAACTTCCCGTTATATAAATCGGTAAATGAAGATAAAATATTTTCAATATCTAATTTTGTTGAGGGCAATGATATAGTTTTTGATATCATGTTTTCTTTATTTAATGAAAGTACTAAAAGTACTTTTTATAGGCAGAAGAATTTGTTTCAGTATGTTAGCGAACAAGGCAAGTCTTGTCAAGCTCTAAGTGATTAGAATAACTTCGTTTTAATGAATTTACTGACTATCCAAACTTACATCTATATTTACCACTGAACTCTCAGAGTTTTGTTTTATTGTTATATTTACTTCTTCATCTGAAATTGCTCCGGCTAATTTATTTAATACGTCTCCATTTGTTTTTGTCTTTACAAATGATTTAACATTTATATTTCTAGATTTAATCCGATCTTTATACCAATCGGTTATAACGTCTACGTTATCAGTATTAATAAGCGTCATCTTGCCTTCAGATTCACTTATTAATTCGGAATTTGGATATTTATAATAATTGATATCGGAGCGGAAATTAGAAGTTTGTGCCGGAGTCATTGTCGGTAACGGAGTAACAAAAAATACTGGAGGAGTTGGACTACTGGTAGAATATAAATTGTTCTGAGATTCGTCAGATAGTACCTTAGGTTCTGACTGTTGTTTGATATCAATAGAGGTTAAATTTTTACTTACAAATATACCGATGACTACTAATATTACAGCTACCGACGTAAGTACTAAATTCATATATGACCGCATTCTACACCTATAAGATCCTAAACTCTACACAAATTGTGGGAAGGAAAATATTTACACCACCAAGGAATTGACGGAGTAGGAATAGGAGAAGGCGTCGGTGAAAGTAAGGGAACAGAAGTTGGGGTGGGTGTAAAGCTCAGTGTCGGTAAGGGGGTGGGGGTTAACGTCATCACACTGGACGGCATGGGTGAAATTCTAGGTGTTGGTGAACTTGTTGGACTCAGAGTCGGCGTTACGCCGAGAATACAATCCAGAGCTTTGCAGGCGTTTATCCTTCCATAAGTCCAATAAAAACCGGTGCCGGAAATAGCGTCAGAAGAAGACTCAAGTTTCCCTCTTATTTGCGAATTGCTAAAGGCTGGATTTTTCGCCTTTATAAGTGCAGCCAATCCCGATACAAACGGTGTGGCCATAGACGTACCGGATAAGTATTCATAACCCGATCCATAAGTGGAATAAATAGACACTCCAGGAGATGCTACTTCTACCCACGAACCATAGTTTGAAAAACTTGCTTTTTTATCGGTGCTATCGGTGGCCGCTACAGCTATCGCATTTGAATAATAAGCCGGATATGTCCTGGAAGTTGAACCCCTGTTTCCCGCGGCGGCTACGATAACCACGCCCTTATTCCACGCATAATTAACTGCATTTTCCAAAGTAAAAGAAGATAGACTTCCGCCGAGCGATAAATTAATAACGTCGGCACCATTATCGGCTGCCCACATTATGCCATTTGCTATCCAGGAATAATAGCCGCTGCCGCTATCGTCCAATACTTTTACCGAAAAAAGTTTACTGTCCCAACCAATTCCGGCTATACCAACTCCATTATTAGTAATACCCGCTGAAATACCTGCAACGTGAGTTCCGTGCCCGTCAGGATCACTTGTAAAATACCTCGAGCACGACGAAGAAGTACAATTTACCGAGAGTTCTATTTTGGACGAAATATCGGGATGATTGTAATTTATCCCGGTATCAACAACAGCGATTTTTACATTAGAATTTCCGTGAGAAATATCCCAACCTGAATCTGCATTAATTTTCGAAAGACCCCACTGTTTACTTAATTCAGGATCATTTGGGACATCAAGTTTTTCTGCTGCATAATCTTCCTCAGCATATTCAACGAACAAATTTCTATTTAATCTTTCTGTAAATTCTTTTCCTCTGCCTTTAGAAGCTTTAACGACGAAAGAATCCTTAAGTCTTAGCTCTTCGTCTAAATTAAGTCCGTAAGAAGCCAAAACTTTTTGCTTCAGAAAGTGAGGAACCAGAGGTTTAAACTTCACGATAACTCGTTCGGAAGTATCGCCTTCGTGTTGCCCAACAACTTCTTTAGTGTTAGCAAAGTAAAAAATTATTGAAAAAGAAATTATAAAAAATACTAATAGTCTCTTCATTTTTAGGTAGAATTATACTAACACATTAACGCAATTCATTTATCCCAGCCACTCGGATGAACTTTGTACCAAGTAACTAAAGAAGAAACGGAGTCTTCAATTTTCCTTTTAGGCTGCCAACCTAATACTTTATTGGCCTTAGTAATATCCGCAATCATTTTTGCATATTCTCCCTTTCTCGATTCTGCCTTTTTTAAGTCGAACTTCACTCCGGTTATACTTTGTACAGTTTTAATTATTTCCAAAACAGAATTTCCCTTTCCTGTTCCCAAATTAATGATTTCATTTTCTCCTCCATTAAAAAGATATTCTAAGGCCTTAATGTGTGCTTCGTTTAAATCGACTACATTAATATAATCACGAATTGATGTCCCGTCAGGTGTCGCAAATTTAGGAGAGGTTAGATAGAAAGGTTCTATTCCTAATGCTCCTCTGATAGCATTTTGCATCAGAAGAACTGATGGCTTTTTCGAATCACCGACTAATCCGTCGTCACTTGCCCCACAGACATTAAAGTAACGCAGGATTACGAATTTGAGTCCCTTCAATTTGCCAAACCATTGGAAAATATCCTCAACCATTTTTTTAGATTCTCCATATGGATTTTGAGGATTTCTAGGATGCTTTTCGTCTATGGGAATATACTTCGATTCACCATAAACGGCACATGTCGACGAAAAAACGATTCTATTAACATCGTTTTTAACCAAAGCCTCGAGTAAATTCAAGGATCCGTATACGTTATTCCTAAAATATTTCCCAGGATTTTCCATTGACTCATCAACCTTACAATTAGCAGCGTAATGGATTGCTGCATCAATATCTTTTTCTTTTTTAAAAATTGGGTCGAGATTTTGCTTGATATCGATATCATAAAATCTTAATTTTTCTTCGCCAAATCTCTTAATTAGTAGCTCAAGCGGTTCCCGATAGCCTGTTTCAAAATTATCGATAACAACTACTTCATAACCCTTTTGCAAAAGAAGATAAGTTGCAATAGAACCAATATAACCTCCTCCGCCTGTCACTAAAATTTTTTTCATATTAGTATAAATTTAGAGAACTCCTTTTTTTATTAGCTCCAATCTAGTGCCGAAATTTTTAAGTTTTTGAGAAGCGTTAATCACTTTCCATATTATAAGTATCGCCAAAATACTACCTAAGGAATCAAATAAGAAATCTCTCACAGTGGGTTCCCTACCTGGTGTAAATAGTTGATGAAATTCATCGCTTGCTCCATAAAAAGAGGACATTAAGGTCGAATATAACCCCGCTTTCTTCTCGTCTTTTAAATAATTTAAAAAGGCACGATAGAGTAAAACTGTAAATATCCCATACTCGACCATATGCCCGGATTTTTTAATAAAAAATTCTTTCCAGTAAATGTTGGAGGCTTTAATAGCCGGTAACGAAGAAAAAACAAATATTACTAATGCCCAAATTAAAGGGGGTAGCCAGTACCTTACAAACCTATTCTTGCTTGTCAGTATTTTCAACACTTCCAAAATTATATCCCTTTTTTCTGCTTCTTAGCAGCTGATAAAAAGCGAAGGAAATAAAGACAAGTCCTAATATAACAAAAAGTCCGGCAGATAGGGGAATACTTCTCTTCCCTTCGTCGGCAATTTTTGATTTCGGCGTTGGCGTCCCCGTACTATCTCCTATCTCATTTATACCCAAGACCGCTTCTTTTGTATTGTCTAACACATCTTCAGTGTCTTCAGTAGCGATTTCTTTTACCGGGGCTGGTGTTGAAGTTTTCGATACCAGTTTATTTGTCGGAGATGGCGAGGGAGTTTTTGTAGGGGATGGTATTTTTGTCGGTGTTGAAGTGGGCACACTCGTCGCAGTCGGCTCAGAGGTGGGTGAAGGACACGGATCTAATATGTTATCTTTATTTGAAAGTCCCTTTGTGTAATTTGAAAAACGATCAATAATGTTGCTTCCTTCGATATCAGTTTGATAAACCCTCCCAATTGATCCGTTTTGAGAAGATACACATACTCCGCCTGAGTCTCCATACGAAATATCATCAATTACACTCGTATTATTCTTGTAAATCAAACGTATTCTGTCGCCGTTATTTCCAAGGTAGTTATTAACCGAAATAATTTTAAATTGTCCATTGGATGACGAGGGTCCATATTCATATGGCTCGGGGATATCAATGTTTCCTTCGCTGTTCCCATCGGCTTTTAAATGAGTCATATAATAATTAGATAAATCAATATTTTCATAAATGTATAATTCTATCCAGTCACCATAGCCGTTTGGATTGGAAGCCGGACTAAACTCATTAATTACTACTTGTGCGGAAATGGAGGATGGAAAGATAAATAAACAAAAGATAAGAATTACTAACTTAAACATTATCATTAAGTTTATATTTTAAATTGCAATTTATAAATTCTGAAATTTGTAACGGAGTTAATAGTTT
>Ga0209542_10003835_pt1 | contig 31690 bp, 29 predicted proteins | sample RifCSPhighO2_01_FD_184028 | JGI IMG/M metagenome (GOLD analysis project Ga0209542, IMG submission 184028) | Soil microbial communities from Rifle, Colorado - Rifle CSP2_plank highO2_0.1 (SPAdes) (version 2) | ecosystem: Environmental > Terrestrial > Deep subsurface > Rock core/Sediment ... | reverse complement strand
CAAAAGTGAGGTGTAATCTTGCAATCCGCTTGATTATATTTTCATGACTTGCCGCATTGTACTCGGTAAGCATTTTTTCAAGACGATCCACCACTTCTTTTGGATTAGGGGCAATATGATTCCCGACATGAACATATTCATCGTCTTTCCTAAACCGGCCAGCAACATCGTCGCGGATATTTGAAATCAACATCTTGTGGAGTGATAGAATTACCTCAAGGGTAAGCTCTTGCTCCTTAGCTTTCTTGTCTATGTACGATACAACTCGCGCCAGATTCTTTGCTTCAAAAATTTCCCGTTCGGAGATAAATCTATCCAAATCAATTTGAAGAAGTATCTTCTCTGTTTCTTCAAGGGTAAGGGTGCTGTTTTCGATAGCATTGGAATTGTATACTTGCTCGGCGACTTCAGTTTCAGCGATAAGCGCAATAAGTGCATCCTTACCTGTAGATGCTTGATAATACCTCTCACGCAGAGAATTTACTTTATTGAAAACATTGAGTATTTTTACCATATATTAATATTGTCATTGTATTCTTATTTTATGGTTTTGTCAATATAACCGTGAAAATTGATTAAATTTGCTGTATATTCACGGTTATGACCGTGCGAATTCTTGAGGTTAAACCTCAAAGCGAACTAAAACCCTTCTTTTTTATTCTGCCCGCAGGCAATGTCGAGTTTCATAAATTAGAAAATAGAAAATAGTAAATAGAAAGTAGAATAGAAAACTAGAATTCAGTTAAGAATTTGTTTAAAATTTTCATTACTTCAACTAGTACCTCCTGGCTTCTATTATAATTTAGACTTGGAAACAGAATTTTTGCAACCTCTATTTGGCTTTCCAGTTCAGAGCCAGAACCAAAAGCTATTGCCAGAAACTGCTGTTTTTCTTTACGGTGAAACCTGTGGTAACTCTCGGCGATATTAGAGGAGATCGAAATGACAGCTCTCCTCATTTGACTAGTTAATCCATACAGTTCTGATTTCGGAAACTTTTCTGTAAGGCGGTAAATTTCAACAGCCAAGTCTCTAGCTTTTTGCCAAACAATTAAGTCTTTGAATGATTTCGTGTTGCTCATAACTTCTATTTTCTACTTACTACTTTCTATTTTCTAATTGTTGATTACATATTTATAAACTGCCGCCGACACTTCCGCCATGAATTTTGCCGCCACTTTTTCGTCTCCGCCATTTGAGCCAAGACACAAGATGTAGTTACGATTTGGAGCGTAAATAATACCGCAATCAGAAAAAGTTTGATCTCCGCCCGAAGTGCCGATTTTGTGGCTCACCACAACATCCTCCGGAACCCCAGCTCTAATTTTATCGCTAAACGGAGTGTTGGCTAAATATCCCAAAATCTTATTTGAATTCTCAATTGATATATATTTAGCATTATAAAGAGCTTGAAACATATTGGACAAAGTTTTGGAATTAATTTTAGAGTAATTGGGTTTTTCGTTTAAAATTGGGGGGGCATCTAAAAAATCCCATCCCAAATAGCTATAGACATCGTTGAGGGGATCATCTATCCCAATATGGAGAAAAATTGAATACAAGGCATTAAGGGCAGTATTATCGGATTGTTCCAACATGATTTTCAGCAATTCTTCAACGGTAAATTCGCTATCTTTCCCGACTTTATACAAGTCTCCAAAATTATCATTTAAGTCCAAATTCCCTAAAGCATACGGATCAGAAAGTTTTAACTTGCCACCTTCAACAGCTTTCATTAAAGACATGGCCAGGGGTACTTTTAATGTGCTGGCTGCCGCAAACTCTTCTCTTTCACTTAAGCCAACCCACGATCCGTTATTAAGATAACTGAAGTAGATATAAGTCTTTTGAGAATACTTTTTCTGGATTTTTTCCATCTCTACTCGGAGTGGCCTAAAATTAATAATAAAATGCTTGCCGATATCGGCAGTAATTGCTTTATTAACTAACGGAAATTCCGAAGAAGAAGAAGAAGAAGAAGAAGAAGAAGAAGAACGAAACATCAAAGCACCAGCCACAAAAGAGCCGACTAATAACAGAAATATAATAATTTTTTTGATATCAATTGAAATAATCATGGTTTAGCTTTTTAGCTTATTAGGTATTAGCTTATTAGCTTTCTGATTTCCTAAGAAGCTAACGAGCTACAAGCTAAAAAGCTGATCAGCTCACCACACTACATCAGTTTCAAAAGAGTAATGCCCGACCTTAACTCGCGTATCGCAGGCCATTTTATAACCAAGCTTGCGGATTTTTTCAAAAAAGTAAAGATCCTGAGTATAAACTTTAGAACCTTTCTCCGGATCCCATTCTTGACAAGTTTTAAACCAAGGCTTTTCAATTTGAGTATCTTTAAATATATTCATATTAAATAAAGTGAAGCCCATACCCAAACCATCGCATTCCTGTATATCACGTGTCGGCAGTTGCGGTCGAAAGTGTAAATCGCCTTCTTGGCCTTCGCCATAAATCATCGGCTGTCCGCCTTCGCCCTTGGTCCAATACAATCCTCCCACGACATCATACTTATCAATATTTTCGTAAAGTTTAATTAAGCCATCCGGCGGAGGGATATTATCCTCTTCAAGCGTAAGGACATATTTCCAGTTGGCAAGCTCAGGTACAGCAAGTATCTGCTCGATAGCAGCACAATACGCTTCGCCGACTTCCATCCCAATCATAAAAATTCTAGTAAACTTTTGGTTCATCGGTAAAATCATGCCCATCCAAGCTTGAGTTACTTTTGCTGGAATCATGCCGCGGGTTGGGACTATACAAATAGTGGACAGGTCACGATATGCCTTGCCTTTCTCTAAACGTTCAACACTTTTCAGCAGTTCCTTGTTATGCACTCCCTGCTGATTTTCAAAAACAATTTGCGGTTTCATATATTTAGGTGGAAAACATTCTAAAATAAATTTGCATAATACTTGTCCAACCTTGAACTTGGGTCCTATTTACGAATCCTGGCGGACTTGCCGTCGTCGCGGTGTAGCGCCCCTGAAATGGCATTAGATAATTAGATGATAACTGCGATGTGGCAGTTTGCACTGAATTTGTGCCAGGAAAAATATTGCCTACTGGCGGAAGAGCAGTCACGGCGCCTCTCCAAGAATAATTCATGCTTGCAGTATTTGCGGCAGACGCATAGAGCATCATTACATATTGTCCTGGCGTCAAAGATGTCCCCGCCGCTTCTAGTCCGGTAAGACGTATCTGTCTTACGCCTGATATACTAGCTGTGGCAGTATTGGAAAAAACATTTTGAAGCGAGGCAAGTCGTGAGATCTGAGTACTATTAACAAAAGTGTATATTGCGGCCTGAATAGTAAACAAATTAGAGCCTGATGTCGCACGAGAAACCTCAACACCAATATTATTCAACACCAAGTTACCATAAAGTTCAAACGGAAAGAACAATGGCCTTTGGGTAACGCCCGTAGCCGTCATATTAGTTACCAGGTTTAATGATTCACGGGGCATATTCTGATATCCAATCAAGGTGGGTGCCGCGCCAGCGGCTACACTAGCAGTGATAGTTGAACCAGCCATACCGAAAGTGACACCGTTAGAGTTAGAAAAAACCACACTACCATTCGTTACCGTACTCGCAGCGTTTACGGCAATACCACCAATGCGATCAGGCACATTTATATTTATCACTCCACCTGCGCCTTTAGAGGCGCTCACTCCACCACCAGTGAAGTCCAGAGCGGTAGATGCCCGGCCCTTGTCTACTCCCTCATCTTTAACCAATATCCCGTCAATTAAATCTCTAATGACGCTGCCTTGGCAAATACGGGCTTTGCTGTCAAAAGAGTTATACCACATCTGACCATTAGTCGAACAGGAGGAATCCACGGCAGAACCCTCAATATTCTCAACATCAAGATTTAAAAATATGGGCGTAGTCGCTCCTGCCCCAGTGCCTATTTGAACGGCCGTGCCACCTGTGGGAGCCCGGAGCAAACTGGAATAAACTCCTTCCGCTGCCCTAGCATAACCGACTGAATCAATTCTCTGCCTTAAATCAAGCTGTTCCCATGAACCTCCGCAAGTCGTAGGCGTAGCATTAACTTCAACATTCAAATACAGAGTATCGACGCTTGAAAAATCAAAAGTGGCCAGAGAGTCAGCCGTGCCAATATCTGTATTGAACACGCCGTCTTCTACTTTGACCGTTGTTGAATTGGGAGCGCCGGCTGGCCATTGTTTAGTGCCACCGGAAGCCGCATCGAAGATTGAAAAACGAAAACAATAATTAGTGCCCGAACCGCCCAAAGGATTGCCGCTTAAATCAGTCAGTCGACCTTGATAAGAAAGTTTGGCGGAAACGCCGGCAACGGCGGAGGCTCGCTGGGGAAAAAGCAAATTAGACGCAAGAGAAACAACCAAAAGAACAGAAAAAACCAGTTCAATAATCGTAAAAAGCGCCAAAATTATGGTTCCTTTTTTACGTTTTGAAATTTTTACCCCACTTGAACTAATACTCATATTCTTAGGAGCTAGAAAATAGTAAGTAGAATCTAGAATTTCGCCATTCTATTTACTATTTGCTACTTTCTATTTTCTGATTCAGAACCTTAGGTTTTTAATTACCTCGTCGACATCATTATAACTTTTTTCAAATAATTCTTTGAGGTTGTTTTCCTCCGGCAATCTGTTGGAATCAAAATGGTAATTAATATGAGTGGCTAATTCCAGTGGAGAAACAATTTTCAAAAAATATGTCTCGCTCCTATCCGGTCTTTGCAGAGTAAACTGAACCCCTAAAGCGGTGAGATCATTTTTTTCCAAAATTTTATTATCGGCAATCCGGCTGAAAAGATGATTGAGTTGCAAAGTATTGTCGAAACGATAAATTATATCAAAATTAAATCCAAAAGATTCAAGATTGCATTTAGAAAATAGGTTTCTGTAAGCGCTTAAACCTTCCGAGACAATGGCTGGATTCAGATTTCCGTCTTCCGTGTCGTGATCTACCCTGAACCGGATCCCTTCCAGAGTAAAAGTCATTTTTAATTTAGGCAGATGATAGACCTTTAATCTCATCACAGGATCATCAATAAAATTCGCGCCTTTTGCCGATTCACCGGTATAGAGAATGGCAAAATCGCCGTTTTCCGGTACGCTAAACCCCTCTTGCTTAAAAACAAAAGCGATATTAGAACGCTGTAATGATTTTGAAGTAATTACCATTTCATCAGCTTTTTAGGTATTAGCTTTTTGGACACTAGTTCCTAAGAAGCTAATAAGCTGCAAGCTAAAAAACTTCTTCTTCAGTGATTTCTCTATTTACTTCGATTTTGTATATGTCGCTGATCGGCCGCCAAGAACCATTTCCCTGTTCGGCGATTAAAATATAGTAATCGCCGGAATCGATATGGCTTGGAAATTCAGAAACAACATGACTGAATTTTCCGTCGCAGGGAAAGGCGGCGTTATAGATGGCCGAGGCCGGATTCTTAATGTAATCATCTTTATCGCGATACAACAACATTACAAAATACGATAAGCGGCAGGAACCGGAAATTTCTAGTGATTTTTGACTGATTTGGACTTGAGCAGAACCGATATCGGCTCGTGACAACTCGTCAACCTTATCGGCCGGATACCATTTTAATTTCAGAGAGGAATTTGAAACATCTTTTTCCAGAAAATCATACACGGTTTTTCTGATTTTGACTCTTGGGACCGGCTCCGGCTCTTTGGGTAGAGCTTCGTCTTCTACGCTTGGTTCGAGATTTTGCAGGGTCAGCGTGTCAATAATCGTTTCGCCAACATCCTTAACGAACAATGCCAAACCAGAATCGTATTCCGCTTCAAGCCACATACTATCCACATACACCGTGATATCACTACCTAATGTCGGTAGTGATGAGACGGCAATCTGGAGGTCGGCTATATTTTCTAAAGAAATGTTTGAAATATCAAAAGAAATGTTTTCCCAATTTTCTCTGTTAATACGGCCTAAGGTTACCCAGTTCTCGCCATCAACGGTATAGCTGACTTCAAGGATATCGTCCAAGTTTAAGGAAGGGGTTGTTTCACCTTCATCAATCTGCGGCTCTTCTGCTTGAGCAACATTGATCAATCCCGTTAGAGGTCCGCCCCGCCTGAAAGGCGTGGTCGGCAGACTATCCGCCAGCGGACGTCTTACCTCTAACGGGATGAGGGATGAGGGCGAAGAAGTTGCCTGCGGTGAGCTTGTCGAATCCGGTTCTGGTTCTGGAGTAGGGGTGGCTGGTGACGTTTCCGGAGTGGACTCGACTGAACTTTCAGGCATCGGTTCTGCTGTTGGAGTTGCTGACGGTTCAACGGAAGGTTTGGAGGTTGGAGCTAAAGTGGAAGTTGGAATAATTTCTGGAGTTAAGATCGGTTCCTGGGTTGCTTGCGGTGAACTTGTAGATTCGACGGGCTCACTACCCTGAGGAATCGAACGGGTCGAATCCGGTTCGGGAGCAGAGCTGGGGCTTAACTCATCGGGTGAAGGAGTTGGTTCTGGCTCCGAAACTGAAGGATTATTCTCTTGGATTATAAAAATTGCTTTTTCGTCACCCTCGCTATCTAAATCTAGCGTGTCTCCTTCCTGAAAATCCTGGGCGTTAATTTCGGGTATAATGTCGTTTACTACAGCCAGAGAAAATCTAAGTTTTAATTTTTGGACAGGATTTTCAGGAGGATTTGACGAATTAAAATTACCGCAGAATATTTGACCAGCCGAATTTTTTAAAACCGCCGAATTGGCACCATTGAAACTTGACGCATCAGCTCCAAACGGAAGCTCAGGTTCTCCTTCAATGTTTCTGACGTTTTTCCAGCTTCCTAAACAAAGAGGCGAATAAAAATATGATAGCCCCGCTTTGACTAAATATGAATTGAGGATAATTATCGTCGGAATTAGTATAAGTGCAGCTGTCCACCGAACTTTTTTCAATCTTTTTTTGTAAAACAAATTAATAACAAGTTTTTTTGTCTCTTTTTCAAAAATATCAAAATGTGGATTAGGATAAGGTTTAGCTATGTTTTTATTATACAACAGTTGCCCCGTTTTGATAAACAACAACAAGGGGTTGGTAAGCTTTAAAATCACATATGGATATATCATTCAAAAAATGATATATTTGGGATATGGATAATGAAATAGTGGCAAAGCGCTATAGAATTGAATTATCCTCGGTAAAAGACCTGTTATTTTACTTCCTCCTGATATGGACGGTTATTCTTCTTGCGTTAAGTTGGCTTGACTTTCTCATCCCCCGCTTGGAGGTATCGGAAGCCCTTGTGACAAGTTATCTGATACTTTTAGGCGTATATATAGTTCACAAGGAAACTTCGCGTTGGACAGGGGTCAAACTAAACGTCAAGCCGGGTGAATTGTTCGTCTATGTTTGGTGGATATCTCTGTTAGCAATGTTCTTGATAGGATTCTTCGCCCGTCTTGAAGTATCCTCGCCCATCAGGCATCTGGCATACGAGGTGCTGGGAGCATTCCTTCTCAGCGAAGTGTCAAAAAGCATCAACGCACACAGAAGGAGTCAGGTTTAAAGAAAGTCGTCCTCTTTTTTATACTTTACTTTGTCTGTACAAGTAGGAGAAGCCACGCATCTGTTCAACTTGAAAACTTGGAATGCATTAAAAAATACTTTGAAATCGTCGGCAGTAGTAACATGAAACACCTAAATAGGTTCAATGGAGGAGTACCGAAGTGGTCATAACGGGACGGTCTTGAAAACCGTTTGCTCCGAAAGGGGCCCGTGGGTTCGAATCCCACCTCCTCCGCAGATGCCAAAAGTGTTAAATCTGCGGAAACAACCCGCCAAAGCCCCCCAAACTCTTCAAAGACCGAAAGAGAAAGTTAGGATAGCTGACAAACCCCTGATTGTTATAGAAAAAATCCCAGAAAAACCGGAAATATTTTGGGAAGCACCTTCATTCTTTTATAATCCGCAAAAAAGATATTTGTCTCTAATCACCATAGCACTCTTGGTAGGAGCTGCGGCGCTTTTGATATTCAAATATGATGCCCTTACTTCCATCTTCCTAATACTGGCATCTTTGGTCTTACTACTTTATAGCAAACAAAAACCGACTATGTCGAAAATAGTCGTCGGCCAGTCTGGTGTTTTAGTGGATGATGTTATGTATTACTATAAAGACCTCAGATCATTTTGGATAGAATATAACCCCGGGGGACCGAAAGAGCTAAGTCTGGAGTCGGCAAAATGGTATATGCCCTATGTCAAAGTTATGCTTAGCGACCGAGATCCGGTCGAAGTAAGGTCTCTCATTGTAAATTTTCTCCCAGAAAAAGAACACGAGAACTCTCTTGTTGACCAGATGGGCAGAAGGCTGGGGTTGTAGTTGCCAAATATTGGAAATGCCCTCGTCGTTCAACGGATAGGACGGTAGCTTGCGGAGCTACAAATAGAAGTTCGATTCTTCTCGAGGGCACCACTGAGGAATTTGCAAGGGATTTAGGTTCGCCTCGCTTCGCTCGGCGACTAATTTGTATTCAATTTTGGGGAAAGAAAAATTTTTAATCATATGAAAAAAGATATTTCATTATTAAATAAAACCAATATTAAATCTGGAAAATTGGTTTCTTTGATTCCAGAGTTTTACAAACTCAAAAATGCTGTTGAAAATAATGATTGGCATCATAAAGAAAATGTTTTTAAACATACCCTTTCTGTATTAGATAGTCTGGAAAAAGCACTGCGTAATTTAAACAAAGAAACCAAACAATTTTTAAATAATAAAGTTGGCGATAGTACTAGAAAAAACCTGTTAAAAATTGCCACCTTATTCCATGATATTGCTAAAAGTGAAACGCTTATTAATAATAACGGCTCAACTCTCTGTCCCGACCATGAAGATAAGGGGGCAGTCAGGGCAAAAACAATACTAAACCGTTTTAAATTATCTGATAAAGAACTTAAATTTATTTTAAACATAGTTAAAAATCATGGTTTAATTCATAAAATTTTGCCGACCGAAAATCAAAATTTTCAAAAAGAATTTGCGAGTTTTAAGAAAAGATTTTTTCATAATATTTACCCGGAATTAATTTTGTTAGCATTTGCCGATACCGTTGGAAGTTATTTAGCTAAAACTCACCCGACCGAATTTAAATCCAGAATTTCTTTTTACAAAAAAGAAATAAAGAATTTGCCGCTAAAGAGCAAAATTTGATAAAAATTTTGCCCGCGAGCCCTGCTCGCGAAAAACTTGAAATTGTCATCGGCGCGGCGGAGCCGCGATTTGCTGGGCTGGCTCCTCGCCGCCGCAGGCGGCGAAATGCGTTCGGACTAATTCAAGAATACAGCACCAGATAATAATTAAAAAAAGTCTAAACCAAAACATGAACTTAATCGGTAAAAAGAGAGACTAAATTATTACTTGAAAAACAAACACGCCGATTAAGGGGCGTGTTTGTTTTTCAGGACAAAAGTGTTAAAATATTGGCACTTCGATAAACTCAGCATAAACGCATATGACCGACCTCTCTCTGCCCGTAGAAAAATTGAAAAACGTCGGAACAAGGAATGCTCCCCGCCTTCATCGTCTTGGGGTTAAAACCCTAAAAGATATCCTGTGGCATTTCCCGACAAGATATGAAGATTATAGCGAGACTGTGCCAATATCGGACATTACACCGGATCAAAAGGTAAATATCCAAGGGGAAATAGTTAAAATAACCACTAAAAAATTGTTCCCTCGAAGAATGTTCATCACCGATGCCATAGTCAAAGATCTCAGCGGTGCGATAAAAGCCGTCTGGTTCAACCAGCCGTTCATAGAAAATCAATTACCCGAAGGTGCATTTGTCAGCTTGGCCGGTAAAGTAAAGACGGGCAAGAACGGCACCTACCTTTCCAGTCCGACATATGAAAGAATTACGGATTACGGATTACGGATTACGGATTCAGAAACAGAAAATAACAATTCGCAATTCGCAATTCGCAATTCGCAATCTAATCTTAAGCACACAAAAGGGCTTGTGCCTGTCTACCCTGAAACAGAGGGTATAACCTCAAAATATTTAAGATTCTTGATCAAGCCGTTGCTGTCTGACTTAAAAATACCAGATCCTGTGCCCGAAATGATCTTAAAAAAACACGGCTTCCCCGCCCTTGCTGTGGCAATAAAAAATATCCATTTCCCCAACTCCGAAGAAAGCGCTCAAAAAGCAAAGGAACGGCTTGCCTTTGATGATCTGATGCTATTTCAAATAAAAGCGCTTTTGGAAAGAAGGAAACTGAACCAGCTCAAATCAGCGTCAATCCCCTTCAACGAAGATCTTGTAAAAAGTTTTATCGCTGATTTGCCGTTTGAGCTCACAAAGGACCAAAAAATAGCGGCATGGGAAATATTAAAAGACCTTGAGAAAAAATATCCGATGAACCGGCTGATGGAGGGCGATGTCGGAAGCGGCAAGACAGTAGTGGCGCTCATAGCCGCTCTGGAGGTCGTCAGGTGCGGTTATCAAGTCGTCATTATGGCCCCGACGGAAGTTCTTGCTCAGCAACACTATAAAACAATATCGGAATTGACCGCTAATCATAACCTAAAAATCGGCTTACTGACCTCATCAACGGCAATAATGGGGGGCAAAAAAATAAAGAAAGCGGCAATCAAAAATGAATTGTCAAAAAGAGAACCGATGCTATTGATAGGCACCCATGCTGTAATATCCGCCAGAGGCGGACCCGCCTCCGGCGGGCAAAAACCAATTGATCTTCCACGCCTTGCGCTTGTCATATTGGACGAACAACACAGATTCGGAGTTCAACAAAGAGCTTCTTTGGTCAAAAGCCAGAATAACGGATTTGTTCCGCATTTGCTTTCAATGACAGCCACTCCTATCCCCCGCACACTGGCGCTCACAATATACGGCGACCTGGATATATCAATAATCAGAGAAAAACCAAAGAATCGCCAAAAAATAGTAACAAAGATAATCGGCCCTGCGCAAAGAAGAAGCGCTTATCAATTTGTAAGAGAGGAGGTAAGCAAAGGAAAACAGGTGTTTGTGGTGTGTCCGAGAATTGCCGCTTCCGAAAACGGAGGCGAGCCTCACCCCAAAGGGATGGGAACCAGACAAGAAAAGCTGGCTCTTCTGTGGCAGGAAGTAAAGGCGGTGGAAGAAGAATACAAGAAGTTGTCTCAAGAGATTTTCCCAGATCTGAAAGTTGCCATGCTCCACGGCAAGCTTAAACCTAAAGAAAAGAACAAAATAATGTCCGATTTCTCCGCCAAAGGCGGATCCGCCTCTGACGTAAAAGATGGTATAGATATTCTTGTTTCCACGTCGGTCATAGAAGTTGGCGTAGACATACCCAATGCGACAATAATGATGGTGGAAAGCGCCGAGAGATTCGGTCTTGCCCAACTCCATCAATTCAGAGGCAGAGTCGGTCGGAGCGAGCATCAATCGTATTGTTTGTTGTTCTCTTCTTCCGGAGACAAGTCGACAAACCAGCGATTAAAAGCCTTAGTCAGCTGCGACGATGGTTTTGAGCTCGCGGAAAAAGATATGTCTATTCGCGGACCCGGAGAATTCATGGGTACAAAACAATCAGGAATGCCCGACCTAGCTATGGCATCGTTGGCCAATATTGACCTCATCAAAAAAGCTCGTGCAGAGGCGCACCTGCTTCTTAAAGAAGATTCTTCTCTTTCTCGTTATCCCCTATTAAGAGAGAGGCTGGACGAGTTCCAAAAGATGACTCATTTTGAATAAACTCCACTAAATATTCGGAACAGCTTACTCTTGGTTCACCTCTGTCTCAATTTTTATCGTACGATAAAAATGAGACAACACAACATGGTTACATTAAGTTGGTAGCCCTGCGATATAAGACGAGGCCTTGGCCGAGATTAGAAAACAAAATCCATTCCTCTACCCCGTCGTGGCGGAGTTTCGGAAGGGCAAAACGGCGTTATGCCGGTTATTTTAGGACAGGTTGAAACTGGTTACTGCCAAATTCCCTTCTTGTAACAACTGCGATCAATTCTGAAACAGGATACCTTGTATGTTCAGTGCCAATTAAAGAGATGGGTTTATCTGGCGATTCTGGGAACCAATGTTTGGCAACCAGGCGACATTGGCCGACAAGAGCAACTTTCCAAGCACTTGGATACACAACGCCAGGTTTTGGACCATAACGCAGGCCAAATCCTGTCGTGTCCCAATAATTACAGTTACCGCATGTTTCCGCCACCAGACCCCCCAACTCAAAAAACTAACTAGAGATTACAAAATTTCAAATCGTTTTGCAACTATACTTAATCTCTTTATTTCTCAATGTCTAAATTTCTGTAAAGTTCTCAATTTCTCCTACTTTTCGGCGTAACCCAAAACCCCATCCCGTTAGAACTCGCGGCCGACTGAAACGGCCTACTCCTAACGGGACAAGTATACTTACCTTTTCTTCGGGGTATACCAAAATCCCACGTACCTACCTATCATCAGACGGGTTTGGGCATCCAGAGCCGGAATTGCTCCAAGCAAAATGGTTGTTACTGGGAATAAAATCCATTGAATCGCCATCAGAAAATACTTGAAACGGCCGAATTGCGGTGGACGCGGAGGCAGTAAGACAATGGATAACACGGCCGAAGAAATTATTCCAAGCATGGCTAACGTCATTATGGTCCTCGTGAAATAAGGAAGGTTGAAAGACAAAACTGTCTGGTTGAACTCCGGCCCTCCGACAACCACTGGCAACCAGCCCAATAAAAATAGTATCACAGCGTTGGTGGCCCAAGAATGGTTTCCTTCCGCAACGATAAATCCGTAGTACAATTTTTTCTTAAACGGAATGAGTTTGTTTTTTATAAAACCGAATAAAAAATATGGCACATTCTCAACACCATAGGCCCATCTTTTTTGCTGTTTATAGACATTTTTGAATGTTTCAAGAGTTCCCGAAGCGACATTGGCATCCATTGATACGGGATAATAAAGAGAGACGACCCTATAATTGCCGTTATATCTCAAAAAACACTGCCAAAAAATCCTTGAATCCTCCGAGACCATGTTTTTCTGCCAAAACCCGACGTCTTCAAGGGCTTGCCAAGACATTGAGTGTGACGAGAACGTGGTCGCGCTTTCAGGACGCTCTTGCCTGATGGTATGCCAGAATGTTGCCGAGAAAGCCACAACTCTAGCAAACGACGGAGCTTCCCATATATTATTCACGTACAAAGGTATCGGCTGATAGGATGCTTTAAGAGGGTCGGGTGTCGTTAAAAAAATGTAAGTCAGTATGCTGAAATATTCCGGAGAGACCACTGTGTCAATATCGAAATTAGAAACGATGATCTTGTCGTGAGGAAGATTTAACCGATCAACCAAGTTGTCTCTGATTGTTTTAGCCCCGTATGCCGTATTAGAACCCTTCCCCGGTATCTCATCCGGCAAACCGGCTGGATGCATCACTGATATAAATTCCAAAAAATCGTTCTTATATTTTAGCTCTATCGCCTCCGCCACTTGCCTGGCCTCATCTCCTCCCCTTTCTTCCCAACAAAGAACAATTATCATTTTGGGTTTGGGGTAGTTAGTCTTAAGCAATCCTTCTAAGGATGCGGAAACAATTTCGTAGCCCTCTTTATAAAGAGGCAGAAAAATAATGTGATAGATATCCTGCCAGGACTTTAGACCGTGAAGCGTGTAACTTGAAGCATCGAGCGTATTGAGACGTTCCAGCCAATTAATCTTCATATTGACCCTTAACTTGTTATAAGCGACTCTCAGGTGCAGAGATAAATAGACGGTCTTTACTAACCAATAAATATCAAAGGCAATGATGAACAACGCCATAAAAAATGGCGTTAGGAAAGATAATATAACCATTAAAACGAGCGTGAGCCAAGCGGATAAACCCGGCAGTATTTCCAGGAAACGATAGAGTTTTCTGTCGCCGATATCCCACACATCACCGGCTCGGCCTGTATGGAGGTAAGAATAATCCACTCGCACATTAAACCATATAATTCTCGATTTGTGAATCAAAACAAAAACCCGCCTAAAAGCGGGAAAACTGTTACAATTACTGAACAAAATGGCGAATCTGCCTCTCTCCAAGCTGTTCTCCGAATAGTTTACGGGTATAGTCAACGGCTTTGGTAATGCCTTTCTGTTTAAGCCATTCCAGTATCATCTCCTTGGTGGTCGGCAAACCTTCGTTGCTCTTGAATTCCATTTCAAGCGCTTCCAGCAGATCTTCAGATGATATACCAGTAGGCCACTCTGACTCAGCCAAGTTCTTATCTCTGTTCTTGGCTATCTTCTTGGCTTTATTAACTATATCACTTATGATCTTGCCGGAAACCAATTGAGAAATTTTGACGACCTGCGATGTATCATCCTGAAAGACGATCTCTATAAAATTATTTTCATTACTATCCCGATACAACCTTTCAACTACCGTACCGACAACATGCTCAAGATCCTGGCCCCCACGAAGAGGTGCGTTCCGCAAAAGTTTCCTGAATATTTTGGTTGTAGCATCCTTATTAGGCTCGGGTATTCTCATCTTTAAGCTCATGCGCCTAATGACTGCGGGATCGATAAGATCAATTCTGTTAGTTGCCAAAATAAAGTAGACGCCTCTTATCTCCTTAATGCCTTCCAATAAGGTCGTGAATTGGGTAACGTGGCCCATATTAACGTCGCTGGATATGCCGGCTCCCCGTCTCAAAAGGAATGCCTCACAATCGTCAAAAAAAACGAACACCGGCGACTCCGATCTCTTCGCAAGGGAAGCCGCGCTGTCAACCACCTCCCTAAGCATTCTCTCTGTCTCGCCAACCCACTTATTCTCAAGTTCGGGACCACGAACAGCAAAGAAGTTTCCGGAAGCATGCGGAGTTATCCTGTCTCTGTATTTATCCAGCATCACCTTGGCGATAGCCTTGGCGATCATTGTTTTACCGTTGCCCGGCAAACCGTGCAAAAGCACATGCGATTCTTTTGGAATGGTATAAATGTCATAAAGGCGAGGAACTTCGAAACTATCTTCTATTTCAGTCCTTATTGTGTGGAGTTCTTCATCAAGACCGCCAATATCCTCAAAATCAACATCTGGAACTTCAGCAAGCAAGTACTGGTTGGTTGCTCTCCGAATAGAGTCCTCCGCTGACTCCACAACACCCACAACGAAATTGCCATTAAGAAGAACCTTGGAATTAGGCACAGCCTCATTTTTATTTACGCCATTAGAAATATATGCCGTTGCCTTATCTCCATGCTGGCTTTCTACCAGAGCGATGTTATCGGAAATGTATCTTTTCAATGTAACCACATTGCCCATACCCTCAGGATTAGGGTCTATACCTATAACGGCGCTTGTTTCTCCGGACATAATGACAGAAGTCCCCAAAAGAAGCTGGCTAGCGTTTATTTCTGGGTCAACTCCGACCCTTTTTCTCTGGCCACCATAAAGAATGTCTGCGACCTTGTTTTCTTGATCAACAAAGTTAAGGAAATGCGCGTAGGAGTTCGGCAGTCGTCTGAGAGCTTTGAGAACCTCAAGAACCTTCTCAAGAGTAGCCGTTGTCTGTGTAAGCTCGTTTATTCTTTCCCGAAGCCGCGCTACTAGATTCTGATTGGCGGCTAGAAGTTGAGAATTCTCACCCCCAAGTCGCACGACCTCCTGCTCAAGACGTTCTACCTCTTCGCCCAATTTGACCAGATTTTCAAATATTCCATTCAAATCTTCGTCCAGCTTTTTGCGATTCCGACTAGCCATTTATGGACCTTTTAAATGAACGACGAGAATAAAGATAACATAAAACGGCTTATTATCAAGCCGTTCTCTTAAATACTCGGTTGAACTCTCCTTTCTTTACCGCAGATCTGTCCATGGTCACGATCTCAACCCTTGAACTGGTGAAAATACCCCTGAAAAGTTCCTCTCTATTCAGTATTTCAATCACGTCCGACAAGGAACGGGTCGGGTCCCATATCTCACTCAATTTTCTCTCGGCGCTGTCTTTAAGTTCATCTCTGTCACCGTTCCTATCCACATCCGGATCAAGACGACCGAATAGTCTTGCTTGATCAAAAGTATTAACAAAACCCATAAAATTCAAATACGCAAGATAGTCGCTCTCTCTTTCCTCATCAACCTCAACAAAGATCGCCTCGACCCCAAACAGAGGCCCCTTCCTCAAACCATGGAAGCTCTCAGAAAGAAGCGCTGAGGTATCTCTGATAATAATCCTGCAAGAGACATCGCCTTTGCTTAAGTTGAATCCATCTGAACTTGCTCTGAAAGCGGCATGCTGCCACAAGATAGTCCCTCCGGAAAAAGTACCCAGAGTAACGCAGGCAATCCGGTCATAAATGGAATGAATTCTGTTTTCTCTCTTGTCTCTGTTGGTCGCAATGACAAGTATTCCCTCTTCGGCGGGCCAAACTATAACAGGAGAAGCTCTGTCCAGGATACGCCTTGATTCTTCTTCTCTGCGCCTCGTGGATGTAGAGATCTCGACAAACTCACTCACTGGCTCTCCCTCCGTCTACTGATTCAACCCCGTTCTCGTCAAGAACTTTTATGAATATTTGGCCACCCGTAGCAGTATCAAGTTGAGCCGCCGTCCTTATGAGCTTCTTGGCGTACCCAATGCCTTCCTCTCTAGACATATCAGCTCTCCAATTATCCAACAGAGAGGCCTCGCTTACCTTGCCTGATCCGAGAATTGCATAGGTTTTCCTTCGGACGTTCGAGCCGTCAGGAGTGAACAAAAATATTCTTGCTCCTTTTCGTTTATCGAAGGTGGCTAGAATGGCAACAACAGGAAAGCCGCTGGCAGCAAGAGGCAAACTCTCTCTCAGTATTCTTGAGAGCATGTTCACCTTGGCCCTTGCACTCAAACGCTCTTCTCTAACCCTTTCCATTGTTTCAACCCAGTTCTTTAATATCTTTGAATACAGAACAGCAAAGCCGGCCGCACCAGCAATAAGCATTACCGTACTTCTGTCCACCTCGATGACCTTTGGAAAATCAAGAGAAGCCGCATAAAGAAGTTGGCCTTCTGAGACCTTGCCATCGGAGACGGCAACTATCGATCTGCCGTTGTCAACGAGAAAAGCTGCGATAGTGGTTCCATGCCAAGACGAAAGATTCACAACACCATTCAATGGTCGTGGCATACTCGCTACCAGCTCTCTGATGGGAGCAAGGGCTATATTGTCAAAGTGGGTATAGACCCTCATTTCTCCTCCTTTTCAAATAACTAAAAGATGAAGGATACTATAAGCTAATTTTGAAAATATTGCAATTGTGGTTTATATTCTATAGTACGCTACTTAAAAATTAGGGGAACCCTTGTCTCTTCCTAAACTAATGGGCACGGAAACTGAATATAATATATATATAGATGGCATTAATCCGTCAGCCAGCGATGCAATAAACTTGATGATAAACGTTCTAAGAGGAGAGCCCCTCGGTTTGGATAAAAGAGCCGCTACGCCGACGAGATGTTTTCTTTCCAATGGCGGTTTGCTTTACAAGGATGTAGGCGCACCCGAGTATTGCACACCGGAATGCCCGAACCCCAGAGACCTTGTTGTTTTTGACAAAGCCGGCGAACAAATAGTTCAGGATCTGGCCAAAAAAGTCTCAGTTCTTAGCAACTGCAAAATATCAATTTATAAAAAGTGTTCCGATGGTTTCGGAAATACATCCGGCTGTCACGAGAACTACTCTGTAGATCCTACCCTCTTCAGCACGTTGACCAGCGGCCGACCCGATAGTCCCGCCGTAGCTCTTTGGACGACATTCCTGGCGATACGCCAAGTCCTCGTTGGGGGCGGAAAGGTTGGTTCTGAATTCAACGACATGCCCTGTCCTTTCCAAATGTCCCAAAGAGCCGATTTTATTGTTGCCTTCCGTAACAACAAGACACTGGAAGATAGACCCATTATACAAACCAGAGATGAGGCATTGGCGAACGGGAATTTGGTAAAACGACTACACATAATATGCGGGGATGCAAACCTTTGCGAACCAGCCATACTTATGAAGAGCGGGCTAACCTCACTAATGCTTATGGCAATGGAGGATGATTATTTCCGAGAGAGATCGTTGCCTGTATTTGCAAGAAAGGTGCCCCAAATGCTCAGAGTTATATCGAGAGACGTAAACCTTGAGGGAGCATATGACATGACAGCTGTCGATCACAACGGGCGTTCTATTTTTCAGTTGACCGCCCTCGAGATTTTAGGCCAGTACTTGTCTGCCTTGAACGAATATTTAAACGAAGTAAGGGATCAGTTCGAAACGGTAGAAAACCGCGGTGCATACGATCAAACAATGGAAATCTCTTTTTTCTCATTAAACAACTTAGTTAACAGACAGCGTAGCTCTTTATTTGGAATATGTGACTGGGTGACAAAACTTATTCTAGCCGAAAGATTCCTTAAAAGAGGAGCCCGGTCTGACGAAGACCTAAGGTCATATGTTGACATGGGATATGCAAACACAGACCAAAATTCAAGCATTTATGCCGAACTTGTAAGGAGAGGTTTGGTCAAAAGAGTGGTTTCTGACGAAGACATAGCGAGAGCAACGAATATTCCGCCTTCTCGCGGAAGAGCCCCGCAAAGAGTTAAAATAATGCACAAATTCCCGGACAACATCAAATACGTCAATTGGGACAAAATAACACTTGTGCAGTCGGATCAGGAATTCAGTATTGAATTCGATACCCCTTTCGGTTATAATGAACAAAGGCTTGATGAAGCCCTCGGATCAGCCAGAACTCCGGAAGAATTTTCCCGAGCCTGGAAATCCTTGGCAGAGTAGGAAAGAAAATGCCTCAGGAAAAAGAAAGAAAGCATAGACCACCTGGCCCCAGTCAGCCGCATAACGAGTCAGAGGAAAGAAGAAGAACACCAGTCGATGACGAGATAGACGACCTAGTAGATGAGGCTGACGAGATAGTAAAGAGGAATAGAGAAAATGCGAAAAAGAAACAGCCGAGCCGAGAGTAGACCTATCCCCGATCTTGATCGGGGTTTTTATTTAGTTGACCACGAAGTTGTATAGAGCATCTTCCAGATTAATCAGGCCGTTTTTTGAAACGACATCGAGACCGGCAAGGTAGTTAAATTTTGCAAGTAATTCATCTCTTTGGAACTTGCGTGCTTGGCTGACGGCTTTTCTGGCGACAAAGGGATGAAGATGTTTTGGAGTTGAGCCGTCGGAAACGGAAAGAAGGTTTTCAAAGTGATAGACAAGCATTACGAGCAGATAATGAGGATCGTGGCCTGAATTGATGAGACGGTAAACCATCTCAAAGGCCTTGGCCTTGTTTTGGTTGCCGACTGCATCAACTAAGTCGAAAATACTGTCGTCTTCTTTGTGACTGACCAGCAAATTCACATCTTTTTCGGTTACGGTTCCTCCGTTTTTATAATTGCTTAATTTGTTTATCTCATTGGCCAAAGCCCAGCTGTCGCCCGCCCCGCCCCAAACCCGCCCCTTTCTTCCGCCAGCTGGCGGATGGCGGTCAGCGGAGAAGATTGGGGCGGGGTTGCCAACCACATTAATAAGCAAACTAACTACCGCAGGCGAAACATCGTGGCCGTTCTCTTTGAACTTGCCCCTGACCCAGTCTGATAATTTAGCCCCTCCAAAATAATTGATAGTTCTGACCAGATTGGGTTTGGCGGTCAAAAAAGTAAACATGTCTTTGTTGGTTTTTTGCAGCTCCTTTTCCGCCCCGTTCTCAACAAATACCAAGACGGTTTTTTTGTCAGCGGTTACTTTAAGATCACTTGCCAGTGAAGCAAGTTTATTCAAAGTAGCCTGCCCTGCCGAGAAGGGATTTTTGACGATAATAAGCTTCGCTTCATCAAAAAAAGAAACGCTTTTGATGGCATTTTCAAGCCGGTCAAAATTGGTGCCATCTTCCAAATCGAACTGATAATGGCTCATACCGCTTTTGTATTTTTTATTATAAGCGCCGATTATTGTATCGACGTTCTCTTTCAGCCGATATCCATCGGAACCGTATAGAAAAATAATCATTTTTCAGAGACAGGAAACAAGAGGCAAGAAACAAGTTTAATAAAAATACCTGTTACTTGTCTCGTGTCTCTTAGTCGCTACTTCGTTACGACTTCTATCCACATCTTACCGGGAATAAATTTCATTTCCCCCGACGTTTCAGTCGGGGCCCCGACCCCTCCGGACGTCGGGGCTGATTTTGTACTATAAAATTTAAGGCCATCACCGTTGTTTTTCCAAGTACCACCTGTTTTAATGCCGTTCTGGTAAAATTCGGCCTCACCCTCCCCCACGGTACTAACACTAATGTAATCTATGCTTAAAACCGTGGATCTGGTACGCATCAACACCACAACGCTTGACTCCACCTGTCGGCCAGTATTCGCGTCTATCTCAGCCTCACCCCCCCTTGTTCTTTTGTAAATATTCGAATTGCCGTCATAAACCCATTTCACATCATAAGGAGTTTCATAGTCAATGGACACGGTTTCAACAATGTTGCTCAAATTTCTTTCCGACTTTTCTCCGCTTCTTGCGTAACCGGAAAATGTGTCTTTCGAATCATACCCTAAATCTTTTGCCTTATCTTCAAGAAGTTCAATCGTAGTAAATCCGTTATGAGGCCTCGGAACAGAATTTTTCCTGTAAAAAACCGTGCCCTCATACTTCATCGCGTCTAGATTGTCTAATGTCCCGTTATTCAATTTATTCAACGCTTCTCTCTCTCCTCCCCAATGAGCATAGAGAGATCTGAAACTGGCTACAAGCGGCAAGAAATCCTCTCTCGCAGACCTGACTGAACCGATCTCTTCCGGTTCCTCACACTGAAATATGGCCATCATCCTGGTTATACCGTTGGGGGTAACCGGCATCTCAATGACAATGTCGGCTTGGCTTATACCGGACAATGGTCTGGCTATGGGGTCGGATGCCATCATCACAGCAATAGGTCTTTTTGAATAACTACCGCAAGCCAAGCCGGTCAGAGACGCGGTCCGCCGGCTGGCGGATTGGTCTTCGTTATTTATGCCGATGATGGTCGAGCCGCCAAGCCACCAAAATAGAAATGCGACTAAAAAAGCGACAGCGACAATGCCAGCTATGATAAGCGTTTTGTTAATATCCAGTTCCTTAAAATATGACCTTATCCTCATTTCAGTTTTTGGTGCTTAGGACAAAAATGCGCCGAACGACCGCCTGTTTTAATGCGCTGGATTATTCCCCCGTCTTTTTTCGAACACTTCTCTCCGTGCTGATGATAGGCCTCGGTGTAATCCTGATACTCCCCCATTTCTCCGGATATTTTGCGGTAATCTTCTATACTTGTGCCTCCCGCTTTGATCGCTTTTTTGAGTATTTTGCGAATCGAATTGTATATTTTTTTGAGGTCTATGTCAGAAAAATTTTCCGCTCTGGACAATGGATGATAGCCGGAATCCCACAATATCTCATCGGAATAAATATTCCCTATCCCGGCGATGAAGAACGGATCCATTAGGACTTGTTTTATCCGCCCGTGTTTCCGCCAGCCGGCGGATTTAAATAATTCTTTAAATTTTTTAAACTTTATTTCTAAAGGTTCCGGCCCCAATTTTTTGATCTCCGGAAGTTCTGACAGATCATCGTCTTTGACCAGCACTATCTTCCCGAATCTTCTCAAGTCGGAAAATGCCAGCTGATGATCGTTGTTTAACAACCAAATTGTTCTGATGTATCCATTCTCCCGTTCATCTTTCAAGGGGCCTTTTGCTTTGCTCTTCCATATTCCATGCTCCAGAGTCCATATTCCATAAAGCAGGTGTCCCGATATCTTCTGGTGGATGAATATGCTGTAAGCACCTTCGATATCTATAATAATAAACTTAGCCCTCCTCCTTATGTCTAGTATTTTCTTGTTCTTTATTACTTTTTTAATTAAGGGCCAGCTTGCCCCGCGACCGACGTGAGTCGGTTTTGCGGGGTCCGTCCAGACATCCTTGAACTTCAAACCAACCAGCTTTTTGCGCAGGTCGCGTACTGTTGTTTCTACTTCTGGTAGTTCCGGCATAACGATTTTATTTAAACAAAAAATCTGGCCAAAAGCCAGTCAGTGTATGGTGGTATTTCTGGGAGTCCAAACCTCGACTTCGGCCTGAAGCCTCATTCCCAAAGGAATATTTTTATCAAATACGATGTTGGTATTCCAGGTTACGGTCAACCCCATATTTTCAAGTCCTTCTTTCAATTGCCTAAATTCAAGAGCTGTATCATCGTTTAAATGAGGGTCTCGCAACCAAGTTGTTTCGATTATTTCTTTCATTCTGGCTGCTGTTTTTTCAACTTTTTCTTGATCTGGGGAAATTTTTAAAAGTGCCATTAAGCCCTCACAGGTCTGTCATTTCTGCCCAATTATTACCACATTTTACATCTACGGTCAATGGTACGTCAAATTTATGGGCATTTTCCATTAAGTTCTTTATTTTGTCCGCTATGTTTTTAACCGAAGATTCTTTCACTTCAAACAGAAGTTCATCGTGAACCTGCAACAACAAAAAAGCGTCGTCTTGATTCTTGATTTCATGAATAAGGTCAAAAATTTTTATCATAGCTAGTTTCATCAAATCGGCACCACTACCCTGAATAGGCATATTTATGGCCATGCGCTCGGCTTGGTTTACAACCTGCGGCATGCTGGACCTTATCTCGGGAAACCACCTTCTTCTACCAAAGACTGTTGAAACATAACCGTCCTTGCGGGCTTTTATTTTCATATCATTCATATATCTGGCGATACCGGGGAACTCTTTCATATACCTGTCTATAAACTCCCTAGCCCTTTCACGGGAAACACCCGAAGCCCTTTGGAAGCCAAGTATTCCCATTCCGTAGAGAATACCAAAGTTGAGGACCTTGGCGTCCCGACGCATATTCTTATCAACCGCTTCCGGCTTAACGCCGAATATCTCCACCGCTGTACGGGTGTGGATATCCTCTCCCCTTTTGAAAGTGGCTATCATTTTCTCGTCTTGAGAAATATGAGCCGCTATTCTCAACTCAAGTTGAGAATAATCAAAAGACACCAGTTTATATCCCGGTGACGCAATGAACGCCTTCCTGAATTCCTGCCCGAGTTCCGTGCGTATAGGTATGTTCTGGAGATTTGGGTCTTGGCTGGCAAGGCGTCCCGTAGTGGTGCCGGTTTGATTGAATGTCGTGTGCAAACGGCCGGTTGCTTTGTTGATAAGGGTGGGAAACGGATCTATATAAGTTGTCTTTAATTTTTGAATTTCTCTATATCTCAATATCTTCTCTATTACCGGATGTTCCTCAACCAACTTTTCCAACTCGCCGGCAGCTGTAGAGAGAGCGCCCTTACTTGTTTTTCTTACCTTGCCCTTTAGACCAAGTCCGCCCGGTGGCTGATCAAAAAGAACCTCTTTCAATTGTTTTGGAGAGTTGACGTTAAATTCCGTACCGGCTAATTTGTATATCTCTTTTTCTAAACCACTTATTTCAATGGCCACCAATTTAGACAACCTTGCTATCGCCTTGGAGTCAATTAAAATACCCCGCAATTCCATTTCCGCAAGAATTCTTGCCACTGGAACCTCTATATTTTCGAAAAGCCATTCGAGTTTTTCTTTTTTGAGGCGTTCTGATTGCATTTCTTTGAGTTTGAGTATAAAGAGTGGATTCTCTCTTTTATCTTCGGTCATACTTTCTTGAAACTCATCAAAATATATTTTTTCAAGACCGTAGTCCTTGCGGTCCGAATTCAAAAGGTAGGCAGCCAGCTTCGTGTCAAACCCCGCACCAATCTGACCCGCTGACCGCCATTCAGAAATGGGGCGGGATTGGTGCGGGGCAGGCCCCGAGCCGTTCAACTCTATTCCATAGCCAAGCAAAAACTTGGCAATTTCTTTGAGATCGTGCCCTATTTTCAGTATATCTTTGCCTTCAAATATTTTCTTAAAGCCTTGGAGCAGTTCTTTTGAACCGATTATGATCGGCCAGGCAATACTGTGGCATTTACCTGCCAAATGGATATTTAAAAGGCCGTCACTTATGTCGAAAGTCATTTCTGTGTCCTTGTTAATTTTGCTTATAACCTCTGTGATCTCCTTATCGCTTTTGGATTCTCGGACCCGATCTGCAACCTGCCCAGGTGCGGCTGCTTCAAACAATTGCATCTCTCCCTGAGACGGAGTGCTTATCTCCTCAAGACGCTTGATCAAGCTGTATAATCCAAGTTCTTTAAATAATCTTTCTATTTCCGAGCGATCCAGATGTTTAAGCCAGTCGGCTCTATCCAAATCAAAATCTATATCAACGTCCCTGATGATAGTTGCTAGCTTCTTTGAGAAAAAAGCTGTGTCTTTATTTTCCAGAAGTTTTTGGATAAGTTTTTCTGATAAAATCTTATCTTCACTTTTTACTTTTAACTTTTTACTTTTAACTTCGGCGATGCTTTCGTAAAGTTTTTCTAAATTTCCAAATTTTTGAATGAGCATCGCCGCCGTCTTCTCCCCTACTCCGGGAACGCCGGGAATATTATCTGACGGATCACCCTTGAGTCCTTTAAAATCATTGAGCTGCTCCGGCTTTAGGCCATATCTCTTAAATACTTCATTCTCATCATAAATAACTGTATCGGTAACACCCTTTCTCAATGTAAAAACAATGACCTTATCATCGTCAACCAACTGAAGAGTGTCCAAGTCACCTGTCATTATTATCGTCTGAAGTCCGCCAGTTGGCGGACTCTTTTTTGATTTTTCCGCCAAAGATCCTATTAAGTCATCCGCCTCAAATCCAGCTTTTTCATATATCGGAATACCGAAAGCCGCCAAAACCTCTTTGACCAAAGGCACTTGGGCGTGAAGCTCGTCCGGCGCTTTCTCGCGATGGGCTTTATATTCGGCAAATTCTTCGTGGCGAAATGTCGGGGCTGCCAGATCAAAAGTTGCCGCGATATAGTCGGGTTTCAGATCTTTTATCATTTTGAGTAATACGGAAGTAAAGCCGAAAACGGCGTTAGTTGGAACGCCTTTTGGAGAATTCAGTGTCGGCGGCAGGGCGTGAAATGCCCTGTGGACCAGCGCATGGCCGTCAATTAGAATTAGCTTTTTTATCATTTGGGTTTTGATATTCGAATCTTTCTTTTGTTTTTATCTATATGGTCAATGTGTACTCTAATTATTTTCTTGGGCAGAATCTTGCTTATCCTTTCTGGCCATTCAATCAAAACAATACTGTCGGGAGAATTAAAAATTGATTTTAAATCAAGGATTGCAAGGTCTCTGTGGTCTCTGACCCTGTAGCAATCGAGATGGACTAAGAATATGGGATATGGGATATGGGATATGGAATTTCTAGGAATTTTATATTCCTTCATCAGGTTGAACGTTGGACTTTTTATTTTTGCCTTTATACCCAATGCCTTGGCAAAGCCCTTAACAAAAGTCGTCTTACCCGCCCCCAATTCTCCTTCAAGTGTGACAACACTTGCCCTTCGTAGCCCCACTAAACGGGGTGAAGTAGGGCTCTTTATAATCTTAGTGGCTAAATTTCCAGCTATTTTACGGGTATCTTTTTCACTTTTAGACAAAAATATCATCAAATCGACCTGTATCCTAAATACTACAATTGTAGTATTTAGGATACAGGTTTTAGTTTTTTAGCATCACCTTATTTTTTCTTTCAAATTTTATTTTTAAATTGTTGTTTTGATGACCATCAAAATCAGAGGCCATAAAACAATACATGTACGATTCTACATTAAAGGCCCTGCCTAAAACTGTTAGCTCTTCTCTGCACTCAAATGGGTGAGCCCAAACACTCTTCTGTATCATTATAAATCCAAGCTCCTTAAGTTTATCAATAAGCGCACACCTTGCCACCTGCTTGTCACTAGGAATATCAAACGAACAAATTCTCCACAAACCATCCCAGCTTTCCGGTTTCTTTATTTCTAAACTGTCCAGATCATATTTGGCAACATGGTCTTTGCCAAGTTGAGTAATAGTAACCGTAAAACTTCCGTCTGGATTTTGTTCCACATTTAATCTTTTACTTTTTTGCAATTTTTTAAGCTGCACATAAAAATCTCTCCACTCTTTACGCTCCAAATCTCTCCTAATCCCCTTAAAAAAAGCCAGACCAAAATAAGGATTACTGGCGGCAATCAAAACAATTCCAGCCACAGAAATGGCTTTGAGAATTTTATGAGTTAAAGAGTCTTTCGGCCTTTTTCTCATGATAATTGAATTAAGACTGAAAAAAGGGAGAGGTAATACCTAAATACTACAATTGTAGTATTTAGGTATTATTCTATTTTATACCTTATTTTTAAAAATTTAACCATTTGAAAACCGCATTCACTGGATGTTCGTCAGGAGACGAACCGTGAATGCGGTCTGCCCAGCCCCACTTGCTGTGCAAGAGGGGCTGGGCGATTTGGAAGGAACTTACTGGCACCGACTGCCCGGTGCTTCGTGGAGTACCACAACGAAGTGGTACTCGCAGTCATCACGGGTTGGGAACCCACGGGACTGCCAGCCGGGCGCCGGCGCCGGTGCTGGTGCCGGCGTAGGGGCCGGTTGATTAACGTTCGTCGGCGCGGAAGAGTTCGAACTGGGAGCCGTTGCTCTCCCCAACTTGAATCCTCCGAAGAGAATCAAGATGAGAATTGCGACACCGCCCGCCCACGCCATGACCTTGTAAAAGACACTCAAGGCGTTGGCGATGATACGGTCATCGCTGTCCCCCGCCGTTGCGTGGCGCACGTACGCCATACGAGCCGGCGGAACGGTGCGAGCTGGTCTCGGCCTTCGTGTCACCGGCGACAATGTCGTCGGTGACACCACAGGTGCCGGTGGCGGAGTTGGAGCGGGCACTGGTGTTGCCGGCGCCACCACTGTTGGTGTCCTTGGCATCGTTACCTCCATACCAGGACGAGACCGTCCCGGCCTTCGGGCCGCGTTCGTACGCGACCGGATGTTCCGGTGAAGCCCTCCACGATTGTGGAGATCACCTCCGCCTCGTAAGAGGCGTCGGGGTCGCCGCATTCCGACCGACGAGGCAGAAGGTCCACGTACCAGGTACCGTTCTGGTACACTTGTACGGGATTCCGTCCCTCGTTCTTCAGGGTGACAAGTCCCTGTTCCAAACAGCCGCGATAGCTGCCGAACAAGGAACCGCCTCGGTTGGCTTGATCGCGTAGGCGCTCGTTCCAGCCGTTCTCACGGCCGGACGACGCCTGCGGTGGCTGAACAACCATCGTGCCATCGCCGGAACCGAGCCCGACGACCTTTACCTGGCTATTCTGGACCGGCGCACACGTCGAGTCTTTGTAGAGAGCGTACCCGCCCCCCGCAACGGCGCCAATGATCGCGCCTTCCTTGCCATTGCCACCAGCGACACGGCCACCGATATAACCGATGGCAGTCGTGATGAGAGTCGTACCTATCGCACGCTCAATGCGCCGTCCCTTTGACGCGCACTGGTACATCGGATAGAACCCTTGCGGTCCGTTGAGACCGACATAGGGTCCGTACCCGACGAGGTCGTCGGTCACGCGCCGCACCTGAGCGCGGCGGCCGATGCCCATGATCTGGCTGACCATGTTGACGTTGTCAGCCTGTAACATCATGACCTGGTTTCCAGAGAGATAATAGTACCACCCCTCCGGCGACGACGGCATGTAGCCGCCGCGCAGAATGCCCTGCGCCTGGACCGGCACGACGCCGACCAAGAGCACGGCTACGACAAACGACAACAGCAGTCTCCTCATGGCTTTCCTCCATTGCCCGCCGAAGCCCATGTTGGGGCGAAGGCGAGCTGTTTTCGACTTTTCAAAGATGTCTTAATTATATCATACTATCATAAAAAAGTAAATACCTCGCAAAAAGCGAGGTTCTAAGCCAACTTATGGCTTTAGGTAATCATCGGCATAGAACAACCAGCCTTGACGAGCAGGACTCCTACGGCTGTCCTGTCGCCAGTAAACATAGTACTTAACCGTCTTCCATTTTGTTTTGCCGTCTTCCAAAACAAGAGCTCTTGCGTCCTTAACTTTCACGGTTGCTCCAACTGGAAGCATCAGATCCGGAACTTCGTTTCCAGCCGCAACTTCAACCGGATAAGTGAGACCATTGACCTCCAACTTTACCTTCAAATATCCGTTCGTCCTGTTTTCCAAAAAGACAGGAGCCGTCTGAAGTTCTGGTAATTGTTTTTGCGTATAGTAAGGCCGATAGTATTGCTGGGCATTCGTCGAAATGACGGACAAAACCACAAAAAGAATTGAAAGAACCGCTGTCCTCGTCATTAACTTACCTTTTCTAAACGAGTATAGGGAATTATAATCAAAACTTAATTTATGTCAATCAACGTTCCCCGGTATCGTAACCCCTCACACTCATTTTGCAGACCGTCTTTTTTCGAGGCCAACATAATGCCTGAATTTATTGATAATTTGGTTATTCAACAAATTTGAGGGGAGGTTTTACGACGAGGCTCAAATTTATTAACCGAATTGAGATAAATTCAGGTATTTGTCCGAAGAAATAAAGTAGGTCGAAAAATGTAGTGTGGGGGTTACTCGGTATCTATGTTTTTAAAATGTCTTATTTTTGCCGCACCCTTGTCTTTGTTAAGCTCAATGGCAATTATATCTATCTGCCAGGATCTGTCATCGAGGTTATTCTGCTGGACATATGTCTGGGCCGCTCGTTTTATTCTTTTAATCTTATCCCTGCTTACTCTCTTTTCCGGCTCAAAACCCTTCGGAGCAGGACTGTCGCTCGCTTTGACTTCAACGAAAATAATTATCCCCTCTTTCTCGGCTATAACATCAACCTCGCCCCAAGGTTTGCGATAGTTTCTGCCAAGAATCTTGTATCCCCTGTCTTTCAAAAACTTCTCCGCCAAACCCTCGGCAAAACTCCCAAATTCAATGTAGTTATGGTCGTTCATATCTGTTTATTATACACATTTTCCCTCTCTCGGAGCCATCCTCATTTTCATCACAGACTTCTCATAGAGCGGAAATACGACTCGCTCGTCATTTTTCTGACCGCTCGGGGTCACCCCTGTCAGGAACGGTCCCGCCAAGGCGGGACCGTTCCTGACATCCCCGACTCGGTTTCCCAGAAAAACACCCTCATCTCGTCGTTTCCCGCTATCTATTCGTCATAGTGATGAGAATGAGGCCGGGACTCCTCGCTGACTAGCGAAGTTGAGCTTTAATACCTAACGGCCTCACTCTTTGAATGATTTGATGTTAACCGATAAAAACGTCTAGTCGTTCTTCTTCTTTCTTTTGACAAATATGAAATTAACTGTTATAGTATCTACACCTTTCCGGAGAAGGAGGTGCTGTTTGAAAATCAACCACTGGAGCGGAGGCATAGCCTTAAGAAGACTCGGCTCTGACGGTTTCGCTGTACTGCTTGTTTGCGAACCGTCTGAAACTGACGAACACAAAGAGGGTTACCACTGGTCTCTTCCGGGCGGCAAATGCTGTGACAGAAGCATCAAAGAAGGCAAAATAGTGGATTGCTGTTCTGAAACACCAGAACAAACCCTCGTCAGAGAATTCAAAGAGGAAACTGGATACGATGTGGTACCGGGAGCCGTATTTGAAAAACAAGATAAAATAAACCACTTAAAGTTCTTCTTCAGAATGAGGAGCATTAGCGGTCAAATACTTCAAAAATCAATTCCGGGCGGAAAAACAAGTCCTCAGTGGTTCCCTATCAATAAGTTGCCACGCAATCTTTTTATCTCCCACAGACAAATGATAGGAAAGTATATTTTGGCCCTGATGGTCATGAGTCCTCGATGAGGACTCTTTGTTTTTAGAAAAATTCAGATAGACAACCCTGTGGACGGTTGGGATTGCAAAATTTACTCCAAAATGATACTCTCAACGAGTAATTCTCGTGCAGAGAATTTTTAGTTTTTGCCCAATAACCAGAGATAATTGGCCGCAAAAACTAACCCCGCACCAATCCCGCCTCCTTTCTTCCGCCAGCTGGCGGATGGCGGTCATCCATTCGACTACGCTCAGGATGACCCTGAGTATAATCGAACGGGTCAGCGGATAAGATTGGTGCGCGGGTTGCTGCATTATTTATTAACTCCTATTGATACTCCATCAAAATTAGAATGGCTGAAGAAACTGTCAAAATTCAGGGACTTGTCTAAAAGCCCTCATTTTCATTTGTATGGAACGATCCTATTGGCTATTGCGATCCTGCTTATCAAAGGTACGGGTAGCCAAACTAGTCTTTTTAATATATTCGTACAAAGAACAATAGTAGAGACATCTGCTTCTATTTTATCGCCCAACAAGTCCGGCGATGGCTATTACCTTGCCGACATAAGCAACTTGACTGCGTGGGAAAACGGGGCCTCGGCTGTACTAGAATCAGGTAAGGGCGGCCCCAGTGAACCCGTGTTTGAACCGACAACTGTGCAAGAAAATGCGGTATTTGCTCATAATCCAGCCGACACAGATTATGCTGAGTCTGTCTCTGGTAAAAGAGTTGGCGTTGTTGAATATACCGTCCAGCCGGGCGACAGTTTATCGTTCATCGCGAGAGACTACGGCGTGAGCGTTGAGTCCATAATGTGGGCTAACGGCCTAAGAGATTCGAACAGCATAAGAGAAGACGACATATTAAAAATACCGCCGGTGTCAGGCGTAATTCATATAGTTAAAAAAGGTGACACCATAAACACAATAGCCAAAAAATACGGCGTAGAGCCAGATATAATAGTCACCTACAACGACCTGCCTCAAGATGGAAAATTACAAGTAAACGATGAGTTAATAGTGCCTGATGGAAAGATTAAGAGTTCTACCGGCACAGTGGCAACTCGAACTCCGAAATTTTCTTACCTTCCTGATCTGGGTGATTATTTTACTCACCCGACTGGCGGACTTGGCAGAATAACCCAATGGCTTCACGGCAGAAATGGTATAGATGTTGCCAATACCTATGGTACGCCAATTTATGCAGCTGCGGCTGGCACGGTTGTCGCGGCTAGAACAAGCGGCTGGAACGGCGGTTTCGGCTTATATATCAAGTTAAGTCATCCGAACGGCATAGACACCTTATATTCTCACCTGAGCAAGACTCTAGTTGTTGCCGGCCAAACCGTTCAAAAAGGCCAGCAAATAGGCAATATGGGCTCAAGCGGCCGCTCCACCGGTAGCCACCTTCACTTTGAAGTTCACGGTGCAAAGAACCCCTTGGCTAGATAATAAAAAAGTGCGGGGCTGCCGCACTAATCCTTATCTATCTATTTGGGAATATTGTGTGTCCATTCCAGGGACAATTAGGACACTCCTTAGCATGCAGAGCTTCTATCTTGGCCGTGTTATCTTCTAATACCTCGTCGAGGGCTTGCTCTGCCTTATCGTAGGCTTGACTTGCCTTATCGTAGGCTTGATATGCCTCAACGTAGGCTTGTAATGCCTTATCGTAGGCTTCTTGATATGCTCTAAGGTGGGCTTGACGTGCCTTATCGTAGGCTTGACGTGCCTCAACGTAGGCTTGATGTGCCTTAACTACTGCTTCGGGTAATCTGCCTTGAACAGGCTTGAATAACCTTAGGCGGGTCTCTTGTTCATTTCGTGGCTTATTCGTACGGATATATCGGGCTCTCTCTTCATA
>Ga0209542_10003834_pt1 | contig 31696 bp, 31 predicted proteins | sample RifCSPhighO2_01_FD_184028 | JGI IMG/M metagenome (GOLD analysis project Ga0209542, IMG submission 184028) | Soil microbial communities from Rifle, Colorado - Rifle CSP2_plank highO2_0.1 (SPAdes) (version 2) | ecosystem: Environmental > Terrestrial > Deep subsurface > Rock core/Sediment ... | reverse complement strand
AGTTTTATTAGCGAAACTTATTTGCCCACAAAAATCAAGAATAAAGAGTTTCTAGATTAATTATCTAGATTAATTTTGTTTTTATTACAAACTACAATACAAACGCTTTAAAAAAATTGGGAGATACCCTATGTTGATTACCAAAAATAAACTAAAGGTTAGAAATTTATTCGAAAAAGAAGTAGCTGATTTTTTTTTTATGAAAATAAATTAAATTTTATTTACGAACCTTATATAAATATAGGTAACAAAGCCTATTTCCCAGATTTTATTGTCGGACACACTATTATCGGAGTTACAGCATGGAAACATCCAGATAAGTTAAAAATATCTTATTTAAAAAATAAGGTAATAAACTATATTTCCCGGGTTATAAAGTTATTTTTTATATAACAAAAGAATATAGGAAATTTTATAAAGATATTGATGAGTTTGTTATTTCTGATTAAATAAGTTACTAAGTAATATTGTGCCTCTGTAGCTCAGCAAATCACTAACCAATTGGTTTGTGGTCTGAAGGGTAGAGCACCTGACTGTTAATCAGGTTGTCGGAAGTTCGAGTCTTCCCAGAGGCGGATTATTCTTCAAATTAAAGCTATAAGAGTAAAGGATATAAATAGCTTCAAAAAGATAAATTACTATGGGTCTGTAGCTCAGCCTGGTTAGAGCATCAAGCTTAAGGCGTGCATCTCTGATAAGGTGGGGGTCGCCGGTTCAAATCCGGTCAGACCCATTAAAAATATCCTAAGGATAAACAATAAACACATTTCCAATATTATTAGCAGCATCAACACAAATAATATTGTATTTCACATCCTCTATAACTAACGAATGCTCCTTTTCAGTACCCTCCATTTTGTTTCCAGAGCCAAAGCTGAAATCTTTTGTTGAATACTCGCATGCGCTTGCTTCATCCATTGTTAATATCAAAGTACTATCTTGCTTGTACAAGAACATTAAGTTTGGTGGTGTTGTATCCCTTGTTACCTTAAATGCTATAGTGCTGCTTACTGCATTCCCAACATTATCCTTACAGCTTATTGGTATATTATAGCTTCCTTTTTTTAATTGTGGTAGTTTACTTGAATGAGTGTTTGAGTTTGTATTTTCAAATTCATTTGTTGCTCCTTCTAATGTATAAGAGCATGCTGCTACACCTTTGTTTGAACCCCCTTCTGTTGTTGCTTCAATTATAACTTCATTAAAATCTATTTCTCCACTAGGGCTTGTTGAAGTTATTGTTAATTTCCCAGAACCAACTAGATTTAATATAAAACTTTCTTGATTAACATTCCCCTTTGTGTCCTTGCACCTGAAGAAATATTCATTTACGCCTTCTTTTGCTGACAGCACTGCAGTGCAGGAGAATGTTGCAGCTGCACTTGCTGAGGAACTGTCTGAATTGCAGACCATGCCGCTTTCCATCTTCTCATATTCCATATCACTTGATGAGTATCTGCAAAAAGCTGGCTCGTTTATTGCCAATGTCAATGGCGTTGAATCTCCTGCTATAATCGCGCTGTTTTTTATGCTGCTTTCAATTATCATTGGCGGCGTTAAATCTTTGCCTCCTTTAGCATTGAACTTGATGAAGTAATCAGCATCATTTGCATTTCCATTTGCATCCTTGCACTTTATATAAATTTCATTAAGCTGGTTTGGCATTGCAGTCAGCGTCAGCATGTGCTTCTCTTCTATATAAACATCCCCAAAGCTTAGCGCCATTGCGTCATATTTAATGCCTGGCTCTTCTGCATACCTGCATTGAGCTGGTTCATTAGTCAAAATGCCAAATGTGATCAATGAATAGCCTTCTGCAGCAGGAGTTATTTCATAGCCACCTGCAAATTCTGCAATGTTATAACCATCTGTCAATGCCTCTGGCCAAGGGCTTATTATCGGCCATGTAACATCATTAACCAGAACAGCAATGCAGCTTGTCCTGTTGCTTCCTTCATTTTCAGGAATCCACCTGCAGTTCTGGCCAAGAGACATGCATTTGTATTCTGTGCATGAATTGAAATTAATCTTTTTTTGCATCTCATCATCAGTGCATCTCTTGCAATCTTTGCTTCCATAAGGAGCCTGCCATGGCAAGCATGTTATTGCTATGTTTAATTTGTCTGTGTCTGCGCCGATATAAAATGTTATTATCAGCACTATTGTTATAATTATTGCTGCAATTACACCCCAAAAGCCAAGTGACGGGGCATTTACCCAAACACCCTCTAGTATAGTGCCTAATGCAGTTAGACCTAGCTCAATTGACTCAAGTATGCCTGCACTTAGACTAAGTACAAGTGTACCTGTGACTGCTACTCCATAAATGCCGCCAATAATAGCACTAACCAAGAGCACACCAACTCCGACACCTAATGACATCCAAAGTTCACCAGGCACAGCAACAAACTCGTTTATATCAATGTCTGCTGTCTGTAATGGCTTTGCCTTGCTATAAGAATCAAAACCACCAATTTCTTTTTCCCAGTCTATATTTACCAAATCATAGCCATGTCCATGCTTGCTTCCCTTGCAATCACCATCAGAGCTTTCGCAATCATATGCAAGATTTGAGAATCTGCCAGCAACATCATAATGAATGCCGCAATCACCAAGGCTTCTGCAATATGCCATGGATGCAATGGCAAGATCTTTTGTCATGCAATTTCCAGGATCTTCCCTTTGCCATGTCCAGCCAGTTGCAGCATTTTTATAAAAGTAAGCCTGGCATTTTCTATTGCCGACTTCGCATACCTTTTCAGCATCAGCAGTTGACTGCCTGTCATCATCTTCTTCATTTTCATCAGGCCAGAATTTCAGGCCAGGCGGCACCAGAGGAATGCAGATGCCATTGCCAGTTTCCTTTGCCTCATAGCTTTTTGGATCGCATTTTGGATCATCAGCAGCCAAACCCATGTCAGCGCATGTTGATGTGACACTGGCTGAAGCATCGGCATTTATCTCTCTTACATCTTCGGTGCTTGCAGCGCTCCAGAAGCAGCTTCGTCTTGGATCTTCGCAGCATTCACGGTCTTTCTGCATTGCAGATTCGCTGCCTCCCTTGTCTTTGGCAGTATTGCAATCTGTAGCGCAGCCTTCCCATTTATTTGGCTTGCAACCAGATACAAGCATGTCTCCTAATGGAGTTTTAACATTTGTCTGCAAGCAGTATTCTTCCCTGTAATCCTTGCATGGCTCTGCAAACTCCTCGCCGGCAATGCACAAATGCCTGTAATGCCTCGAGCCAACCAAATCCTGGCCAAAGCCAACAGCGCCCTCATACTCGCACCATGATTCGCCGTTTTTTCTTGGAACGCCGTCATAAGAAACAACATCAGCGCCTGCAATAGTTTTCTTGTCAAAAGTTGTTGCGCAATTAAGGCTTTCGCACTTTAATGTTTCAGAGTTGCATAGCGTGTTCTTTGCAAAATCGCAGTCTTGCGCCTTGCCTTCCATATTATTGCACGAATCAAACCAGTAAACATCACCATCATAGCATTCTTTGTGGTCTTTTGCCTTGCAGCCGCATATCGAGATTTTGCTGCAGAATTTTCCTGATTCAAAAATTGTGCTTGTTTCTGCTATTTTAGGGGATGGCTCTGCTTGTGCTGGTGGATTAGCTGCTGGTGCAATTGTTGCTGGTGTACTGGATGATGCACTTGCGGATATCGTGTCATCGCCGCCCAAGCAGCTATTCCTATCAACATAAACACATGCATCGTCCTGCATGCAGCATCCCTTTTCTTTGCCCATAGATTTTTTTATGCAGCTAAATTCATCAGTTACAGCAGAATCAAAATTTATTTTAAGGTTTGGAAATAGCTCTCCTCTTTCAAGGCATTGCTGCTTTGTGGCCATGAAATAATTATTTCCTACATTGCAGCATCCCTTGTTGCATAATGGTATAGTATTGCACGCAACTTCTGAAATAAAGCTGCCTTCTTTTTGCTCGCATGTTGATTTCGAAGCAGAATTTCCGCAAGTCCCATCAACATTTACGCAGCATCCAGTCTTGCAAAAATTTGTCTCAGAGCATTCATCATTGGAATACCTGAAATTGCTATTGCAATTGCTCAGCTTGGTATCAACACAGCTCTCTCCGTTTTTTGTTTTCTCGCAGCATGCTTGATTGCTAGCTGCATCGCTATTAGCCTGGGCATTAACATTCAAAGAGTTAATAAAGAATATGGCTGTTATTATCAAAAATATTTCAAACACCGCTTTAGTTTTTATCAGCCTTGCCAAAATCATCACTCTTTTTATGAAAAATAATAGAGAATTAATATTTAAACTCGTCGTTTTAGTCCAGAGCTATATAATGGTTTCATAAAATACCATTTAAAATATAAAAAAACCATATAGTAACCAAAAAGTTTATATAGTTCTTGATAAGACAATATTAAATGAACAAAAGATTAAAACCTATAAAATTGCAAGAAATTACAAGTGCATATTATAAAATCCAATACTTTTTCTTTGACCATCCGACAAAAAATTTTAGTCTTAATGGTTTATGCTTAAAAGTTAAAATCTCAAAGACTACAGCAAATGCTGTTGTTGAGCAGCTAGTCAAAGAAGGTTTTCTAAATAAAGAGGTAATAGGAAAATTGTGGAAGATTTCATGCAATTTAAGGCACCATTACAATGCAACAAGAAAAATATCATACCATCTAAGCCTCATATATGAATCCAATATAATTGGTGCAATACATGAAATCTTCCCTAATGCAAGGGCCATAATCTTATTTGGAAGCTATCGCAAGGGAGATGATGCCGAAAATAGCGATTTGGATATAGCTGTAGAAGTTATAAGTAATGAATCGCCAAAAATTATGGAGTTGGGTGTTATTCCTTATTTGGGATACAGGCAAGATATTGCTGTAAATCTCCATGTCTTTTCAAGAAACAACATCTCCATTAATTTGTTTGCAAACATTGCAAATGGCATAGTCCTCGATGGATTTCTAGAGGTAAAACTATGAGAGTGAAAAAGCCAGATCATAAAAATGCCTTAAGCTTGATAATAGAATCTGAAAACCAAATGAAATTTACGCTAACAATACCAGTAACTGAAGATTCGGCATTTACAGTCTTAAGAAATATTTACGAATGCTTTAGGATGCTTGGAGATGCTCTTCTTGCCAATCAGGGATTGGAAACAACAGACCATATCGAACCTTTAAATGCTTTGCTTAAGTTAAACATAGATACAAAAAGGCCCATAAACACTATAGACAGCCTAAGAAGAATTAGGCACAACATTAATTATTATGGTTATCATCCAACAATAATAGAAGCAAATTATGCAATAGACATAGCTAAATCATGTTTTTGGCAATTAAGTGCAGCAATTAAGAAGGAATTAGAAAAAAGTTAATAAAAAATTAAATCTAGTCATTCATAACCCTTGGAGCCAATATTATGCTCAGGCTTAATTTGTCAATTATTTTGAAGCTCGCCTTCAATGGATATTCCTGGCCGAACTGCAAAATTACCTTGTCAGATAGCTTTGCTCCGCCTGCAATTTTCTTCAGGTACTCCAATGAATACTTTGACACTATATTTTCTGATTTGTCAGTGCTTATGTCTGCTTCATCATCGCTTGTAACTTCCACTTTAGCAGCATTCATCTTGCTTTCAGATTCAATAATAAATCTGTTTTTCTCAGCAGTCAATGCAACAGATTCAGCAACAATATTCATGTCTTCCATTGCTTCATCGAAAACATAAGATGGCATTTCTACTTTTGCAGGAAATTTTAGCTCAGGTATCTTCTGCTCCTTATGCTCGCTGTCCAACAAAGCTATATGAAAAGTCCTTGAGCTCTCGCCTCTTACCCTTACAACCAGCTTGCCTTTGTTTTCATCAAGCTCTAATTGCACAGTATCAGTTGGCTTTATTCTTCTCAGTATCTGATTCAGGCTATCAAGATTTATGCATAATGTTTTTTCCTTGCTGACTTCATATTCAACAAAAGCAGGGCTCAGCATATTGAAAACAACCATTGCAACATTGGCAGGATCCATTGCTATTATCTCAAGCATGTTCTTGTCTACTCTGATGTGAACCTCATTTACAAGCGCAGATATCGTAGAAATGCTGTCCTTGAATAGCTTGGGCTCTGCTAATACTAATTTCATACAAAATAAAATATTAAATCATTTATATTGTTTTCTGTGGTAAAACTCCTATTTCCATGCGCAGTCAATCAAAACAAAAGCCGAGCCCGTCAATAATATCAGTTTGTACAATCCCAAAGGCACTGTTATTGATGGTACATAAGCCAAAGTAATGAATCTTAACTCCAGAACCAATGGCAGCAGTCCAAGCAATAAAAGAAGTGTAGCCATGCTCATCAAGTAAATCTTCAATGTCTTGTTTTCAACACCATAAAAAGAATAAATCAAAAACGAGCCAAGGGTTATCATTAAAATATTTAGAACAATTTTGTTGAAAATGAAATCTATATTCAATGCCCTGTCAAAAAAAAATACTAAGCTTATGATAATGAAAATTATTCCAATAATAACCTTCAAAGGCCTCTTTTTCATGAACATTCAATGTAAATGGAATTTTAAATAGCTTTCTATAATGCTCTCTCTTTCATCATGCCAATCATTTTCTTGTAAAGCTCGTAATTAATGTTGCTTAAATCTTGTATTATATCAGCTTGTACTTGCAATCCTTCTTGATATGGTATTACTCTCCCAAAGACTCGGACATATTTTGCATCAGGCACATTCATCTGGTCAAAAAAAATAGCAATCTTTGAACTGCCATCATCAATAACAACAGAATTCTCTTCCTTGCTTATTATTACGCCGCTTATAGCAACCTTCTTGTCATTTTCATTGACATCCTTTATCAGCTTTTCAGAATATGTATCATTCATCTTTTAGGTATAGCTTCTCCACCTGTGCTGGCATTTTACGCATTCAAAAAATCTTGTTTCTGCCTCATCGCCTGCCCTTGTCTGCAATGTCCAGTAATATGCCAGTTTATTCTTGCACTTGGGGCATTCTTCCTTTACCTTTGGCAATGTTTCAAGTTTCTGCCCAATAATCTCTATCTTACCCTTCTTTTCAACCTTTTCTTTTACAACAAAATTCTGTTTGTTCTTTATTTTATAGCCGCAAGAACATGACTGCATCTTTCCTGATTCCATTCTCTTTGGAACCAATATTGCACCACATTTAGGACAAAACTGCATTTTTTAACCACCTATTCCTATAAGCCTTAACAATTCAATGAACATTATCTTTACATAGCCGACATATGGTACTCTTAAAACAGCCCTTCCAACAATCCTTGTTTCATCAATGCTTAATTCATCAGGCCCTGAATCTGCATTATGGTCGCCCTTTGTTCTAAATTTAGGCCCATTATCATATTTCTTTGTCAAAACAACCCTGTGAATTATCGGCTCTGGCTTGTAAGACTTAAATAAAATTACATCCCCAATTTTTATGTCTTTCGGTTTTGTGCCAAATACAACCATCACATCCCCCTTGTTAAATCCATCCTTGAATCTAAAAGTGCTAAATTGCTCCTTGCTTATGTTTAAATCTAAATACCTATTTCCGCATATATTCCAGTAAGAATCAAAATTAATGTCATTTTTCTCATTAAAGACATTGCCGCATACAACATAATTTCCATTGTCCCCTGCTAATCCATGCTCCATGCTGCCTGAAACAACAGCAACAACAGGGTATTTCGTATCAAAGATAAGCCCTAATCCTGGATATATTATGAATTTAACCAGAATAAACGCAATTAGTACGCTAACAATCCATGAGGCTAAAGAATCTTCATGCCATACAAATTGCCAGAATCTTTTCAAATATTGCTGTATATTTCCTTGCATGTCTGATATAGCAACAAATATAAATTTAAAAAGTTTTGTTTTATTGATGTATGACGTAATAATAATAGGTTCTGGCTGTTCTGGATATGCAGCAGCAATGTATTCTGGCAGATTAAGCCTTAAAACACTGCTTATTGGATACGAAGATGGTGGTACAATAACCCTAACGAATGTTGTTGAAAATTACCCTGGCTTTAAAAAATTAACAGGCCTAAAACTTGCAGGCAAAATAAAAGAGCATGCGCTTGAATACAAAAAATTTGTTGAGTTTAAGCAGGCTAATGTTACAGGTATAAAAAAGCATGGCTCTTGCTTTACAGTAACTGCTGAAAAAAAGAATTATACTGCAAAAACAATTATTCTTGCTACAGGCGCTAGACATAAAGAGCTAAATATACCTGGCGAAATGGGTTTCAAAAATCAGGGTGTTCACTCATGCGCGTTATGCGATGGAGTCTTTTACAAGAACAAGATAGTTGCTGTTGTTGGCGGTTCTGATTCAGCAGCAAAGGAAGCAATGCTATTAACACAATGGGCAAAAAAAGTCTACATTATATACAGGGGGGATCAAATACACCCGGAGCCAATAAACATGGACAGAATTAAAGGGCTGATTAAAAAAAATAAAATAGAAATAATAAATAATACAAATCTAAAAGCAATAAAGGGAAATAAGTTTGTTACCCGTGTTATCCTTGACAAGCCTTACAAAAACAGCAAGGAATTTAACCTCGATGCAGTTTTCATTGAAATTGGGGCTGTTCCACAATCAGACCTGGCAAAAAAATTAGGCGTTAAGCTGAATGAAAAATATGAAATCATAATCAACAGGGAATCAAAGACCAACATTCCTGGATTCTTCGCAGCAGGCGATGTTGTTGATACAAAATTCAAGCAGGCCATAACAGGTGTTGCAGAGGCAGTATCAGCAGCTTATTCAGCATACCAGCACATTGGCAGCAACAAATTCTTTGCTTGCAACGATGAAGAAAATAATTAACTAAAGCCTTCATTAAACGCATTTAAGAATTCCTTGTTCTTTTTCTTTATGTTCTCTATAGCAATGTTTAATGCCTTTAAAACATCCTTCTTGGAATGAAAAACAAAAACAACCTCATTTTTCAGGCTATGCCCCATGTTATAGCCGGCAATTTCTGTATCCTTGTCTTCCCACAATTCTTTCCTTAGCAAGTTGCAGAAAGTATCATCCTCTCCGCTAATCTTGAATCTTATCTTATTTTTGTCCTTCTCAAGAATTTCCAGTTCCATAAGCCATTTGTTAAAAGAATATTTTTTAAACCTTTCTATTGGCTGTTTTAACAATCTTCCAGAAACCAACGTCAACGAAATAATTCTTCTTTGTGTGAAAATGAAATATTGCTTTTAGCGGAAATCCCATCTTGTATACGCTTGCCACCTTGAAGCCATTGTCCCTTGCAAAGCTATCTATAAAATTCTTGCTCTCAATCTTGTGAAAGCTGTATATAATTGGTGCTATATTCATAGCAACCTGCAAAAAAGATTTGTCAATATGCGGCTTCTGCACCCCAAAAGGTGGATTTTGTATTAACACATCCGATTTGCCTTTATATCTGATAATATCTCTGTTCACAAAATTTGCATTAAACCTTTTCCTAAGTGACTCCTCAATGTATTTCTTGTTTTCCTTTGCTGTTTTCAATGCATCCTTGTCAGCGTCAACAAATATTACCCTTTTTGCTTCTAGAATTAACGCGCCGATTCCAAATATCCCTGTTCCGCTGCCCAAATCAGTTATGGTCTTGCCAACTACATTTCCATCCATGTACACCTGCCATAATGCATTTGCAGCAAGTTCAGAAGGAGTTTGATACTGCTCGTATTCCGCTTTGGGCTTTTCAAAACTTCTTATTTTCGCTAATAGCATGGCAAGTTCCTTTTTATTCATTTTTTCAGCTTCACCAAATCACCAATTGTCAAAGTATTGTCCCTAAAATTAACCCTTATATGCTCATTGCCTCCATTATGGTCTGCTACTAATTTTATCCTCAAAAACTGCTCAAGCTTCTTTGCTGTTTTCATCTGTGGCATCATCTGGCCTGATTCAATTTTATGTATTATAGATTCCTTTTCAGCTATTGCCTTAGCCAAGTCCTCTTGAGTCATTTGCCTTTTCTCTCTCGCTTTTTTTACAATATCACCATAATCTTCCACTATCATATCTTTTTCTTTAATGTCTTCATGCTTGATTGCAGCAGGCTTTTTTATTTCTTCCTCTTCTCTAACTTCTTTTTTTCCAAGCACTTTCCCAAATCTCGAGCAATCCCTGCATACAGCTAACTCTATTGATTCTATTATTGCGTCATAAAGTTCAGACTCCCTGCCGCATAGCTCACAGTTCATTGTAAATTCTTAGATAATATGAATGTAAAATATTTAAATCTAGCGATACCATTAATTGTGGCAGTTTTCTAAAAAAGGAAGCAAAAGGTTTATATTGCATCTGGCTATGCAATAACTAAATTAAAGGGAAGAAAATGCAGTTTGGTCATATACTATTTTATGTAACAACCTACTTTAGTTTGTTCTCTGCTTTGCTAATGATATCAACATTATTTGAAAATAAAAAGAAATTAATCAATCCACCTGCAACAAAATATCCGGCAATAACACTAATAGTTCCTGCATATAATGAAGAAAAAAGCATCGCGCTTACAATACGCTCTTTATTGGATTTAGATTATCCAAAAGGCAAGCTGGATATAATAGTTGTAGATGATGGCAGCACAGACAAAACATATCAAATATCTTCTGGATTCTCTTCAAGTAATGTAAAAGTTTACAAAAAAGCAAACGGCGGGAAGGCATCAGCGCTTAATTTTGCCATCAAAGAATGCAAAACAAAATTTGTTGGTGCATTGGACGCAGATTCTTTTGTAGAAAGAGATTCTTTAAAAAAGATGATGGGCTATTTTGAAAATCCTAATGTTATGGCTGTTACCCCCTCTTTAAAAGTTTATGATCCAAAAACACTGCTCCAAAAAATACAACGCATAGAATACCTGACAGGCATATTTCTAAGAAAAGTATTCTCCTTTTTAGGCAGTATCCACGTTACACCCGGGCCATTTTCACTCTACAGGAAGAGTTTCTTTAAAGAATTTGGCGGTTATGATGAGAGCACACTTACAGAAGACATAGAGATTGCATTAAGGATACAAAGCAATAACTTTGCCATTGAAAATTCAGCTGATGCCATAGTTTATACATTAGGTCCAGATAATTTCAGTAATTTATTTAAACAAAGAATTAGGTGGTATCTCGGCTTTTTAGATAATGTAATAAAATACAAGCACTTGTTTAATCCAAAATATGGAAACCTGGGTGTCTTTATTTTGCCAGCCTCATTTTTTTCAGTTTTTTTGGCCTTGGCATCTTTTTTTTATGCATCAATTAAGTATGGAAAGGCCTTGCTAAACTATCTGTTTAAGCTCAACTCAATAAACTATGATATAATTAAAATGATTGATTTTAAGTTGGATGTATTTTATTTAAACACCACTAATATCATATTCATGTCTGTATTTTTATTATCTCTTGGCATTTTCATCCTTTACATCGCAAGAAAAATATCAAATGATCCGGCAAAAATTAGGTTTTTTTACTTCTTTTATTTAGCCTTTTATTGGATGTTATTCAGCATATGGTGGTCAACAGTTTTTATCTACAAAATTATCGGAAAACGTATAAGCTGGGAGCATAAATCCAACTAAAATGGAAAATAGAAGTTTGTCTAAAAGCAAATATTTTGCTGTCTTCGCCACAACTACTTTAATATTTACAATCGGCATTCTAGTTGGAAATTATTTTAGCAATCAGAAATTATCAAATTTAGGCGAACTTCAGAATGATTTAAGGATAGAATTAGCCAGCATAGAAACAGGGTATGAATTGTTAAAAGAACACCCTTGCAGTAACCTTAAAAATGTGCCTCAGACAGAACAGCTCTATGACCTTGCGAAAAAATTAAGCTACATGGAAGAAAAGCTTGGTAAAAAAGACGAAAACGTTTTGCAGCTTAAAGAATATTACTCTTTGCTCGAAATAAAACATTGGCTTTTCCTCAAGAAGTATAAAGATATGTGTTATGTAAATATAACAGATGTATTATACTTTTATTCAAATTTAGGTAATTGCCCGAATTGTGAAAAGCAGGGTTACGTATTGTCTTACCTTCAGAATAAGTATAATGATGTTTACATTTATTCTTTTGATGTAAATTTTGATAATGGGGCATTAAACATCATCAAAAATATGTATTCCATTGGCACAGAAATGCCTGTTCTAATCATAAATGAAGTAGCATATCATGGCTTCAAAGATTCTGATGGTATAGAAAAGATTATATTGGAAAAAGATTAAAGATCAATATGTATTACCTCACAACCTTCCATATCTCTACATAGTTATTATAATATTCTCTCTTAAATTTCTTTGATGTGCTTAATAAAAACAATAAACCTTCATCTTCTTCTTTCCACACTTGTCCATTTTTCATTGCATTGTCAATCCATATATATCTAATGTTATATTTTTCTGTTATTTTCATTGCCTCCCCTATATTCCTAGTATAAAACAATGTATTGCTGTCATAATACCTGTCATTTACATTTGGAGCGTAAAAAAAGCTTTCATCCATTACATTATTTCTTCTCCCAAAATAATTAATCCAATAGCCCTTTGTATAATATGAAAACACAACTGCATTTTCCTTAGATTCTTGTTTAATAAAATCAAAACTTTCTATTATTTCTTTATTTGGCAGTGCATCGGACAAGAATCCTATGTAAAATACAAGCGATGATATTAGCCCTATTACCAGCAGCATCCCTATTATTATGTTGATTGTTACATTCTCCCATTTGCCGTATATCAGCCTTACAACGCCCTTGGCAACAAGGAAAGCTGCGATAAAATTCAAGTACATCAATGCTTTAACCTCAAAAAATGATATTACTAAAAGCAAAAACACAACAACATAAATGGCTAGATGCCTGTATTTTTCATCCCATAGCTGCCTTAATCCAAACAAGGCAAGCAGTATTGCAAACATGCTTAATCCTGTCTCGCTCCCGAATTCAGCTATAAAAGTTTGTATCCTAAAATTTACTCCTTCTGGAAGCATGGTAAATTCTAAAAACTCAGGCAGCCCTAATTTCAAAATAGGTATTAAAAACATTGCCAAAATCAAGATTAAATACAATCCCTTGTAATTTTTTGATTTTATTAGATAAATGCTCAGCAAAGCTAATGATATTAAAAAGGGTGTAAGCCCAAAAAACAATGTCAGGGAAAAAACCATATATGCTATTAGTTTTTTATTGTATAACAACAGCATAAAAGCAGCGAGCAGCAATACAATGGGCATTATATAAACATTGGATACAGTTGACATATAAATAAACGGTGGTGATATTATCAAGAATATGCTTGCTAAGATGGCTGTAAACCCATCTGCTTCAAGTTTTTTAAGTACAAAATAAAACAATACCAAGGCTATCAATCCAAAAAAAATAGGCATGATTCTAGATACCAATATCAAATCCGAGCCTATTATTTTGCTTGCTATGCTCAAAACTAAAGGGTACGCATTAAATATCAGAAATCTTCCGCCATAGCTTAATCCATCATAATTGCTTATTGGGCTTTCAGCAATCCTTGCATAATTATATGCCTCTCTGCCCATTAGTGAGAGTTCATTATCCCTAAGTATGTATGGCATTAATAATATTGCAAGTGCAAATACAACTAAAGGCACTAATATTTTCAATTCAGCATATAATTTCAATAATTTCTCCGTATTCATTTTGAAATACCTTTTCAAAGCATTTTTCATCCATTCCATATTTTAACATTTCAATCCCATATTCTTTCTTTGTCTTTTCTGACAAATAAATGTAATCAACATCATATTTTGTTATTAATTCCAGTGCTTTAACCTCAGATTCCAGTGTAAACAAACTGCTCGCTTCTTCTACAACAGAATCAACATTTTTAACAAGCAAAAAGTTTGTATCAAAAACGCTTTTTCTTTCTGCAATCCCTGTTGCAAGATTTCCCTCATCCAAATCAGTTAGTATAGTCGCGCTTAAAGCAGTGTTTTCTTTCATCCATAAAAAGGGGGCTATTTCTTCGTCTTTTATTGTATTATCAATTACATTAGCAGTGCCAAGCATGGAAGGCACTACAAGGGTCAATACTATAAATAAGAGCATAGAAACTTTAATGGCTTTTAAATATTTTGAGAGTTTTGTAAGATCAATGTATTTTAGAAATTTTTCAAACGCCACTGCAGAGATTACTGACAATGCTATGCCTAAGAATATCAAACCTATTGAAAAGTTTAGCAGTTTTAAAGTAACTAATAATATGCTGGTTATGCATATGGCGATTAAAACCAAGACGTCTTTATTTTTATTCCTTAACGAAAAATATACCCCGATAATTCCGGCTATTAATGGAACAATGCCTATGTTCAATATAAGGTCAAGTATATTAATATCTTTGAAAAACTCTGATAAAACTATATGTGGTATATTCTGCCATATAACACCCAAGCCGATCTGGGTAAATGCATCTTTGTAGATTATAAAGTTAAACAAAAAAGTAACAATTATGTAAAAAAGTACTGCCTCCTTTTTAACCCCGCTTATTTCAATATTTTCCACATAACCCAAAATCAGATACATAATCAGGGATATTGCCAAAAGAAATGATATCGGATGCATCAATGGCAGCAAAAACGACAACAATATGAACAATATTAAATAGTGTCTTTCTTCTATCCTGTAAAAGGCATATATGAAAAAAAAAGACAGTAGAAAGATTAGGGAATAACTGCTTATATTGTTTAATGTTTTGAAAATAAACAATGGTATAAAAACAGAGCACAATGCAGCAAGATTCGCAGATATATTGTCTTCAGTAAATTTCTTCGCTATTATATATGCAGCAAAGACAAACATCGAAATAAAAAAAGCAGGGATTATTTTTAATGCATAGATTCCAAATAATGCATAAAATACAGACATTATATAAGAAAATATGGGAATTCCAAATATTTCCCTGCCGCCATAGCTCAATTCATCATAACTCAAATGCCTTCCATTATCAGCAATGTATGCTATCTGCCTTAGGTTATAATATGCATCATTATCACTAAAATTAGGAGTCTGCAGTACAAAGAACAGCCTAAAAACAAATACTAACAAGAATATTAGGAATACTACATCAAGTGATCTTAGTCTCATGATCTTCCCCTTTTTTTTCTTTTTTAACATTTAAATCTTCATCTTCTTCAGCATCAGAACCTTCAGCATTATTTTTTTCAGCAGTTTTCAGACTATCTTCTATTGTTTTTGTTTCCTGTTCTATTTTTGCAACTTCATTCGAAACTATCTTGCTCTTTACTTCATTTTCAACAACGTCAAAATAATCAAAAAATTTTGGTGCTAATTTCAACAATCTGGTCCTGCCCTTCTTTTCAGCAAATACAAAACCAGCATCTCTCAGGGCCTTTATGTGGTCATAAGCTGTATTCCCCCGCATGCCTATAATATCTGACTGCAAAACAGGCTGCTTATATGCAATTAAAGCCAAGGTCTTTGTCGCTGGCTCATCCAATTCGGCATCGCTCATCAAATTGGTGGTTAAATAATTATATTCCTTCTTTATGCCTAGCTTAAACTTGTTGTCTTCATTTATTAAGGCTAAAGCATTGCCCTTAATTTCATAATCCTTCTTTAGCTCATCAATAGCATCTTTAACAATACCAATAGAACCAATGCCGCATAATCTTGCTATCTCTTCAACATCCATAAATCTTCCTGTAGTAAACAATATTGCTTCTATTCTGTTTTTGTAGTCTTCCATGTTTTTTATGAAATTATAGAACCTTTTAAAACTAACTGATTTTTTTTACCCAGAAGTTATCAACCTCTTTGACTATCTTCTCGCTGCTAAAATCCTGCCTAATCGTATTCTTTCCGCAATAAGGGCACTTGCCTTTATACTCAAAACTCCTCGAAAATGTATAACTGCATTCTGAACATTTATACTTATGCATGCTTATTTAGCACACATCTCAAATTTAAAAATTTTATGCAATCGCCCTTTTACCACCGCCACCAAATAAAAACTTGGTTTAGAAAAGCTTAAAAATAAAAATAGCAGCTAAAATACCATATAATTCAAGAGGTGATACAAAAAATGAGGAAATTAGCATTAATCGCTACATTACTACTAGTTCTAGTTCTATCTGGCTGCGCTGGTTTAACAATATATAAAGATAGATCGCCAAGTACTGGCACAATGACTATTAATACAATACCATCTGGCTTAGATATAACAATAGAAAGGGCTGGTAGTATTGTTGCTGAAGGCACTTCTCCACTAGTATTCGACAAGGCAGAAGTCAATAAAAATTATGTTATAACAGCAACAAATGCAGATGGCAAATCAGTAACAGAAACAAGAAGCATAACAAAAACAGGTGGCTCAGTTACTGTAACATTAAACTTAAATGAGGAATAAAACCCTCTCTTTTTATTTTTTATATCAATAAATCGCATACCTCAACATAGCTGCAATGCCACCCATCTCCTTAAGCTGCACGCCTTCTCGAGTTTCAATAGAGATTATACTTATCTTTGCCCCTATTTTATCAGCTTTTATGCTTAATTCTTCTATCAGCTCATCGCCCAGGCCTTCAGACAAAAGCAATCTATCAACCACAGCCATGTCAAGCATCTTTTCAACATTCGCCTTGCCGTAAGCAACCTTGTTTTCTTCCCTTGCAAGCATCTCAAAAAATTTGTTCATAATCTCTTTCTCTTCAGTAATAACCTCTTTGGCTAACAAGTCCTTAGCCTTTTCTACCAATTCATGCAGTCCAACCTCACCAGTATATCCCAAGTCCTTCAAACCCAAAACCTTTCTTTTCAATTCAGTATTCAAGTAATTCCCGTCAAAAAATTCCTCTTTGGTCGGTATTGGCCCGCCGATTAATATCCCCTTTAAGTTCTTCTGCCCTAAAAATTCCTTGTTTGCAGCCTCAGCGATTCTTTTAAAAAATTCTTTCAATTCCCCTTCCCTTATCCTGGCAAACCTCGCAGCAGAGTTATGCACAATGAAATTATTGGCCAAAAAATTCCCCTTGTCAACTTTTATGTCAACCATCAATGTTTCTTTTTCAATCCTTTTTATCTTGTCTATCTTGGCTGCTTTTCCATTTTCATCAAGCAGCAAGTCATTAATTGTAAGCTCTCCTGCCCTTTTCTCAGTTCCATCGCTTGAGAAAAATACATGGTCTTCAGACGCATCAATTGAATCATTAGATATTATTGTTAAATAAGCATTTTTAGCAACATCCCATTTGTCAATAATAGTTCCAGAAACAAATTCTTTTTTTTCAAAGTCATATGATTTTACTTTGTCCCCCTTTTCCAATTCAGATATGGCTAAAAATTGCCCGTCTTCAAGCTCAACAGAAGTGTCGTGCATAAGGCACTGCCCTCCTGCTTTTGTCTTCCCAGGAACAGCTGAATGCATGGAAACAGTGCTTACTATAGCTGGTCCTTTTAAAAATCCAAGTGTTGCTTCTTTTCTATCTAGGACTATTAAGCCAAACATATCCCTATATTCCATCATTTCTTTCAATGGCTCTAATACAAATGTCTGGTCGCATCTATATATCCTAAAATTCAATGGCTCAGTAGGCTCTATGCTCCATACCTTTATGTCAACCTTGCTTTCCTGGTCAGAAGCATTTCCTGCAAATATTGCTATTCCATTTGGAGGGGTTTGCTTGTACAATCTTAAATGTCTGATGCATTTCTCCAATGAATCCTGAACATTATTCCTGGTTCTTGCGTCCTTTATGTTCATCGCTGTGCTTTGCTCCTGCTGCAAATGGCCTATTATTTTATTTAGATCATAACCAGCAGGCACATAAACAGAAACCAGTTCAGTATGCCTTCCTCTAATTCCTTCTAGCTCCTTTACAAACTTCCTCAGCTTATACTTTTGCGCTACATCCATGATTATAAATGTTGATTAACGATTTATAAGAGTTGTCAAAAAACAATTTTAAACTTGCCGTAATTTAATTTTTTTATGCTGTGCGTTGCCTTGAGATCTTTCTCTATCACTCTGAAATTTTCTTTTATAGTCGCCTCTTTAATTTCATTTTTTAATGACAGATTATTGTCTTTTTTTAATCTCCATATGTTGCTATTAAGCTCTATAACCTCTTCTGTCGTAAAATTTATCTTTTCTGACTTTACAGATTCAGGAAATCTTTCAAAGTGTATATCCTTGTTTTTTAATTGTTTATATATGGAATAAGTCACCATTGGATTTACAGGTGCCAACAATCTTAATACCAAATCAATACAATAATGCAGCGTATATAATGCTGACACTTGTTCTTCTTTAGTGAACTCATTATTTTGGTTGTATGCCCTGGCTTTTATAAGTTCTAAGTAATTTGATGCAAACGTTTCCCATATGAAATGCTTTAGGCGTATTGAAGGATTATGGAAATCATACATTTCATATCTCTCGTTTGCCAGTTTAACAATTTCATTTATTTCATTTATTATCCATTTGTCTAATTCCAAAACCCTCTTTGGCTTGCCCTTTTCAGGAAACATTGATATGAATCTTGCTATATTCCATAATTTTGTTATTGTCTTGCCAGCACCCTCTATTCTCTCAAGAGAACATCTAAAATCAGTGCTGTCCAAATTGCCCTCTATTGCTGCCCATAATCTAAAAGGCTCTGCTCCGAACCTGTCCATGATCTCTCTAGGGTCTACAACATTGCCCTTTGACTTCGACATCTTGTGTCCCTTTTCATCAGTTATGTGATAATTAATCCAGACATCATTGAATGCTGATTTTCTTGTTGCAAGATAACTCCTAAGCAATGTATAATATAGCCATGTCCTTACTATCTCTTTTCCTTGCGGCCTTAGAGTGCAGGGATAAGATTTTTTGAAAAATTCTTCATCTCTTCCATACATCAAAATATACAATGGGGATATAGAAGAATCAAACCATGTATCAAATACTCTTGTCTCTCCAATGAATCTTTTTGACTTGCATTTTGGGCATTGTTTTATCTTTGGACCTTCCCTCCAAGGCTGGTAGTATTTCCCCTTTTCAGGCAATATCACCTCTCTGCAATCTTCACAATGCCATAAGGGTATCTCTGTTGCATAATACCTTCTTCTTGACAAAGGCCAATCTATTGCAATTGCATCTATCCAGTTCAAAAGTATTTTTTTAGAATCAGGTGCATAAAAATTTATCTTGTCAGCAATTTTTTTTATGTCGCCCTTAAACTCCATTTGCTTTAGGTAAAATTCCTCCATTTCAATGAACTCTATTTCAGCCCCGCTTCTCTCAGATATTGGTGTTCTATGGCTTACTTGTGTTTGCCTTACCAAAAGCCCTTTATCCCTTAGTTCTTGAATTATTTTTTTTCTTGCTTCTTTAACTTTCAATCCCCTCAAAAGTCCTGAATGGTTGTTCATTGTTCCATCTTTTTCTATTGCTATTATTGGGTCCAGATTCATCTCTCTAAAAAACCTTACATCAGCTAAATCTCCCATGGAAGCCATCATAACCAACCCTGTTCCCTTTTCCATGTCAGCATAAGGATGCGATTTTATTAGAACTTCTTTGTTATATATTGGTGTTATGGCTGTCTTTCCTTCCAAATGCCTGTACCTTTTGTCAGCAGGATTAAATATAACCATTGCACAGCTGCATATTAGCTCCGGCCTTGTAGTTCCTATAATCAAATCCTTGCCAGTTTCTTTTACCTTAAATATAATATCATTGAAATTAGACATTATGTCCTTGTATTCTACTTCAGAATCAGCAATAGTTGTTTGCAGTTCAGGATCCCAGTTGGTAATTCTCTCATCTTCATATATTAATCCCTTATTCCACAAGTCTATGAAAGTGCTTTGCGTCAATGCCCTATAGCTTTCAGAGTCTGTTTCATAAACATCTCCTGCACCAGTTCCCTTTTCAAAAGAATTAAATCCAATGCCCATTCTCAAGAAAGATTCCATTGTGGCATCTCCTGCCTCATCAAGCAGTTTTTTGCAGAGCTCTATGAACTTCTCTCTAGGTGTTTCTGTCAATTTTACATTGAACTTTTTTTCTGCTGCAATTTCTATTGGTAATCCATTCTTGTCCAAGCCCAAAGGAAACAAGATTTCTTGCCCCCTCATCCTGTGGAACCTTGCAAACATATCCATCAGGGCATAAGTTGTTGCCTGCCCTATGTGAACAGGTGTATTGATATAAGGCGGCGGCGTATCAATGGAATAAATCTTCTTCTTTGAATTCTTGTTAAATCTGTAAACCTTTGATTTCTTCCATTCTTCATAAATTGGTTTTTCAAGCTCTTTAGCCCATCTGTTTTCTTTTATCCTTGATTCCATGCCATTCATTAGCAAAGAAATAGTTTAAATAGCTTTTTATTAAAAAGACTTATAAATAAGGTTAATCCAGAAATATTTAACAAGGGATGGTAGCTTAGCCTGGGAAAGCATACGTTCAAAGGAAGAATATGTCTTTTGATATGAAGCTGAAGAAAAGCTTTCAGGCACCGTAGTACCGGGGGTTCAAATCCCCCTCATCCCAAACTTTTCTGCTATCACATAATCATACTTCGCTAGATGTTTTGGATTTGAGAAAAATATTATTTTTATTCAATCCAGCACCCGACAACGCAACAATGCTCCATACCCTCTGTCCAGAAAACTTTATTAACTAGCTCTCAATTAATCTTTAGCAATGAAATCAAAAAGAGGTGCAATTGAACTGTCAATAACAACAATAATAGTTATAGTTATCGGCATTACAATATTAATTCTTGGCCTTGGTTTTGTTAGCGGAACATTTGGAAAGATAACAATTATATCAGATAAAATATTTGAAACAACAGAGTCTCAGATAGACAAGCTGTTAATAGCCTCAAAATTCTCAATGCCGTCTGAAGTGTCAATAGAGCAAGGCTCCGTCAAGGTAATAAAGGCAACAGTTGGTCATGATGGCACAATACAGGGTCCGGCAAAATTCGAGATGTATCTAACCCCAGACTTTCCAGCAGGTATAACCGAACAAATAATAAAAGCAAAAGTTATATCTCTGCCAAGAACAATAAATGAGGGCGAGCAGATAACATTTTCCATAAAGATTGCTGCAGCAGCAAAGGCACCAATAACAGTTGGCGATAGCCCTTCTTATAGCGTTCTTGTTAAGGCTAATGGCCAAGATTATGAAAGCTCTGCTTTTGTAATAAGTGTAATAAAGGGCAGAGGCATTTTTGGCTTCTAAACATTTATATAGCATTTATATTCTCAAATCATATGAGAGAGCTAACATCCTTAGACCTATACTTTGTAAAGCAAGAACTAATGAATTTAATAGGTGCAAAAGTAGATAAAATATACCAGCCAGATGAAAATACCTTAATCCTGCAGCTCCATAAAGAAGGAAAACAATTAATAAAAGTAATTCTGCCAAATTCCATTTTCTTAGCAAAAGAAAAATCCGCAGGCAGGCAGTTAAACTTCTCAATATTCTTAAGGAAGCATTTATCTAATTGCAGACTAACAAGCATTGTACAAAAAGACTTTGAGCGCATTTTAGAGCTTGAATTCCAGCTTAATGACAAAAGAATCCTAATAATTGAGTTATTCAGCAAGGGCAATATCATATTTTGCGATAGCAGTTATAATATAATATCTGCATTAAAAGAGCAAACATGGAAAGACAGGACAATAAAAAAAAATGAGCTATACAAATATCCGCCTGCAAAGACTAACCCCTTTGATTTGAGTTTAAACCGGCTGGCAAAGGCTATTATAGAGTCAAAAAAAGATTCAATAGTAAAAACATTGGCCATAGACCTCTCCTTCAGCGGAATTTATGCAGAAGAAATTTGCCTGGCTTCAAACATAGACAAGAATAAAATACCAATAAATGACCTGGAAATAAAAAATATCTATGCCACAATACAAAAAATAAAAAACTTGAAAATAAACCCAAATGCAATAAATCATGAGGCATTCCCATTTGAATTAAAATTATATGAGAATAAAGAAAAGGTATATTTCCCTACATTTAGCGAAGCCATAGAAGAAAACATTGCATATCAACCGCCAAGATTAAGCAAGGAAAAAGAAAAATTAACAAAGCTTCTTGAAATCCAAAAAAAACAGCTTGAACATATTAAGCTGGTAATAGAAGAAGAAACAGAAAAAGCAAATCTAATCTACAATAATTACCAATTAATAAATTCATTACTGCAGCAAAGAGATTTGGATAAGATGAAGCAAGACTCATTAGTTAAAGAAATCAACAAAAAAGATAAAACCTTTACCATGGCCTTGAAAGGCAGTAACCTGACACTTAATATAAACCAATCAATAGATGTGAATGCTTCTTTCTATTATGAAAAAGCAAAGAGAATGAAACATAAGCTGGCAGGGGCTGAAAAAGCAATAACTATGACATTAGAAAAGCTGAAAAAATCAGACATCATTGAAGTGAAAAAAGAAAAACCAGCAGAAAGAAAACGCGAATGGTACGAAAAATTCAGGTGGTTCATCTCATCAGATGGTTTTCTTGTCATATCTGGCAGGGACGCAACAACAAATGACATAATAGTAAAAAAACACCTTGAAAAAAACGACCTGGTTTTCCATACAGAATTAAAAGGCAGTCCTTTTGTTGTTATAAAAAGCAATAATAATCTAATATCCCAAAACACAATAGAAGAAGCAGCAATATTCTGTGCTGCAAATTCAATGCAGTGGTCAGCAAAGCTTGCAGCATCTGACGTGTATTATGTAGGACCAGATCAATTAAAAAAAGAGCTTGGACTTCCAAAAGGGACATTCATGATACATGGCAAGAGAACTTATCTAAAGCCAGTCCTGCAATTGGCGATTGGAGTTACAAATGATACTAAAATTATGTGCGCCCCAATAAACGCTGTAAAATCAAACTGCAAGAATATGATAATCATCAAGCAAGGTGACATGAAAAAAAGCGACATAGCAAAGAAAATAAAAAAGAGATTTGAAGATGAATTAAAAATAAAAATTAACCTCGATGAAATTATGCAGGCGCTTCCCCCGGGAGAATGTAGTATTTAATGAAAAGAGTTTTTCAATTTTGGCCACGCTCTATTAAGTTCTTTGTCTCTAAACGTCTCATCAGCATATTTCAGTATGGAGTAAATGTTTTTTAAATAATTTCCATCGTCTCTCAAACTTTCTTCCAAAAATATCCTACCATCTCTCATGCAAACCAACCTTGGCCTTTCTAGCACATTTGTAGCTTTGCCACCACCAGATTATATTACAACACCATTGCATAATGCTAAATCATCAACTCTATGTTCTGACCTGCTTTCTTTAGGTATATATCCCACATATAAAATATCCTTAAAAGTATAAGTACGCCACTCTAATAGATAGAGATAAGCATCATTCCTAAGACTTGTTGTTTTCCTAGGAATATGTAATGTTTTGCAATTTTGTAATTCATAGACCAATTATCATGGTAAGTTCCTTCTATAACAGAATCGAATCTTTCTTTAAAAAATTCTCTTTTATTCTTTCTAAAAGCAACATTTTTATTTACTTCACGCTAAAATATATTTATGCCAGTAACATTGAAATTCAAAAATGGTCCTAAACCATATATGTCAAGCAAACCATTTGCCTTGTCCCAATTATAAACAATGGAATCAAATATTATTGGTATTGGCGCTTCTCCTGGTGCCTGGTATGTTGCCAAAGACCAGTATGAATTGTCAACAAACAGGAACTGGCATGTATTTTCAAATACCTCTCTCACCTTGCCCTTTGTTGTCAACCTTATGTTTTCCCCATTTACTTTTCCTTTAAGGTTTAAACTTAATATTCCTGAATAAATGCCGCTGTTATCTCTTCTTAACCATGCTGAAAATTTAATGTTCTCTTCATCAATATTTGTAAACCCATTTATATATTGAATGTCTCCGCCACGTCCTCTGATGCTTATCCTGTTTAAATTACAATTAATACACACATTGTTCTCATCAATCAAGCCATCGCAGTCATCATCGAGTCCATTGCAGACCTCGATGCTAGGATCTACATTTCCAGCGCAATCACCCCAGTCAGACCATAATCCATTGATTTCACACGTCCTGTTCTGCAATCCTAACTCGCAGGCACCAATATTGGTCACACCGCATGTTGTAACTTGCATTTCTCCAGGAGTGCATTGTTGAGGGCATATTATTCCATCATCAATCAAGCCATCGCAGTCATCATCTATTCCATTGCAGACCTCTGCTGTTGGATTTCCTGGAATGCATATTTGAGGAACACCATTAACGCAATTTTGAACTGTTCTCTGGCAAGCACCAACACCGCATATTGTGCCTCCTAAATTGTCATCTATTATGCCATCGCAGTCATCATCAAGTCCATTGCAGACCTCTATTGCTGGTGTGCAGGTTTCTTGGCAGAAATAATTTGCATCTCCATTGCCTAAGCCATCCCAAAAGCAAAATTGATTGCTGTTGCATTCTTCATCAACCTGCCATGGATTTATATTTTCTCCACAACTTCCTAAGCCATCGCATTCAAATTCGTGTATTCTTAACCCTGTATCATCATCAAAATCATTGCCCCAAGGGCAGCCATATTCAGTTATATTGCTTCCACAATTTGTTCCAGCAGGTTGGTTAAAGAAATCATTGCAAACACCTGCACCGCAACCGCCATTTTCATCGCAGTAAAGGTTAACATCATTATAATTCCTGCATGCTGTATCTAAAGGATCACAATCTAAAGTGCTGCATAAATTTCCACTGGTTGAGCAATCGCCAAAAGCACCATTAACGCAATTTCTTATACCACTACAAGCACCAGAACCGCACACTTGAGGCGCAACACCATCATCAATCAAGCCATCGCAGTCATCATCGAGTCCATTGCAGACCTCTGTTGCTGGTATGCAAGTAGGAACACAATTTCCACCTGTGCATGTCTGGCCACCAGGGCAGTTTACATAAACTCTTTCAAAGCATGAATCAGCATCATTATTGCCGCAGAACCATCTTTGTGTTGAAGTTTGGCATCCTGCTTGTCCAAGAGAACATTCATTTGTACATGGAATATCAATTACCCTCGCCATGACCCACATTATATCAGCACCATAATCCTCTTCGCCAACATAAGGTCCGCCATTACACATTCTTTGTCTTCCTTCAGCTTCTATTTTAACATATCTATATACTGCATTATTTGCACCAGGTATATTGAAATATAAACTATCACTGCAAACTTCTCCAAGCCCTATCCAGTTATTTCCATCTGCAGAAACAGCAGCATGAAATGGCTCACCAGCACCACCTTCTCTTACAACTAAATCCCAATCATTATTTGCATTTACAATGCCTTCTGCCATATCCAAAATAAGTATGCCATCACCATTATCGCAATTGGGTTGACTTTGGGTTCCCGGTCTCTTGCATCCCTTTCTTCCATGATCATCAGCTATACTATCACAATCTGCTCCAACAGCAGCGCCATCATTATTAGTTGGATTTGTTAAATGTGTACCTGGTGTACCTAAAGCACCCCTGCACCATACAGTATCATCAGCATATGCAACAGCATCTGCAAAGCACCTTATATCTGCTGTATCTGGATTTGTTCCGCAATTGAAAATATCACCATAAGAATTTAAAGAAATAACTATGAATAAACTTGCAACTATTAAAAGCATAGCAATGCTCTTTTTTGTCAAACCACCTTTCTTTTGTCCCTCTTTCATATCTCCTCTCTTGATTCAACCCCTTTAATCTACACTAGAACCTCTTTTCTGATTGTTCAATAGAAAGTAAAGTTCTTTAAAAAGATTATTGCATAAAAATATATAATTCTAAAAATGCATAACGACAAAAAATTTACATTAAAATCATTCTTTTTTGGCATTAAATCTATTCCCTGCAACAAAATAACAAAAAGCATAATTGAAGGTAATATAACAAAAATCTAACATAGAAACCTTTTTAAAGTATTTTCTTAAAAATAAGCATCATGAGCGTTTATGACATAAAACCATCAGAATTAATAGAGAAGTTGGCATCGCATCTAAAAACAAAAATAAACATGCCAGATTGGGCTACTTTTGTTAAAACGAGTCCAGGAAAAGAAAGGCCTCCAGAAAAAGAAGATTGGTATTATATAAGAGCCGCTGCAATATTAAGAAAAATTTATATGTCAAAGGGTCCTATTGGTGTTAATAAATTAAGGACAAAATTTGGCAATCTAAAAAACCGTGGCACAAAACCAGAAAAATTTTATAGATCATCAGGTAAGATCATAAGAAGCATACTCCAGCAATTTGAAAAAAACAAGCTGCTAGAACAAAAAGCAATCGGGGTTCATAAAGGAAGGGTTTTAACAAATGAAGGAAAAAGTCTATTGGACAAGTTATCAAAAAAATGAATGATGCAGAATTGCTAAAAAGGAAAAAGCTAGAAGAACAATTCAATGAACAGGTGAAATTGCAGCAGCAAGCAACCCAGATAGATGCTCTAGCAAAGCAATATATGACAAAAGAAGCATTGCTAAGGTACAGTAATTTGAAACTAGCTCATCCAGAAAAGGCATTTCAAGTTGCATTTGCAATATTACAGGCTGTTGACTCTGGGTTAAATGAAAAGATAGATGATAATGCATTAAAAAATATATTAATTCAATTCCAAGAAGATAAAAAGGAAACTAAAATAAAATGGCAATGAAATATCCTGCAAAGAAGCAGAGGTTGGCTAAAAAAAGAAACCAAAGAAAATGGGCACCATTCTGGACTGTTCCAAGAATATACGGCAGAGGTCGAAAAGTCCATCCAGGTAGGCATACTCAAACAAAGAGAAATTGGAGAAGGACGAAAACAAGGGTATAAACATGTTGGAAAGAAAATACATCATTCCATTAAGGAAGCAGTTCTTGAAGGTTCAGACATACAGGCGCTCATACAAGGCATCAAAAACAATCAAGGAATTCTTAATGAAGCATATGAAGGTTCCAACAGTCAAGATTGGAAAGGAATTAAATGAATACATCCTAAAAAATGGAAGGACAAACCCCCCTCATAAAGTAGAAGTCAAAGCAATAAAATTTGATGATAAAGAACCTTATGTTAAAGTTAATTTGATTACTGCACCAATAGAAATGGAACAAGAAAAGAAAAAGAGTATAAAAGAAAAATTAAAGGAAAAGCTGACAACAAAACCAGAAGATAAAACAAAATTAGAAAAAGAAAAGCACGAAGTTCTAGAGCATGCCAAGCTCGAGCATCAAAAGCCAGCAACACCAGAAAAATTTTCTCCAAAAAAGGCCTCTCCGAAAGCAGAAATGATTATTGGAGAGACTGGAAAGAAGCAAAGATAATTTATTAAACCTATTTTTCTCTAAAACCTCATGGAAGAACTATTGCCATTTGAAAAAACAGCAAGAAATTTGCTTGTAAAGAAAGAATCAACTACATCTAATGAATTTGGATGTTTCCCAGAGCAAAGAAAAACTTCAGAATTGATTGATTATGGTGTAATCTGTATAAACAAACATCAAGGACCTACATCCCATCAAGTTGCAGATTATGTCAAGAAAATTCTCAATGTAAAACATTGCGGTCACGGTGGAAGCTTAGATCCAAATGTTACTGGTGTTTTACCAGTAGCACTTGAAAATGCAACAAGAATATCCCAGACATTGCTAAAAGCAGGTAAAGAGTATGTTGCACTAATGTACATACATAAAGATGTTGAAGAATCCAAGATATTGGAAACAACAAAAAAATTCACAGGCAAAATAAAGCAAATCCCCCCAATAAAATCTGCTGTCAAAAGGCAGGAAAGAACAAGGAATGTTTATTATTTTAAAATCCTGGAAATAAACAGGAGAAATGTCTTGTTCAAGATTGGTTGTGAAGCAGGAACATACATAAGAAAAATAATATTTGACTTTGGCAGAGATCTAAAAACTGGTGCCCACATGGCTCAGCTTATAAGGACAAAGGCAGGCCCATTTACAGATAAAGAATGGTACTCATTGACAGATTTAAAAGATGCCTACTCACTCTATTTAGAAGGTGATGAAAAAGAGCTAAGGAAAATAATAAAGCCGATTGAATTTGCTATTTCTCACCTGCCAAAGATTTACGTTTTTGATTCAACTGTAAATAATTTGTGCCACGGTTCTCAATTGTACGCAGCAGGCATCTCAAAGCTTGATTCAGGTATAATAAAAAATGATTTAGTTGCAGTCTTGACATTGAAAAATGAACTCATTTCTTTAGGCTATGCAGCAATGACTTCAGAAGAAATGCTAAAAGCAGAAAAAGGACTCGCAGTAAAGGCATACAAAGTTTTCATGAAGACAGATTTGTATCCAAGAAATATCTCTTAGTCATCTAGGGGATTTTTTATTGATTCTAGCTTGTTTCTCGCTACTCTTGTGTAAATCTGTGTTGTTGCAAGTCTCTCATGGCCCAATAAAGATTGTATGTACCTTATGTCAACTCCTGATTCGAGCAAATGAGTTGCAAAGCTATGCCTTAACATGTGCGGCGTTACCTTTTGTTTTATTCCTGCCCTTTTTGCAGCATTGTCAATAACGAGCTGTACCGATCTCGCAGAGTATTTGCCTTTCCTACCATTTAAAACATAACCAGAATGTCCTTCAAGCATAGTTTTTATTTTTTCAGCAGTATTCTTGCTTATCAAAGTTATTCTGTCTTTTGACCCCTTTCCATGCCTGACTTTTATTGTACTGCTGCCAAAATCAATGTCCTCTATTTTTAAGTCCAGCAGTTCAGATAATCTCAATCCAGATGAGTACAATATCTCTATTATCAGCTTGTGCCTCGGATTATCAGTATTGATTATCATTGTTTTTACCTGTTCTTTTGTCAAGACATCAGGAATATGCTTGTTCTTTCTTGGCAAAGGCACTTCTTCAGGCACTTCATAAAGCACAAAAGATATATAAAAATCAATGGCTGCAGAAGCAAGCCTCACAGAACTTTCATCCATGCTCTTGTTGATAAGATATAGTAAATATTCCCTCTTTTTTCCTTTTTTGTAATCATTGTTGCAATATTCAAGAAAGTCTCTTATGTGATAGCAATAGCTTTTTATAGTTCTTTGGCTAAATCCCCTAAGTTTCATCTCTTCAATAGCTTTTTCCATTGATGCTAGATGGAAAATTTGTTTTATATCACTTTCCACCAAAATCATGAAAATCATCCAAAAACTCCGTAAAATATGTAATATTATCTTGTTAAATGAAATTTCCTTTATTTAATAGTTGTTGCTTGGCTTCGCCCAAATTTTAATTTTTCTTTCTTTCCCGCCCAAGATAGTGAGAGATTGCCCGCAGTTGCTTCGCAACAGATAGCTTTTGCCTTCGGCAAAAGAGAAAAACTTCTTTTATCCGACCAACGAGAAAACCAACAAAATGCTTCGCACTTTACATAACAAAGGATAAAAGGTTCGCTTCGCTCTCCCAAATTTTTCTATTTATTTTGGGGGAGTTCCTAATCCTTCGGATAGATTGTCGGCTTCGCCGAAATATTAATAAAGTTCGTTCACATTTATTTTTTATGGCAAGAGTTAAAAAACTTATAAAAAGTAGAAAAGAACCAAAAACTACTAAAGGTCAAACGAGAAGATGGGTTTTTGGTGATGGAAGAAGAACAAGAGCAAAACCTTCTTGGTAATTTTAGCTCTCTTGTTTTAATATCTTGATTTCTCTTTCTGTTATTTCTAATACTCTTTGAATGTCTTTTCTATTGTTATCAATTTTTCTTCCTAAAACAATAGCGATAAATAATCCAAAAATAAAAAATACCATAATCCCTTGAAAGTAAGGGTCTAAAACCATAGTAATAAAGTTCTGAATCTTGAAAGAATAATCTTTTACCCATATTCTAAAAATTTCTATTCCAGTCATCAGCATAATTGCTGAGCCAAAAGCAAACCCTAAAAATATGCTATTCTGATTCCAAAATTTTGCTTTTGGAATTAGTTCCTTTCTCGCTTCTTCTAATTTTTCTAATCTTTGTGTTTTGTCCACTTTACCAATAATCATATCTATTTTCCATCCTAATCTCTCTTTTACAATTAGAGCAATATTTTCTATTTTTCATTTTTCCTCCTCCACAACGAGGACAAGTTCTTCTTTCTTGTTCTCTTTCTTTTCTTTCTTCCAATTTTCTTTTTCTCTCCTCTCTTTTTAATCTTGCTTCTTCTCTTTTTTCCTCTAATAATCTTATCTTTTCTTGTTCTCTTTCTAATCTCTCCCTTTTTTCTCTTTCCATTAAGCTAAAAATTTCTTTTATTTCTAAATCTAAAAGATATTTTTTAACAAGGCTATGTAAAATCTCTTTATCCCATAATTCAATAGGGCTTCCTTTTGCTTGTTGAATTGCTTGTTTAGTAAATTTTGAGGTTGTTACAAAAATGCACTTGTTTGCATTTATGATGTGTCTTGCTCCCAAAATCCTTTGTATATCTCTATTGCTCACTAAATTTCCCTCTTGAAATCTTTTGCATTGGACTGCATAAGTATCATTATTTTTTCTAGCAATTATATCTACTCCATAATCTCCTGTTTTTTGTGTTACTTTTGTAGAATATCCCATTTCTCTTAAAAGTTTGGCAACAAAATGTTCAAATTCATAAGGAGAAAGATTTGAGAAATTATTAGTTATTCCCAGTCTTGCTTCCTTTAATTTAGGAATATCTAATTTTTTAACCCATCTATTCTCAAATAATTCCATCCCTTTTTCTCTTTGGGATAAAATGAACAAAATTTCTTTTTGTTTAACTTTTATATTTTCTTTTAATGTAGAGATCTCTTCTTGTTTTGTTTTGATGTTTTCCTTTAATTGAAAAGTATTTTCTTCAACACCCTCTTTTATCTTCTTTAATTTATCTATTTCTAATCTGATTTTATTTTTCTCAATAAGAATTTTTATGAATTTAATAACCCTATAGAATTTTTCTTTTTTAGTAGAAAACTCCTTCTCTTTTTCTTTTATTTGATTTAAGAGATTCTCTCTGTCTTTATTTCTTTCTTTAAGTTTTATTTCTAATTCTGCTCTTAATTTCTCTTTTTCAATTAATTGTTCTTCTAGATGTTTTTTATTTTCCTGTTCTTCACTAAGAAGTTTTTCACTTGTTGTTATTTTGTCTTCCACACAATAAAGAATAAAGAGGATATTTATTAATCTAACTAAATCTAAATTCTTCTTTTAGAAAAAGAAGCAAAATAACTGAACTCCCCCATTTTCTTTTTAGAAAAAAGAAACAAAAAACGGGCGGGCAATCTCTCTTATAAAATGGTCGTCGCTTCCACCTCCTCCCCCACCCTGAAAGAAAAATTAAAACTCACGAGGTCGCTTTTTGCTCCACTCGTGCCTCACTCTTTCCGAGTTCGGTCAAGCAACAGCAGATTAAGAGGTAATTTCTTTTTGCTTCGCAAATCGGCTTCGTGCCGACCAGAAATTAGCCCAAATTGTTTACTTATTTTATAGATTAAAGTTACTGCAAACAACTTCTCTTAATCGCGATGTTAATCTCAATCGAATTTTCACTTTAGAAACAAAAAAAGAGTTGGGGGCGGTGCTTCGCACAGATACTCTCCCTTCGGTCGAAATTAATATCTTGAAATTAGGGTAGGCATGACAATAATCAGA